>ORMF010406619.1_pt1 | contig 17131 bp, 14 predicted proteins | sample 1779871 | NCBI WGS metagenome assembly ORMF01 (sample SAMEA104232316, study PRJEB22302) | groundwater metagenome | biome: forest; feature: aquifer; material: groundwater | place: USA | collected 2011-08-07 | depth 5.4 m
TGCTATTGCCACTCATAAATTTCCTCCTTCTCCATGGTAATTATTTAGGTTGTAACGACAGCTTCGATTCGGCTTCGGGAAAAACCACGATGCGCGCTTTGGGCAAATGAACCGTTATGCCGCCCGCCGCCTTGGCATCGTCAGGCAAACTCTTGACGTTGATCATCGTCTCACCGATCTTTACTTCGCTCATACAATGATCGCCGAGAAAAAACGAGGTGACGACATTTCCCGCCAAGCAGTTTTCTATTGCAGTCGCAGCCGTGACCAATTTCACATCCTCCGGACGTATGCCGACCACCACGTCCCCTTCATACTGCCGCGTCGCGGCGATGACAAGCGGGCCGACCTCGGTGTCGACTCGGCCGTCGGCCAGGACCTTGCCGTGGAACCAATTGATCGAACCGAAGAACTCGGCGATCTGCGAGTTCGCGGGTGAGCGGTACAGTTCGTAGGGATTGCCGATTTGTAAAATCTCGCCATGGGCCATGACGGCGATGCGATCGGCCAGCACCATCGCCTCCACTTGATCGTGGGTCACATAAAGCGCGGTGATGCCCAGCCGCGTGGCGAGTTTTTTGATATTGGTGCGCACCTCCTCGCGCAAGCGCGCGTCGAGATTGCTCAGCGGCTCGTCCATTAAAAGTAATGCCGGATTGACCGCCAGCGCCCGTGCCAGCGCGACCCGCTGCTGCTGGCCGCCGCTCAACAAACGCGCCGGCCGGTTTTCGAAGTCATCCAACTGCACCAAGCTAAGCGCGTAGCCAATCCGTTCTTGCGCCTCGCTTTTGGAGAGGCGTGAGCGGCCATGGGTTAAAACCAAACCGATATTTTCCGCCACGGTCAAATGCGGCCAAATCGCGTAGGACTGAAACACCATGCCAATGCCGCGCGCTTCCGGCGGCTCGGCGATGCGCCGGGCGCTGGAGAAAACGATCTTGCCGTCGAGTGAAATTTCCCCGCCGTCGGGTTTTTCCAAGCCGGCGACGCTACGGAGCAGCGTGGTCTTACCCGAACCGCTGGGCCCGAGCAAGACGAAAAATTCGCCGCGCGCGACTTCGAGATCGATGCCTTGGAGCGCCGCCACGGCGTGGTCGCCGGATTGAAAGTTTTTGCGTAGGCCGGTGATCGAGATCACGCCGCCTCCGTGAAGCGGCTGCGCCGGCCAAAGTAGAGATAAAGAATCACCGCCGGCAGCATAAACGCGAGGACGACTAAATTCGCCGCCGCCGCTTGATTGAGGCTGCCGCCCAACCATAATCCCCAAACGATCATCGGCAAGGTGACGTTGGCCTGGCTGGTCACCAATACGGAAGCCATGGTCAGCTCGCGAAAGCACAAGAGCGCCATCCACAGCCAAGCATAAACCAACGCCGGCCGGAGCAGCGGCAGTAAAATCTTGCGCATCACTTGCCATAGCGGCAGGCCGCCGACAAACGCCGCTTCCTCCAACTCGGGATGAATTTGCGCCAGAGAGTTGTTGATGATGCGGGTGGCGAAGCTGATCCGGCTGATGGTGTAAACGACGATCAGTATCGCCAAGCTGCCGTAGAGCGACACCACGTCGCGCAACAGAAACAGCGACGCGAACACCGCGGCGATGGCAAGAATCAAATGAGGCACGGCGTGGGGCAAAAACGCCACGGCGTCGAAGCTAACGCGCCATTTGAGCCCCGAGCGCAGCACCGTCCAAGAGATCGCCAAGCAGACGATCAACGTGATCGTCGGCACAGTCACCATCAGTATCACGGTATTCCAAGCACCGTGGAAAAGCAGACTCCAGGGCAGGCCGTAAAAATTTCTCAGTGACACCTGTTCCAGCGCCGCCCAGGAGGGCGGCTGAAAGTAGCGCAACAGCGACGCCCAGATGAGCAACAAGAACGGCAACAGCTTGGCGACGGTAAAATAACTGCCGAGAAACAACCAAGCGAGAAGCCAACCGCGCCGGCCCAACTCCACCAGCCGCGGTCGGTAGCCTTTTCCAGTCACCACGGCGTAGCGGTGGGAAAACTTGAGCGTGCGAAAGTAACCCCAACTGAGCAGCAGCGCGAGAACCACCAGTAAACTGCTCACCGCGCCAGCCATGCCGTAGCTCGGCAGCTCTTCCTGCGGCTGGATTTTGTAAAAAATAAAAGTTGAAAAAGTAAAAATCTTGTTCGACATGCCGATGATCGCCGGCACTTCGAAGGACGACAGACCGATGGTGAAAATATAAATCGCCGCGGCGATGATGCCGGGAAAGGTCAAAGGCAAAGTCACATAGCGCAGTGTGCGCAGAATGCCCAAGCCGTGCACCCGCGCCGCTTCTTCGAGCGCCGGGTCCATGCTCCGGTAAGTCGCGACGATCATGATGAAGGCGATGGAAGACAAACCTAAACCTTCAACCCAGCCCATGCCGACCAGCGAGGCAATATTGAACGGCGCCTGGTCCAAGCCAAACAGCTCGATCAAAAATTTATTGACGATGCCGATGCGCGGATGAAGCAAAAACACCCAGCCCATGGAGGTAAAAAAAGTTGGCACCAGCGCGCCGATGGTCGCCAGGGCGAAAATTAAATTTTTGCCGGGTAAGTCCGTGCGCTCCACCAGCCAGGCCATCGGCACGGCGAAAAATAGCGCGATCAAAACCGTCGTCGACGCGAAGCCCAAGGTGTTGAGCAGAGTGCGATACGTGGAACCGTCGGTGAACAGTGCCTGATAATGCTTGAGCGTGTAGACCACGGGATCGCCAGGATTGCCCTGCCAAAATCCCATCCAGAAAATAATCAGCAGAAACCCCAGCACAGGCAACAGGCTCGCTACCGAGATGGCGACAAACAACCAACGGCCCTTCAAGAGCGGGCTCCGCACCCGGAGTTGGAGTGATGGAGTAATGGAGTGATAGGTTCCGGACCCAACACTCCATTACTCCAATACTCCATCACCCCAAGCATCCTTGCTCAGTTTCCCGCCAAGATCTTCTGAAACTTTTGGCGAATGCGCGAGTGCTCCTCGGCGTTCTTCACCACATCCGAGACGGAATAGGCGGTAAACTTGACGCCGCGCTTTTCCTGGGCGGCAACGAACTGATTCATTTGCGTGCCCTTGACCAGATGGGAACTGCTGCGCTCGGTGTTGTAGAGAATATCCTGGCCGTCTTTGCTCAGTAAGAAAGCTGCTAGCAACGTCGCCCCGTTGGGATTGCGCGCGTTGCTCGGCACGGTCACATACCAGTAGGAGAGAATCCCGGCGTCGCGAAACACCTGGCCATCCACCGGACCGCCTTTTTCTTTCGCCTCCTGGGGCGCGGCGAGATCGCAGTTGAAGACCAGCATGGCGAACTCGCCGGCGGCGATCCGGTCGTCTTCGCCGCAACGAATCAGCCCGGCGACTTGCTTGACGAATTTTTCTAAAAAAGCGGTGGTCTTGTCCTCGCCCCAGATCATCGACAAACGATCGAAGGACGCCGCGTAGGGCGTCGAAGCGATCTTGCCTTTCCATTTAGGATTGAGCACGTCCTCGACGCGCTGCGGGATGTCTTTGCCGGCGACCATTTTCGAATTGTAAGTAAACCCCGGCGTGCGCGTCGTCACGATCAACACCTTGTTGTCGAAGTCGATCATCGCCGGCGTGATGTGATTGAAAGTCTTGGCCCATTCGACGCTCTTGAGCGACATGCGCGCGACATGATTTTCCGAGCCGACGTAGAGATCGGTGGATGACGGCTGTCCCGCTTTGGCTTCTTGAATTATCCGGCTGGCGAACTGCGGCATCGCCGGCCCCGGCGTGTACTTGAATTGCAAGTTCAAGCCGTAAGTTTTGTTGAACGCTTTCTCCAGTGTCGCCGCCCCTTCAATGCCCCCCATGGTCCCGGTGCCCCAGGAGAGAATCAGCTGGCCTTCCTTCTTCGCACCGTCGATCAACTGCGCCCGGGTCTGCGCGAACGCCCTGGGCGCAAGCGCGCCGATAACAATTGCTATGAAAACTGCTAATGTGAATTTGCTACGCGACATCTGCTACTCCTAATCCGAAAAACGACTTGAACGATTTGAACCCATCGATCAAAGCTCCATCTGCTTGCCCAAACCGCGCTTGAGCGCTTCCTCGTACAACCACGCGGCGATCGCCATATCGCCGTAGCCGCCCTGCGATTCGCGAAAAATATTGATCTCGTCGCGGCTGGCGCGGCCGACCGCCTGTCCGGTGATCACATCGCCAAGCTCCGGCACGCGGCTCCAGGAAAGTTTCCCTTCGGTAACCAGCTCGACTAACGGCAGGGCTGCCGATTTATCCGAATAGTCGCGCTCTTGTTCCTGGCTACCGACCACGGTGCGCGCCGCTTTGAGATGCAACTCGCGGCTCATCTCCGTGGGCTTGCCCATGCTGCTCACATGGGTGCCCGCTTCGACCCAGTCGGCGGGAAAAATCGGCGTCAGCGAATTGGTCGCGGTGAGAATCACGTCCATGCCGCGCACCGCTTGCTCGGCTTTGTCGACGCCGCGCACGCTAATGCCCAACAATTGCTCGCCCTCGGCGCAAAACTTTTTTCTGCGCTCGGGATCGCGGCTCGACACATAAATTTCGCTAATCGGCCGCACCGTCTGAAGCGCCTTGAGAATTCCAAAAGCGTTGCGGCCGACGCCGAACAAACCGAGTTTCTTCGAGTCCTCCCGCGCCATATGCTTGGCGGCAATGGCCACCACCGCAGCGGTGCGCAACGTGCCAAAGGGAAAACCCATAAACGACAGTAATGCGCCGCTATCGGCATCGAATAGGGTCGCGTACATTTTGTCGCCGCCGCCCAGCCCGCTATTGGGGCCAAGGCGCACACCGACGCGGCGCTGTTTGAGCACGGCACCCGACACGATTCGCAGGGTTTTGCTTGGACCGACGGTAATGTTGTACGGCGCATGGGGCACGATCTGCCCCGCGGCCTGTTGGCGGTGGGCATCCTCGATCAACTCGATGGCCTTGGCCAGATCGATCAGCGGTTTCAATTCATCGCGACTAAGTAGTAAAGGCATAAGTATCTCCGAACTATGAATAGGACTCGTTCCAAACGTTCCAGCCGTTCCAACGCTTCGCTCCGTTCCAATGGTCTCGGAAAATCCGCCGCCCAACCTTCGAATCCTTCCTCCACCGCGCCCGCGGGGGAGGACCAAGGAGGGGGGTTGAACGGCTTGAACGATTGGAATGGTGGAACGGTTGGAACCGCGCGCTAAGCGCTCGCCACCGCGAGCGCGTGCGCGCGCTTCCCGAGCCGCCGCCCGCCATTTTTAGTCACCACCACCGTGTCGCCCCATTGGCAAATATACTGGCCGTCCGCCGAAATCGCCGACGGCTTGCAGATAAAAACCATGTTCTCGCGCATCGCCACCGCCAACTGGCGCGGGCTTTTCGCGTGCGGCGTGATGATCGGCCCGTCGTCGCCTTGGCCCCGACCATGCATGTTTAGCTCGCCGCGCGCGCCCGCCGCCGGACCGCTTTTCGGCGCGGCGTTCTCGACCGTGCTCTTGGTCAGCTCGGCGAGTTCGCCAACGGTGACGCCAGGCTTTAAATTTTCCACCACGCGATTGAAAACTTCCCGCTGGACTTTGATCAGCTCCGCCTGCACCGGATCGATGACTTCGACAAACACCGGCTGGACCACCTGGGCGCGATAGCCGATCCACGACGCTTCGATCTCATTGATGATCGCGTCGCCCCGTTCGAGCAAACGCATGCTCGGCCGGGTCAGCGTGCGCTTGGGATTTTTCCCCGACACCCAGAAGCAGTGCACCGGTAATTCAGAACCGTTGCGCGTCATCGCATAATGCATCGCCGCCCACCCTTCCCAATCCTTGACGCCGACCTTGGCGGCGGCGATTTCGGCTTCGACGGCGAGCTCGTTGATCTCGTTGGATTTCGCCAACACGCCGATCTCTTCGTCGCTCTTCACGTAGCGCACTTCGTCGAGAATCGCCGTGGCGTCGACCAACTGGGCATTGGGAAAACCCTCGCGAATCTGCTTCCAGGTGCCGTAAAAAATCGTCCCCTCCGGCGTGCGCGTGCCTTCCACTTCGCCAAGCCCGGTGATGCCAATACGGCCATGATCAACGCCCAATTCTTTCAAACGCTCGACAATCACCTTGCCGTAATTGCGCCGCGCGTCGCGCACATCGGCAACCCAATCCTGCACCGTCGGCCAACGCGGCCCGGCGGAAGTCGCGATCGCGGTCACCGCGCCGTGGATCGGAAACACCGCGGCGAGATCCGGCTCGCCGCCGCCGCAGTGAGTGAGATAACGCGTGTTAGCCTGGTAGTCCGCCGAGTGGCCGCTGTTCTGCGGCGTGACGATGACGTCAAGATTTTGCTGGCGCATGAGCGCGCGCACCGCTCGCCAGCGCCGGTCGCGCTCGGCAAGGGAGAAACGTGGATAAGGAAAAAGTTCAGCCATAAGTTTGTTCTGAAAATTAATCAAAAAACATTATCTCACCACGAAGACGCGAAGAGCACAAAGTTCGGAGTTTCTTTTTTTCGAACCCTTCGTGCCTTCGTGGTGAATAGTCTCTTTCCGAACTTTGCGCCTTTGCGCCTTTGCGGGAGAAATTCTTATCACACATCGATCACAACCAATTTCATATCGCGCTTGCCCAAGCGCCGCGCGCCGTTTTCGGTCACGGTCACGGTATCGCCGACGCTGGCGCGCCCTTTGCCCTCGGTGGGCCGCACTTGCGGTTTGAGTATGAAGGTCATGCCGGGTTTGAGTTCGATCTTGGCGAAGCGCTCAAGATCCTTGTCGCCCATCAGCGCCGGCCCATCGTCGCCTAGGCCGCGGGCGTGCATCATCGGATGATTCCACGAATAGGGTCCCGCGCCTTCCACGGTTTTAGTGTAAATGTCGAACAACGTGCCGAAGGTCACGCCGGGTTTCATCGCGGCGAGAATCGCGTCGAAGCAGCTGCGCGAGATATCGACCATGGCTTGATAAGCGGGATTCGGTTTGCCGACCACCGCCGGACTCACCGCTTGGGCCGCGTAGCCGCCATATTTAGCTTCGATCTCGCCGACCAGATTATCGCCGTTCTGAATCACGTAGTCGGTGGGCACGAATGAACTATTGTAGAGATTGGGGCCGGCGCTCAGAAAAAACAGTGTCGGTAACTCGCCGCCGTTGGAGAGCATGGCGTGCAGCATAGTCGCGTAGACTTCTTTTTCGCTCACACCCGGCCTGGCGCTTTGTTTCATCGCGTCGATGGCTTTCTCGATGATCGCCGCCGAGCGTTCTAGCATCGCAACTTCCTCGGCGCTCTTGATCGAACGAATGTCCTGCATCATCTCGGTGGCGTTGACGATCTTCGCTTGGGGAAACGCTTCCTGAATTTTCAGCACCGAAGTATAAGGAATGACCCCTTCCGGCGCGCGCACCAAACCGGCGAGACCGGAAATGCCGATGGTGCCTTTTTCCAGTTTCAATTCTTTGATGCGCTCGATGGCGTTCTGACTCCAGCGGTTGCGCCCATCGCGCACGTCGCTCACCCAGTTCTGCGCCTTCTGCCACCAGCTGGCCCGGTTGAAAACAAACGAGGTCGCCTCGCCCTGCGCCGGAAACACGGTAAACATCTCGGTGGCGAAGCCGCCGATGTTGGTCAAATAACGCGAATCGCCCTGCAACTGCTCCCAACGCCCGGTATTGGCTGGCAACAGCAACACATCGATGCCGCGCTTAGCCATCTCCGCACGCACGTTGCGGTAACGCCGATCACGTTCTTGAATCGATAACTGTGGAATCATATGTCCTCGCTTTGCTCGAAATTACAAATTCCATATTCCAAATCGCACCGGCCGATTTGAATCTGTAATCTGCAATTTGGAATCTGTAATTGTCCTAATGTCCTCGCCCCTCAAATCTATGCCCGATCTGAATCCGGTTGCCAAACGGATCGTAGCCGTACACCGTGTGGCCGCCTTGCTCATGCCAGGGAATCTTCGTCGGATCGGGCCCCCAGTAATATTCTTTGCGGTTGAACTTTTCCAGGATCTGCGGATAAAGCTCAGGTGCGATACGAAAGTCGATATGCGGCCCCTTGACCGCCCGGTTGCTGCGCTCGGCCACTTGATCGACCCGGTGGAGAATCACCAACTGTCCGGTGTTAGGAACCGTCAGCGTCATCTGTTCGAAGCCCGGCACCTCGTCGCCCTCGATCAAGCCGAAGGTTTCGCGATACCAAGCGGCGCCCTGTTCCAAGTCGGTGACTTCCACGCGCACGTGACTGATGCGCCTGAGCGGCACCACTTTCCCCTGCGGCGCGGTGCTCACCGGATCGCGGCGCAGGGACAATTCCAAAGTATTGCCGTCGGGATCGAGGACGAAAAAAGACTCTTTGATCGGCGACGGCTGGGGATATTTCACCGGCCCATGGCAATTGAGCTTGCGCTCTTCCGCCGCGCGTATGACGACGCTGAGATCGTCCGCCGCCACTTCGAAACCATAGACGACGCCTTCGAGGAGCCGCTGCGGATTGGCCGCGATAGGAAAATCTTGCAGCGCCAATCCCCAACCCCGATGATTCGCCAGCGTGTAGAAAAGAATCTGCGGCACCTCGCGGTTGAGCCCGCGAATATTCAAATTGGTCAGATGATCCAACTCACCGCCCATGAACGTCGAGTAAAACCGATGCGCCCGGCCGAGATCGTTGCTCGGCAGTACGCCGTGATCGATGCGTTCGATGGTCGGCTTTTCAGTTGGTACCATGGCGAACTCCCCCGTTCCAATTTTATTTAAACACTCGCGTCGCCCGCATGAGCACGATCGGCGGAATCGTCAGGCCAAGCGTCTTGGCGGTCTTTAGGTTAATCACCAGCTCAAACTTCATTGGCTGCTCGACGGGAATTTCGGCGGGCTTCGTTCCTTTTAGGATCTTGTCAACCATCACCGCTACACGTCTGTTCTGTTCGGCCTGGTCGGCGCCGTAGGACATTAACCCGCCGTTGTCGACAAAGTCTCCCTGAGTGTATATCGCCGGCAGCCGATTTTTGATCGCGAGGTCCGCGATTAACTTAAAATTAGAAGAGACCAACGGGTCCTGTGCAATGGTAAGAGCGCCGCTACGCGTTTTAGTTGCCTCTTTGAATGCGCTTTCGAATTTATCCGCGCTTTTTACATCCAGGGAATGAAGCTCCAAACCCATTGCCCGCGCCGGCAATTGGCTTTCTTTCCATTGTTGCGCATTGCCTGGATTTTGCGGATTCCACAGCATCGCAATGCGGGAAAGCCCGGGAACTGTATCCTTCAGTAACTCCAGTCGTTTGCCGGTCAACACTTCCGTTATGATCGTGAAGCCCGTAATGTTTCCGCCGGGCCGCGCCAGGCTGTCAACCAGCCCAAGCGCAATAGGATCAGCTACGTTGTAAAAAACGATGGGGATCGTTTTGGTGGCGTTCTTAGCAGCCAAGGCGCCCGGCGTCCCGCCAACGAGGAGCAAGTCGACCTTGAGACGGATTAACTCGTCAAGCAGCGCAGAAAACCGGTCGAGCTTGTAATCAGCGTATCGAAACTCGAAAGCTAAGTTTTTGTTCTCAACATAGCTGCGCTCCCGTAACCTATTTCGCAACGCCTCGCGGTTAGAGGCCGCACTGGAAGCTGAACCGGCTGAGATCCAGCCAATCTTGAACATCGTCGCCTTTTGCTGCGACTCGGCGGGGAAAACAGTTGTCAGCAGGATAGTCGTCAGTAGAGAGACAAAAATTTCTTTTTTCATCGGATTTCTCTCCAGCGATTGCCTACTGCCTATTGCTTATTTCAGCCGGAGGCTGATCAACTTTAGGCTGAGCCTTCTTCACTTCCCCGACTTCTGCCGCGCCGCCGTGATCAGATCGCCCACCGGTTTCCACTCCATCCAGTCGTGGCGGCTGATCTCGATATAGTCGACGTTTTTTCTGCGCCGCGCCGCTTCCGGCACTACGTCCGGCGGCAGATCTTCGCGCATCGACGTCGTCGTCTCGTCTTCCATGGTGTTGTTGGCGTTTCTGAACGCGATCTGTCCTTCCCGCGACAGATACCAGTTGATGAACACTCGTGCCGCATTGGGATGCGGTTGGGAATTGAGCAAGCCTATGGCGCCGTTGTTCGAACCGATGCCCGGCGCTTCTTTAAAATTGTAAGGACTCACTTCCGCCACCGGCAAGCCCTGCTCCAGCGCGCGGCGCAGGCGGCAGAGAATGCACAGTTGATACTTTCCCGACGCCAACCAATCGGTGCCCTGGCGAAAGTCGCTGAAGTAGGTGAGCTCCATCTCGCCGCCAAACAGCCGTTCGAGAAACTTCGGTCCCACCTGGGGATGGTGGTACATGAACAACAGCGCCGTCGAGACATAATTCGCCCGCGGCCACAGGCTGATCATCTTGCCTTTCCATTTCGGATCGAGCAGATCCCAGACCGATTTGAGCGAGTCGAGATTGACCAACTTCGTGTTGGAATAAACCGGCGGCCCGTAGAGCGTGCTTTGATAGACGAAAACATATTGCCCTTCGGGATCGACGTAGCGGTGCTTGCCCTTCCACCACTTCGATAAATCGGTGACGTCGGACAAGAGCAGCGCCGGCGCCAACGGATCGAGCGCCTTGCCGCGCTGCAAGCTATTATAAGTCGCCCCCGGCGCGCCCAGCACCACGTCGACCAGAAACTGGCTCGCGCGCCGCTCCGCCATTATCTTGGTGACGATCTCGCTGGTCGTGCTGATACCTACTGAGTTGAGCTTGATCTTGGGAAATTTTTTCTTGAAGCCGTCCCAAATCACTTGCAGATCGCCAACCGAGTTGGTCGCATAAACGGTCACCTCGCCTTCCTTCTCCGCGCCGCGAACCACATCCTCCCACCGCGCCTGCGCCGCGAGTGCGCTCTGAGCGAAGAGCACGCTCGCCAAAGCAAGCGACAGAAAGTTATCCGTCCGATCCGTCTGATAATTCATTCCGTGCTAACCTCCTGCCCCAACCCGCGCCGCCGTGCCTCGTCGTACACCCAAGCCGCCAAAGCTAAATCGCCGAAGCCGCCCTGGGAGTCGCGAAAGATAATGAGACTCGACGCCAAATCCGGCACAGCAATCTTTCCCGCTACGATGTCGCCAAACTCGACGACGGAATCCCACTCCAGCGTGCCGGCTTTGGCAAGACGGATCAGCGGCTGATCGAGCATGGCATCGTAGTAGTTAAGCTCGTGGGTCTTGCTGCTTACGCTGATCGAGTGCGCTCGGAGATAAACCTCGTCGTCGAATTCGTTGGGCCGGCCGATGCCGAATACCGCTAGCCCCGACCGCAACCACGCGCCGCGCAGCGCGGCCGTTGGCGAATTGGTGCTGACCAAAACAAAATCGGCCTGATCGATCGCCGCTTGTGCGGAAGCGACAGCGACGACGGAAGTCTTCAGCATCTCGCTCGCCATGCGGGCGAAGTTCTCTCGATTGTCCGCGCTGCGGCTGTAAACCAGCACGCGCTCAATCGAGCGCAGCGCGCAGGCGGGTTCGAGGATCGGTAGCGCCAACCGGCCGCTGCCGATCAGCGCCACGGTTTTGGCAGTGGAATTAGTAAAGCGCTCGATGGCCAGGCCGACCGTCGCGCTGATGCGCAGTTCGCTGAACGGATAGCCGATCAACGAAAGTAATTTACCGCTGCTGATCTCGAACAACAGCGCCAACGCATCGCCGCCGGTGACGCTGACGCGCAGGCCGTTTTTATCCTGCGCTTCAAGCCCGCCGACCACCATGCGCATGCCGCGGTTCATGAAGCGCAGCGGCGCCACTTGCTTCACCTGACCATCGGCTTGCTCGCGAAAGGTGCGCTCCAACGCGGCCATCGCTTGGCGCAGATCGAGCAAGCCAGAAACTTCAGACCGTCGCAAAAGCAGAGTCATGCTAACCCGCAACTCGAAACCGGAAACGATTATCTACTGCGCTAAAATTTTTCTGATCCGGTCGAGCACATCCGCCGGCTGATTGATGACTTCCTTGGCGATCTTGGTCAGCTCCTCGCCGCTGACGGCGGTGATTTCCACATTGAGCTTGCTCGCCTCGGCAAGCAGTTGCGGATCGACCATGCTTTTCATGAATGCCTCGCGCAATGCCTTGGTCAACTCGGGCGGAGTCCCTGGGTGCGCGACAATTGGCCGGCCGAGTTCGCCGGAACCGAGCATGACGGTAGCGACGCGCCGGCCCAATTCGGAGGTCTTCACTTCGTTCATTAAATCCTGATAGAGAGGCACGTCCGGCAATCTTGGGTCTTTGGTGCGGCCGGTCTGCAGGAGAATCCGGACAAAGTTTTTCTTGCGCCAGGTGTGATAAGGCTCGCGGGCGAAATACGCCGCCGTGGTAAACGACCGACAGACGACTTCATTTCGCTCCGTCGCCAGATCGATCTCGTTGCCGCCCGCGTAACCGGCGACGACATTGAACTTAGTGCCCAAAGTCTCTTCGAGCATGCGCGGAATATAATGTCCGCTGGTGCCGGTTCCAGTGGCGCCGCATTTGGGCGGTTCCTTGGCGCTGCGAATGTCTTGTATGGATTTAAACGGCGCATCGGCGCGCATATAGAGCATATGCTCCGACTTGTCCGAACTGGCGAGCCAAGTAAATTTCGTCCAGTCGAATTTAATTTCCTTGCTGCCCTGAATCTGATTGAAATAATGCGCCGGATTGATCGACGCGATGGTCAAACCATCGGGCTTGGCGACGCCGTAAACGTAGTTGGCGGCAACGATACCGCCAGCCGCCGGCATGTTTTGCACGATCACGTTGGGATTGCCGGGGATATACTTGCCAATGTAATGGGCCAACAGCCGCGCATAAATGTCATACGCCGTGCTGGCGCCGGAGCCGACGATAAAGTTCAAGTTCTTGCCCTGATAGTAAGGCGTCTGCGCCGCCAGGTGCTGCGCCGAACCGATCAGCAAGGCGATTAAGATAACGATAACTTGCATGCCAATTCCCTCTCCTATGAAATGACCGTCGATGGGCGCAACATAGTAAAAGCGATCCCATGGATCAAGCGGCGACGGCGCACCAATGATTTGAGCCGCGCGGCCGGTGGCTTCGTAAGTCAACCCACCGGCAAACAACTAGCAGGCAGCTGAAAAAATGTGGAAGATGCTTCGATCGTTCGACTTCGCTCACGACAGGCTCCCTCGACTGCGCCTTTAGTCCCGAGCTTGTCGAGGGATCAGCATGAACGGAGTTGGACTTGAAATAATTCCGTTCGTCCTGAGCCCGTCGAGAAACTCCGAAAGAATCTTTCAGAAACCGGCTAGCGGTTTGGCGACAACTCTTCCTCGATCAGTGCGACAAAATTTTCCAGCGGCTGGGCGCCGACCAGCAAGCGGCCGTTGATAAAGAATGCCGGCGTGCCGGAAACGCCGGCGTGCTTGGCCTCGTCGATATCTTTTTGCACCGGCACCCCGTACCGTCCCGCCGACAGGCATTGATCGAAACTCGCGACGTCCAAACCCGCCCCTTTAGCATAGCTGCGCAGTTCCTCCGGCGCAGCTTTCGGCGCGTTGGCGTATAGCGCGTCGTGATAGGGCCAAAACTGTCCCTGTTCGGCGGCGCAGCGCGCCGCGAGGTGGCCGGCGCGCGCCGCCGGATGAAGCTCGTCGATGGGGTAATCTTTATGCACCAATTTTACCCGGTCCGGATAACGCTCGAGCAGCTGGGCGATGGTGCGCTGCGCCTCTTTGCAAAACGGACAGTGAAAGTCTTCGAACTTGACCACGGTCACCGGCGCCGCCGCCGGACCCTTGAACGGCGCGCCTGCGGTATTGATCGCGACGCGGTAAATCGCCGGCCGTTTGAGCAGCACCTGGACATTAGCCTTGGCGCGCAGCTCGCCGAGAAAAGCCTCCCGCCGCGCGTTGCCGTTCTGGCCCAGCAAGTAGGCGCGAATGCGTTCGCGCAAGTCCGGTTCTTGGGTCTGCAATCGGCTTTCGTTGGCTTGATAAAACGCTTCGACTTCCGCGTCCGTCACGGCCGCGGTTTTGGCGGTGACCTCCGCGGCGATCAGCGCCTCGGCGGAAAGGCCGCGGCGCACCGCCTCCTTGGCAAATAGACGTTCATTGATCAATTGGTCGATCGTCTGCCGTTGCAGTTGATAGATCTGATCGTTGAGCGTAGCGACGCGCGCGCCGATGAGTTTGTCCAATTCATCGTAAAATATGGATTCGCCATCGAGGGTCGCCGCCGTTAACGGCGCTTCGCCGGCACACGCCGGCGCCGAAGCGAGAAATAGCAGGCTCGCCGCCGCCGTCAGAAAACCTAAACGAAAATGTTTCACTCAATGCTCTCCTTCACCGCTTGAGAATAGACTACCGAATTGACGGCTGAATTCTAGCACGCTTAACCGGCGCGGTAAAAATCGTTCGATGGCGCGTGGCACGCGCCGAAAAGTGTCCGAACTCCTAGAGCCGATGTGGCGCGGCAAGCCGCAGCACCATGACATTTAGACCCATTCTGAGTTAGCAGTGACCTTGCTCGGCTCGCATTACAATCCCTGGCCGTCCTGCCTTTCACTCGGCTATCGGTATTGGCAACAGATTTACTATGGCGCTCATTTCCAGCCGGATTTGGCGGTACGAGAGTTGCTTCGAGTAGTAATCGGGGATCAAGATTCAAAATGGGGGGAAGTCGAATGAGTGATAAGATGAACTATTTGGGAGGATTGACGCTCAAAAGCGTCGGTGCCGGCGTTTTAGTTTTTCTAACCGTCGTTTACTTCCGCTTTGGCGTCGGCACCGAACTGCCGAAGAAGGCAGCCAATGCCAGCGCGCCCACCGGCGCTCAAGCGCGCGAGCAGAAACCGGTTCAGGCGATGAACATGGCTTTGGGAAACATGGTTTACCTTGCGCAAGATCTAGGGTTCGCCATCAAGAACGTCAAGGACGCCGCCATGGAGAGCGGCAAAGTCGTCGTGCGCATCGAAAGCCATCTGCAAAAAATCCGCGAGCTCTACCGCCAGGAGAGCGTTAAGAACCCGGCATTAATCGGCAGTCTGTTGTTACAGTTCAATATTTCTCCCACCGGCGCGGTCAATCAAGTGAAAGAAATCTCGTCGCGCTTGCAGGACGCCGAATTCAAACAGGCGATCGTTGCCGAAGTTGGCAAATGGTCGTTCGCCGACGTCGTGGCGGAAAATCTCACGGTTACCTGCCCATTGCTATTCGTGCGCGAAGGAATGGATATCACCACCTTGGTGCTGTGGGAAAAGTCGCTGGCCACCGCGACCGACGAGACAACGCCGATCCGCGCCGCCAGCGTCACGACCACCGTCGCCAAGGTAAAACCGGAACCGATCGCAGTGCAAAAGACCGCGGCCAGTGAGTATCAGATCAAGTACCCCACTCTACTGCGCAACGGTCCCAATTTCTCGTCGACCTCGTTAACTACGTTCACCGTCGGCACCCGAGTGACGGTTGAAAACCGCGTCGGCGATTGGCTCGAAGTCCGCAGCGCGGCCAATGGTCCGAAGGGATTCATCCGCAAAGAGTTCATCAAGCCCATCGAAGTGACGGGCAAATAAATATCGACCCCCAACGTGCTCTGCCCGCGCCGGTCGCAAGCGACGGAAAAACTGATCGACCCCGGCGAGTGCCGTCCGACGCTGCCATTTAATGGTTACGCCGAATGGGTTGCGCGGCTTTATACGTGAAAGATAATTCGTGATCGTGTTCGCGATCGTTTTGAATATCGTAGGGTGGGTTGGCCGTCCGCGGCGTAACCCACTGTCTTTTTGGTGATGGGTATCGGCGTTGACGCCTCCTCCATCCTACATCGCTCCCGGTCGATGCGCGCTTTCACCGCGCGGATAATTTGACCCAACGTAACAAGGGGCGCGATTCATCGCGCCCTCCGAATGCGCCCGTGTGCCTGGAAAGATATGAAGGGAGCGCGGACATTCCTGTCCGCGTTTGAAAAATGGCGGGTTAGAAAACCCGCGCTCCTTTAAGATACGACGCCATGATTCTGAGGGGGAACGAGCACGAACCACGAACACAATCACGATTTACTGCAGCAACGTCTTCAACGCGCTGGAGAGAATCTCGACGTTCTCCACCCGCGAGCCGTGGCCCATCAAGCCGACGCGCCAGATTTTTCCCTTAAGCGGGCCCAAGCCGGCGCCGATTTCGATATTGAAGTCGTCGTACAACTGCGCGCGCACCGTGGCGTCGTCGGCGCCTTCGGGAATTTTGATGGCATTGATCATCGGCGCGCGGATCGACTCCGCCACCGCCGGCTCGATCTCGAGCTTGCGCATCTCGCGAACGAACACATCGTGGGTCTGCTTGTGGCGCTGCCAGGATTTTTCCAGTCCTTCTTCGAGCACCGCGCGCAACGCTTCGTGCAGCGCGTAGTTCATCGAGATCGGCGCGGTATGGTGGTAGACGCGCTCGCTGCCCCAGTATTTTTCGATCATCGACAGATCGAGATACCAACTCTGCACTTTGGTCTTACGGTTGCGAATCACTTCGACGGCCCGTTCGTTGAACGTCACCGGCGACAGGCCCGGCGGGCAGCCCAAACATTTCTGCGTGCCGCTGTAGCAAGCGTCGATACCCAACTCATCGACCCGCACCGGTGCGCCGCCGAGCGAAGTCACCGCGTCGACCAAAAGCAAGGCGCCATTTTCATGCACGAGCTTTGCAATATCGTCAAGCGGTTGAAGCACGCCGGTGGAAGTCTCGGCATGGACAATGGCGGCGAGTTTATATTTTTTCTTTGCCAGGGCGGTTTTGAAATTTTGCGCATCGAGCGCCGTGCCCCACTCGGCATCCACCGTGTCCACTTGAGCGCCGCAGCGCTGCGCGACGTCCACCATGCGCGTGCCGAAAACGCCGTGGACGCCGATCAGCACGCTATCGCCGGGCTCGATCAAATTGACGAAGCAAGTTTCCATGCCCGCGCTGCCGGTGCCCGACATCGGCAAAGCCAAGCGGTTCTTGGTTTGAAACAGTTCGCGCAGCATCGCCATGCTCTGATCCATGATTTCCAAAAACTTCGGATCGAGATGACCGACGACTGGCAGCGACAGAGCTTGGAGCACTCGCGCACTGACCGGGCTCGGACCGGGACCAAGCAAAGTTCGGATCGGTGGATTGGCTTTCGGTGCCGCTGGCATAAATGTGGCTCCTTATGAA
>ORMF011185827.1_pt1 | contig 17123 bp, 14 predicted proteins | sample 1779871 | NCBI WGS metagenome assembly ORMF01 (sample SAMEA104232316, study PRJEB22302) | groundwater metagenome | biome: forest; feature: aquifer; material: groundwater | place: USA | collected 2011-08-07 | depth 5.4 m
AAAGGACAAACAACCAAGGGGGGACAGGGGAAGGAAGGGAAAGGGGGTGCCCCCCCCCCCCGCCACATCCCCACCAATTTTCGATTTTAGTCCGCGGGGCTGCTTTTGGATTTTAGATTGGGCTTCGAATCCAAAATCGGCTCAGCCTAAGGCTGATCAGTCCTTTGGCTGAAATCCAAAATCCAAAATTGGGAGGGAGAAGGGATGGTGGAAGGGAATTCCCCTGCTGCCCCGCAACTGTAAGGGCCACGAAAGCCGCAGTAGAGCCACTGCTGATCGAAACGGTTCAAGTTTGAAAAGTTCAACAGTTCCAGGACCTCATCATCCTTGAACATTGAACCCCGGAACCTTTGAACCGCTGAGTCGGTGGGAAGGCGCGGCGAGTAGGTTAAAGCCCAAGCCAGGAGACCTATCCGATCTGCCTAAACATTCCCCCTTCGCGGGAAAAGGAGGGTCTCATGCAGTTTTTGTTTATCGGGGTTTTACTCTTTGTCTTTTTCACCTCAACCATTCACGGCGCCGAACCACCGCGCGAGGATACCTTAGACCCCGTCGTCGTCACCGACACGCGGCTCCGCGATGTTGAACAGCCGGCGAGCCGCGTGCCGGGCAAAGTGATCGTCGTCACCGCCGACGAGATTCAGAAACTCGGCGCCAAGACCGTCCAGGAAGTCTTGCAGTACCAGACCGGCATCGTGCTCTACGACGGCGTCGGTAACGAGTTTCAGCAGACCGTCGACATGCGAGGGTTCAACGCCCAACCGGTTACGGCAACCAGCGTCTTCGTCGACGGCGTCCGAGTCAATGAGCCCGATTTCAATACGATCAATTTTGATCTAATACCGATCGAAGACATCGAACGAATCGAGATTCTGCCTGGAACCGCAACCGTATTCGGCCGCAACGCCCTCGCCGGTGTAATCAATATCACGACCAAGCGTGGGCGCAGGGACCGGCCGCACTTTGGCTTTAACATCGGCGGCGGCAGCTACGGACGCCAAAGATATTCGTTCAACACAGATGGGCCGCTGCCGATCTCAAACTTTGATTACTATTTCGGCGTCACCCGAGAGTTGACCAATGGCTATCGAGAGGAATTTGGCTCGCGGCACGCCGGCGCAACAATCACGCGTCTGCTCGCAAAACTCGGTTATCGGCTCGGGGACGACACCGACGCCAGCGTCGCCTATACTCGCGTGCTGGATAATATCAGTCAGGCGGGGTCGTTGCCGGCTAGTCGCTTACGGGTAGATAGGAATGATAATTTGACTCCGGGCGATCAGTCGAAAGACAACCTCCACCAAGTCGCACTTAATCTAAAACAAAAACTTCCGGCCGGTTTCTCGGTGGCACTGAACGGATTCTTCCGACGCAACGATATCGAGCTCTTCAATCGCGGGTTGAGCAGTGAATCAACGCTGAACACGGAGACGAGGTCCGGCGGCACGACGATCCAGGCAAGCCACGAGGGCGCCATCCTGAGCAAGAAGAATCTCTTGACACTCGGTTTCGAGTACGCCCGCAACAATTTTGACTCGGCCAACTCTGGGATCTTTCTACCCTCTTTCACGTTCCGCAATATGCGCTCCACCAAAGAGGATGTCGCAGGTATCTTTCTCACCGATAGTTTTCATCTGTTCGAATCATTGGTCGTCAACGGCGGCTTCCGTTACGACTGGGATCGCCTTGACTTCACTGACGAGATCGATCCGACACTCAGCGGCAACAAGACCTACCGTCGCGTCAGTCCCAAGGCCGGATTGGTCTACACCCCAACCAAAAATCTTAGCTTTTCGTTTAGTTACTCGGAGGGGGTGCGAATTCCAACGGTCGACGAATTATTCGCGCAGGGACCGTTCGGTTCCACCCCGGATTTGAAAGCCATGACGAGCCGTAATTTCGAGCTTGGCGCCAAAGCTCAGCTGCAAGATTGGCTCGACGCGTCGCTGGCGCTCTTTTACACGCCGGTGCGTGACGAGATTCTCTTCATCGTCACCGACCCGATTTTCTTTTTCGGACGCAATGAGAACATAGCCCGCACCTTGCGCCGCGGCATCGAACTCTCTCTAAAAGCCCGCTACCAAAAGTGGCTCGATGTCTTCCTCAACTACACCGCCATGAAAGCCACGTTTGAAACCGATGTCTTACTCTTTTCCGGCCAGGTGAGAAAAGGCGACGAGCTGCCACTCGTGCCGCGCCATCGGGTCGGCGTAGGCGTCAACACCTACCCCATCGAAGGCCTGACCGTTTCGCTGTTCGGTAATTATGTTGGCGCGCAATTTATGCAGAGCGACGAGCCCAATCAAGCCAAGAAGGTCGCCGACTATTTCGTACTCAACAGCCGTATCGCTTATCAGTGGAAACAGTGGACGGGATATGTCAACTTCAACAACCTGACCAACCGAAGGTATTCGACTTCCGGTATATTGGTCAACGAACCATTCCGTGTTCCCGCGCCGACGTTCAACGCCTTCGGCGGCCTGACCTTCCGCTATTAGAGGAGACTTTAAATGGCGCGAGCGCTGATGATCATGGGCACGGCCTCCGACGTGGGAAAAAGTGTCGTCGCGGCGGGACTCTGCCGCATCTTTCACCGCGCCGGCATCGACGTTGCGCCGTTCAAGGCGCAGAACATGTCGCTCAACTCGTTCGTAACCAGTGACGGCGGAGAAATGGGGCGGGCACAAGTCGTGCAGGCAGAAGCCTGCGGCCTCCCGCCCCATGTGGATATGAATCCGATCCTGCTCAAGCCGGAAGCCGATGACTGCTCGCAGGTCGTCGTTCACGGCAAAGTCTGGGGCAAGTACGAGGGCCGAACGTATTTCGCGCGGCGCGACGAGTTGTTTCGCTTCGTGCAACAAAGCTACGAACACTTGGCGCGGGACCATGCTCTTATCGTGATCGAAGGGGCCGGCAGCGCGGCGGAAGTCAATCTGCGCGACAAGGATATCGTGAATTGGCCGGTTGCCGAGCTGGCGAACGCGCGGGTATTGCTGGTTGCCGACATCGACCGCGGCGGCGTTTTTGCCCAGGTGATCGGTACGCTGGACCTGCTTTCTTCGGATGAGCGCCGGCGCGTAATCGGTATCGTCGTGAACAAGTTCCGCGGAGATTTAGAACTTTTTGCCGACGGCGTCCGTTTCTTAGAAGAGCGCGCTCGGCTGCCGGTTCTGGGAGTTCTCCCGTTTCTCCGTGACCTCGACGTGGATCAAGAAGACGGTGTCGAGATCGAACGCCGTCAACACGTTCCTTTCACCGCTGACAAAGTCAACGTCGCCGTAGTGTTGTGACCGCACATGAGCAATTTCGCCGACTTCAACTCACTGGGCGCGGACTCAGACGTAGCACTGCGTTACGCGCGAACGCCGGCGGAGCTAACCGGCGCGGATGTCGTGATCATTCCGGGCACCAAGAGTACGGTCGCCGATTTCGACTACCTAGAGCAGAATGATTTTCGCCCAGCGCTGGAGGCCCATGTCGGCACTCGTAACGAACTCATCGGCATCTGCGGCGGTTATCAGATGCTTGGGCGGGAAATTACTGACCCGTATGATGTGGAGGGTGGCGGCAGAAGCGACGGCTTCGGTTTCTTAGACCTAGTCACGGAGCTGACAGCCCGGAAGAGAACCGGCCAGGTTGACGCCTGGCCGCTCTTCTTCGAGAATGCTGAGGAGTGCGCCGTGCAAGGTTACGAGATTCACATGGGGCAGACCAAACTAGGGGACGTAGCACCCTGCTTCCGAGTTTTATCACGGTCAAGCCAACGCCCCGTAGAGGAAACTTTTGATGGGGCGACGAGCCGCGACGGGCGTGTTTGGGGCACTTATATTCACGGTGTCTTTGATCGCCCCGGCTTTCGTCGCCTCTGGCTTAATCAAATTCGTGAGCGTAAGGGTCTCACGTCCGCACCTGCGACAAGTTCAGAGAAAGTCACGCGGAGGCTTTCGTCCGCAATAGACCGGTGGGCGGATCACGTGCAGCGGCATCTAAACCTGATACCGATCTTTGACGCCGTAAAACCGATTAGCAGCCAGCAGGAATGCATATAAGTTGTAACCAAATCGCAAAGCTGATAATAACTTTCTCGTTATGGAGGTAAAAATGAAATCACGCGCAATGCTGTTAATAGGCATGATTGCAGCAGCGGCTGCTCTAAGGCTACTACCCCACCCGTCTAATTTCACTCCCATAGGCGCCCTCGCGCTTTTCGCCGGCGCTCATTTCGACGACAAACGCTGGGCTTTCATCGTGCCATTGGCCGCGATGTTCTTGAGCGACATCCTGATCGGCTTTCATGGCCAGATGCCGGTCATCTACGGCGCGTTTGCAGTCATTGTCTGCATGGGATTCGTGCTCAGGGAGAAAAGGACGGCGCTGCGCGTGACCGGAGCTTCGCTGGCGGCCGCAACGTTCTTCTTCATCGTATCGAACTTCGCGGTCTGGGCCTTCGACGGGCTCTATCCGATGACGTTTCAGGGGTTGGTAACCTGTTATGTCGCGGCCATTCCTTTTTTCCAGAACTGGCTGGCCGGTACGCTTCTTTACTCCGCCGCCCTTTTCGGCGGATTCGCGTTGCTGGAAGCTAAACTCCCGGTTCTCGCTCCGGCTCGCTCGTAGTTGTCCGAGCGCTCCTAATCAGTTCGTTCACTAGGACGACGGCCTGTGGGTCGTCGTCCTAGCGGTGTGTTTTTCTATACCCCAGCGCGTCCAGGGCGATGATCATCTTTTGCACGTTCGAGGAACCCTCGACGATCTGGTAGGACTTGGCGTCGCGGTAGTAGCGTTCGACGGAGAATTGTAGTTTCGTTCAGAATTGAGCTAACTCAAGTTCCTGAAGTGTCATAAAGGATACGTCGGGTAGTCGCGTTTTGACGTACTGCATAGGAACCGGGTGACTAAAACAGACAATGGTTTCGATGTTGATATCTTGACCTTGCATTCCAATTGTCTCTGCAAGGACTTGAGACCTTTCTTTCAACAGATTGCACCTGTCGATGTGCTTAAGCAAATCGTCTCTTTCTCCGTTGGCCAATATTTGGCCAGTGAACTGAGTCAACTGCTCTGCGATTTCGTTTGGAGTCTTAGCAAGTCTAAGATCCTTACATTCGATAGCGAGAACTTTTCTGCCAGCGGGTCGCCATGCAAGAACATCCACGTCGCCGAAGTCTCTTGTCAGCTTCTCGTTCAGCAGTCTATCGATCTTTGTTTCGAGACGCACTTGATAGCCTACCGACCGCATAGCCTCGAAAACCTTACTAGCAAACGCGTGTCCACGGCGGTTTACTTCCTCACCGCCCCATCGCTTCATAGCGCTCGTTCTGCACTGATCTGTGGGGACCAAACCTTCATAATAGAGACGTAGCACATGCATAAGATTGGTACCTATTAGGCCGGGCGATAGGACGTACCGTGGATTGTCTCCCCCTTCAAGTCGCAGAAGTGGCCGCCAAATCAGGGAGAGCCTCCGTCCGAAACGCCACGGGTACCAATCTTTGTTTTTGAACCCTTTGGGTGTAGTGTCCCAACTCTGCCGAGGCCAAAGCTCGCACCGATCTAACATCGCCTTGGCAATCCCAGCGTTCGTTAGTTTGCTCGTTGCACAATACGAAATTATCTCCTCGCTACGCACAACACATACACACCTTCCTTGTTCCAGTGCGAATTGCTCAAGTGCATCACGAAAACCCCGAAGCTCATCCGAATAGGGGGTCAGAGTGCTTTTTCAGTAGGGACCGATTGCGCCTTTTGGGTTGTCCCCATACAATCGCGCTCCGACCCGAATTCCTCCAAAACAATAACGAGCGACCTTCGAGCCGATAAACGTCTCTGGCGGTTTCAACACATATATGTTTTCTACCGGTTCGCTTTTCTATACCCCAGCGCGTCCTGCGCGATGATCATCTTTTGCACGTTCGTGGAGCCTTCGACGATCTGATAGGACTTGGCGTCGCGGAGACGGCACCCAATCAGACCGCGGCGGCACTACTGAGTTGCGGTGCTTATGGTATTGAGAAGACGCTCCACTTCACGGAAGCACTTGTCGAAAGAAGAGCAGTGTTGCCGCGCCAGGTTTAAGTCAAATTTTTCGGCAAACCTAACTTGATCATCTACCGCCAGATATCTGCGGCCCCGTATCATATTCAGGGTTAGATGTTCTTTTGCACCCCTGATGCCTTCTGGATTCGGAGGCGCCGTCGCATTTTCTACGATGCCATTGACTCCTTGGTGGGATTCTTTGGAACCAAGGAACCAGCATTCAAATTCCCGATGGGCCAGGACTATCGAAACCGGCATCTGTGTCGCTTCCTTTGCTCTGTTCAAAAGCTGAACACCAAGCTCGGCGGGGCAATCGTCGTCAGAATCGATAAGCACCATGATCCCGCCTACCTCGGCCCGATCCCGTATCGTCTGACTGATGGCCCGTTCCAGCTCGCCAGGTTTGACGATGCGGTTCCGCTTAACCCGAAATGGTCGGGCAACCTGAACGTCAGAGACTCCCAGCTGAGCAAAGATACGTCTCAAAAGGAGAGGAACCGATTCAACTTCAGCGTGGCCTTCTACAATGGTGGCGAGAGCAAAACTCATGGCTCGTTCGGTCTTCCTAAATTTGGAGCCCCGAACAAACTTAACTGTTGCGCGGCCTCCTCTGCCGCCTTGAGATCCGGAGCTAATTCTCCCGAGCGTAGCAATTCTCCAGGAGTGTATAAGCGCTCCCTGATTGCGTCGCGGCCAGCTTGGGATACAGGAGCGATCAAGGTCCGACCATGTTCCATCGTGACAACGCGGATCTGGGTATCAGTCAACTCCTTGTAATCGAGAATATCTGGGCTATGAGATGTCAGTAGAACCTGCCTTTCGTTGGCCGCGTCCATGAGAACTTCAACAACAACTTCCGCGACTGCTGGATTAACTGTGGCCTCCGGTTCCTCCGCCGCGACGACGGAATAGGGTCCGGGCTGATAGACCGCCAGAAGTAGACCAAGCACCCGTAGGGTCCCATCGGACATGTTCAACGCATCAAAAGTCCAGAGATCCTCCAGCCCAACATCCTGCTTGAACTGAAGTGTCTCTTTCTGACCGATAGCTCTGTACTCAACTTTCTTTATTCCATCGACGACTTTCGACAAGAGCCTGCAAACACGATCATAGTGCCCATTGCCTTGAGCTTCCTCCTGCAGTCTCTTTAGCACCGCGGCTGCGTTGCTCCCATCGCGTTTGAGAAAGTCGCCGGCATCAGGTTCTTGCAGTTCTCTGAGCCGAACCGGAACAATGGAATAAAAACGCATTGAAGTCAGGAAGTCATAGACCGGCCTGAACTCATCAGTTGCAGATGCAGCATAAAGAGCGAGGCGGTCCGGAGCAACTTTTGGTCTGATCCCCGGTATTTCGATTGTGAACTTCCCGTCTTGGACGTCGAAAGAGTGACTTTCTCCGAAGACCTTTTGGACGACACAGCGTTCCCGAGCCACACTAAATTTTTCCCTAGGTTTTGCTGCTATCTCGAAAGAGTAATCCGCATAAAGGTCATCCAGGAGTTTCAGTATCAAGCGAATTCCGATGTGCGTGGGATGCCCGGCAGATCTGCGCCGTACCGCGGCAATTCCGCGGCGATTTTTGAAAGCCATCTCTATAGATTCCGAAAGACATTCCTGGACAAAGGCAAGTGCATCGATGAAGTTGCTCTTCCCAGAACCATTAGGTCCAACGAAAACCGTAAACGAGCCGAGATTAACCGAAATTTGTGCGATGCTTTTGTAGTTTCGGATTTGGACCTGCTGAACACAGGGAATCATAAATGTCTGATGTCTAATGGGGAGCAGCTTTACGTAATCATAAGGACTTTGAACCGTCTTTGCCAGTCGAAGAAACAGGCATCGCACCACCCGATGACGTTTCTAATTCGTTTCCGCAACGGTATTCAAAAAACAATCTGTCCCTACCTATTCGCCTTTCTATAGCCCAGCGCGTCCTGGGCGATGATCATCTTTTGCACGTTGCTTGAGCCTTCGACGATTTGATAGGACTTGGCGTCGCGGTAGTAGCGCTCCACGGGAAATTCGGTGGAGTAGCCGTAGGCGCCGAGAATTTTCATCGCCGCGTCGGCGGCATAGGCGGCCGCTTCGGAGGCGGCGTATTTGCCGACAGAAGTCTCCAGGTTGTTGGGCTTTTTCTGGTCGGCGAGCCAGGCCGCGCGGTAAACCAGCAGGCGCGCCGCCTCCTCGTGCACGATCATTTGCGCGATCATATCCTGATTCATCTGAAACTCGCCGATCTTTTGGCCGAACTGGACGCGCTGATTGCAGTAATCGACCGCCGCGTCCTTGGCGGCCCGGGCAACACCCAGGGCGCCGGCTGCGCAGTTTAGCCGCGTCTGGTTTAGTTGCCACATGCAGACTTTGAAGCCGTCTCCCTCTTTTCCCAACCGGTTGGCCGCGGGAACGCGAAAGTTCTCAAAAGTAAGCTCACCAAGGGGCGAGCACAGCGCGCCCAGAGCATCGATGGCCTTGCGCGTTAGCCCCGGCTGTGTGAAATCGGCGAAGAACGCGCTCATACCGCGATGTTTTTGCGCCCGGTCGGTGTAGGCGTAGAGCAGGCCGCCGGTTGTCACCGGCGCGTTGGTAATAAATATTTTGTTGCCGTTGATCCGATAACCGTCGCCGTCTTTCGTTGCCGTCGTGCGCATCCCCGACACATCCGATCCGGCGTCCGGCTCGGTAATCGCGAAGCAGCCGATGGTGTCCCCCGACACCAGGCCAGGAATATACTTTTTTTTCTGTTCTTCGGTGCCGAATTGAAGCAGTGTAAGCGCCGGACCCATCTGCATGTTGATCGCCACCCGCATGGCACTGTGCACCCGGGCGCCCTCCTGGGGGATCCGCCCCCGGCCGAAAAACCCAAACCCCCCCCCGCCGTATTCTTCCGGAATCACGCTGCCGTAAAATCCCAGCTCGCCCATCTTCTTCACCAGATCGCCGCGAAAATTTCTCTCCTTGTCGTCCTTCGCCGCCGTCGGCGCGATCTCCTTCTCGGCAAATTCCCGCGCCAGCTCGCGCACTGCAATCAGTTCTTCCGATAACTCAAAATCCATTGTTCCTCCTCACAATGCTGAAAATAGAAGATCGAGAATCAATCCTCAATCTTCAATCCTAGATTCTCAAGACTTCTGCAGAAGACCCCGCGCGATCACAAGCTTTTGAATCTCGGAGGTCCCCTCGTAAATTCGCAGTGCCCGGATATCCCGATACAAGCGCTCCATAATGTTGCCAACGACCACTCCCACGCCACCGTGAATCTGCAAGCCCTGGTCGATGATCCGCTGCGCCGCTTCGGTGGCGTAGAGTTTCGCCATGGAAGACTTTTGCTTTGCCTCTGGGGCGCCACAGTCATGGGCCCAGGCCGCCTGATAGACGAGTAGCCGCGCCGCCTCCAGATCGGTCGCCATATCCGCCAGTTTGAACTGGATGCCTTGAAAGCGCGCGAGCGCCTGGCCGAACTGCTGGCGCGCGCCGGCATAACGAACCGCTTCCTCAAGGGCCCGCTGCGCCAATCCAACGGCGGCGGCGCCCACGGTGCAGCGCAAGAGATCTAAAGTGCCAAAGGCGATGTTCAGTCCCTCGCCCGGCTTGCCGAGCAAAGCATTCTCGGCGATTTCGCAATTTTCAAAAGCCAAGACGCCGATCGGATGGGGCGAAAGCACTGCGGTCTTTTCTTTCACGACCAATCCGGGAGTGTTGGCATCGACGATGAACGCGCTCACGCCTTTGGCCTTTTTCTCCGGCTCCGTGGAGGCAAAGACAACATAGTGATCGGCGATGCCGGCGTTGGAGATAAACCGCTTGGTTCCCGTGAGGCAGAAATTCTTGCCACGCCGGATCGCCAGGGTTTTTAGGGACGCCACGTCGGAGCCGGCATCCGGTTCGGTGATCGCGAAGGCGGCGATCGCTTCGCCGCTGCCAACCTTTGGCAGATAGCGGCGCTTCTGCTCATCGCTCCCCGCCAGCGTGATCGAGTAGCTGCCCAACCCCTGCATGCCGAACATCGTGTCCGCGAGCGCCGAGCCACGTGCCAACTCTTCGCGCAGGATGCAAAGATCCCGCGCCTCTACCTTATCGCGTGCGCCACCGTAGGCGCGCGGAATTGCGTGCCGATTGAAGCCCGCCTCTCCGAGTTGTATGACCAACCGCCGCGCTTCTTCCTCGAGGTTTGCTTCTTCTGCTGAACCGCCGATCAGGTTCGCCTCGACCCACGCACGCGCCCGCTCACGCAACGCCCAATGATCTTGATCGAAGAAAGGCAACATGTGTCTACCCGTTCGAATGAATTAGAGTGTTTGTTTTCCGTCAAACTCGAAACCCGAAACTCTACCAGGTTGCTGAAAAACTCTGTCGGAGTCCTTCGACGGTGCTCAGGACGAACGGAGGGGCTTTGATATCATTGAGGATATCCCGTTCATGCTGAGGCTCTCGAAGCATTCCGAATCTTTTTTCAGCAACCTGCTAAACCGTTAGGCCATGGTGGCGCCGCCGTCCAGGCTGACCGCTTGGCCGGTCATGCCGCCCAGTTTCTCCGAGGCAAGCAGCAGGGTAAGCCCCGCTACTTCGTCGGGATCGATGAGCCGGCGCTGCGGCGCGGTGCTCGCGAATGACGCAAGTATTTGCTCGACGCTCTTGCCGGTCTTCTCCGCCATCCGCTGGGCATTGCCGTGGGTCAGCTCGTCATCGAGATAGCCCGGACAGATCGCGTTCACGGTTATTCCCATGCGCGCCGTTTCCAGCGCCAGCGCGCGGGTGAGGCCCAACAGCCCATGCTTCGAGCTGACATAGGCGGCGACATGGGAATATCCGACCTTTGAGGTGGTCGAACCTATATTAATGATCCGTCCCCACTTGGCCTCGATCATGCCCGGCAGAAAAACCTTGCAACAATAAAAGGCGCCGGTAAGATTCGTGCGCAAGACTTCGTCCCACATGGCGTCGGTGGTCTCCAAAAAGCTCGCCGCTCTGGCCACACCCGCGTTGTTAATCAGGATCTGCACGGCGCCCCAGCGCGCGCGGATCGCAGCCGCAAGTTCTTCTACCTGTTTTTTCTCTGCAACGTCGCAGGGCAGCGCCAGCACTTGGCCGCCCTCGCCACCGATTTCCTCGGCGGCCTCCTTCAATTTCGCTTCGCTGCGCGCGGCGATCACGACGCGGCTTCCTTGCCGGGCAAAGGCGCGCGCCAACGCGCGACCAAGACCGCCGCTTCCACCGGTGACCAATACGATCGTATTCATCAGTTCTGCCATGTCCAATCCATAGCATAACATCCGACGAAAATCGCGGGCGCCACGCCGCTGTTCCGGTGTCTTGCCCTGCGCTCGGGTTTCAGATACAGCAAGGTTGCAAATCCGTCTAGGAGGTCTGAGACCATGCGTGCGATAAGACCGGTCTTGTTCAATCTGGTTTTGGTTCTCGGTCTAACCGCTGTGGCGGCGGCTGAGGAACTCGCAAAGGCGCCCCTGTCGATCTGGCACGAAGGGCAACCGACGGACGGCGAAAGCGAGCTGGAGCGCCTCAACCGCGCCTTTGTGGAGTTGGCAAATAAAACCCGGCCCGCCATCGTTCAAGTTCGCGTGATCGGCGGACCGGAAACGAAATCAAAACCCGACGAAACTCAATCTCAAGGCAGCCGCGGTTCCGGTTTTATCATCAACCCGCAGGGTTATCTCCTCACTGCCCACCACGTCATCGATAAAGCCAAAGACATTGAGGTCCGGCTCGCTGACGGTCAACGTCTACCGGCGCGCGTTATCACTGCCGATGCTCAGGTCGATTTGGCAATAATAAAGATCCAAACGGAGCGCGAACTCCCGATAATTCCTCTCGGCGACTCGGAAGCGATCCGGGTCGGCGACCTCGCCGCCATCTTCGGTTATCCCTTCGGCCGAGAGAGTTCCATGAATCTGGGCATCATCAGCCGCACCGGCCGAAGTTATCCCGACTCGGCAAGCTACGACTTTATCCAAACCGACGCGGGCGGCTATGCCGGCGGCAGCGGCGGCCCATTGATCAACAGCAAGGGGCATGTTGTCGGCATGATCACCATGGCTTCGGAACGGGGCAACATGGGCTTCGCCACGCCGATCAACGTCATCAAAAAGATCATACCCCGGCTCATGAACGGCGAGAAGTTCGCCTGGGGTTGGCTTGGCGTAAAAGTATCCGAGGTGTCGTTACAGCAGGCCAAAGCCTTGGGGCTTTCACCGGCGAAGGGTGCGGTGATCCATTCCGTGCTAGCGGGTCAACCCGCCGAGCGGGGCGGAATACGCACGCGGGATGTCATCTTGTCGGTTAACGACAATCAAGTCGACAGCCCGCGCGACATTTCACGAATGATCGGTGGATTGGAGGCCGGACGGGTAGTCAAGCTGACCATCCTTCGTAGCGGCAAGACTCTGCAACTCTCCGTTCCCCTGGGAACCAAACCCGAGTCGGCCAAGGAACGGGAAGCGTAGGATCGTTTTAATTTTCTTCCTTGCTCGGGGCAGTGCCGGAATTTCCCGGCGCCAGCCGTTTTTGCTGCTCTACGTACTGCTGTAGTTTTTTCTGCACCCGGTCGTTGACGGAACCCTCCGGATAACGGCCTTCATGGTCGCGCTCGCCGGCGGCGATGCCGGTGAGAACTTCGATGCCCTCGTCGATGGTGCTTACGGCATGGATGTGAAATTTTTCTTCCGTGACCGCACTGACGACATCCGCTCGAAGCATCAGGTTGCGCAGGTTCGCGCGCGGCATCAATACGCCCTGATCACCTGTAAAACCTTTAAGGCGGCAGACATCGAAGAACCCTTCTATCTTATGATTGATACCGCCGATGGCCTGGATCTCGCCGTTCTGATTTACCGAGCCGGTTACGGCGATGCCTTGCTCGATGGGAACTTCCGCAAGGCTGGAAAGAATGGCGTAGAGCTCTGTGGATGAGGCGCTGTCGCCGTCCACGCCGTCGTAGGACTGCTCAAAGCAGATGCTGCTGGAAAGCGAAAGCGGATTGTGCTGCGCGTACTGGCCCCCCAGGTAGCCGCTCAGAATCAACACTCCCTTGTCATGGGTCTTGCCGCTGAGCTTGGCCTCGCGCTCGATGTTGACGATGCCACCGCGCCCCATGAAAGTTTTCGCCGTGATGCGCGACGGCTTGCCGAAACTAAAATCGCCCAACTGATAGACCGCGAGCCCGTTTACCTGCCCGACCACCGCCCCCTGCACGTCCACCAGCACGGACCCCTCCGTGATCATCTCCTGCAAACGCTTCTCGATTAAGTTCAGCCGAAAGATTTTCTCCGCGATCGCCCGCTCGACATGCCGCTCCGCCACCAGCTTGGCGTTTTCTTTGCCGGCCCAGTAGTCCGATTCGACGAGCAAGTCCGCCATATCGCTAAAACGGGTCGAGAGCTTATTTTGATCTTCGACCATCCTGGCGCCGTGCTCGATCACCTTGGCGACTCCGCTGGCGTCGAAATCGCGCAGCCCTTCCCGCTTGCAGTAGTCACTGATGAAACAAGCAAAGGCGACGATGTTTTCCTGCGAGCGATCGATTTCAAAGTTGAAGTCGGCTTTGACCTTGAAGGTCTCGCGAAAATCGGGGTCCGCGTTTGCCAGGGCGCGGTAGAGGAACGGATCGCCGATCATGATGACTTTGGTATCGGTCGGGATTGGCTCGGGGCGCAGTCCCTGGGGCGGCATGAAGCCGAAAAACGTCCCCGGCTCCTCGATCCTCAATTCCCGGTTCTTGATCACCCGCTGCAGTGCCTCCCACACGCCCGCGTTGGCCAGCACATCGCGGTCGTAAAGGACCAGATAACCACCGTTGGCCTTGCTGATGGAGCCGGCTTTGATCAAGGTAAAATCGGTAACGTAGCCGCCCATGGTCGGTTTTTTTTCGATCACCCCGAGAAGATTGTGATAGGTGGGATTGGTCTCAACGATGATAGGCGGCCCCTGGGCATCGCTGTTATCGACAAAGACATTGACCCGGTAAGGCAAGAAGGGATCGCTCGGCGGTTCACCGAACGGCATCCCACCCGTTGCCAGGCCTGGGGGGCCAGACTCGCCGCCTTTGAACCGCTGCAGATTTTTCAAGATATGCTCGCGCGCGCCGTCGAGGTAGGCGATCACTTTGGGATAGTCCCGGTATTTCTCCTTGAGATCGGCCAGCGGGTTACGAACGAGATAATCGGCCGCCTCGGTTTCGGCCTTCTCCAGTTTTTCCGCGATCTCGCGCTCAAGTTTCTTTCCTTCGCGCAGCGTAGCCTCGACTCGTTTTTCAATATCACTCCGTTTTTCTTCAAAGAGCTTTTTTTCCGCCGCGGTTAGCGCGAGAAATTCGGCTTCTTGCATCGGCTTGCCGTCCTTGGTCGGCAGGAGCACGATCCCGGAGGGTGTCACGCGCAAAGCGAAATCGTTGCGGTTCGCCTCCTCCATCAACGTTTCCATCATCTGTTGTTGTTTTTTTTGCAGCTCCTCGATCATCGCTTGGCGCTGATGGGCGAACTCGTCGCTTTCAAACAGCTTCTTAGCTTCGCGCTGTGCGGTTTGAACCAGCCGTTCCATGTCGGCTTTGAGGCCCTTCCCCATGCCGCGGCGAATTCTAAGCGCCTGGGGCCGGTCCGGGTCCGCGAAGTTGTAGACGTAGCACCAGTCCTCGGGCGCATAAGAATCCGCTTGCTGGGCGATACGCTCGCCGGTCACTTTTTTGAGGAACGCCTTGATGATGCTGGTTTTGCCTGTGCCGGTAAGTCCAGTAACAAAAATATTGAAGCCGGGCTTGTTCACGCCGAGACCGAATTCGATGGCGCGAATCGCCCGCTCCTGGCCGATGAAATCTTCCAGGGGCGTCATCTCCGAGGTGCAGGTGAACGGAAGCAAAGACAAGTCGCAGCGCCAATTCAATTGCTCGGCCGGGACGGCATATTTTTTCGTCATCGGTTACCCCCCTCCACTATTATTCCAATGTCGAACATACGGGGTCGGTGTTTTGTCGTCAACTACCGCGGCTGTTTGACCGGGTGCTATTGATTGACCCACCCGGGGTCTCTATACTTCATTCAATGAATCGTCAGGCTAACCGGTTTCGCCCGTGTCATGTTCGCTGCGCCTGGGTGCTATTGGTTACTTTTTTTGTCAGCGGCTGCGGCACGAACCTTCCATCGGTTCTCCCCTCTCTCGGACCGCCGAGCGAAGATGAAGAGGTAAGGATCAGTCGGGAGTTTCGGCGCGAGGCCAAGAAGCATGTTAAATTTGTCAACGATCCCGAAGTTGAACGTTACATCGAGCGTATCGGACAAAGAATTCTTGCCGCCATGGGGCCACAGCCCTTCGATTATCGTTTCTTTGTCATCGAAGACCCCCAGCTCAACGCCTTTGCGGTCCCTGGTGGATCGATTTACTTTTACTCCGGGCTCATGGAAAGAGCCAAAAGTACCGATGAAATCGCCGGCGTGTTGGGACATGAAATCGTCCACATAAAAGGGCGCCACATGGCCCGCTCCTCCGGTTTCGACATGTATTCTGTTTTGGGCCTTCTCAGCATGCTGCTGTTGGCGCGCAGCGGAGCCGGAGCCCAAGCTGCCGGCGCCGTCGGCCAAGCGGTGGCGGCAACCCGGGAAATAGCCTATAGCCGGCAGCTAGAGATGGAAGCGGACACGCTAGGCGAACGGTATATGGCCGCGGCGGGTTACGATCCGAAGGGAAGCGTCGCTTTTCTAAAGCAGTTGGATCAAGAGCGCAATTTGAGCCCAGTGGATATCCCTCCCTATCTGATGACCCACCCCGTCACTCAAGAACGGGTAGCTAACGCAGAATTGGTTCTAAAATCCTTGGGGAAAACCGAACCCAGGGTCGAAATACCGGACCCGCTTAAAAAAATAAAGATTATCATCCGGTTGCAACGTCACGAAGGGGACGCGGTCCTCGACGAGTACCGTAAGTTAGCGCGGCAAAACCCGCAGGATTCTGAAGCGCTCCATCTTTATGCCTTTGCCCAGCATATGAAGGGGCAACTATCCGAGGCCAAGGATAATTACGAGAAAGCGCGAAAGCTCAATCCCGATAACGTGGCCTTGCAGCGAGATCTGGGGCGTCTTTACACTCAGACCGGTGATTTTGTTTCAGCACGGGCCGCCTTCGACCGCGCCCTGGCGCTGGAACCCAAGGAGTCTCTCACCTATTTGTATTTAGGGGAATTGCTGGAAAATGAGTCCGACCTCAGGGCAGCCGCGGGCGCCTACATAAACGCCCTCAATCTCTCGCCTCTTTGGGACAGACCGCCCTACCGGCTCGGGGTCGTTTACAGTAAGCTCGACCGGCTCGGTGATGCCCATTATTACCTCGGCCGCTCTTTTTTGCTCCAGGACGAAGATCAAAAAGCGATCGCCGAGTATGAGAGAGCAATCAAGATCTCAGGCGAGAACTCACCCCGAGGTCAGGTGATTAGAGAAGAACTAAAAGCTCTGCGCGCGCGTAGGAAATGAAGCTACTCTTGAGCGGCCATCATGGGTAAAGAAAGCACTCTTCCCCGGGCGGGCTTCGCCGAACCGTTTTCCCGCTTCAGCAGCACCGACCGAAGATAGTCGGGGTCAAAACCCAACAGGTCACAAATATTCGTGAACGAGAAAAGCCAATCCGTGCCCTTGTCCTGAACCCACTCCAGGGCGTTTTCGTAATGACTAATCCCTGCACTGTTCCTTGCGCTCCGATACTTATCGAGGCATTCGACGGCGTCCTTAAGGATCGCGATCATCAGCCTTTTTTCTCCCTCAAGCTTACGAGACAACCCCGTGGTCCCATAAAACTGTGACGGTAAGAATACATCGGGTTCGAGAATCCTCGCTAGAAAATCATCGTACATGTGCTGAAACACTCCTGATTAGTATGGATTGGATTCTATACCACAAGGTATAGTCTCTTTGCAATGAAAAAATAGGCCCATGCAGGGGACTTGAAATCGATCCGTGCAATTTCAATGGGTTAGCAATAATCCCAGATTCCGCAGTGGGAAAGTGACGCTGTGAGCGAGGGGCAAACCTTGCGCAACGAAGACAATGCTTTTCTACCCCTGAGCTAAGGACAGATCTCGCTGCTGTGCGAATT
>ORMF010735660.1_pt1 | contig 17120 bp, 22 predicted proteins | sample 1779871 | NCBI WGS metagenome assembly ORMF01 (sample SAMEA104232316, study PRJEB22302) | groundwater metagenome | biome: forest; feature: aquifer; material: groundwater | place: USA | collected 2011-08-07 | depth 5.4 m
CATAGGCGGGTAGCTCAGCTGGGAGAGCACGGCCCTTACAAGGCCGGGGTCGGGAGTTCGATCCTCCCCCCGCCTACCATCAATCTCTCAGTACTTTCCGCGTGTTCGCGGTGGATTCCACGGCGAGCCAGGCAGGCCACAAAAGGACAGAAAGGCCCGCAAAACACCCTCCCAGTGGTAACGGAATGGCAACGGAGGCACAATGAAGGAACTCCGAGGGGATACCCCAGGGGGGCATTGACCGCCATCTGGCCGTGAGGCAGCATGGCGCGCACTGCAGTAGGCTGGAAGACAGAGCGCCAGGAGCGCCATGAGAACGCTGACCGACTTCCTCTTCGCCCGGCCGTCATTCTTGGCCGGGGTTGCGCGCCTGCTGGACCTGGGCGCCCAGGTCGACGTCTACAACCAGTCCCCAACGACGTCAGAGGCCGATGCCCGGGCTATCTACAGTGATTGGCGGATGGTGGGTGAAGACCTCCACACGGCAATCATAGCCAACGCCCCCCGTCCCACTCATCCGTAGTCGATGGGCCGAAGCTGGAAGAAACGCCGGCATTTTCCGCCGGACCCCGTGAGTAACCCACAACAGCCCGCCTCCCGCTCAGGCACGCGAACCGAGATTGCCGTCACCGCGGAGCGCTTCGCCGGGCCGCTGGCGCACCCCGATATCCTCGAACGGTACGACAAGATCGTCCCCGGCCTCGCCGAACGCATCGTCAAGATGGCGGAGGGCCAGTCGCAGCATCGGCAAGGGCTCGAGCATATGGTCTCCAGAGCAACACGCGCAACGAGCGGCGGAGTCAGGTCTTCGGCTTTCTCATCAGCGTGCTGGTGATCGGCGGATCCATCTACTTGATCGATTCTGGGAAGAGCGTTGAAGGCGTAGCCGCGATCGTGACCAATCTCGTATCCCTGGCCGGCGTGTTCATCTACGGGCGTCGCCGGAAGGAGCGCGACCTCGCGGAGAAGCGCCGCCAGATGGACGAGAGTTAATCAAGGCTGGCGTCTTCCTCCCCGGAGGAGCCACGGACACCCGGTAGTAGCCTTCGGCTCCCAACCCTGACGGATGGTGGTGCCGCCCCGCTTCGACGGTCCGACGCATCCGTGCCCCCGATGCGGGAGCGCCGTCCGGACCGCGACTGACCTACGAGTCTGGAATTCAGTCCAGGGCGTTGTACATCGCTCCGGCTGCGGTACGCAGAGCGTCCAGATAGGCCCGAAGCCTAGTATGCCCCGATTCCCTTGCTGTGAGAAACCGGCCTGGTGCCACGAGGTTCCGCAAGCCGCTCGGGTTGAGGACCTTGATGCGGTACGCCGCCCGCGCCACCCGGCTGCCGTGGACGACGAAGTTCCGGACTGCCATTAACCGATCAATCGCCTGACCCGTAGCGCTCGGAATGCCTGCGAACGGGTGGCCATTGCCGAGGAAGTGTTTCGCCCTCCCTCTGAGGTCTCCTACGCTGCGAAAGTCCAAGAAACCCTGTGTCGTGAACAAGGCCTCACACATCGGCAAGGTTAGGTTTTTAGGTAGAGCCAAGCCAAGCCTTGCTGAGAGCGCTGAACTGTCGCGGTTGATGCTCATGTAGAAGATGTCCTCGGCGAAGTCACTCCAGGCGGTCACGGCGCTGACGGCGAGCATCTCGTAGCACCAGCGACGATCCGCGTTTCTACGCATCCGCTTGTCCAGTCGGCCTGCACGGTCAGTAATCCGGTCAAGGACAGCTGTGAAGCGATGGCAGCGTTTCTCCAGATCAGCCTTCCGCATTCCACGTTCGGCTCCTCTCTGTACTTGCGAGCATGACGCGGCCGAATTTTACGGACAAGATGGGCCTTGGACTTGTGCTTACTGAGTGGGGGATCATTGCCTCGGCTCCCACCCCCGCTCGCCCTCCCGGTAGTGCGGCACCTTCACCTTGAGCCAGGAGAGCGGCCGCCCCCTCTCGGTAGAGTCTCTCCCTCCCGTCCAGGCCCTCGAGGCCCGCAGGGCCGCGCGTCGGGGTCCGGCGAAGACAGTGGTAATTCACGGGCTCGGCTTGCTAGGGTGGCCGTGCGGGCAAGGCGCCGGCATCGAACCGGCGCTGACGGGCGGTTCCTGGCCGCCCAGCCCGCGATCTCCTCAGGAGGGATCGCATGGCTGCGAAGCGAGTCCGCACCGCACCCAAGATAGGGTATTCGGCGCTCGGGCCGCATCGCGCTATGTCGCTACCTGCAAAAGCTCCAGGTTGCCGTTGCTGGTTCAAATCAGGGGCCCGCAACGACTTGCCGGCGAGCGTGCCTGAGCCGCTGAGCCATATCGGTGGTCCACAGCGGTCCTTGTTCGCCTCCCTTCCCCGCGCTAAGCTCTCGATGGTTTACCCCCCACTGGCTCGGCTCGTTGGAGGCCTGGTGTTGAGGAGTCCCAAGTGCCAGCACGAGAACCCTGCGAGCATGGAGTCGGTGTTCTGCTTTGCAGGCAAGGAGATGGACGAATGAGCAGGCTGCCGAACCTCACGAGAAGCTCGTTGCGGTTGGGCGTGTTGCTGGCCGGCGTCCTCGTTGGAGCCGGCGCGGCCACAGCCCTGGAGGTCGGGGAGAAGGCGCCGGACTTTACGCTCCCCGGCACGACGGGGGAGAAGATCAGCTTGAGCCAGTTCCGGGGCAAGAAGGTGATTCTCATCGAATTCTACGTCGGCGAGTCCCCCACGTGAGGCAAGAACCTGTCGGCCAGGAAGGTCGACCACGGCAGGTTCCAGGACTTGAACGTGCAGATTCTCGGGATCAGCGCTGACCACACCTTCGCACAACAGACGTTTGCGGAGTCGCTTCAGCTTCCGTACCCGCTCCTCAGCGACTTCCCGGACCTGCGGGTTATCCGGAATTACGGCGTCCTTTGGCCAGACCAGATTGGCCCCCTCAAGGACGGCGGTGTGGTGGTCGAGCATCGACCGAATACGGCTGCGCGGCGGGCGTTCTTCCTGGTGGATCGGCAGGGGATCGTCCGGGGGAAGTGGTTGATCGCGAACAACGCCGTTTTCCCCAGCGATGACATGCTAAAGGTAGCGCGCGAGATGGCTGGGAAGCAGTAGGACGCACCGCCCAAGAACGAGCACCGACGCTTTCGCGAGGGAGGACGCAGACATGGTGAACTTCGGGAGACGAACGTTTGCGGTCGTGCTGTTGGGAACTGTCCTGGGGATGTCCTCGGTAGCCATCAGTTCAAGGCCGGCGAGGGCGGTGGAGGTTGGCGAGCCGGCGCCCGACTTCCGCCTGCCGGGCACCACCGGTGCCGACATCTCCCTGAGCGATTTTCGTGGCAAGAAGTTCGTCCTCCTCGAGTTCTACAGCGCGGACTTCGCTCCAACCTGAGCGGCGAACCTGTCGGCCAGGAAGGCCGACTACAAGCGCTTCGAAGCCCTCGGTGTCCAGAACCTCGGCGTCAGCGCCAACCTGAGCTTCTCGCAGCAGGCGTTCGCCGAGTCGCTGAAGCTGCCGTACCCGCTGCTCAGTGACTTCCCAAACCGGAAGGTCATGCGCAGCTACGGGGTTCTGAATGAGAAAACTGAGATGACCGCGAACAGGTCGTTTTTTCTCATCGATCCGCAAGGCATCATCCGCAAGAAGTGGATTATCGAGAACGGCGGGACGACGGTTGTTTATAGCGACACCTTCCTGCGGGGTATCGAAGAGGTGATCGGCAAGCGCTGACCATGACGCCGAGCTTCTCAGCGGCGATGGGAGCATCGCCCACCCGGCTCGCCGCCCGGGCAGGGCTGCTCGCGTTCGGCCTGCTCGTCGCCGCGCTGGCCGGTGCCACGAGCTCGGACGAGCCGGCGCTGGCATCTCTTCTCAAGACCTTCGACCTCCGTGGCTATACCTCCCGCACGGCGCCTCCCCAGTTCAGTGGCAGCACGCTCGACGCCCGGCAACTGTCACTGACGGAGCATCGGGGGACGGTCGTCATTCTGAACTTCTGGGCGAGCTGGTGTCTCGAGTGCCGGTCAGAGATGGTCATGCTCGAGCGGCTCCAGCGAGAGTTCTCGTCGCGGGGACTCTCGATCATCGGAGTCAATGCCCGCGAGAACAAGGCAGCCGTCGGGCGCCACGCCACGCAGCTAGGCCTGACGTTTCCACTCGTGCTGGACCCGGACGGCAAGATCAATGCCCTGTACGGCGTCATCGGGCTTCCGACGACTTTCGTCATCGGCCGGGATGGACGCGCCATCGCCTTTGCCGTCGGACCTCGCAAGTGGGAGAGTGCGCCGGCCCGCGCGCTCATCGAGGCGCTGCTGGCCGAGCCGGCCCAGGGCACGGCCGTCCAATGACGGCGGGCCGCGGCTCTCTGCTGGCGCTCGGAATCGTGCTCTCGATCGCGGGGCTGCTGGCTCGCGCGACCGACGCGCAATCGCCTCGCCTGGTCAAGATCGGAGCGCTGACGGAGTCATGGGGACCGACGCCGGCCATCGTCGGCCTCCGCGACGGTCTTCAGGAGCTTGGATACCGCGAGAACCAGAACTTCGTGATCGGAGTGCGCTTCGTACAGGGCAACGTCGCCGAGCTACCCGAGGGCGCCCGCGCCCTCGTCCGCCACGGGGTGGATCTCATTGTTACCAGTGGTGGAGAGAATGCGGCGAAGGCCGCCCAGATGGCGACTACGCGGATCCCGATCGTCTTCCTGGGCGTAGGCGACCCGGTAGGCGCAGGACTGGTGAAGAGCTTCGCGCGACCCGGTGGCAACATCACCGGGATCGCGGATCTCGAGCTCGAGCTCGTGCCGAAGCGACTGGAGATCTTTCGCGAGCTCATTCCGGGCCTGAAACGCGTTCTCCTGGTCTACGACGCGACGAACGCAGTGGCTGTCTCGAGATTGCCGGTGCACCGCGACGCCGCGCACCGCCTCGGCCTCACGCTCGTCGAAAGACCGGTGCGGACAGAAGATGAGGCTCGATCCGTGATCAGCGGGATCAGGAAGAGCGAGGTAGACGGAATCTTCTCGCCCCGCTTGCTGTTGCAGAATATCCCAGGCCTGATTCTCGAGATCGCACCCAAGCGGGGGATTCCGACCATGTTCGACGATCCGTTCTATGTGGAGCGGGCCGGGCTGGTGAGCTATGCCGCGAACCTCTACCTGCTGGGCCGCCAGGCCGCTCGCCTGGTGGACAAGATCCTCAAAGGCGCCAGGCCGGGTGATGTCCCGATCGAGCAGCCGACAAAGTTCGAGCTGGCGATCAATCTGAAGGCAGCAAAGGCACTCGGCATCACGATTCCTCAATCCATACTGGCGCGGGCGGATCGGGTTATCGAATGACGGTGGCGCGTTAGCGTAGGGATTGGAACTCAGACAGGCTTGTTCTCCTCTTAGGCGCAAGACGTCAGACCTACCCCACTTGGGGCGGGCCGAAGACCCTCGGAGTGTCTTAGGTTTCACGGAATGGATTGGTGCGAATCACGGGCCCGCAATCACCGAAATCGACCTGCTTTTAGGGTTGAAGCCCCTTGTCTGATGCCGGACACCCTCCTCGTATTGGTGGGAGCCGATATCGACTCACCGCGGGGATGTGAGAATGAGGCTGCGTTCGAGGCGGTGCGCCATTGCCGAGGGCAGGGCGGCTCCTTCGGAGCGCGCGGCGACCCACGCGAACCGCGTCCTGAGCGTGGCGCTCGCACGACCATGAGGCCCGCCGGGCTCCCCTTGATCATCGAGAAGGCCCACCCGGAGAGTCGAGCACCGCGCGCACTTTGCGGGCCAAGGCCTCCGGCGTGAAGGGCTTCTGGAGAAAGACGGTCCCGGGATCCAATACGCCGTGGTGGACGACCGCATTGTCGGTGTAGCCCGACATGTAGAGCACCTGGAGCTCCGGACGGAGCGGCGTGAGCCGGTCTGCCAGCTCGCGCCCGCTCATGCCGGGCATCACCACGTCCGTCACCAGCACGTGGATGGGGCCGGGATGCTGCGCGCTGACCCGCTGGGCGTCCGCCCCGTTCCGCGCCTCTAGGACGGTGTAGCCGTGTGCCTCGAGCGCATCGTGCGCCAAGTCTCGGACCGCGTCCTCATCCTCCGCCAGAAGGATCGTTTCGGTCCCCTGGAGGCATCGCGTCTGGACCGCCCTCTCGGCGGCGGGTTCGACCGGCTCCTCGACCTGGGGCAGATAGATCTTGAAGGTCGTCCCCTTGCCCAGCTCGCTGTAGACCCAGATGGTGCCGCCACTCTGCCTGACGATGCCATACACGGTCGCCAGCCCGAGGCCGGTGCCCTTGCCGGACCCCTTCGTGGTGAAAAACGGCTCGAAGATGCGGGCCTGGATCTCCGGGCTCATGCCCGCCCCGGTGTCGCTCATCGCGAGCATGACGTGGGGCCCGGGGCGCGCATCGACGTGCTGGCGGGCATAGGCGGCGTCGAGCTCCACGTTGGCGAGTTCCAGGGTCAGCCGGCCCCCCTGCGGCATCGCGTCCCGCGCGTTGACGGCCAAGTTCAGGATGATCTGCTCGACCTGCGCCGGGTCCGCCTTCACGGCCCCGAGCGCGGGGTCGAGCGCCGTGGCCAGGACAATGTCTTCGCCGATCAGCCGCCGGAGCAGCTCGCCCATGTTGGCGACGACACGAGTCAGGCTTATCACCTCGGGCTGAAGCACCTGCTTGCGGCTGAACGCCAAGAGCTGGCGCGTGAGGCTGGCCGCCCGCTCCGCCGTCTCCTGGATGAGGTCGATGCCGCGGCGCCCCGGGGTGCCGGGAGGGAAATCGTGCTGCAACAGGGCGCTACGCCCCATGATCACCGTGAGGAGGTTGTTGAAGTCGTGGGCGACGCCGCCCGCGAGGCGGCCAATGCCTTCGAGCTTCTGCGACTGGGTGAGCTGCTCCTGCGTCTGGGCCAGTTCGTCGTAGGCCCGCTGGGTCTCCTGAAGGAGGCGACTGTTCTCGAGGGCGACGGCCGCCTGCGCCGCGAAGGCCGTGGCCATGGCCAGGTCTTCGGCGCTGAAGCCCCCCTCACGCCGGGTGCGCACGCTCAACACCCCGACCACCCGGTCGCCCAGCCTGACCGGCACCGCCAGCAGGGCGCGATACCCACGTCGGGCGATCGCCTCGCGATGCGCCGGAATCAGCCGCGCGTCATTGGCGATGTCGGTGACCATCAGGGATTCCCCGCTGGCGGCCACCTGCCCGCTGAGGCTTTCGCCGATCTTGAGGCGAGGCGTCAGCATGACCTCCCGGGCGTCGCCCCAGGAGCCAGCCAGCACCAAGTCGTCGCCGTCCACGACCCGAAACCCGACTGACTCGGACCGGAGCACGTGCCCGCACGCCTCGGCGATGGTCTCGAGCAGCGTGTCCACCGGCTGGATCCGCGCCAGCTGTCGGCTGACCTCCAGCAAGCGCTCCAGACGGTCCCGCTGGTGCGTCAACCCTTCAACCAGACGAGCGTTGGTGATGGCAATGGCGGCCTGGTCGGCCAGCAGGGCCATCAGGTCCTTCTCGTCCGCCGTGAACGGCCGCGACTCCCGGAACAGGATGGCTAGCACCCCGACCACCGCTTGGTCGGCAATCAGCGGGATCCCGGCAAACCCCCGGAGGCCTCCCTCGGTCGCCAGCCGCCGATTGAGCCAGCGTGGGTCGTGCTCGATGTCCTGCAGGTACGCGGGCACCCGCGACTCGACGATACGGCCGACGACCCCTTTCCCATAGGGGAGCTCGGGGAAGTCCGTCATCAGGGCCTCGACCTGCGGATCGAGGCCGAAGCTCGCCCGGGTGCGCAGCACGCGCGCGTCAGGATCAGCCACCCAGACCCGGGTCGTGACCGCCGACAGGAGCATCGTGGCCGCCCGGGCCACCGCGTGGAAGACCTCCGCACTGTCCTGCGCCGAGGTCATGAGCCGGGTCAACTGGCTCAGCGTCCTGAGCTTCTCGGCGCGTGCTTCAGTCTCCCGATACAGGCGGGCGTTCTCCAACGCCGTCGCCGCCTGGGCCGCGAAGGTCGTCGCCACCGCGACGTCCTCTGCGGAGAACCCTTCGGCGTGCTGCGTCAGGATGCTGAGGAGCCCGAGCACGAGGTCCCCGACCTTGAGGGGGACGCCCAGGAAGGCGCGATAGCCTCCGCGGCGGTACCCGTCCCGATGGGCCGGCGTTAGCCGGGGATCGTGGGCGGGGTCCCACACCACCAGCGGCTCGCCGCTCGCCGCGACGATGCCCGCGAGACTCTCGCCGACCTTGAGGCGTGGGGTCGACATGACTTGCCCGGCGTCCCCCCAGACGCCCCCGAGCACCAGATCCTCCCCGTCCAGGATCCGAATGCCCACGGAGTTGGAGTCGAGGAGGCGCCCGCACGCCGCCGCAATGGCGCCGAGGAGTGACTCCAGCGGTTGGATCCGGGAGAGTTGGCGGTTGACCTCGAGCAGCTGGTCGAGTCGCACCGGGTCCGGCCGAAGAGTTTGGGACTGAACAGGCATCGGGACGCACGTCCTCCCAACCGGACCAGGTGGCGGTGCTCGGGAACCTCGGTCCAGCTAAATTAGGCAAGGCTCATGCCACCGTCAGCGCTGGATGATGACGGGATAACCGGCTAAATCGGAAGAGGAAACGCGAAGGTGGAATCCAGGCCGCGCCGCGTCGGGGAGCAAATTTCGTCACCGGCCCGCCGGATGGCGTCCGGTACAACAAGGGGCGTAAGCTTCCCCGTCAAGTAGACACTGCGAAAGTAGACTTCGCCCCGACGTCGAGATCGTCGGGGAGGCCTCCGGCTCAGGGGAATCCAGTAGGTCGCGCACCTTGCGGGCCAAGCCCTCGGGCGTGAAGGGCTTCTGGATGAACGGTGTCCGAGTGGCCCCAGATGGCCTTCAAGACCAGTTCGTCTCCCTCAACGCGCCGGAACGTCACGGAGTTGGAGTGGAACAGACGCCCGCACACTTCCGCGATCCGCGCGAGCAGGGACTCGACGGGCTGAATGCGCGAGAGCTGGTTTCCCACGTCGAGAAGCGCCTCGACGCGGGCCTGGCGACTGCGGAGCCTCCCGGCCAGCGCGCCCCGCTCCTCGAACAGGCGAGCGTGCTCCAGCGCGACCGCCGCTTGATCGGCGAACGCCTGAGCCAGCCGGATGTCCTCCTCGTCGAATGAGCGGCCGAGTGCGTCGCCCACGCCCACGGAGCCGATGACCTGGTCCTGGACGAGCATGGGGACGGCGAGTCCGGCGCGGTCGGGAGCCTGTTCGATCCGCTCGCGCGTCTCCCGGGAGAGAGCCATGCGCGGGCCGGTGAGGATATTGTCCGTCACCACCGGGGCGCGCTCGATCACTGCCAGGCCCGTGATCCCGGTCCCGCGCGGCAGAAGGGCATGCCCGCTCCCGGCGGGCCCTCGGTTCCCCGACGCGGCCAGCAGGTGCAAGTCACCCGAATCTGGCTCGAGCCGGTACAGGGTGGAGGACTGGGCCCCCAGGCCAGGCAAGCGCCTCTCCAAATCGAGATGTTGTGCGGCAAGATGGGCGAGAGCCGTGACGTAATCTGTCAAACACCCTGAACGCTCCCTCGGCACCTCGTGAGTGAAGGCGGCCTGCTTGGAGGTGTGCGACATCGGGGAAGAGGCGGGTCTCGTGCAGAGGAACTGAGCACGGTGGAGAGACTGATCCTCAGCACCTGTGGCATTTCAATTTTGAAGGGGAGAATTGTGGGGGATCGCTAAGCGCCGGGCCTGCGCCTCGGCGTGATGCATTCCTTCGAGCCCCGCCACAGGACAGGCCGGCGTGGCGGCTTGCAACAGTGACAAATCCTGCCGAAGTATCGACCTACTTCGCAAGAAGGTTGGGAAGAACTGACGAGAATCCAGCGTCGCGGCCGAGTTACGGGGCGGTCTGGCCTCTGGCATACAGGTTGCTTGTTCAGCGGGCAACCAGCCTGCTCACTGGAGGAAATCGTCCGATGCGCTCCTTGTCTTTACCCGCCGTGACGGCGCGCGTGGTCGTGGTCGACGATGACGACTACGTGCGGGAAGTGACCGAGATGGTCTTGGCTGGGGCGGGACATTCGGTGCGGGCAACGGCGAACGGCTTCGAAGCGCTGCGCTGGCTCGAAGAGCAGCCGTGGGACCTGTTGATTCTCGACCTGCGGATGCCCGAGATCGACGGGCCGACGCTCTACCGCGAGGTGCTGGCCCGCTGGCCAACGGCTGCCTCGCACGTGTTGTTTGTCTCGGGCTCGGCCGAGATGCCGCACTACGAGGACACGGTAAAGACCTTGAACGTCCCGGTCCTGTTCAAGCCCTTCACGCTGGATGCACTTCGTGCGGCGGTCGCGCGCATGCTCGCGACGATATGAGGTCGGCGATGCCGCGCGCGCTTCTCGGCATGGCCTTCTTCCTCACCGCGGGATGCAGCACGTCACAACTACCCGCCTGGTTCCCGCTCACGTGGCGGTCCGAGGACGAGCGGACGGTGCGCCGACCGGCCGGAGAGGTCCGAGAGGGGGAGACCAAAGCTGCTCGTGCCGTGCCCGACCTCAGCGGCCGCGAGCGCGCTGGTGATCCCGCCGAAGCGCTCTACCGCCTCGGATTGCTCCAGGCGGATCCGACGAGCGGTATCCGCGACTACCGGGCCGCGCGAGCGACGTTCACCCGGCTGCTGAGCGAGTACCCGCGCAGCCGCTGGGATGCCGAGGCCCGGGCCTGGCAGGCGACGTTGACCGACCTCCTCGTGCGCGAGGACGAAGCGCGCCGGGCGCTCCTGCGGCTTCAGCGCTCCGCGGAAGAGAGCAAGCGCACCAAGACGAATCTGGAGTGGTTACGGCAGATCGAGATCGAACAGGAACGCCGCAAGTAGGTTCCCGCGGAGCAGAGGACGTGCCATGGGTCGACCGCACATTCCGGTAATTGACGACGAACTGGATCTCCAGCAGATCATGGCCGAAACCCTGCGCCTCGATGGCCATGATGTGCAGACCGCATCAAACGGCCGGGAAGGGCTCGCCCTGATTGGCCGCCATCCCTTCGATCTGATCTTCTGCGACCTGCGGATGCCGGAGATGGACGGGGGATCGCTGTATGCGGAAATCCGGTGAGACTACCCGCAGGCTCTCAAGCGCATCGTGTTCGTGACGGCGCAGGCCCAATCGCCCACCTACGGGCCCTTCCTCCGCGAGACAGGCGCGCCGGTCATCGAGAAGCCGTTCACGATGCAGCAACTACGTCACATGGTGACTCGGATGGTCGGACCTGGCCGGTACGAGGCGCGGTGAGGTACCTAGTGCACATCCAGCACCAGCGCACGCGCCGCCTCAGCCCGCGCGCCGGCGTGAGCTGGACGGTCTGGATCCGAGATGGGCAGCGGCGCGTGCGTTTCCATATCGTCGACGTGAGCGCTCGCGGTGCCAAGCTCCGACCAAGAGGCCAGTTCCGACCGGGCACACCCATCCAACTGCAGTGGGAATGACTCTAGCGCAGGTCATATGTCCACCTCGAACGCGACGCGAGTCGTATGTTCTGCTCCCATCTCGCTCCCACGCTGTCCCGCTTTGGCGAGCCGTGGCATGCCAACGAGTCTCAGCCGCCTTGCCAGTGATCGTTCCTCGATCGCCTCTGTGGCGCGCTTGAGCCTGGCGTTCCCGGGTTCCAGCTCCCGCAGGCACTTTAGCTCCTAGCCCGAGGCCCCGGTCAGGTCCCGCTCATCCGTGCACGAAAGTGCCGGGGGGGGGGCGGCTGCCCATTTTCGGCTGGATGCTGACACTTCCTGCAAGGTCACGGCGGCCTGTGCCGTGCAGGCCTTTGAAGGGGCAGATGTCTTCGAGGTCTGCGATCTCTCGCAGCTGGCGCGACTCTTGCTGTTTTCAGGTCGGATCAGGAAGTGACGCGAGGGAGGAAGAGGTGGGGACGATGCCGAAATTAACCCTGGTCATGGAACGCAAGCCGGTGCGCGTGTTCGAGATGAACTCGTCCGTCATCAACATCGGACGCGCAGAGGATATGCAGCTGATGATTGACAGCGCCTCCGTCTCTCGTCGCCAGGCGCAGATCCGGTTCGGCGCCAACGGGAGATGGACGATTCAGGATCTCGGGTCGGGCAATGGCACCTTCCTCAATGGGCGGCGCCTGACGTCGGTGCAACCACTCAAGCGTGGCGATGAGGTCTCGTTCGGCAAGTTCTCGTTGTTCTTCGACAGCGCAATCGCCGAGCTGGCTGGCCACGAAGGGATGGCGGGGTTCAAGCCAGACGGAGCGCTCACCGAGACCATCTACATGAGCGCCGAGGAGGCGGATAGCCTACGTCGGGCCGTGGCGCAGCAGCGCCGCGCGCAGCTACAGTGGGAGGCCGGGGGCCAGCGCGGGACCTTTTACCTGAACGGTGGAGGAGTCCTGATCGGACGGAGCCTGCTGTGCGACCTTCAGGTGCCCGCCGGCCCGAAACAGCATCTGCTCGTCCTGCGGAGTCAATTCGGATTCGAGGTCCGGAACCTCTCGTACTGGTACCAGATGAAGGTCAATGGCTGGGCCTTCGAGCAGTCGACTCTCGAGAGTGGAGACATCATCGAGATCAGCGGCTTGCGCGTGAGATTTCTCGACGAGCTGGTGCCGCAGGTCTCGCAGCCGGTTCGGGCGGGTGGAGTGGAGTCGGCCGATGCGCAGGCCTCCTGAGGCCGACGGGACCAGTGCCCCGGATGGCCGGATCGACCGTTACGAGATCCTTGCCGAGCTCGGTCGGGGCGCGACCGGCGTCGTCTACAAGGCCCGGGATCCAGAGCTCGATCGGCTCGTTGCCCTCAAGACCCTCCGGCCTGCTCGCGAGCTGCCGGCTGAGCAATGCGGACAGCTCGAGCGACGCCTCCGCAGCGAGGCGGTCACCGTGGCGCGCCTCAACCACCCGAACATCGTCGCCATCCACGACGTGGTCATCTGGCACGGCACTCCGTGCATCGTCATGGAGTACGTCGGGGGAGGGACGCTGGCGCATCTCATTGCCGGAGGCCCGCTGGTGCCGGACGAAGCCATTCACATCGGCCTGCAGATGTGTCATGCGCTGGAATATGCTCACACTCTCAGAGTGATCCACCGGGACATCAAGCCAGGGAACATCCTGCTGAGCGAGACCGGCCTGGCCAAGCTGGGGGACTTCAGCATTGTCCATCTGACCGGCCAGGGTGGGGCCGGGGCCGGTGTCATGGTGGGGACACCTAGCTACATCGCGCCCGAGCAGGTCATGGACGGGACGGCGGACGCGAGGAGTGACGTATTTTCCCTCGGGGTCGTGCTCTACGAAGCCGTGTCTGGGGTGAGGGCCTTCCCCGGGTCGGATCTGGCATCGGTACTCCATGACATCGCGCACGTCGAGCTGTGCTCGCCCCGGGAGCTAAACGGCGCCGTCACCCCTGCGCTCGCCGCCGTCATTCGGCAGGCGATGAGCAAGCGGCCAGACCGGCGCTACCAGAGCGCTCAGGCGCTTGCGGAGGCGCTTGCGCGCGCCCGCGATCTCGGGGGCACCGCAGCACGCGCCGGCGCCTTTCTGGCCGCTCGACGAGCGGTGACCGTCGGCCTGGCGTGCCTGGTCGTCGCCGGGAGCTCGGGGGGTGCATCCGAGGCCTGGCGACGGGTGGGGCCACCGACGGGTCGCTCGAGCAACGTGGTGATCGAGACCCCAGCCCGTCCCGGATCGAATAGTCCGAACGAGGTCCATCGAGCAGGCGAGGTGTTGCGTTCGATCCCACCTCCGGAGAGAGCCGGTCGACGCAGTGTCGAGTCTCGCGCGCACGACGGACCCCAGGCCGCGGCGCGGGCAGAGAGCGCGGTGACTTCGCAGAGCGCCCCGGAAGCGCTGACGGCCGCCCGACCGATCCAACGACACGGGTGCCTGAGCGTGAACGCCGTCCCGTTCGCCACCGTGCTGGTTGATGGCCAGTCGCTCGGGGAGACTCCAGCAGCATGTCTCCGTGTGGATGTTGGTGAGCACCGAGTCCAGCTCCAGCAGGATGGCGAACGGAGCCCGGAGCGTGTGGTGCGCGTTGGGGAACAGCACACGGTGGAGAACCCGGTGCGGCTGAGCTATGACTTCCGGTCGCGGCAGTTCCGCGAATGAGGTCGTCGAGAAATGGGTGAGGTCATGCGTGGTGGGTGGCGCGTCGGGCTGATCGCCGGTGCGTGCGTCCTCTGGATGGCAGGCTGCGCCGTTCTGAACAGAACCGCGGAGACGGTGGTGGCTCCGGTGAAGTACGCGTGGGTGCGAGCGGACACCGGGCTCCGCGAGAACCTGCAGCGCGGGCTGGCCCAGCTGGAGAGCGGAGACCTCCAGGGCGCGATGCGCTCGCTGAACCGTGCGATCTGGGATCTGCAGCGGATCGATGACCGCGGACTCCGCATGGCGGAACTTGCGCGAGCCTACCGGGCGGTCGGGGATGCCTACTGGAGCGTGCGGAAGCCGCAGTGGGCGGAAGCCCAATGGGAGCTGGCGGCGGCGTTCACCGCGCGATCTCGCCAGGCGGCGGTGGCGGGGGAGGGGCGATCGTCGCTTGACTCGGCCAGAGCTGCATATGTGTCGGCGCAGTTCCCCGAGTCAGTGGTTCGGCTCCGGCGGGCTCTGATCGACCTCGAGGAAGCGGAGGAGTTTGGGGCCCGCCTGAAGCAGCTCGAAGAGGCGCGCTGTTACCTCGTCTTCTCCTACGTCGCCCTCGGCCAGGAGGAGCTGGCGAGGGAGGAGTCCCAGCGCCTCTTGGCGTTGGATGCCTCCGCGACGTTCTGTACCGGCGAGGCGCCGCCGAAGGTCCGTCGTCTGATCAGCGAAGTGCGACGGAGCATGACGCGATGAAGATCGAGGTGTTCGGGAGAACGGATGTTGGCTGCGCGCGGCCGCACAATGAAGACTGCTTTCTTGTGGCGGATCTGACAGACCGGTGCGCGCTACGACAGTCCATCGTCCTGGAACGGAAGGTAGGGGAATGCGGCTTCCTCCTGGTGGTGGCAGACGGAATGGGCGGGATGGCGGCCGGCGAGGTCGCGAGCGGCATGGCGACCGACGCCATCTACTCGCATGTCATGGAGGCGTCGCTCCAGAAAGCAAGCGAGCCCAGGCCGTTCGCGGAGCGCCTCCAGAAGGCGCTTGAGACGGCGAACGATGACATCCACGACTACGCGCTCGCGCGTCCCGAGCTGCGTGGGATGGGCACGACGGCAACCGCGGCTGGGCTCCTGGGCGACGCAGTGTATGTCGCGCACGTGGGTGATAGTCGAGCGTACCTGGTTCGTGGCGAACGGATCCGCCAGTTGACCCAAGACCAATCGCTCGTGCCGCGACGGCTGGAGACGGGAGCGGCACAGAGCACTCAGGGGCATGTGATCCTACAGGCCCTGGGGCCAGCGACGCAGGTGAGCGTCGCGATGACGCGTCAACGAATACAGAAGGCGGACGTCTTGGTTCTCTGCTCCGATGGCCTGTCGAACGTCGTCTCCAGCGGGGAGATCGCGAGAGTGCTGTCGGCCGAGCCCCGGATCTCGGCGGCATGTGGTCGGTTGATAGACCTGGCCAATGAACGTGGGGGTGCGGACAATATCACGGTAGTCCTCGCCCGTGTCGCGAGGTAGCGATGGCTGATCACGTCGGGACGTACTTGAGCTGCAGTCCGGCGATGGTCGCTTCACTGTAAGCCTGGCCGCCAACCTGCAGCCCGAACGACACCAGGTCTGGTCCACGTAGCCGACGTGCTGCCCCTAGGTCGATCTCCTCGATCCGCATGAATCCAGGTAGGTCTTCGATCCAGCAGACGTCACGTGGAATCGGTCGCACGTCCATCGAGGCGGCGCAACCGCAACCGCAACCGGAGCCATCGCACTGCGCCCGAGAGCGTCGTACTGATACGCGGTGTCGGCCGCGCGCTAGCTTTCACCGCATCGTGCACAGCCACGGGGAGTGCGCGCGCGAACGAACCGCCGACGCGCGTGCGATTGCCGCCGGCCGCATACTCGTACCGGGGGTCGCGCCGGATGTCGCCATTCGGCCGATACATAGGTCCCGGCGGCCCCGATGTCCTAGCGAAAACGTGGCCGTAACTGAAACACGGGTTCGAATGCTGCTGGCGGCGACAACGGACCTCCAAGCGGCACCGGGGGCGGCCACCCTGAAGGCACCACCACCGGCTTGGGTAAGACCCAAAAGTCGTCTGCTCCCGTTCTGCTCCCATACCACCCTTCGTCTGCAGCAGTATCGGGAGCACGCTCGCCGCGATGATCCCGACCGGCGCGACGTAGCGCAGCACCAGCACGATCGCGCGGCCGGCGGTCGGGCCGAGCCGCAGCTCGGCGGCCAGAACCCGCGGCGGGACCACCCAGCCACCGAAGAGCGCCAGCCCGAGGCCCAGCAGGTAGAAGACGACGAAGCCGCCGCCGCCGTTCGTGCCGACCTCGTAGGGAAACTTCCAGATGCTGCCCAGGCCGATCGCCGAGCCCATCGCGGCGAAGATGAAGCCGGCGCGGCTCGACCAGCGCTCGGGGCTCAACGCGGCGGCGTGGTGTTGCGGAGCTCCGCCCGGAGGCGGACCAGGCCGTAGGAGAGGACCGCGCCGACCAGGAGCACGGACGCGGTGACGCCGAGGAGAAATCCTTCGAGCTCAGTGGCCGGGGTCCGGCCGCCCGCCACGAACACGAACGCGGCGGCGCCGTGCACGGCACTCAGGATGCCGAGGAGCCAGACGGCCACCGGCCTCGGCGCGCGATGCGATGCACCTGGGACGTCGATACCCATGCCCCCAGCCCCATGCACCGAGCGTGCCGGATCGGAGCCGAGGGAAACCGCGAAGTTAGACGAGTCGGCGCGAGCGGACAGGGGCGCGGCCATCCCAGTCGGGGCGACGCTGCCCCGATTTGATCTGGTCGGGCATCTCGGCGATGATCGCGACAACCAGATGAGCTCCCCCCGAATCCTGATCGTCGACGACGAGCCCGACATGCTCGAGAGTTGCTCTCGCATCCTCTCCCGTCAAGGCTATGCGTGCACGACGGCGGGGGACGGGGCCACTGCGCTGGCGATCCTCGAGCGCGAACGGCCGGACCTGATGCTGACCGCCTTCAAGATGCCGGGCATGGACGGCCTGACGCTGCTCCGGCGCGCCCACGAGCTCGATCCCGCGCTGCCCGTCATCATGATCACCGGCTTCGCGACCATCGAGTCCGCGGTGGCCGCGGTGAAGGAGGGG
>ORMF010085922.1_pt1 | contig 17111 bp, 21 predicted proteins | sample 1779871 | NCBI WGS metagenome assembly ORMF01 (sample SAMEA104232316, study PRJEB22302) | groundwater metagenome | biome: forest; feature: aquifer; material: groundwater | place: USA | collected 2011-08-07 | depth 5.4 m
ATGTCCTCTACAGCGAACGCTTTGCCGACTGCGCCCCGCGCACCGTCTACGCGCAGCTTCTCGACGAAGGGACGTACCTCGCCTCGGTGCGCACCATGTACCGGCTGCTCCCGGCAGAAGGCCAGTCGCGCGGGCCAGCCCCAGGGCCTCACACAGCGGGCCAATGCCGACCTGAGCGCGGCGCTCCTCGACCAGGGCGATCATGACCGCGCGGTCGCCCCCGGCCGGCCGAGCAGCGCCGCTAAGTTTTTTTGGGCGTCCACCAGGATCTCGGCCCGCTCCGCCCGCTCGGTCATCGCGGCCAGCTGCCGCTCGAGCTCGGTGATCTTCCGATCGCGGGGATCGACCGGGGTCGGCGTGCGGCCCCGCGTCTTCGGGGCCAAGCCAGCCAGCTCGCCGCGCCCCCGGGCCCGGCGCCACACCACCAGATGGGAGGAGTACAATCCCTCCCGCCGCAACAACGCCCCCACTGCTCCCGGCGTCGTGCAGGCATCCGCCTCCTTCAGGATCCGCCGCTTGTACTCCGCCGTGTACGTCCGCCGCCGTGGCTTCGCCGCCACCTGCACGTCCTCCGCCACTACCGTCACCTGCGCGTCCATGGGATCATCCCGTCTCGCCCTCGTCAGTAATATCGGGGGTGGGCACTGTCTCACTCATCTTGGCACAGAGGGAGGCTCGGGAGGGTCGCACCGAGAAAGCGCGCCAGTTCGCTTGTCGCCATGGGGATAAGCTCGGTCACGTCACTTGCCTCCCGCGACGATCTCCGAGAGCAACTCCCGGGCGATACTGCTGCGGCGGAAGTGCATCGTCAAGGCCCAAGGCATCGGCCCAAGGGATCGGCGCTAGGCACTCTTCGCGCGTACGACGAGCTGGACATCACAATCCAGTACCTGGAGGAGGCGGAGCACCTGGTCGACAGACTTCCGGTAGTTCGTCTGGTCCAAGAGTCTGTAGAGCTGTGTCGGGGAGGTGCCGAGCCGACGGATGACCTCGCGCTTGGCTAGCCGTGTGGCGGCGATGCGTTTCTGTGCTTCGAGCGTGAGCCGATACAGGAGCAGATCACGGAGGTGGTCAGGATCCTGGTTGTACTCGAGAACGTGCTCGACGTGCACAGTCCCCTCACGACCGGACTTGAGAACATAGGTGAATCCCTCGCCACCCAGCTCCCGGTCGACGTACACGTTCGCGATGGGATCGTCAGCCGTCGGCGGGATCTCGAGCCGGGTGTACGGGAATGCGAGCCGCTGCTTGGCCGCCGTGATCTCGAAGGCCTTCCGCCGATTATTCGCCTTCACACTTTGAATCTTCATAGGCGTCCCTCGGTTTCGAGCTGCCTGATCAGCTCGAGGATCTTGGCCGATGCCTTCCCTCTCATCGGGGTTCTGTTCTCGAGATCCCACTTCACGATGAGTCTACCGTTCCGGTATACGTGGACATGCCGCGGCGAGTGATCGCTCCTCCACGCAATGAAGATGAACCCGCCAGGCCGGATCTTCGGCACGGTTGATGTTACTCTGTAGGGTAACGCTTGTCAACCTATGCGAATGGAACGGTATGCGAACGTAGTCGCCGACGTCACGAAAGTACCGGCCCTGCTTCTACTGGTGCCCAGACGGGATGTGGGCCGGTTCCGGCGGAGCGGTCCCGCTCAGTCCTGCGCGTCCGTGGCGAACTCAGAGCCTCTCGCTGACCGACGGCGGCGGCGGATCGAACTAGCCGAAGTGATCCGGCGCCCCGTTGCCGGATCCGCGACCGCCGGAGTCTTGGCGCTCGACCGGTTGCCGGTAACCTCGCCGGAATGCGCTTCGTGTTCGAAGGCCACTGGGTCGCGTGCATAGCCGATCGCACGGTAACCGCGGAGTCGCTTATCGAACATCCGCAGAAAGATCGGGACTTCACGATCCACGTAGTCGTAGATACGGACCTCCGTCTTGCCGGGGTGTAGGCGGTGGAGCCGACCGGCGTACTGGACCAGGGTACCCTTCCACGACACGGGCATGGTCAAGAAGAGCGTGTCGAGCCTCGCGTCATCGAATCCCTCACCGATGTAACGACCTGTGGCGACGACGAGCCTGGGCTCGGAATCCGGAATGTTGGCAAGTTGGGCTGCTACCTCACGCCGCTCGCTCGGCGTCATGCCGCCCCGAAGAACCACCAGGTGCTTGACGAAGGGCCGAAGCTGGGTCGCCAAGTGTTCCAAGTGGTCCTTCCGTTCCGTGAGGAGGATGGGTGACCGCCTCTCCTTGAGGGCGTGAATCACGTCGTCGAGGATGACGCGATTCCGTTGCTCGTCCGTGGCCAGCGCTCCATAGAGAGCCTGGATGCCGTGGTTCAGATCCAGAGACGCGCCCGTGAAGGCGGTGTCACGCACGATCAGCCGCTGCTCGAATGGACGACGAGCCGCCTGACTCTTCGGGTCGATCGCGTAGCGGATGGGTCCGATCTGCATCTCGAGGATGGGGTGGAGCCCGTCACGCCGCCGCGGCGTCGCCGTGAGGCCGGTGACGAAACGGGCCTTGACCTCGGATAGGACCCGCTCGAAGGAGACCGCGGGAACGTGGTGGCACTCGTCGACGATCACGTGACCATAGGTCGCGACGACGTTGTCCACTTGCCCATCCCGGACCAGACTCTGGAGCATCGCGACGTCCAGCTTTCGCGTCGGGACGCGCTTGCCGGCCCCGATCTGCCCGATGGCCTTCGGATCCATGCCGAGGAACATCGCCAGCTGGGCGATCCATTGGTCGAGTAACGGCTGTCGATGGACAAGGACGAGTGTACTTCTGGCCCGCGCTGCCACCATGTAGGCGCCGACCACGGTCTTCCCGATACCGGGAGGCGCAACGAAGACACCGAGAGTGTGCTCCAAGAGCGCCCGAGCGGCCTGCTCTTGGACGGCCGTCAACTCGCCCCGGAAACGGAGATCGAGCCGCTCGCCCTCTTGACGTCGATCATCGATGACCAGGCTACTGCCGGCGCTGCGGAGTAACGTGTCGACGTCCTCGAAACACCCGCGGGGCAGGGCGACATACTCGGGCAGGTCCTCGGCGCAGGTGATCACCCGCGGAGTGAGTGCGGTTGAGAGGCGGAGCCCCTGTTTCTTGTAGAACTCGGGGTTCTGGAAGGCGGCCAAGCGCTTGATCTGATTCAAGTGCTGCGAGAGGAGCCCGGCCTTATCCACGAAGAGCTTCTGGGCCAGCACGGACCGTATCGCTGGGGGAAGCGGCCCAGCGAGTCGGACGGGGGCCGGGCGTCGTGACGGGGCGTGTGCCCACGGAGCGACGTCCTCGTCGCCGTCGTCGACCTCGCTCCAGCGCACTCCCACCACCTGACCCGCGCGCGTCGCATCCCGCGCGATTCGCTCGACCGTCGCGGGATCGATCCGTGGGATCGACGCGAGCAGGGCCCACTGGTCTGGAAAGGGCGTGAGCTGGTCATCGACGAAGACGGTGTTCCCGTCCTGCCGAGGACCATGCTGGAGCGGGAGCGCGATCAGGTTGCCGAAGCCGCCACGCGGGAGGGTGTCCTGGTTCGGAAAAAGACGGTCGTAGGAGTCCATGCTGAGCTGGTGACGGCGGGACATGGTCTGCGTGAGCAGGTAGGTCCCCATCTTCCTCGCAAGACTCGCCGCCACGGGTGCCGCAAAGAAGAACCAGGCGTGGGCACCCTGTCCAGATCGCGAGCGCTCGACGGCGGCTGGCACCCCGGCCGTCCCACAGGTCTCCGCGAATGCCACCACATCCTCGGCCCACGAGCTCTTGTCGAAGTCCGCTGCAAGAAGCCAGCATGTTTCGTCCGTCAAGAGCGTATAGACGCCGACGACGTGCCGGCCCTGTAGATGATCCAGGATGACCTGGTCCGTGACGGGGAGGAAGGCTTGGTTGGGGCACGCTCCGCACTTCACCCGGGGCTTCTCACAGACTCCGCGCACCCACTCCTTCGCGCACGCCGGAGCGTATCCTTTGCGACGGGTCGTCGTGTTGGTCCAGAGCTTGGGGTACAGGTCCTCGCGGCCCCGAAAGAGCTGGCGGAAGAGCGCCACCTTTGTTCTTGATGTCTCTGATGCCGAGGGGAGTCGACGGGCCGCTTCCGGGGCTTCGAGAGCGGCCAGCTCGCTCCTGAGGGCATCGAGACGGCTCCGTAGCTGCTGGCGCTCCTCCTCCATAGCCGCGAGCCTCGTTTCGTCAGCGGCGATTGCCTCGCGCAGCGCCTGCTCGGAAGAGAGTGGTGTCATGATCGGGCGGGGCCGTTCTAGCTCTCGTCCAGTCGTTTCACCGGCTCGCCCCTTGCAGTCTCCCCCAGAAGTCGGGCGCATCGAGGATCGGGATTCCCTGGGGAGCACTCAGCGTAAGGAGATCGGCGTCGCGGAGCTTTTCAAGCACCTGGGGACGACTCAGGACGTTCTCGATTTCAGCGACGATGGGTTCGGACAGCAGGAGAATGAAGCGGTTGCTACGCCAGGCCCGGTAGATCCGTGCGGTCAGGCTCTCGGTGCGGGCAAAGGCGCCGCGCAGGAGAACCTGCGTGTCAAGAACGACTCTGAGTCCGGACAGCGCGGACGGCCTCGCCGATCACAGCTGCAGCGGCGGTCTCAGGAAGATCGGCCTGGGCTCGTGCACGCTCGATGAGGGCGTCGATCTCCTCATCGGAGAGAGTCGTCAGCGCGCGGTCGATCGCCTCGAGGCCGGCGCGGGGGCTGAGGAGGACGGGCAGGACTTTCTGCGCGAGCGCCTGCCGATCGGCGTCCGGCAGAGCCCGGATCTGTTCGGCGAGAGCCCGGACCTTCGAAGTAGCCATGCCCAACCTTACCACGCTCACGCAGGCCCTTGCAGGCGCTCCGGTTCCCGGCGGTCGGAGCGGAAATTGCAACCGCTGGTTCTGAACAATCTCATAGCCCAGAGCTGGCTGAGGTCCGGCACTTGGTCTCGGCACAAAGCGACCCAAAACCGCGCACACTTCGCTGACGCTACGCTAAGGGTCTTGCGGGGACTCGGGGGGATTTCACGGGACGCCCCGGCCGGGGCTACGCCGCGCAAAGGGCTGATTTCTGATGACCGGTCACGCTTTCGGACCGCGGTCACCCTGTGAGCAGCGCCTTGGCGATGATTTCGCGCTGGATCTCACTCGTGCCTTCGTAGATCCGCGTGATCCGCGCGTCGCGGTAGAACTTCTCGATCCCGAACTCCGACACGTACCCGTAGCCGCCGTGGATCTGCACCGCGCGATCCGCGACGCGCCCGAAGGCCTCCGAGGCGAATAGCTTCGTCTTCGACGCCTGCGCTCGGACGTCGTGCCCGCGATCAAGACGCCACGCCGTCTCGTAGGTCAGGAGCCGCGCCGTGTCGACGTCGATCGACCCGTCGGCGAGCATGTGCCGGACCGCCTGGAATTCCGCGATCGGCCTGCCGAACTGTACGCGCTGCTTCGCGTACGCGATGGAGAGATCGAGCAGCCGCTCCATCGCTCCCACGCAGCGTCCGGCGATGCCGATTCGCCCCTCGCTCAGCGCTCCGAGGGCGCCCGCCAGCCCCTGGCCTTCCTCGCCGAGAAGGTTCGTATCGGGCACCTCACAATCCTCGAACGTGAGCTCCGCGATGTGCGAGCCGCGAAGTCCCATCGTATCCTGCGTGCGCGCCACGCGGAATCCCGGGAACCCGCGCTCCACCAGGAATGCGCTCACGTGTCGTTTCCCGGCGTTCGCGCGGCCGGTCCTTGCGATCACCGTGATCACGTTCGCAATGTCCCCGTTCGTGATGAAGTGCTTCAGCCCGTTGATGAGAAAGCGGTCGCCCCGGCGCTCGGCGCGGGTCTCCACCCCGGCGACGTCGGAGCCCGTATTCGGCTCCGTGATGGCGTACGCGGCGATCGCGTCGCCCGTGGCGAGCGCCGGCAGGTACTTCTCTTTCACGAACCGCGACCCGGTCCGCACGATGCCGATCGTGCCGATCCCGGTGTGGGCGCCGACGATGCTGCAGATCGAGCCGAGGCCGCCGCGCGCGAGCTCCTTGTGGACGACGCACCGGGCCAGCACGCCGAGCCCGGAACCGCCGTATTCCTCAGGGATCGCGATGCCGAACAGCCCGAGCCGGGCAGCCTCGCGCAGAATCGAGCCGGGAACGGCGTTGTCCCGATCAATCGCGTGCTCGATCGGGATGACCGCCTCGTCGACGAACTTCCGCACTGTCCGCCGAAGCTGCTCGATCTCGTCCGGTAGATCGAAATCCATGCTCCGCCCTACCCGAACCGCGGCGTGCGCTCCTTTTGGGGACTCCGTGAGGCGGTGCGGGACCGATAGGTCGCCAGTCAGCTCGCCCTGGGTGCGCTGCATGGCTGCGGCCCGAGTGTAGCGAACCCGCTGGGCCTGCGTCCGGCTCTTTTGGGCCGCCCGTCGCTACAGCATCGCCGCCCGCCGTCCCTCACACACATCGGCCGGCGTCACGGCCCCGAAGCGGTCGGTGATGTAGGCGGCCAGCCCCAGGCCGGCCGGACCCGGCGCCAGGAGGTGCGGGTGGAGAGCTTGAGGCGATCCTGCGCCGGCGTGTCCTCGATGGAGACGGGCCCGATCGGCCCCAGTGCGAACTCGCGTGGCACGAGACCGGAGTCTAGCGCACGTTGATCTGTCCGGCGGGCAGGTTTATGCTCGGCGTGTCCCGGTCGGCCTGCGGTAATCCGAGTCCCGCCAAAGGAGGCGCGCAATGGCTCTCTCCGTAGGGTTCATCGGTGTGGGGAACATGGGCAACCCGATGGCCGGCAACGTGCTGAAGGCCGGCTTCTCGATGACGGTGTTCGACGTGAACCCCAAGGCCATGGAGAACCTGATCCAGGCCGGGGCCAAGAAGGCGGCCTCCGCACAGGAGGTGGTGGACGGCTCCGAGGTCGTGCTGACCTCGCTACCCGCGTCCCCCGACGTGGAGGCCATGTACCTGGACCGGGGCGGCCTGGTGGAGCGTGCCAAGCCGGGCACCATCCTGATCGACCTGAGCAGCGTGCTGCCTTCCACCCCCCGGAAGATCGAGCCCCGGGCGCGCGAGCGGGGCGTGCACTTCCTGGAGGCGCCGGTCAGCGGCGGCGTCACCGGCGCGCGCGCGGCCACGCTCGCCATCATGGTGGGCGGCGACGCGGCGGCGCTGGAGACGGCGCGGCCGGTGCTGCGCGCGATGGGCCCGAACATCTTCCACGTGGGGCCGGCGGGGGCGGGCAATACCGTGAAGGCCATCAACAACATGATGGCCTGCGTGAACAGCGCCGCGATGATGGAAGGCTTCGTGCTGGGCGTGAAGGCGGGCCTCGACCCGATGACGATCTATGAAGTGGTGAAAGCCAGTAGCGGGGGCAGCAAGGCCATCGAGCGCATTCCGCGCGCCCTGATCCCGCGCGACTTCGAGCCGGGCTTCAAGGTGGCGCTGATGAACAAGGACCTCGAGACATTCCACACCATCGCCAAGGAGCTCCACGTGCCGGTGACGTTCTCCGCCCTGGCCCAGCACTACCAGCAGGCGGCGCTGGCCGCGGGGCTCGGCGAACAGGACACCAGCGTGGTCTTCACGATCATCGAGCGCCTGGCCGGCATGCAGGCGCCGCGATGAGGGGGCGCCGCCAGCCGGCCGGGGCGGCCAAGTCCGCAGGCAATGCCGTCATCCAGTGGGGCAAGAAGACCGCTTGCGGCTTCCGCAACGCGGTCGCAATCGCCGCCATGGTAGATTCCGGCCCTTTCCGGTAGGGGACACCACGATGCAGCTCGCCGACCCGACATGGCTCCAATCCAGCATCGACGCGGATCCCGAGTTCCGCATGGCCGCGCGTTACTGGAATGCCACGCTCAGCCTCGAATCACCCTCGCGCGCCCTTCGCATCGAGATCGCGGACGGCCGGATCGCGAGCTGCCGGGAGAGCGCGCCCGGCCAGCCGGCCACGATCACCGTCGTCGCGCCGGACGACGGCTGGGCGCAGTTTCTCGCCGCGGTGCCGCGGCCGTTCTACCAGGACCTGCTCGGGGGCTGCGTGCAGCATCACGGGTTCCAGGTGGCCGGAGACATGCTCTCGTTGAGCGCGTACTACCAGGCCGCCGCGCGGCTTTTCGCCGTGATGCGCGCGCTGGGCACCTCCACCGGGGAGGGACGCTGATGGCTCGCTTCGATGCTGCCACCGGCCGCTACGTGTACCTCACGATCGACGGGGTGGAGTACCGCGTCTATTTCGAGGAGGCGGGCGCGGGGATCCCGCTCCTGCTCCAGCACACCGCGGGCGCCGACGGCCGTCAGTGGCGCCACTTGCTCGAGGACGCCGACGTCGGCCGGCACTTCCGGATGATCGCGTACGACCTTCCGTACCACGCAAAGTCGGTGCCGCCGGCCGCCGTCGAGTGGTGGACGGAGGAGTACCGGCTGACGCGGGACTTCTTCATGAAGGTGCCCGTCACGCTGGCCGCCGAGCTCGCGCTCGACCGGCCGGTGTTCATGGGTTGCTCGATCGGCGGCCACCTGGCCGCCGACCTCGCCTGCTACCATCCCGGCGTCTTCCGCGCGGCCATCAGCCTGGAAGGGTCCCTCCGCACGCCCGCTCGTCGCGACCTCTCGTACCTGCACCATCCGCGCATCAGCAACGAGTACCGGGCCGGCCTCATGTACGGCATCACGGCACCCCAGAGCCCGGAGGCCTTCCGCCGCGAGACCGCGTGGGTCTACTCCCAGGGAGCGCCCGGGGTCTTCAAGGGCGACCTCCACTACTACAACGTCGATCACGACCTCACGGGCCTCGCCGCCAACATCGACACTACGAAGACACCGCTCTACGTCCTCACCGGCGAGTACGACTGGTCGAGCACGCCGGCGATGGGCCAGGCGCTGGCGGCAGCGGTACGCGGCGCGACCTTCCGCGCCATGCCCGGTCTCGGGCACTTCCCCATGTGCGAGAACCCCGCCCGCTTCCGCGTGTACATCCTTCCCGTGCTCGACGAGATCCGCGCCCGCCCTTCCGACTGATCGGCGCGCCGGCGCCCGCTCCGGCTCAGCCCTCGGAGCCCCCGGGCCGGCTGGCCGGCGAGCCCGGCCCGGGCGACGTCGCAGACGCGCGCCGCATCCTGACGCCGGCCGTGGCCGCGGCCTCGAGCAGCGCGACGACCGCCGCACCGTCCCCGCCGCCGGCCCCCATCAACGGCTCCCCGCGCACGGCCCGCACGAAGTCGGCAACCTCCGCGGCATACGGCTCGCAGGCCGCGGGCGCCGGGAACCTCACCTCCTCCCCGGCTGAGGTCACGATCCTCCCCTCGCCGGTCAGCGTGTCCTCCGCGCGGATCCAGCCCGCGTCGCCGTAGATCTCGATCCGGCTCCCCGGGCTCGCGTTCGCCGCGCTGGTCTCGACGATGCCGATGGCGTCCCCGCCCAGCGAGAGCAGGAGCGCGGCGGTGTCCTCCGTCTCGACAGCGAATCGCTGGGTGGCGAGGGCGGCGCCGGCGAGCGTGGCCGGGAGCCCACTCAGCCAGAGGGTCAGGTCGATCAGGTGAGAGCCGAGGTCGTTGGTGACCCAGCCGCCGCTCTCCGCGGACGACCGGCGCCACGCGGGCGGCCCGGAAGGGTCCATGTCCTCGTAGTACGGCCACCGCCAGAAACGGTGGATTCTCACGAGGCCCAGCGCCCCGACGGCGCCACCGCGCACGAGGTCGAACAGGCGCCGGTGCGCGGGGCGGAAGCGATGCTGGTAGCCGACCGCGAGCGTGACGCCCGCCCGCCCGGCGGCCTCGATCGCCGCGTCCGCGTCCCTGACCGAGGTGGCGAGCGGCTTCTCGACGAGCACGTGCTTGCCGGCCGCGGCGCACCGCGCGACGTGGGGCGCGTGCAGGTGGTTGGGCGAGCAGATCCACACCGCGTCCACATCGGGATCGCCGAGGAGCGCGTCGAGCGAGGCGTACGAGCGCTCGAGGTTGTGCCGATTCGCGAGATCGTCGCTCCGCTCGGGCCGGCTGCCCGCCGCGCCGAGGAGCACCGCGTCGGGGCTCACGGCCAGCGCGGGCGCGGCGATCCGCGTGGCGTGGCCGGAGGTGCCGATGACACCGAAGCGTAGGGGCCGGGCAGCCGTCATGTCCGCATCTCTTCGACGGGCATCACCGCGCGGGTGTCGCCGAGCGGGTAGGGCTCGTCGAGATCCGCGCCGCTGAGCCCGATGTGGTCGTACACGTGCGCGGCATCGGGATCGACGGAGTTCAGGTGGAAATGATCGAAACCCGGAGTCGAAAGCATCGCTTGTCCCCCCTCTCTGCTACAGTGCGGCCATAACCCCATGGACTTCAAGCTGTCCCCCACGGAGGAAGCGTTCCGAGACGGGCTCAGGGCCTGGCTCGAGGTGCACTGCCCGCGAGACTGGGAAAAGACCCGGCAGGCTCTGGGCAGCCCCGCGGCGCGTGCGGAATTCCTCATCGATTGGCAGCGGCGGTTGCACGCGGCCGGCTACGTGGGACTGCACTGGCCGATCGCCTACGGCGGCCGCGGCGCCACCGTCATGGAGCAGGCGATCTTCTACGAGGAGCTGGTACGGGCGCGGGCGCCGGAACTCGCGAACGCGGTCGGCCTGGACATGGCCGGCCCCGCCATCATGGTCCACGGCACGGAGGCGCAGAAGCGCCTCCACCTGCCACGCATCCTGGCTGCCGAGCACGTCTTCTGCCAGGGCTTCTCCGAGCCGGGCGCGGGCAGCGACCTGGCTGGGCTCCAGACCCGCGCCGAGCGCAGGGAGGGAGTCTACCGCATCACCGGGCAGAAGGTCTGGACGTCCTACGCGCACTACGCCAACTGGTGCACGATCCTGGCGCGCACGGACCCCGCCGCGCCCCGCCACCGAGGGCTGACCTACTTCCTGGTGGACATGAAGAGCCCCGGCTTCACGGTGCGGCCGCTGCGCCAGATGAGCGGCGACGCCGAGTTCAGCGAGCTGTTTCTGGACGGCGTGGAGGTGTCGGCGGACGGCGTGCTGGGGCAGGAGCACGACGGGTGGAAGGTGGCCATCACGACGCTCAATTTCGAGCGCGGACCCCGGACGCTCGTGCGCCAACTCATGCTGCGCCAGGGCCTCGCCGAGTTGCTCGCGCAGGCGCGTACGCCTACCCGCGCCGGGCGGTCCGCTGCCGATGACCCTCTCATCCGCCAGCGCCTGGCACAGCTGTACATCGACACGGAGACCCTGCGCTACGCGAACCTGCGCATCCTCACCCGGCTGTTGAAGGGCGAGCCGGCGGGACCGGAGGGCTCGGCCTCCAAGCTCTTCTTCAGCGAGACATGGCAGAAGGTCGCGGAGCTCGCGCTGGAGATGCAGGGCGCCTTCGCCGCGCTCGGGGCGGGCAGCGAGTGGACGCCCGAGGACGGGCGGTGGCAGTACCGGGCCCTGCGCTCGCGTGGGAACACCATCCAGGGCGGCCCCTCCGAGATCATGCGGAACATCCTCGCCGAGCGCGTGCTCGGGCTGCCGAAGGACTGACCCATAAGGGAGGCGAGCGTGCGCTACGAAGGCGTGGTGTATCGACCCCCGAGCGAGGCCGGATCGCTCATCATCCAGGCGACCCTGGCCTGCCCGCACAACAAGTGCGCGTTCTGCGGCATGTACAAGGACCGCAAGTTCCGAGTGCGGCCGCTGGAAGAGGTCATCGAAGACCTCGACATCGCCCTCGAGCGATACGGCCCGGACCGGGTCCGGACCATTTTCCTGGCCGACGGCAACACGGCTGTTCTGCCTACCGAGAAGCTGGTGGCCATCGGCGAGGCGGCCAGGTCCCGGTTTCCGCAGCTCGAGCGCATCACGATGTACGGTTCGGCGAAGTTCCTGGTCAAGAAGAGCGTGGAGCAGTGGCGCCGGGTGGCAGCAGCGGGCATCACGCGCATCCATTCGGGCCTGGAGTCGGGCGACGCGGCGACGCTGGACGCCATCAAGAAGGGCGTGACGCCGGAAGCTGCCGTCGAGGCCTACGGCCACGTGATGCGCGCCGGCATCGAGCTCTCCGTCTACCTCATGGTGGGAGTGGCGGGTGTCGAGCGCTGGCGCGAGCACGCCCTTGGCAGCGCCGAGGTCCTCAATCAGGCGCCACCGACCTTCGTCCGCTTGCGGACCTTCGTGCCGCATCCCGGCACGCCCTGGCACGACCGGTGGCGCGACGGAGGCCTCACCCTGTTGACCGCGCACCAGGCGCTCCAGGAAACGCGCCTGCTGATCGAGACCCTCGAAGGTCCCACGACGTTGTTCTCGGACCATGTCTCGAACTTCCTCGACGTTCGCGGGCGGATCCCGGGCGACAAGCCCGCGATGCTGGCCCAGATCGATGAGGCCCTGGAGTGGCCCATCACGGCATTTCGTCCACCCACCGAACGGCTGGTGGGGCTCGGGCTGTGAGCCGAACCATCAGGAGGGAGCGCGTGCAGGCGGCACACTGCCGGCGCTGCTATTTCTCGAGAGATCTGTCCGCTTCGCGGTTCCTCAACCAGGCTTCGACCTCGTGGCGCTGGATCTTGCCGGTCGTGCTGCGGGGGAGCTCCGCGAGTGTCACGAACACGAAGTCCTTCGGCTGCTTGTAGCCCGCTGGCATCGGCTCCTGGGGGGCCAGCGTCTGAGTCTGGCAGATTATGGGGGGGGTGGGGCCCACGAGGGGGCGGCCGCCGCGGTGGCGTGCTAGTGTTGCCTACGCTCTCCGCCGAGGTTCAGCTTGAGCGCGGCGGCGACAATGGGCTTTGCCCAATCAGGTGTCTGCGCGAGGTCGCGCGGGTTGAGGATCTTGCCTCGCTCGAAATGCATCACCAGCTTTGGTGAAGGTGTTTTGCCGGCGGCGGGATCGGCTTCGGCGCTGTTGTCGAACAAGCGCAACGCTGTGATGCACGGGAGGAGCGCGATGAGATTGAGGCGACTGTGTTCGTATCGTCTACGGATATCCGCCTCGGGAATGTTATGGCCGCCGCGGCGCACGCGAGCCTTTACACGTGTAACATGGAGTTCCGGACTCGATAGGCCGGCGAACCAAACATAAACCTCGATGCCTTCTGATGCGGCCCGCGCGAGCAGCCTCGGAATCGTGTTCGCTCCGAGAGTCGTCTCGAACGCGAAATCGAGTCGCTCTTCGATGGCCCGTTTCAGCAGCCTCACGCCTTCTCGCCAGGCCGCGCTGTTGGCCGCCGTTTGGGTCAGCGCAGGGTTGGCCGCCATCAACGCGCGCGCAGCTTCGTCCGGGTTGTAGTAGTCGCTTCCGAATTGGCGAAACGCCGCGCCGGCGATGCTGCTCTTGCCCGCGCCATTGACGCCCGCGAGAACGTAGATGCGTGATGGCAGGCGTGAACTCATCTCAAAGTGCGGGGCGTGTGCTGTAGCGGACCCCGGCGATTCGTGCCGGGCACTGTCTAGCGACGCTTTCGCGCGGTCTTGGCAGAAGCGCGTCCGAGATGGGCCGGCGAGGCATTGAACGCGGCCTTCATCCCTTTTCTGGCGCTGGGCGTTTGCATTCGGGCCAGCAAGGCGTCGAACTCCGTATTGAGGTCATCAAGCGCGCGAGAACGCGCTTGGACCAGTGACTCGAACTCGTCGAAGGAGAGGAGCACGGCTCTTGGGGCATCGTGACGCGTAATGGCGATCGCGCCGCCGTGAGTGGCTTGGTCGAGAAGCGCGCCGAACTCGTTTTTCGCTTTCGTGGCGGCGATGGTCGGGATATCAACCAGGTTGCCACGGCTGTTTCTGAACGTTAGCTTTGACATCAAAGCACCTCGTCATTCGGTTTCGACCTTATCATCGATTGGCTGTTTTGTCCATAATGGCTATTTGGCCGAGTGCCACAACCTCTCGGTATTTCCTAATTCCGGTGTCCGGCGAACGGGTCGAACGCCGGGCCGCGGACCGAATCGGTGAAGCTTCCGAGCCGGAGTGCGCCATCTACCGGCGGACGTCTTTGACGTTCGTAGAGGCGCACGGCGTTTTCGTTGAGGACGGTCACGGCGAGTGAGACAGAGAGAAAACCGCTAGCAGCAAGATGGAGCAGGGCGGTCTCGATCAGAAGCCGCCCGAGACCGATTCCTTGGAAGTCCGGCGCCGTGCTGATCTGTGGAAAGTGGCCGCACCGTTCCGCGATTTCGCTAGTGACGATGACGCCGGCGATCTCTTTTCGGCTGTGGCATCGGCTCCTGGGGGGTCAGCGTCTGAGTATGGCACCTTATGTCACGGGGAGGGGGCCTACGGGCGGGGCGGGCGTCGCCGAAGCGGGCTAATGTTGCCTGAATCTACGGCCTTTGCTGTCGAAGGTACTCGAGAGACGCCACGTCGGCGAGGTCTTGCGGCCGCCCGGCGGCGCGCTTGTTGACGAGAAGGTCGTCAAATCCAATCACATGGCAGCGTACACCACCGAACTCCACCGCCTTTCGCCGCGTCCACGCGTCCACGAATTCGATGCCTGACACCTTCGTCAACAAATCGATTCGTCCCGGTTCTACCCCGATCTGCAAACTGACATCCGGCTTCACCAGGTCCCGTTCCGTGAGGCCCATCAGGGGCGCCCCGAACGTCGTCAGAGCCGAGATGACTCTGGGCGCGTTCTGGGCGGTCGCTTCCACCCAGACGTCGAGATCCCTCGTCGCCCGCGGGTGACCGTGAATGCCGACCGCGTAGGCACCAACGATCAAGAACCGTGCTTCAGCGTCGGACAACGCGCGTAACAGATCGAGAAAGTCTTGATTCATCGGATGGTGTTGGATGGGCAAGGCTGAAAATCTCGACGCTCAGGTTCCAGATGAACTCCGCCCGGGCATCAACCGGGATCCTATCCCAGTAGAGCGCGGATGCCTTGGCCTCCGCTTCTTCATCGCCGCTCCGGAAGATCTTTACCCCGCACCCGGCACGAGCCGCGCGTCGGGATTCGAGTTCACGATTCGTGACACCCATGTTGGCGATTTTACCACAGGGGCACCGCTATCGGCCCGGTGTGGCCTTGGCCTTCTTGAGATCGAGCACAAGATGCTTGCGCGAGATCGCGGGGCCTTCCCAGATCGGACGATCGATATGGGCGCGAAGTTCGGGTCCGCGACGATGACCCCCTGGCCGAGCGCCTCGAGACACCGGGCGTTCCCATTCGCTGTCGGTCGAGGGCGCCCCAATGCCGTTTGTTAAATGACGCAGACGGGCCTCTATTTCGGCGGCCGGCTACATTCCCAGATAAGCCCGTCGCACCAGATCGCTGTCCAGCAGGGACCGGCTCGCGCCCTCCGCGACGATCCGGCTGCGGCATCGGCTCCTGGGGGGCCAGCGTCTGAGTATGGCACCTTATGTCACGGGGCTGGGGGCCACGACGGGGGCGACCGCTGCCGGAGGGGGCTAATGTTGCGCTCCGGCGGTGTCTCGTGCTCTTCAGTCATGATTCCGTGAGTCTACCCAGAATCGTCCTCCGCGGTCGAGCGCCGGGTTCACGGCCTCGGCCAGCAGGTCGATCGTCTCGAGGATCGTGGGATACACCGAGTAGGCTGTACCGCATCGAGATGGCCATCTTCGCGAGCCCCCGGATTTGACATCCGTAGCCCGTTGGGCTACACTTAACGCATGAGGATACGGAACATCGCCCACAAGGGCCTGCGGCGCCTCTACGAGGAAGACAGCCGCAAGGGCCTGCCGGCCGATGCCGTCGACAAGCTCGGCAAGATGCTGGCGTTCCTGCAGGACATGGAGGACGCCGACGAACTGAGGGCGGTCCCGATGTGGAAGGCCCACGTCTTGACCGGCGGCCGGAAAGGAACGTGGAGCCTGCACGTCACCCGGAACTGGCGCCTGACTTTCCGTATCGACGAACAAGAGAACGAACTGGTTGACCTCGACTACGAGGACTACCACTAGCAAGGAGGACGGCCATGCGTATGCTGAACCCGCCGCACCCCGGCGATTTTATCCGGACCGAGATCATCGAGGCCCACGGCCTGACGGTCACGGACGCCGCGGAGATCCTCGGGGTCTCGCGCCCGACGCTCTCGACCCTGCTCAATGCCAAGGGCGACCTGTCGGGCGACATGGCCCTGCGCGTCGAGAAAGCCTTCGGCGTGAAGATGGACACGCTGATGCGGATGCAGAATTCCTACGACATCGCCCGCACCCGCCGCCGCGAGGGCAAGATCCGCGTCCGCCGCTACAAGGCCGCCCGCACCGAGTCCTCGCCGGCGAAGCTCCGGGCCGCCGTCTGAATATCGCCGCCGGCGTCCCTGTCTGAATCCCCTAATTCGCGCATGCTCTTGCTTCGGCCCGGACGAATCTCGGCCGGCATATATCCGTAACCGAAGCCTTTGAAGGGAAACCATACCCTAGAAACAAGAAAACCCGCCGAGGGCGGGCCTTCTAAGAACCTGAAAGTGCCAAACTGCTACGCTCTGGCCTCGCCCTTGCCGCCGACGTCCACGAAAACGTTCTCGGCCGCGATCTGGACGACGCGCCCCTTCACGACCTCGCCGACCTCCAGGGACGACCCGGTCTCCTGGCCCGCGAACAGCGTGGCGAAATCCTCGGACGGTAGTGGGTCGCGTTCTTCCGTCATGATCCCGTCAGTCTCCTCAGATTCGTCATCCGCGGTCGAGCGCCGGTTTCACGGCCTCGGCCAGCAGGTCGATCGTCTCGAGGATCGCGGGATACACCGAATACGAGACCTCGAGGGCCACGTGGCCCATGCCGAACCGCTGGTACTCGGCGAGCTGCCACGCGACCTGCTTCACGGTGCCCCGCACGAGCGAGGAGATTCTCCGGACGCTTCCTCGAGACCCGAGCCCACGGCAGGTTCGTCACGGGCGCCGAGCACGATGGCGTCCCCGAACGTGGGCGCCCCACCTGTAGCATCCGTTCCTGCCGCTCCCCCAACGCCTTCGACGTATCGTTCTTTCGGCATTGTCTGCGTCCGCCCGCTCGGCGTATGTCGCGCCCATAGGTCCGGACGGCACGGGGGTGAAGACCGCCAGTCCGCGCGCCTGGAGCTGGGCGGCCCTCATGCTCCGGGCATTTGCTTTTGACGTCCTGGCGTGTGCCCATTGTGGGGGCCGGCTGCGCCTGATCGCCACGCTGCACGATCCCGCTGTCATCCGGAAGATCCTCGCGCATCTCGCCCACTCCCACTCGGGGCAGAGTCCCGG
>ORMF011434761.1_pt1 | contig 17111 bp, 14 predicted proteins | sample 1779871 | NCBI WGS metagenome assembly ORMF01 (sample SAMEA104232316, study PRJEB22302) | groundwater metagenome | biome: forest; feature: aquifer; material: groundwater | place: USA | collected 2011-08-07 | depth 5.4 m
ACTTGCTCTCCTGCTTCCTGGGCGTATTGCTCGGCCCGCTGGTCGGCGTGCTGCCGGGGCTCGGGCCGGTGGCGACGATTGCCATGCTGCTGCCGGCGACTTTCACGCTGCCGCCGGAGTCCGCGCTGATCATGCTGGCCGGCATCTACTACGGGGCGCAATACGGCGGCTCCACCACCGCGATCCTGATCAACGTGCCGGGCGAGTCCTCCTCCGTCGTCACCGCGCTCGACGGCTACCGCATGGCGCAGCAGGGGCGCGCCGGCGTGGCGCTTTCTACCGCCGCCATCGGCTCGTTCTTCGCCGGCACGGTGGCGACCTTCGTCATCGCCTTCCTGGCCCCGCCGCTGGCCAACGTGGCGCTGAAGTTCCAGGCGCCGGAATACTTCTCCCTGATGGTGCTGGGCCTCGTCGCCTCCATCGTGCTGGCGCAGGGCTCGCTCATCAAGGCGCTGGGCATGGTGGTGCTGGGCCTGCTGCTCGGGCTGGTCGGCACCGACGTCACCTCCGGCACCCAGCGCTTCGCCTTCGGGGTGCCGGAGCTCGCCGACGGCATCAACTTCGTGGTCGTGGCCATGGGCGTGTTCGGGGTGGCCGAGATCGTGCGCAACCTCGAGAACGAGCGCACGCGGGCCGTGTTCGTCGCCCAGATCGGCGGGCTGCTGCCGGGCCGCGCTGACGCGAAACGCATCGTGGCGCCGATCCTGCGCGGCACCGGGCTCGGCTCGCTGCTCGGCATCCTGCCGGGCGGCGGGGCGCTGCTGGCCTCGTTTGCCGCCTATGCGCTGGAGAAGAAGGTCTCGCCCAACAGCGCCGAGTTCGGCAAGGGCGCGATCGAAGGCGTGGCGGCGCCGGAGTCGGCCAACAACGCCGGCGCGCAGACCTCCTTTATTCCGATGCTGACGCTGGGCATCCCCTCCAACCCGGTGATGGCGCTGATGATCGGCGCCTTGATCATCCAGGGCATCCGCCCTGGCCCCAACGTGATGGTCGAGCAGCCGAAGCTGTTCTGGGGCGTGATCGTCTCCATGTGGGTGGGCAACCTGTTCCTGCTGGTGCTGAACCTGCCGATGATCGGCCTGTGGGTGCGCCTGCTCGCCATCCCCTATCACCTGCTCTATCCCGCCATCCTGGTGTTCTCGGGCGTAGGCGTCTTGAGCCTTTCCAACGCGCCGTTCGACGTGCATCTGATGGCGATCTTCGGCGTGCTGGGCTACCTGTTCGCCAAGCTCGACTGCGAGCCGGCGCCGCTGCTGCTGGGCTACATCCTGGGGCCGATGATGGAGGAGTATCTGCGCCGCGCCATGACGCTGTCGCGCGGCGATCCGATGATCTTCCTGGAGCGGCCGATCAGCGCGGCCATGCTGGCGGTGGCGGCCCTGGCCTTGGCCGCCGTGGTGCTGCCGGCCGTGCGCGCGACGCGCGACAAGGCGTTCGTCGAGTAAGGACTCAAGCCTTAATCACGGGCCGATCTCGACGATTGATCAAGAAGTTGATAACTTAGATGCTCGGGAGGCCTGTTACCCAAAGCAGACAGGCGTGGTTGGGGCACTGGTGGAAAATCAAATAGCGCTCCGCCACCCTTCAAATGCTCCCGAGAACTACCGTAAGTCATGGAATTGACCTCTGGGCAATGGGCAATATCGAAAAACCATATGTATTCGTCTCCTACGTGCGAGAGGATCGCGATCATGTAGAGAGATTGTGCACAGTGCTCAAACGCAATGGCGTAGAAGTGTGGCTTGACCATGATAGAATTCGTCCTGGTGAAAGGTGGCAAATCGCAATCCGTCGAGCCATAGAAGAGGGAGCGTTCTTCATCGCGTGTTTCTCCTCCGCTTATGCGACACGGGCGAAGTCCTACATGAATATAGAGTTAGCGATTGCCGTTGAGGAGCTTCGCCAAAGACCCACAGATCGAGCTTGGTTCATTCCGATTCTTTTTGAAGGCGGCACAGTCCCAGATAGGCCAATTGGTGGTGGTGAAACACTACGAGATATCCAATGGGTCGACCTTTGCGAAGATTGGGAGAGCGGTGTCCAACGCGTCATGCAGGTTGTTCGGCCAGAAATCTCGCCGACATTGCTTCTTCCCGAGCGCCGCCACCTCGTGCTGATGGTGGTAGACCTTGTCGGATCTGCGGGGATCGCTCAACACCTCGATTCGGAAGACTTCGGCCGACTAATCAATTTGATCAGGACGATATGGCTTGATACGGTGACCATCTTTTCGGGACTGGTAGCAAGGTACGTGGGCGATGGAATGGTGGCTTCTTTCGAAGGGTCAGTTGAGGCCATTCACTGTGGTCTTTCTATACAAGAGCGAATGAGCGGGATCAGCAGCCTGCAGGATACCAAAACGCGCATTGGGGTTGCAGCTGGTCAAGTCCTTATGATCGAGGGGGATCCGCATGGAATCGTGCTTAACTTGGCAGCTCGAATTTGTAGTCTTGCCGCGCCCGGGCAAATATTGGTATCGGAGAGTGCTCGTCCATTCGGGTTGCGCAAAGACGCTGACGTTAGTGATTTAGGTCTGATGCCTTTGAAGGGCTTTCCGGAACGAGTACGCATTTTGGAAATCCGTCGGACCTTCGCTCCCTGATCGATAGGCTTGCCATATATCCTGGGGCCGATGATGGAGGAGTATCTGCGCCGGGCCATGACACTGTCGCGCGGGGATCCGATGATCTTCCTGGAGCGGCCGATCAGCGCGGCCATGCTGGCGGCGGCGGCGCTGGCCATGGCCGCCGTGGTGCTGCCGGCCGTGGGCGCGACGCGCGACAAGGCGTTCGTGGAGTGAAGGGGAGGTGGAGGCGGCATGAGGTCCATGGTCCAAGCGATCGGTCGGCCGCTGCCCGGCTGGACGGCGCGGGCGGCGCCACCGCGCACGCCGATGGCGGGGCGGTTCTGCCGGGTGGAGCCGCTCGATCCGGGGCGGCACGCGGCGGACCTGTTCGCCGCCAACAGCCTCGATGCGGACGGGCGCAACTGGACCTATCTGTTCCAGGAGCCGTTTGCGAGCTTGGAATCCTATCGCGCGTGGCTGGAGCAGGTAGCGAAGGCCGATGACCCGCTGTTCCACGCCATCATTGATGTCAAGACCGGCAAGGCGGTGGGGGGGGCGACCTTCATGCGCATTGACCGCGCGATGGGCGTGATCGAGGTGGGCAACATCAACTATTCCCCGCTGCTGCAGCGGACGCCGGCCGCCACCGAGGCCATGTTCCTGATGATGGCGCGCGTGTTCGATGAGCTCGGCTACCGGCGCTACGAGTGGAAGTGCGATTCGCTCAACGCGCCGTCGCGGGCGGCGGCGCTGCGGCTGGGCTTCCAGTACGAGGGGCTGTTCCGGCAGGCGGTGGTCACCAAGGGCCGCAACCGCGACACGGCCTGGTTCTCCATCGTCGATGGCGAGTGGCCGGTCTTGAAGCGGGCGTACGAGGAGTGGCTGGCGCCGGAGAATTTTGACGCGCAGGGGCGGCAGCGGCGACGCCTGAGCGAACTGATCACGGCCGTGCGGCAGGCGTAGCTGGCCTGAGGGCGATCGGCGGCAACGCGGACCGCCGCCGACCGCTCTTTCAGCTACTTGGTTTCGGCGGCTGGCTCCTGGAGGAAACGCAGCCGCGCCACTTCCTGCAGCCGCGATTCTGCCGCGGCCTGGCCGTTCGGCCCAGCCGCGTAGCCGACGCCGGGGCGATAGGCGGAGCGCGGAGCCTCGGCGGCGGTGGCCGCATCGGTGTAGCCCTTGCAGTAGTCGCAGAAGGGGTCGGCGGCCGCGGCCGGTTCCGGGTTGGCGGTCTGGGCCGACACTGTGCCGATGAGGAGGATTGCGACTGCCAGGGTGACGAGGGCTGCGACTGCGATCTTCAGCCAGGTCTTCATGGGGTTCTCCATGTTGCTGTGAAGCGGGTCGCCAAGGGGCGCGCACCTCGTCCCACGCGATCCCGCGCGTTCGGAGCGATCCCCAACAGCAGCCAGCGGCTGTCATCGCTCTGGGGGCAGGGATGGAGGAAAATGGGGTGGGGCGCTGTCACGTAGGGAACAGCGTGGGAAAGTTTCCGGAAGATCGTAGGCGAAACAGAGGTGGTGGTGCTTGGCGAGGTAGCTGAGCGACTCAGAATGAAGCCCTCTGCTGATGGTGTGTCGCGGGCACAACACGGCAATTTTTTGGGCGCCGGGCGCGCAGCTCCCGTGGCCTTACGAAAAAATAAGTTTCAAATTTCAGCTTGCGAATACAATCAGAACGTAGTGGTTCATATTACTCAAGAAATCGTCTCACTGACATTTATGCAGGGGTTCACTATTGCGGGGCCTACCACATTCTGCGCAATGCAAGGCGCGTGACTCAACATCTTGATTTTTCGTGCGCTTTGCAATGTAATATAGCCATGCGTTCCGAAGTACAAAGCCGCCAAAGCCCTGCCAGGCCCCAGCGGCTCGTAAATCGACAACCATCTGAGAGATGGTCGCGAAGCAAGTGATTGCACCGGAACAGTAGCAAATTACCGAGGGCGCTTGTCAAGCGGCCATCTCTCTTTCTCAGAAAAGAGAGAGCTCCAAATGTCACTAACGTTCAACACGCCAAATCCCAAAGCATTGTTAGCCGCGTTCAAGAGAGGAATCGATGACAAACACATTGTCACGTGGTCCTGCGATACAGACGGCGACTTCACACATACGCCAGAGCAGTGGAAGAACAAAGCTTGGCTTCGCCCGGAACTCAAGGCTGGCGAGCTTTCTTTGTACATTGTGAAACCTCAGAATGCTGGCGTCAGCTCTGAGGTGTACGCAGTTTATCACGGCCGGTTCATCGAGGCGATGCTTGCTCACTGTGACAGGCTCTTCTCCGAGGGTTCGGCGAGCGCACTTGCTGGCAACAGGGATAGCGTCGCAGCATAGTAATGCAATTGTTGACATTACCTCAGGGACGGAAGAACGCCTCTTCCGTCCCTTCGCCTCTAGTTCCGACGTCATTCTTTGGCAGCTAATTGCAGCCGTCGCAGCACTTCCAAGAGCGCTTCAGGTTCCGTCACCGGCAACGAGCACGTCGGGCCGAGGCAGGCGTAGGCGGTGGGTTGGCCGCCGGTGGCGGTTTTGCCGGCTAGGGGGCCGGTGGCGGGTAGGCCGGCAGCGCCGGGCCCGGCATCGCTCACCACCTGTTGCACGGCGCCGGGTAGGGACAGCTTGAACATTGCGCGGGCGAGCTTCGCCGACGCATCGATGTCGGCGGTGGCGATCACCACCACGTGCTGGGGGGCGATGAGGTCGAAGGTGCCCGCCAAGAGGCCGCAGTGGCCGAGGGGGTTGTTGGCGAGGTCGGCGGCGAACGCCTGCGGGATCGCGTGGGCGCGCTCCATGTATTGCGGCTTGGCCGTCAGCAGGTTGAGGGCGACCAGGTTGGAGACCATGACGGCGTTGGCGTTGGGGGTGGCGTCGTCGTGGGCGCCACGCATGCGCACGATAACGTCGGCCGTGTCGTCGGCGGTGAAGGCGTAGCCGCCGGCGTCGGCGACCCAGAAGTGGCGATCGAGCGTGGCGCACCAGCGCTCGGCCGCGGCCAGCAGGGCCGGCTCGTTGCTGGCTTGATAGAGGCGCAGCGCGGCCCAGATCATGTTGGCATAGTCGCCGGCGGTGCCCTGCACCTTGGGTTGGCCGGCGCGCCAGGAGTGAAACAGGCGGCCGTCTTTTTCCATGCGCTCGAGGACAAAGGCGAAGGCGGTCGCCGCGGCCTTCAGCCACTCCGGCCGATCGAACACGCGCGCGGCGTGGGCCAGCGCGGCGATCATCAGGCCGTTCCAGTCGGCCAGCACCTTGTCGTCCCAGCCGGGGCGGATGCGCTTGGCGCGCCGCGCCAGCAGCTTGGCGCGCATATGGCTGAGCGCCTTCTCCTGCGTGAGCGAGCGCAGGATCGGGTTCTTCAGGCGGTTGAGGATGGTGTGACCTTCGAAGTTGCCGGCTTCGGTCACGTCGTAGGCCTCGGCGAAGACGGCGGCGTCGGCCTCGCCCAGCACCTCCCCGATCTCCCCCCTCGTCCAGACGTAGAACTTGCCCTCCTCGCCCTCGCTATCGGCATCGAGCGAGGCGGCAAAGCCGCCGCCCTCGGCCACCATCTCGCGCAGCAGCCAGCCGACCGTCTCGTCGATGCGGCGCGCGTAGAGCTCGTTGCCGGTCTCGCGGTAGACCTCGCACATCAGGTCGACGAGCAGCGCGTTGTCGTAGAGCATCTTCTCGAAGTGCGGGACGAGCCAATGCTCGTCGACCGAGTAGCGGGCAAAGCCGCCGCCCAGGTGGTCGTAGATGCCGCCCTGGCAGATGTTGGTGAGGGTGGTGTCGACGGCGTGGCGGGCGCCGTCGTGGCGAAAGCGGATGGCGCCGCGCCACAAGAGCCAGAAGAAGCTCCACTGCGGGAACTTGGGCGCGCCGGCGAGGCCGCCGGACACCGGGTCGACGGCGCGGACCATGCGGCCCGTGAGGTCGGCGAGCGCCTCGTCACTGATCACCGCGGTTTTGCCGGTGACTTTTTCGCGCGCCTCGAGGGTATCGATCAGCAGACCGGCGTTGTGGCTGACCTTGTCGGGCTCCTCGCGGTAGATGCGGGCGACCTCGCGCAGCACGTGGTCGAAGCCTGGCCGGCCGTAGCGCGGGGTGGGGGGGAAATAGGTGCCGCCCCAGAACGGGCGCGCGTCGCTGTCGAGGAACATGGTGAGCGGCCAGCCGCCCTGCTCGCCGAGTGAGTGCAGCGCGCGCATGTAGATGGCGTCGATGTCGGGGCGCTCCTCGCGATCGACCTTGATGTTGACGAAGAGCTCGTTCATTTGCGCCGCGATGCCATCGTCCTCGAAGCTCTCGTGCGCCATGACGTGGCACCAGTGGCAGGCGGCGTAGCCCACCGAGAGCAGGATGGGCCTGTTGCTGCGCTTGGCCTCGGCCAGCGCCTCCGGGCCCCAGGCCCACCAGTGGACGGGGTTGTCCTTGTGCTGCAGGAGATAGGGGCTGGTCTCGCGGGCCAGGCGGTTTTCGGGGGGTGGGGCGGAGGTCATGGGGGGCAGGGTAGCCCGGATTGGGCGCCGGCAAAACCGGGTCGGGTGCCGGCGATACCGGCCCCGGCCAAGTATGGTTCGGGGAATTAACCCCCAAAACGGGCCCTGTGGCCAACGAGCCACTCCGCGACTTCGAGGCAACAACAGTGGCCTAATTAGGTCCGGTTGCTATCTAACGCGCCAAGATATACGCAGTTCTCTCCGCTCTGCTCACCGAACGATGGACGCCTCGCATGGCAGATGTGTTTATATCCTATTCGAAGGTCGACCGCTCAATTGCCGAAGCTCTCGCCAACGACTTGAAGGAAGATGGCTATGATGTCTGGTGGGATTTTGAGCTCTATGCTGGTGATGATTTTCATCATGTCATCAGAAGGGAATTAGCCGAGGCCAAAGCCGTTATCGTTATTTGGTCAGAGTCCGCCGTGACCTCTCAATGGGTCCGAGGCGAGGCGCAAGAAGCCTTCGACCAGGGAAAACTGATCGCAACACACGTTCCGTACTTCGATACTCGCAAGCTCCCCATAAACTTCCGCGCCCTCCACACCGAAAATGTGGGATCACGTGCAAACATAGTCCGCGCCGTTGAACGCTGCGGCGTAAGGGCACTCCGAGCCTCCCCATGCGCCAAACCCCTTCCAGATGATGACGTCGTCACGGACCACAACTACGCGCAAACACTAACGAAGCCCGCCCAACAAACCGCAGGCCAAGTCGACACGCCCTCTCTCTCGGAGAGCATTGACATCGCCCTGAGGGAGGCACAAAAGTTCTTGCAAGATAGTGGCGATTGGGAAGTGCCGCCTGTTCTGCTACTATCCCAAAACGACCTGGGTAATAGAGCCATTGCCGAAGCCGAAACTATTTTGAAGGCACGAGGATCTCCTTTCCAACTCACGGAGGGAGGGCTTACTCCGGCCATGGACAAAATCGCGTCGGAAGTCCGTTTATTCTATAGACTATGGCTCACGGAATGCCAGAGACATACTGATGCGCTTGGGATAGCGAGAGCAAATATCGAGGTGAATGCGGAGGAAAGGCGTCGCGCCGCGCTCTCGCATCTGCAAAGTGAGAAGGAGCATAAGCTTTCTGAGCTGGAGCAAAAACTCGCCGGGAGTCCGGAATTCCAGGCCAACCGATTAGAGCATGCAGCCGCATCCGCTAGGCTTCATGAGCTTCAAGCGTACAACAAAGGACAAATCGCCAGGCCTCGCAACTTTGCTTTGTATTGGTCCCTTAGTGGGCTTACCGGCGCAGCGGCTGGCATTGCCAATTACCCTGCGTTCAATTCCATGTTCGAATTGCCCATTTCCTTATTTACGACGGGTTTTGTCGCTTGCATCATTGCGATCTCCGCGCATGTTTGCGGGTTGCACTTCAAGCAGCGGCATCTTTTGTACGTGCTAGATCGGTACGCAAGCCAGCGTCGACGCAGAGAATTGTGGATTGTAGCGAGCGCGCTGTTCACGTGTTTGGCGTTCGTGGGCTGGGCGAGCATATCACACCGATTAAAGGTGGGCTCATTCAATGATTCACTTTCGATTGCCGCACTGGCGCCAACAATGTTTGTGAACATAGTTATTTGGGCGGTGGGGATCGCTCTTTCCTACTTATTCCACGAGCGAACTCCCGGGTTGCGGGAAATTCAGGAAAGAGTGCAAGCCCTTGAGTGGGACATGGCCCGTCTAAAGGAGCGGTTGCGGCAGGATAAGGCAGTTGTAGAAAGGGAGTATCTATTGCTTCTGGACGCCCACCAGAGGAAGCTACAAACAGAAGATCCGCGACTGTTGGAAATTGACGAATCTATTAAGAAGCTGCAGGCAAGAAAGGCCCTAAAGGCGAGAGAACTCGCGGCGGCCTTTCAGGCCTTGATGAGAAAATTCTCCGGCCTGCTATGTGCACGCTTGTTGCGCGAGCCCGTGACGCCTGCGCCTTCTTTCAACTCAGGCAAAGGTAGTATTACGCTCAATCAATTTGTGAGGGCTCCATTCGAGCTGGCTTTTTGATGGGACCAGCCCTTTTGGGGACACCGGCGATTCGCCGGCTTTCAGGGCATCGCATCAATGTTCCAGGGCGGTAGTGCCAGCGCGGGTATGGGGCGCCCCCGATCAATCCGGCAGGACGCAAGGAATGGTCTTGCGGCTGTGGCGGCGGTAGGTGCGGAAATCGGGGTCGGTGGTGAGGAGGACGGGGTCGGTCAGGATCTCGGACATGCGAACGAGGCAGGCGTCGGCGAGGCTCATCGGCACGTCGGCGTACTTGCGCATCAGCGCGAGAACCTCTTCGGGCGCCTCGCCCAGATGGAAGGCGCTGACGACGGCCCGGCGCCGCAGTAGCGATGCGAGAGCGGGAATGCCGCGCGGGCCGAGCAGGTGGAAGGCTTCCGACAGCGCGGCCTCGCACGTCTGCCACGGCAGCGGGAAGCGATGCGCCACGGCGACCGCCCAGCTGTGATTGGTATCGCGGCGGCTGAGCAGCGCCACCAGGAAGCCGGCGTCAACGAGGACGCTTGCGGCCATAGCCGGTGGCCTCGAGGTGCTTCTTCTTGGCAGTGCTCAGCTCGTCGGGCAGTCCGTCGACGGCGCCGATGAGATCGGCGATGGCTTCAGGGAGGAGCGGCGGCTGGTTTTGCGTTCCATTGCCGGCGGTAAGGCGCTCGCGGATGATGTCGGATTTGGAAAGCCTGCGCGCGCGCGATTCGGCTTCGATCTGGGCGACGAGCGCCTCCGGCAATCGAACGGTGAGGGTTTTCATGCGGCGAATGTATTACGCAGATGGCGGAGGTGCAAGACAGCCTGACGACCCTCGCCTATTTGCTGGGATGCGATTGCGCCCTACTTTGGCCACCGATCGAAAGTGGCATTTCGCCCTTGCCCGCAGCAGGATGGCGGCATCCCCGGAATGACAACCGACACCATCTTCGCCCTCTCCAGCGGCCACGGCCGGGCCGGCGTGGCTGTGATCCGCGTCTCGGGGCCGGCGGCTGCCTCGGTGCTCGACATGATGGCCGCGCCGCGCCCGCGGCCGCGCTTTGCGGCGCTGCGGCGCATCAAAAACCCCGCGACGGCAGAGGTGCTCGACGACGGCCTGGTGCTGTGGTTTGCCGGGCCGAAGAGCGAGACGGGCGAGGACATGGCGGAATTGCACGTGCATGGCGGGCGGGCCGTGGTCGCCGCGGTGCTGGACGCCATCGGCGCCATCGCGGGATGCCGGCTGGCCGAGCCCGGCGAGTTCGCGCGCCGCGCCTTCGAGAACGGCAAGATCGACCTCACCGGCGTCGAGGGCCTGGCCGACCTGATCGATGCCGAGACGGCGGCGCAGCGGCGGCAGGCCCTGCGCCAGGCCGGGGGCGCGCTCAGCCAGCTCTATGCCGGCTGGCGGCAGCGGCTGATCGAGGCGACGGCGCTGGTGGAGGCCGCAATCGATTTTTCCGACGAGGCCGATGTGGCGAGCGATGCGGTGGGCCGCGCCCGCATCGAGGCCGAAAAGCTGCACGAGGCGATCACCCGCCACCTCAATGACGGGCACCGCGGCGAGGTCGTCCGCGAGGGGTTTCAGGTAGTGCTGGCGGGCCCCCCCAACGTCGGCAAGTCGAGCCTGATCAATGCCTTGGCGCGGCGCGATGTGGCCATCGTGTCGGAGGAGGCGGGGACGACGCGCGACGTGATCGAGGTGAAGCTCGACCTCGAGGGGCTGCCGATCGTGGTCAGCGACACGGCCGGCATCCGCGAGGCGGCGGGCAAGGTGGAAGAGGAGGGCATCCGGCGCACCCTGGGCCGGGCGCGCGCGGCCGACCTGGTGCTGTGGATGGTGGACGCCACCAACCTCGATGCGCCGGCGCCGGCCGACCTCGATGTGCGGCCCGACAAGCTGCTGGTGGTGGTCAACAAGTTCGACCTGCTGGACAGTAAGGTGCTGCAGGTCTTCCCGGAGGGGGCAGTCGCCGTCTCGGCGCTGACCGGCTTCGGCCTCGACCGCCTGACCCTGCGGCTGGCGGGGTTCGCGCGGGCCCGCGTCGGCGATGACGAGGCGCCGGCCCTGACGCAAGCACGCCACCGCCAGCAGCTGCTGCGCTGCCGGGCGGCGCTGGCCTCGTTCCTGCGCTCGCCGCTGGAGGAATTCGAGCTGCGCGCCGAGGACCTGCGGCGGGCCGGGCAGGCGCTGGGGCGGATCACCGGGGTGGTGGATGTGGAGGACGTGCTGGGGGAGATTTTCGGGCGGTTCTGTATTGGGAAGTAGGGACTGCGACCCGCCGGCGGCCGTTACTGAACGCTGGATTGTTTCACGTGAAACAATTTGCGCGGGCTCCCCTGTCAGATCGGAGGCTGAAGTTAGTCACAGGCATCTGCCCGAAGGGCCCGCTCCGTCGGTCGCTAGCATTGGACAGAGGGGCCACCCTGCGCATAATTGGTCATTCTCAAGAGAGCCTGGGGAGGCGAATATGTTCTCGGCCTTGGAAGTGTTCCTGGTGGAAACCTATATTGCCCTGGTTGTAACGATTTATCATTTGGATATGAAGGATTGGGCCGCAATCGCTACAATCTCGTGGATACTCATACAAGTAAACGAGCGCCGTCGACTAAGCGAGAGAAATGTAGACAAGTTTCTTGATCGCGGACTGAAAGACAAGTTAAAGAATCTTAGAGAAGAGCGGGCTCGGACGTTGTCTCGCTTCACAAGAGAACCAATGGAATCCCGAATCTTTCTAGCAATTAAAATGGTTCATGCTAACGTGAAGCGGTTTCTTTCGTTCGCCTTCCGAATCCTTCGACTGCAGCGCCCGCAAGCTTCGATGTCGCATGCTATGATTCTGTTCGACAGCGGTAACAAAGATGGGGCGCGAAAGGAATTCAACAAACTTGCTATTGGGTTACTAGAGAAGGCGGACCTCTACAGGAAATACGCTGATGCGAAAGAAGAAGAAGCAATGAATGCTCTTATTTATTGTGGAAGGGTCGCGGCCTTGCAAAAGAATTCAGAAGCAACGATTGAGGCTTTTAACAAGGTTCTCAGCATGAACGAGAAGGATCCAGATGCTCGCAAGTTTATTGGTGAGCAGTTTCGCGCCGCCGGAAACACAACAGAGGCATTGCGCCAGTTTGGCGCAATCGTGGAGTCCCTAAGCAATACCCCGCGCGCTGCAGAGGCGCTGAGGCTTCAGGCGGAGATTTACAGTGAGAACGACGAGGTCGGAAAGGCGAGAGATGCTCTGAAGAAAAGTTTGGTGATTGAACGGGAGCGGCAAAGCTATGCCGGTATTGCGGAGACGGAAGAAAAACTAGGAGATGTTTTTGCCAGTCGAGAACGTACAGTTAGAGCCGCTCGCAGATCATATCTAGCAAGCATTGAGAATTACAGAACGGCGGATCAAGGAAAATCAATAAAGCGAATTCAGAAAAAGATACGCAAACTCCTCTCAGACGAAACCTTCCTGTCGAGGGCAGTGGAGAGATTCGGTCATTTCATGGTGAGATTAGCCAAACGATTCCGCGCCCCAGGCAATATGCAATAGCGGAAAAAAGCAAGTTGTTGGCGAGGTTTGCACCCACTGACATGGCCAATACACGTATTGCTCCGAGCTCCGCATAGTAGCGAGCAAGCGCGACATGTTTGGCCGGAGACAGCGTTGTCAAAAGTATGCCGACCAGAAGGATTGTTCCCCAAGGGGCGCCGCTGTACCCCATGACGGCCGCAACCAGAAGTAGAAAATAGTCCATGCGCAACTTTTGATCTCTCTGGGTGTTCGTCCAACATGATTCGATTCGATTCGCCACTCAAGCATTTCCATCGTATTGAAATGTACTTTTAAGTGGATGGAAATCGTTCCCGTGTCAGAAGTGCCAGTGAAACCCAAACGGGGGCGGCCCAAGAACGAGGCCCCCGGCAAAAAGGTAGAGCCAACGCTGAATCCAGAGCAATTTGCTTGTCTCGAACGACTTGTGGCGCTGGGGTATGGCTCATCGCCCGCCGAGGTCGCGAGGTTCCTGATCCAGCGTGAGATAGATGACATGAAGCGCTCAGGCCTGCTGCCTGCCAATGCGAGCGAAGGAAGATCCATAGCGCCCGTAGAATAGCCCCACCTCGCCCTCCATCCTCGCCCGCAGCTCCGATCTCCGACCTCGGCCGCCCTATCGAGCGAGACGCCTTTCGGCTAATGTGTGGCCCGTTTAACGGCGGTTTCTGGGCTATGTCCGGCGAATCCCGCGACATCATCATTGTCGGCGGCGGCCATGCTGGCTGCGAGGCGGCGGCTGCGGCGGCGCGGATGGGCGCGCGCACGGCGCTGGTCACGCACCGGTTTGCCACCATCGGCGAGATGTCGTGCAACCCGGCGATCGGTGGGCTCGGCAAGGGCCACCTGGTGCGCGAGATCGATGCGCTGGACGGCCTGATGGGGCGGGTGGCGGACGCGGCCGGCATCCAGTTCCGCCTGCTCAACCGCTCCAAGGGGCCGGCGGTGCAGGGCCCGCGCGCGCAGGCCGACAGAAAACTCTACCGGGCGGCCATGCAGGCGGCGATCCGGGCGACGCCCAACCTCGAGGTGATCGAGGCGGCGGTCGAGGACCTGATCGTCGAAAATGGCAGGGTGGCGGGGATCGTGACGGGGGAAGGCCGGGAGATCCGGGCCGGCACCGTGGTGCTGACCACCGGCACGTTCCTGCGCGGGCTGATCCACCGCGGCGAGGAGAAGACCCCGGCCGGCCGGCACGGCGAGCCCCCGGCAAATGGGCTTTCCGCGCGGCTTCTGGCGCTGGATCTGCGCCTCGGCCGGCTGAAGACCGGCACACCGGCGCGGCTCGACGGCCGCTCGATCGACTGGGCCGGCCTGGAGATGCAGGCGGGGGACGATCCCCCGGTGCCCTTCTCGTTCCTGACCGAGCGGATCGCCAACGCACAGATCAACTGCGGGGTAACCACGACCACCGAGGCCACCCACGCCATCATCCGCGGCAACCTCGGGCGCTCGCCCATGTACTCAGGCCAGATTGGCAGCGTCGGCCCGCGCTATTGCCCGTCGATCGAGGACAAGGTGGTGCGCTTTGCCGGCCGGGCCGGGCACCAGATCTTCCTGGAGCCCGAGGGCCTCGACGACGACACGGTCTATCCCAACGGCGTCTCGACCTCGCTGCCGGCCGACGTGCAGGAGGCCTTCCTGTGCACGATTCCAGGGTTGGAGCGGGTGGTCATCAAGCGCTTCGGCTATGCCATCGAGTACGACGACGTCGACCCGCGCGAGCTCCTCCCCACCCTGGAGGTGAAGCGGCTGCCGGGCCTGTTCCTGGCCGGCCAGATCAACGGCACCACCGGCTATGAGGAGGCTGGCGCCCAGGGCATCGCCGCCGGCATCAATGCAGCCGTGAAGGCGAGCGGCGGGAGCCAAGACTTCATCGTCTCCCGCGCCGACGGCTACATGGGCGTGATGATCGACGACCTCGTCACGCGGGGCGTCTCCGAGCCCTACCGCATGTTCACCTCGCGCGCCGAATACCGCCTGCGCTTGCGCGCCGACAATGCCGACCAGCGGCTCACCCCCGCAGGCCTGGCGCTGGGCTGCGTCGGCGCCGACCGGCGGGCGGCGTTCGCCGGCAAATGCCGGGCCTTGGACGAGGGCCGCCGGCTGCTGGAAAGCCTGACGCTCACGCCCAACGAGGCTTCCCGTCACGGCCTCGACATCAACAAGGACGGCCGGCGCCGGACGGCCTTCGAGCTGCTGGCCCATCCCGGCATCGACCTCGCGCGACTGCGCGGCGTGTGGACCGAACTCGGCGCTATTGGGCCCGCCATCGCAGCCCAGCTCGAGGTCGACGCCCGCTATGCCGCCTATGTGGAACGGCAGGAGGCCGACGTGGTGGCCTTCCGCAAGGAAGAGGGGGTGCGCATTCCGGCCGACTTCGACTATACGGGCCTCGCGAGCCTCTCCGCCGAGGTGCGCCAGAAGCTGGAGGCCCTGCGCCCCGCCACCCTGGCCCAGGCCGGCCGCATGGAAGGCATGACCCCGGCAGCGCTGATGCTGTTGCTGGCGCATCTGCGCCGGGCGCCGGCGCGCCGGACGGCGTAAGGGTCGGCCGGTTTGCCGGCAATTGAACGCTGAATTGTTTCACGTGAAACAATTGGGCGGGGCCCGTTGACGCCTACCGACTCCCCTCCCCCTTTGCGGGGAGGGGTAGGGGTGGGGGTAAACCGCAAGCGCGTCTCTGGCGGCTTCGCCCCGCCCGGCTCGGCACGCGAAAGGCGTGCCTCGCCACCCTCACCGTCAAGGGGAGGGTTGCACACACCAGCAGCGACACACGTGAGACTGCGGGAATTGAACGCTGAATTGTTTCACGTGAAACAATTCCCGCCCGATGCCGCGAATTCGGCTATGGCAAAGCCCATGAACGAGCGGACCGACGACGCGATCCTGATCCGCGGGCCAGAGGACTTTGCGGCCGCGTTCGACGTTTCACGTGAAACAATCGACCGGCTGATCGTCTACGAAAAGCTGCTGCGGCAGTGGCAGAAGACCATCAACCTCGTCGCCTCCAGCACGCTCGACGCCATCTGGCACCGCCATTTCGCCGATTCCGCCCAGCTCGTGGCCCTGGTCCCGCAGGCGCGAACGTGGATCGATCTGGGCTCTGGCGCTGGCTTTCCGGGGCTCGTGGTGGCGTTGATGCTGGCCGACAGGGCGAGCCACAACGCCCCCTCTCCCCGCTTGCGGGGAGAGGCACCCCACATCACCCTGATCGAAAGCAATGCCCGCAAATGCGCATTCCTGCGCGAGGTGGTGCGCCAGACCGGCATCTCGGCACGCGTCACTGTGGATATCCTGTCGACAAGAATCGAGGTGGCGGCGACTCAAGCTAGTTTGCAGGGTGCCGACGTGGTTTTGGCGCGTGCCTTGGCGCCGCTCGACCGTCTGCTTAACCTTGCGGCCCCCTTATTCGCGTCGCCCACGGTGGGTGTATTCTTGAAAGGCCGCGAAACTGCCGCCGAGCTCGAAGCCGCCGAAAAAATGTGGAACTTCAACGCTGAGATGGTTCCGAGCCGCACCTCGAGCGAAGGCCGAGTGATCCTGATCCGCCATCTCGAAGCGAAGATGCAGCCCAACACGAAGGACTAGACCCGTGACTGGCAAGCCCGCAGCCGGCGCCCTGCGCGTCCTGGCCATCGCCAACCAGAAGGGCGGTGTCGGCAAGACCACCACCGCCATCAACCTCGGCACGGCGCTGGCGGCGATCGGCGAGAAGGTGCTGATCCTGGATCTCGACCCGCAGGGCAACGCCTCGACCGGGGTCGGGATCGCCGGCAACGCCCGTCCCGTCACCACCTTCGACGTCCTGGTCGGCAAATCGACGATTGCCAAGGCCGCCACCCAGACGCTGGTGCCGAACTTGAGCGTCGTTCCCGCCAACGCGGACCTGGTCGGTCTGGAATCTGAAATGATGGCGGGAGCCAACCGCCCCTTCCGCCTGCGCGACGCGGTGATGGCGCTGATCGCCGACCAGAAGGCGCGGCCCGCCGACGTGCCCTACGCCTACCTGCTGATCGACTGCCCGCCCTCGCTCAATCTGCTCACCCTCAATGCCATGGTGGCGGCGCACGCGGTGCTGGTGCCGGTGCAGTGCGAGTTCTTCGCGCTCGAAGGCATCTCGCAGCTGAAACAGACCATCGACCAGATCAAGGCGACGCTGAACCCCGGCCTCGAGATCCAGGGCGTGGTGCTCACCATGCACGATGCGCGCACGCATCTCTCCAAGGAGGTGGCAACCGAGGTGCGCGCCTTCTTCGGCGCCAAGGTGTACGAGACCATGATCCCGCGCAACGTGCGGGTGGCGGAGGCGCCCTCGCACGGCAAACCGATCCTGCTCTACGACTACGACTGCCCCGGCAGCCAGGCCTATATCAAGCTCGCCACCGAGATCATCGAGCGCGAGCGCCGGTTGCGCGCGGCGTAATGCCGGAGATTGGCCCAAGTGTCTGCAGACATCAGAAAACTAGGGACCCCAATGCCCATCCCCATGCAAAAGGGCCGGCTCGGCCGCGGCCTGGCCTCGCTGATCGGCGAGACGCCGGAGGCGCAGCCGCGCC
>ORMF011439715.1_pt1 | contig 17110 bp, 18 predicted proteins | sample 1779871 | NCBI WGS metagenome assembly ORMF01 (sample SAMEA104232316, study PRJEB22302) | groundwater metagenome | biome: forest; feature: aquifer; material: groundwater | place: USA | collected 2011-08-07 | depth 5.4 m
CACTGCCATCCAGCCAGCCGGGAAAATCCGAAACCCACTGGTCTGATCGGATGCCGTAGATCGTGCGCGTCTGCCCGTTCGCATGGACACCGCGCACACAGTGGTTGAGCCGGTCGGCGACGAGGATGTCCCCATTCGGCGCACGGGCGAGGTGGTGGGGCAGATTGAACCTGGCCATTGCGCCCGGACCGTTGACGTAGCCTGCAACATTGGTGCCAGCGAGGTACTCCGCCTGCAAGGTCTCCAAGTTCAGTCGGCGAATCGCGTGATTCTCACTGATGGCCAAGGTGCGCGCGTCAATCACCGCCACCCCGCGCGGCTGGGCGAAGCCCGTGGTCACGGTCGTGACCTGGCCGTCGGGCGAAAGGCGCTTCACCGCGCCGCCCAGCTCCGTCACGTAGATCATTTTGGTCAGCCCGTCGAAAGCCAAAGCCGAGGGTTGCGTGAAGCCGGCCGCTGAGCTTACAAAGTTACCGAACGCATCGAACGTCTGGACCGTCCCGTCGCCCTGGTTGGCCGCGAAAATATTGCCCTGCGTATCAACGGCCACGGCCACCGGCTGGCTCAAGCCGCTCACGAAGGTGCGCGTCACGTTGCCGACGATGTCGAGCTTGCGGATGGCGCCGTTGTCCCGGTCGGCCACGAAGAGATTGCCCTTCGAGTCCACGGCGCAGCCAAACGGATTGTGAAACTGCGCCCGCTGGAGGGTGTCGCCGTCCAGGTAGCCGAACGACGGCCCGCCCAAGGCGATCGGTCCGCCACCGAGGGTGTCCACTTCGATGGCGGCGGGCACGAGTGAAGGTGCGGCGAGGAGCAGCAACGAGGCGGCGACCCACGGACTGGCGTGCCGAGGCGCGGCCTTCACCGTGGGTAACACGGCCTTTCCTGTCCCGAAGATTTTTGCCACAAAGCGCATTGGGCTAGGACTCTGAAGGGAGCGGTTGGCTCATTGGGTGAGTGGCTATTTGTTCCATTGCCAACGATACGGTTTGCCGCTGTCCCACCACGTTTCGTCCTGGAGCAACACCGACTCGTCCGTCGGCGGCTTGGTCTTGAGGAAGTCCGTCGTGGCAGCCGGTTGGAAATCGGCGTCTTTGATGACCGTGGGCGTGATGAAAATGACCAAGTTGGATTTGTCGCGGCGCTTTTCCTCGCGGCGGAAGGCCAGGCCGATGCCCGGCAGGTCGCCCAACAGCGGCACTTTGCTGTAGGTCTTGGTCTTGGCGTCGCTGATCAGGCCGCCCATGACAAGCGTGCTGCCGCTGGGCACGAGCACCTGGGTTTCGATCTTATTGATCGCGTACACGTCCGCCTCGTTGACCGTGCTGGCGACCGTCTTGCGGATGGTGTCCACGACGCGGGAAACTTCCGGCACGACCTTCAGGGAGATGGAGTCGTTCGCCGCAATGCGCGGAGTGACGGTGAGGATGGTGCCAAGGTTCGTGTAAGTGACTTCCGAGCCGCCGGGCGAGCCTTGGGTGCCGGCGGTGTTCTTGAAGATCGGGTTGGCGCGCGTGACGGAGAGGATCGCGGTCTGGTTGTCCAGCGTGACCGTGCGCGGCGTGGCGATGACTTCGGTGTCCGCGTCGCGGTTGAGGAAGGAGAGCACGGCCCTCAGACCGTCCGCGTTGAGGAAGGCGGTGTGCGGGCTGAAGCCGCGGGCGGTATCGAGCGAGAGGCCGCCCGCGCCGAGCGCAGTGACCACTTGGGAGATCGTGGAGGATTTTTCGGTGCGTGAAATCTCACGGCCGCCCGGGGTCGTGGTGGTGGTCGTGCTGCCCGGGCTGTTGATCGTCGTGGTACCCTGCGAGCGGCCATTGCCAAAAGAGAAGTTCTGCGCCTGGAAGGTGTCGGTCCAGTCGATGCCTTTGATCGAGCGCGGGCTCTTGCTGGTTTCCAACAGACGGGCTTCGATGAGGACTTGCTTGGTGACGGTGTCGAGCTTCTTCACCAACTCCTCGACGGACTCCATTTCTTTTTCCGTGGCCGAGACCACCAACTGGCTGGTGCGAGTGTCGGCCAGGATCTGGCTGCGCAGGGAGCTGAGTGTGGGCTTTAGGACCGCCACAAGGTTGGTGGGGGTGCTGTATTTGAGTTGAATGACTTTCGTGACGAGTGGTTCGTCGGCCTTGGGGTCCTTGATCGTGATGCGCGCGATCTTGGTCTTGGCGTCTTTGACGAGCATGAAACTGTGGTTTTCGAGCACCGCCTCGAGCGCCTGGAGCGCGGTGACGTTCTCGAACCGCACCGAGATGTCCGGCTGCACGACGGGCTTGCCGTCGGGGCCGACGGCGGCGGCGATCCGCGGGTCAAACAGGAAGTTGATCCCGGCCTGGCGGGCGAGGGTCTTGATCACATCGGTCAGCGGACTGTCCTCGAAGGGGATGAGCGGGACGACTTCGCCGGCTTCTTCGGCCGTGGCGGGAGCGGCCAGGTCCACCGCGGCCGCTTGCGGCGCGGCGGTCGGTTTGTCGGCTTGGTCCGACTTGGCAGGAGCGGCCTGGTTCTGGGCTCGCCCTGTGGAATAGGACATTTCCAAGCAGGCGAGGGCTACGGCCAGCCTATTCCACAGGGCGAAGCCGCGTGGTCCTGCCAAGGCCAGGGCCACGACCAACAGGGCGGCAAATTTCGTTTTCATGTTCGCTGACGGCTCTGTCAATTGAAAATTTTGAATTCCGCGCCGCGGTTAACGCCTCACGGGCCTGCACGCAAAAACAACTCTTTGCGCCCCGGCTCGCCTTCGACGGTCACCACCACGGACTTTTGGCGGATCTCCACGCACCGCACTTTGAGCTGGCCCCCGGGGACTTTAACGAGCACTTCTTCGCCGGGGGCGCAGGTTCGATTGTTGAGCAGAGCCAGCGGCCGGGTCGGCGAACCCAGGAAGCCTTTCAGCGCCAGACCGCTGGTCAAATCCTGGGGCGTCGGCGCGGTGCCGGGAGCGCTCGCGGGCGCCGCCGGTCTGAGGCGGCCCGACTTCGGGAAGAAGGGGTCCTTCGACACCTCGGCCTCGAAAACGAATTCCGACTTCGGGATCGCCGTCATCAGCGTCGCGAGTTCCGCCGCCGGGCGAACGACCGGGCCGGCGGGGGGGGCGGCGGTGGCCGCCGGCTGGTTCGTTTGCGCGGCGCGGCTGAGCAGGGCCAGCCCCAGCACGCCGGCCAGCGCGAGCCCGACGATCCGCCGGGCGGACGAGGATAAAACCAGTTGTTCGTTGGGGATCACGCGGACTCCTCAGCGGTTGGCCGTGGGTTTGACGAGCGCCACAATATCGATCCTGAACGTGAGCTTCTCTGAATCCTCACCGCTGGTGCTGAAACTCGGTTCCAGTTCCAAATTCTGCAAACGGATGTACGGGAAACTGTTTTCAAAGTCAGCAAAAAACTTTCCCAAGTCGTGATAAAAGCCGTTGCCACGAATGGTGCACGTCGCCGCCTTGTAGGGAAACTTCGGCAACATCTCCACCTCGCCCTCGACCGGCTGGCCGAACTCGGCGATCTCGACGTGATAGGGCAGGCGAAATCGATTCAGCGTCAGATTGATCCAGGTGAACTTGTCCGCCGGGGCCATGTTCGCCTCGAGGCCCTCCAGGTGCTGGCGGGCGGCGTCCAGTTCCGCCTGGATGTACCCCGCCTGTTTCAGAGTCCGCTCGGCGTCGGAAAGCTTTTTGTCGAACTCCGCGACCTGCTGGCGGGTGCCAGCCAGCGACCGCTGTTGCGCGCTGATGAGGAAGAACCACACCAGCGCCACCACGGCCACCGTCCCCACGACGACGAGGAGGATGCGATCGCGCTTTTCTTTGGTGAGGCGTGGCATATCAACGGACCTGCTCGGGGAACTTGCACTCCAACGTGAAGCTCACGTGCGTCTTGGCTGGGTTGCTCGGATCGGTTTGCCGCACCAGGCCGGTCATGCGGATGTCGTCCGGGCTTTTGAGCTGGCTGCGAAAAAAAGCGGTCGCGGCGATCGCTTCCTTGAACTTGCTCACCTCGTTGTCGAGCGGAGCGCCAAAATCCTTGGCCTCGATGGTCAGCGTGATTTTCTCGCTGGCGCGCGCCAGCTTGCCCGGGGTGATGGTTTTGTTGGCGTTGGTGATCGTCTTGGTTTCCGGCAGTTGCGCGAAGGCGAAGGTCAGCCGCAGCTTGCTGATCTGGATGCTGTCCCGCGTCGCGCTTTGCAGGGCGTTGAGCGGGAGAGCGACGAGGAACCGATTGGTCGCCAGTTGATGCAGCGCGAGCAGCTTGCGGTCGATCTCGGTGCGCTGGTGCTGGTTTTGAGTGACCTGGCCAAAGTCCTTTTCCAGCGCCTTCCAGCGGGCCTGTTTCTGGGCGAGTTCGGCGGAAGCCTGCCACGAATTGAACAGCAGCGACAGGGACCACAACAGCGCCAACGCAACGAGGAACCCGCCCAGCCAGATCGCGCGCTTGACGGGATCCCGCCGGCGCTCCTCGGCCAGTTCGAGGGCTTCAGCCAACAAGTTGACGCGAACGGGCATGGGTTTTCTCAAGGCAAAATTCTCAATTCAAAATTTTGAATTGCAAATTTTTCATTGCACGGCGGCCAGGGCGGCGCCGATCGCCACGGCGAGTTGCGGCGCGGCGTGTTCGAATTCAGCCATCTGGGCCGGCGGCAGCACCAGGTTCATATTGGCGGCCGGGTTCCAAGTCTGGCAATTGACCATCAGTTCGGACTGGAGGGATTGCACGATGAAGGTGGAGCGCGCGGAGCCGCCCGACACGAACACCTGCGCGACCGTCCTGTCCTGCTGGTGCTCGAAGAAATCGATCGAGGCCCGCAGCTCGCGCCCGAGCGGCACCAACAGCGCCTGCAACGGTCCCTGCACTTCGTCCGACAAACCGATCTTGATCCCCTCGGCCTCGGTGTAACTGACACTCAGCGCGTCGGCCAGGCCGCTCGTCAACCGATCACCGCCCAGGCTCACGACACGGCCCATCTTGAGCTCGCCATCCTGCACGATGCTGATCGAGGAATGTTTGAACCCGATATCGACGAGGGCGACGACTTCTTTGGCGAACACCATCGGCTTGGCCGATTCAAGGGCATTGGCCGGCCCGATCATGCCGGGCACGATGTGGGCCACCGACCAGCCGGCGTCTTTGGCGGCGTTCTGGAGGTCTTCGACGAACTGGCGTTTGGCCGCCGTGACAAGCGCCTTGCACTTGGGCGGGCCTTTCGCCGCTTCCGGCGCGGCTGGGCCAGCCGTTGACGCGAGGATGTGGCAGTCGAAGACGTGGTCCGGCAAGTCCTGTTGCAGATAGGTCTTCGCGTTGAACTTGAGCAGGGTCCGCATGTCCGAGATCGGCACGAGCGGAAACTCGGCCCAGCGCAGCAAGGAATCCCCCACGCCGACCGCGAGAACCGCGTGGCGGGTGCGCGCGCCGAGCTTCTGGCTCACCGCCCGCAACTGCGTGGCGTACGGTTCGCCCCGTGGAATAGAATGATCCGCGCCCTCGCCAGCCTGGCCAATGGTTATTCCACGGGGTGTGCTGGCGGCAGACGTCTTGTCCGGCACGGGAAGTTCATGGATCACGAAGTTGACCAGATCGAAGCCTTCCCCTTTGCGCTGTACGTACACAGCTTTGACGGCGCGGGTGCCCAGGTCGATTGCCACGAGCTGTTCCCGTTTTCGTCCTTCCTGGAGAAACGGCAACGTCATCGCGTTCGAGTGTAGAGGGTCGGTCCCACCTTGGCAAGGTACACATCACTCAAGCCCGAAAAAAATGACTCGACTGCCATAAAGCCCACGGCGCTTCTAGCAACGCGGGTGCCAGCGCCGCCCGCGCCGGACTTCCCCGCTCAAGTTCGTGCCCTCGTGTCCGCTCTCCGCGCGGCGTTGTCTGTTAATGGAACAAAGCGTTGCCGCGTGGCCTCGGCCCCATTCAGGCAAAACGTCGAGCGCCGCACGGTCAGCACTTTTCGGAAACGGACCGGACTTCCGCGCGCGGCGCGATGGCGGACCAAGCAGCGCGGCCGCTCGAGTTCAAAACTGCTCCGCTCCGCGGGGCGGGCAAGGCGCGACCGTTCGTCATTGTTTCAGGGGCCGAGCCTTCTCGGCCCAAGCTCAAAGCTCAAAGTGCAAAGTTCAAAAGAAGCTCCAGAGCGCCAAGCTCCAATCCTTCGACTCGCGCGTGTGCGGCGCTCGAACAGCCCCTCCAGACGCACGCGTTCGCCCCTTCGCCGAACTCAGTCGGCGCTGCCTTTGTGCCTCTCCGAGACAGCAAGGATGCGCCGTCTGACGTCAGCGGCTGCGCGGCGCCTGGGGAAGTTTCGGCCGGCGCAGGGATAGTCCGCACCGGCGTCCCCTTCAGCCGTCTGGTGCATGATCTCTTTCCGACCCCGGCCTGGAAGTTAAAATCCAAAAATCACCTTGCCGTCGTCCCGCACGTAGCCCCATTGGCCGTTGAGTTTGACGCCGCCTCGTTGGTTGTAGGTCCACGCGTGGTCGAAGCGCGCGGGCACCTTGAACTTGCCGTTGGACTGGATGTAGCCCCATTTGCCGTCCACTTTCACTGCGGCCAGTCCGTGGTGGAACGGCCAGGCCTCGTCGAACTGCGCCGGGATGGCCAGTTTGTTCCCCGCGGAAGAACAGTAGCCCCACTTGCCGTCCACTTTCACCGCCGCGAAGCCATGCTTGAAGTGCCAGACGTCGTCGAATTGCGCGGGGACGGTAAGTTTCCCCGCCGAATTGAGAAAGCCCCACTTGCCGCCCGTCTTCACCGCCGCGTGGCCGTCGCGATACGAGCAGGCGTCTTCGAACTGCGGCTCAACGGTGAATTCCCCGGTCTTTCTTATGAAGCCCCATTTGCCGTCTTTTTTGACCGCCGCGCGGCCATCGCAAAAGCTGAAGGCCTCGTCGAATGTCACCTGGACGCGCATCGCGCCGGTGGAGTCAATGAACCCCCACTTGCCCGCGCGCTGGACAGCGGCGACGCCATCGCGAAACGGGCGCGCATCGTCGAACTGAAAATCCACCACCGCCTTGGCCCCGCCCTTGGCGAGGAAGCCCCATTTGCCGCCCGATTTGACGGCCACGAGGCCGTCGTGGAAATACTGCACGTCGTCGTAGGTGGGCGGCAGAAACGCCTTGCCGCTCGAATCCACCAAGCCCCATTTGCCGTCGCGTTTGACGGCGGCATAACCCGAACGAAAGACCGTGGCCTCCTCGTAGGCCGGCTGGATCGCAAACTTGCCGCCGTGGCCGATGGCGCCCCATTTGCCGCCGACCTTGACCCACGCCAAGCCCTCGCTGAACGGCCCGGCGTCTTCAAACTGCGGCGTGATTTCAAGCTTGCCGCTGTCGTTGACGTATCCCCACCGGCCGCCGACTTCGGCGCATCCCATCTCCTCATGGAAAGAGCGCGTGTCCTCGCTCTCCTGCCGGCAAAAGCTCTTCCAAATCTCCTCCGGCGCAGCGGCGTCGCTCCGGGGCCGGACGACAAACTGTCCCGTGCGATCCACGTGGCCGAGCCTGCGGTCCTGGCCCAGGCAGAACATGAAGCCGCTGTCGTCTTCGGCGGTGAACCATCGGTGGGCGAAGTCCTGGGCGTTGACGCTGAGCGCCGCGAGGAACAGCAGCGCCCCGACGAGTCTCGTTGAGGTTGTGGATTTCATAGTTGGTCTTCGGTGAGTTGATTGATTCTACCGGTGTTGATTGCGACTCAAATGTGTTTCGAATCGTGCTCGTCTTTCGTGTGGTAGCCGGTCTCCTGTCGCTGGAAGTTCACTTCGTTCTTCTTGACGTACGCGGCAAACACATCGTCGGCACTCAGGCCCAGCACTTGCGCCAGGCTGATGAGGAAGTGGAACAGATCGACGACCTCGACGCGCGCGTTCTGCTCGTCGAACTTCTGGTAACGCGCCCACCATTTCCACGGGACGCTGTCGGTCAGTTCGGCGATCTCCTGCGACATCGCGCGGCAGTAATTGAGCACCCACTTCGTCCTCTCCTCGTCGCTCATGCCGTCGGTCTGGACGCCAATGCGCTCGTTAAGCGCTTTCTGCATCCGAAACAATTCGCGGAGTTGGTCAGGCGGTTCCATGCGCGAACGATTTCCATGCGACCGAGCCGACGCAAGCTTAAAGCGAGTCGCTCTGCTCGTTGAATCGTTAAGTCGTTGAGCCGTTGAATCGGCGAAGTCACAGGGCGACCATCGGCTTCCCTTCGATTCAACGATTCAACGGTTTTAACGATTCAACGACTCAACAAGTCGAAGACAAAACTTTGAACTTTGAACTTCCCCGCCTCGTCTCTATAAACAGCCTATGGTCACACTGCTAAGCAACGGCGGGCTGATGATGTTTCTGCTGGTGGCCGCCAGCGCGGTGGCGTTGGCCGTGTTCATCGAGCGGGTGCTCCACTACCATCGCGCGCAGATCAACTCGACCGAGTTCCTCAACGGCGTCCGCACCGTGCTCAAGCGCAACAACGTCGTCGAAGCCATCTCCATCTGCGACGCCACACCCGGCCCGGTCGCGCGGCTGGTGAAGACCGCCATCCTCACCCGCGAGCGCGGGCGCGAAGCCGTGCGCGAGGCGCTCGAAGACGCCGGCCTCATGGAGGTGCCGCGCCTGGAGGACAAATTGAACCTGCTGGCGACCATCGCGCAGATCGCGCCGTTGATGGGCCTGCTCGGCACCGTGCTTGGGTTCATTCGCATCTTCGGCGTCCTGCAGAAGGAGGGGCTCTACGCGCACGCGGGCCTGCTGGCGGGCGGCGTGTGGCAGGCGCTCATCTGCACGGCGGCGGGCCTGGCCGTCGCGATCCCCAGCTACGCCGGCTACAACTATCTCGTCAACCGTGTCAACAGCATCGTGCTCGACATGGAAAAGGCCTCGACCGAAATCCTGAACCTCGTCACGGAGTTGAAGGAGCAGAAAGGACCATGAACACGCCGGCGGCAAAGAGAGGTGCAGCGCCACCGCGCCGGTGCCGCGCGGATTTGGGAGCGCGCCCTTCAGGACGCAGAAGTTCGCACTCGTCCCGAGCGCTCGAACACGACGAAGCCTGTTTGGTAATCGGCAAGCTTCTCCCTCACCCCGGCCCTCTCCCGCCGGGAGAGGGAGCAACGTCAGTCGGCTGCCCGCGACGCCCCGACGCGTTTGACTGCTGCGAGTGCTGGCTGACGCTTCCCCCTCTCCCAGCGGGAGAGGGCTGGGGTGAGGGAGAGTCTTCCGATCCGCAGCTCGGCCACGATTTCGCATCGGCGTCTTCAACCAAGTCCCACGGAGCTCGTCCTCTTTCGCCTGTTTCGCGTGTTTCGCGGGCTCTATCCCTCCCCCAATGAGATTCCCCCGCAACGCCAAAATCTTTCGTGGCCAGCTCGACGCGGCACCGTTTGCGGGCGTGTTTTTTCTGCTCGTGATTTTTCTGTTGCTCAATTCGACGTTCGTCTTCACGCCGGGCGTGCGCATCCAACTGCCGGAGCTGGGCGATCTGCCGGGCGTCGCGAATCCCACGCGCGTGGTGGCCTTGGACCGCTACGGGCAGGTGTATTACGAGAATCAAGTCATTGCCGAGGACCGTCTCAAAGACCGGCTGCAAGAAGCCGCGCGTGAGACGAAGGAACCGCTCACCCTGGTCGTGCAGGCGGACAAAAAGGTGACGCTGGATGCCTGGATGCGGCTGAGCAGCCTGGCGCGGGAGGCCGGCATCAAAGAAGTCCTGATCGAGGCGCGGCCGTCACTCTTCCCCGCGCCGCAACCCGCGCCCGCTCCGTGAGGACGCGGACTCTCGAGGCCCCGCCGATGTGGTCGCGCCGCCGCTGGTGGCTCGCGGTCCTGGCCCTCTTCGGCGCGCAAATCGGCCTCATCCTGTTTTTCTCCGATCGCACGCCCGTTGTCCCGCGACAGCCCCCGGCCGCGCCGCTGTTCAGTCTGGTTCCGACGCCCGGGCTCGAGCGGCGCCTGACGGAGAGCTTCACCGCTAGTGATCCGACGCTGTTCGGCCTCGTGCATCCGCGCGGATTCTCCGGCGCCGCGTGGCTCGCCGCGCCGCGGCCCGCGCACGAGTTGCAGAGTTGGTCCGAGCCGGCGCGCTGGCGGGCGCCGGAACTAAGTGAACTGGGCGCTGGCCTGTGGCGCTTTGTCCAGAGCGGCCGTCCCGCCAACTTCGCCGCGCTCGAAAAACCCGCGCCGGATTCTACGCCGCTCCGCATCCCTCCGGAGCCGCTCCCCACGCAGTCAACTGTGCGCGTGGAAGGTGATCTGGCCGCGCGCCCACTCGTCGCGCCGTTGGAACTGCCCCTGTGGCCAGGCAGTGAGTTGCTGACAAACTCCGTCGTCCAACTCACGGTCAATCGCTCCGGCGAAGTCATCTGGACCACGCTGCTGAGCACCCGCGGCCTCAAAAGCCCCGAACAGAAAACCGCCGACCAACGCGCACTCGAACTGGCACGTGGCGCGCGCTTCCAGCCCGTGCCTGGCGTCTCCCATTCACAAACACAGCCGGGCGGCGATCTCACCTGGGGCAATCTCATCTTTCAGTGGCACACGGTGCCGCTCCCGCCGCCCGCGACCAACGCCACCGCGCAGGCCACTTCGCCGCCATGAGTCCCGACGCGCTCGTTGCGGCTTACGTGGTTTCCGTGCTTGCCGGACTTTCCGCTGTGGCGATATACTCCGAACTTCGGAGGAGGCGGTTTGAGCCGACCCCCACCGAAGACAACATTTTTCGTTGCGAGCAGTGCCGGTTCGTTTATACCGACGACCCGGACGTGGATCGCTCCCGCTGTCCGCAGTGCGGGCAGATGAACGAGCCGTTTGAATTCTGATTGCGGTGTTGGAGTGATGGAGTGGTGGATCGCTGGGCCGGATGCCGTTCAACACTCCAGCACTCCATTACTTCATCACCGCGGAGCCTTTTGAACTTTGAACTTTGACTAGCCTATGGGAATGTGGATTGGCCGTAACCGAAAAGCCCGCGTCACTTACGGGTTCGACGAAATCGCCCTCGTGCCTGGCGACGTGACGATCAACCCGAACGAAGCAGACACCAGCTTTCAGATCCCGCGCCCCGACGGCAGCGCCTTCAAACTCAAGATCCCCATCATTGCCAGCGCGATGGACGGCGTCACGGACGTGCGGTTCTGCGTGGAGATGAGCAAGCTCGGCGGTCTCGGCGTTCTCAACCTCGAAGGCGTCCAGACCCGCTACGAGAATCCTGAGGATGTGCTCGAGAAAGTCGTCAAGGCCGACAAGGACGAAGTCACCGCGTTGATCCAAAAACTCTACTTGGAGCCGATCAAGGAGAAGCTCATCGGCAAGCGCATCGAGGAGTTGAAGAAGGCTGGCGCGCTCGCCGCTGTCAGTTCGATCCCGCAAAAGGCCGAGATCTTCGGCCCGATCGCGCAAGAGGCCGGCGCGGATGTGTTCGTCGTGCAATCCACGGTCTCGACCGTGCGCCACATCTCGACCGAATACAAATCGCTCGACCTCGCCGCGCTCTGCAAGGGCCTGAACATCCCCGTCATCGTCGGCAACGCGGTGACCTACAAAGTGACGCTCGAACTCATGGGCTGCGGCGTCGCCGGCGTGCTGATCGGCGTCGGACCGGGCGCCGCGTGCACGAGCCGTGGCGTGCTTGGCCTGGGCGTGCCGCAAGTCACCGCTACCGTGGATTGCGCCGCCGCGCGCGACATGCACTTCAAGAAGACCAGCCGCTACGTCCCGATCATCACCGACGGCGGCATGAGCAAAGGCGGCGACGTCTGCAAGGCGCTCGCCTGCGGCGCTGATGCGGTGATGGTCGGCAGCGCCTTTGCCCGCGCGAAGGAAGCGCCTGGTCGCGGCAATCACTGGGGCATGGCCACGCCCCACGCCAACCTCCCGCGCGGCACGCGCATCAAAGTTGGCGTCACCGGCTCGCTCAAACAAATCCTCTTCGGCCCCGCCGCCGTCGATGACGGCTCGCAGAACCTCGTCGGCGCGATCATGACCTGCATGGGCAACGTCGGCGCCCGGACCATCCGCGAATTTCAAGAAACGGAGATCATCATCGCCCCGAGCATCAAGACCGAGGGCAAGCTGTTTCAGACGGTGCAGAACGTGGGGATGGGGGCGAGTTAAAGCGTACCTCGCGTTTCCAATGATTGCACGCGTTAGGAAGATTGCTGGAACGCTCAGGCAGCTTTCGCTGCTTCTGACGTTGATTGCCGTTTCGAACGGGGATATTGCCGTCGCTGAGCTGAAGCCTGCAGAGCTGTACAAAAGGGTCTTGCCTTCGGTGATCACCCTGCAGATAACGCGAGAAGATGGCCAAGAAGTGGTGGGCTCAGCATTCCTCGCTATCAAGGATGGCGTCGCGGTCACCGCGTGGCACGTGGTGAAGGACGCGAAGACTGTCATGGCGAAGTTTTCAGACAGCGAGACGTTCGAGGTTTCGGGCCTGATCGACAAGGACGAGGCGAGGGACCTAGCCTTGATCAAAGTAAAGGCTGCTACGCGGCCGTTACTGAAACTTAGTTCAACCTCTCCAGAAGTGGGGGTGAAAGCGTACGTTGTCGGAGCGCCGAAGGGATTTGAATTCAGCATCAGCGATGGGCTGATTTCGCAGATCCAGACAATGGCAGGTCACAAAGAATACCAGTTTTCCTGCCCATCATCGCCGGGCAACAGCGGAGGGCCGTTGCTGAATGAGGCCGCCGAAGTGATTGGAGTAGTGTCTTGGCAGCACCGGGACGGCCAGAACCTGAACTTTGCAGTGCCTTCAATCTATGCGTTGGGATTAGACGCAACTCTACCGACGTCTCCGTGGACAGCCATCACCTCAACTCCACCACCAGCGAAGCCTGCGGCGCAAAAAGTTGTTCGCTATAACGCGCAGCCGGGAAGCCGAGTTCAGGTGTGCAGTCCGGCGGACAAACCGTCTTTGGCTATGGTCAGCTCGATCGTGGGCGGCTTCGTCGAGGCCGATGCCGGTTTTCCGGAATCTGCCGTGAAGCCATCATCAGATACACCAAATCCGAAGGTCGAAGCCGCGGTTACGGTCCGCACCCTCAAAAGCGGATCTGAGAAATTGGATGCGATCGTGTATGAGTTACTTGACCACTCCAATCATCCCAAACTCGAGTTTCGGCTGTTGGCGCTAAAGTTTAAGTCACCCGTTGGTCGGGCCGGATACCAATTCGACGCAACAGGCACTCTGACTGTCGGTGGCGTAACGATCACCAATACAATCCCCGTAACTGTCGAGAGAATCAACGGCGAAAAGCTTCGAGTGTCCAGCGTAGCATCCATGAAGATGACCGACTTCGGAATCAAGCCTCCTTCAAAACTGCCCACGGTACGGGGCAACGTGGAGGACAAAATGGCAATTCTGATTGACTGGTTCCTCGTCAGGCACGAAGGCACGACGCGCTAGCCAGCAGAAAGAAACGAAAGAAGGAAATTGGTCAGTCGATTGATTCGTTAAATGAGGCTTGGTCCAGCGAGCTTTCGCAGACTCGGTTTGGTGGCGCGGGGATTGTTAGCGGCGCGTCTGCCAAACCGCTGAAGCGGTTCCACTCTCGACTGTGCGCCGCAGCATTCCGCTGAAACGGTGTGTTAATCAGCAGCGCGTGTCCGCCACGAAGCAGAGCACGGACTTACTCGGGTGGGCGAAGAAGGTCGGGCGACCTCGCCGTGCAGAGCAGTGAAACGTCCGAGCTCGTCAGCCGACAATCTCGAGCCGCTGCAACTCCAGAAGTCTGGGCCGGTTGTCGGCCCCACGCTCTACCTTGCCCGAAGCGCGGACCTGCTTTTGGTTAGTGAGTGCATCCTTGGCGATGGCTTCGAGTGCGACAGGGTAAACACACCGAATTTCCTCGACCGCAGTGCCAACGAGTTGGCGCAATTCGATGCGCTGCACGTCGAGGTCAATTTCCCGGACTGTGCCAGTGAACTCCCCCGATTCGCCGCCCTGCACCGGATGCTCCGTCCAGGGCTTCAGCTTCTTGCGAACGGTTGGAGTCAACGTCCTGAACTTCCGATCTGCCATTCCTCGCCCGCACAGACCGACGCTGTCGATCCCAATTCGGCCAGTCGGCGCGAGTTGATGCAGCGCAGTCAGGGCAGCGTCTCTCACCTTCGGATCGGGAAACTCTTTCGCGATCTCGTCCAGCGAAGCCCCGGTCTCCACTTGCTTGCTGATGATCCCCAGCGCGTGAATCGCTTGTCGCGTGGCTTTGTAAAGCGGGTCTTCCTCGCCCAGCAAACTCCGCTCACCTTTCTCGTCTTCGGAACCAGGGTCGGGGAGGCTGAAGCCCAAATAGACGCTGCCAGGCGCGAACGCTGTCAGCCCAAGGTCAACGTCTTTCGGGAGAGTTGTCTTCTCGAGTACGCCGGCAAGCGCATACGCCACGCTCCCCACCTGCTTGCGAACGGACGAAAAGACGGTGGCGATGAGGGAAATCCTTGGGTGGCGTTGCTTGAGCGCTGAGCCCTCCAAGTGCAAGAGCAGATCGGAGGATTCAATCGCTCTCGCCACCGGGAAATCCTCTGTGTAAATCTCCTCAATGAGGTGATAGTAGGGTGCGCAAAGCTTTTCGACCAGGTCCTCGCCGCCGCCTGACTTCTCGGCCCATGACTGCATTGAGGCGGCCTGGGCCAGCAGGATTTTGACTTTGAGGTTCAAAACCCCGGTCCACGACTCCTGAGACATTGTTGGAACAGCCTCGGTCATAGTTCTACGCTGAGTATCCCTTTCTTCTGGCTTGGATTCAAGCCCCGACGCGCAATTTCCTCCGGCTTGAGATATTGAAAGAACAAGCGCAGGTCGTGCGGTGGCGTGGGCAGGCCGGGCCACCAAAAGAACACGTGCAGCTTGAATTCCTGGTAAACGTAAACCTGATCAAAGACGCGCTGGTCAGCTCGCTGAAGGACCTCTGCACTCGGTGGTGGCATCTCGAGAACAATGTCGATGTCCTTGGGGTTTTCTTTGTCCGTGACGAAGCCCCCATCGACATAGACCCGCTTGAACATTCCAAACGAGGAAATCCAATCCAGAAACGACAACAGCTTGGACCAAAGCTCGGCGCGGCGCGGATTCGCTTCCTGCGGGGCGAAGACGTGCTTGATTTCGTCAAGCGTGCAACCATGCACCCCAGGCGGCAGAAGGCCGTATTCATTCAGCGGCGGGACTGGCATCTCGCCACGGCATTTACAAAGGCGAGGCTGGGAAGTCCAACACAATGTCATCGGCGCCGAATTTCAGCGGCGGCCTCGCTTCGGGAAGGAAGGGGGGACGAAGGGGGCACTCAGTAGTCTCGTTAACCGAAGCCTCCACCGGCGACAGGGACCCTGACTTGATTCGCGCGCTCGCTCGCGCGCGCGTTCGCCGCACCGGGCACCCCCTGAAGCAGCCGCCCACGGTGCCTGCGCGGTTCCTTTCGTCCGCACCCGACCTCAGCCAAGTCGGAGGGGGGGGCCGTCTCGAGCCCTGTTTCCGCTTGTTTCAGGGGCTGAAATACGGCAACTTCTCCTCAACATGTCTATGACGAAAGACCATGTAGAAACCGCGATCCGAGAAGGGATCCCCTTCATGATCAGGATGGCCGACGGGGAGAAGTACGAGGTCTCAGATCGTTACCAGGTCGCCCTTGGCAAGACTACTGTCATCGTCGTGGGCGAGGACGACATGCCCCACATTCTGCCGTTGCCGACGATGACCGGGATCAGCTACTTCAAGCCGAAGAAGTAAACTAACAGCCCCCTTCCCCGCATTGGGCAGCAGAGAGCAGCGGGTCAGTCAATAGTCTCGAGAGCCGATCGCGTGATTCGCCCGCCCGCTCGCGAGCGCGTTCACCGTGCGCCAGGCAGACCGCAGCAGTGCAGACGCAACCATCCCATCGCACGATCAAGCCGCGACCGAAGCGGACCGCCGATGCCTACACGTCGGGACAGCAGCCACGAGGTTCGATGAACAACAAGCCCCCCGCCCCTGCCGCCGTCGCGCGCGCCATCACGACCTCGCTGCGGGGCCTGGCGAACGCGGCGAAGGCGCGCTCGAACCAGCGTTTCTTCAAAACGCCCGTCGCTCTCCTCGGCATCGAAACAGCAGTGGTGCGCCGCCTCGCCCGCGATTGGCAGCGCCGGCTGAGACCGCAGTGGACGGCCGCCGACGCGGTCGAACTCTGCGACCTGTTGATGCGCGAAAAAGAGCACGAACTCAAGGCCGTCGGCGTCCTCATCCTGTCGGCCTTTGCCGCTGAGTTGGACCTGGCATTGCTCCCGCGCGTCGAGGGCTGGCTCACCCGGCACTGCGACAACTGGGCGTTGGTGGACGCGTTGGCGCCGGCGCTGGTGAGTCCACTGCTGGCTCGTTACCCGGCCGCGGTGCGAAGGTGTGCCTCGTGGACCAAGTCCCGTTCACTTTGGCTGCGCCGCGCCGCGATCGTCGCCTTCGTGCCACACGCGCGCAAAGGCCGATTGCTCGACGAAGCGTTCCTCGTCGTGGAGCGTCTGCTGAGTGATCGCGAGGACCTGATTCACAAGGCCCTCGGCTGGCTGTTGCGGGAGATCGCCAAAGTTGCGCCCGAACGGGTCGCCGCATTTCTTCTGGAGAGACGGGCCCGCGTGCCGAGGACAACAGTCCGCTACGCCGTCGAGAGGTTCAGCCAGCGGGAGCGGAAGCGACTCATGGCTCTGACGCGGGAGTCAGTCGCAGGACGCGCTCCGTTGTGAACGGGTGGCCGTGTCAGGAATCTCGAGCTGCACCCCCGAGCACCTGAAGTGTGATGCCCTGAACACGCGCGCGGACAGAGGTTCATGGTCCTGATGCGCGTCCAAAGTTGGAGGTGGAAGCTGCCCACAAACGACCGCCGGCTACCGTCGGCCAACTCTTCGGCTTGACCAGGGGGAGATCGCGGTTTGCCGCGATTCAAACGACGAGGACGGCGGCGCCTTTGAGTTCACCGGCGCGCAGGCGCGCCAAGGCTTCATTGGCTTCGCGCAAAGGAAATGTCTCAATCTCGGTGCGCACAGGGACGCGCGGGGCGAGAGCGAGGAATTCTTCGCCGTCGCGGCGGGTGAGGTTGGCGACGGAGCAGAGACTCCGTTCCTGCCAGAGAATTTCGTAAGGGAAGCTCGGGATGTCGCTCATGTGGATGCCGCCGCA
>ORMF012164282.1_pt1 | contig 17110 bp, 12 predicted proteins | sample 1779871 | NCBI WGS metagenome assembly ORMF01 (sample SAMEA104232316, study PRJEB22302) | groundwater metagenome | biome: forest; feature: aquifer; material: groundwater | place: USA | collected 2011-08-07 | depth 5.4 m
AGGCCTCCTCGCCTCCGCATAGTCGTTATGTCAACTCGACTCCGAGAATCCGCGCCTGACCCGCCGACGCCTCCGTAGCCTGCCCCACAACCCCGCCAAACAGGCATCAGGAGGCCGCCATCCAGGTTGACATAACGCATGAGGAGCGATGTCTACGAGAACGACTTCCGCAACTCCGACGCCCTCCTCGCCTACGGCTACGTCGACTGGACCCGTCGGCTGGGGGACCAGACCAGCCTCTCGCTCCGCGCGTCGGACGACCACACCTGGATCGGCTACGAAAGCCTCCGGAACTCGGTATCGCTTCGTCCAGAGCTCCAGCACCGCGTCGGGAAGCGCTTCGTCGTCGAGGCCGCCTATGGCTTCACCTGGTCGGGCTACCGTACGCACACGACGCCCGTCGCAGACCGGGACGGCGTGAGCCACTCGGGCACCGTCACCGGGACGCTCGACTTCGGTGACACGGGCGTGCGCGGCTACATCGCGTTCTCGCACGTCTCGGGCGACACCGACGGCGACGACTACGATCACGATGCCAACTCCGTCACGGTCGGCCTGCGCGTGCCGATGCCGCTCTCGTCGAGGCTGGACATCGCGTACACGCGGACCCACGACGACTACGACCACGAGAACAGCGCGACCGCCTTCACGCGCCAGCGCGAGGACGTCGTCGACAACGTCTCCGCCCGCCTGACCGTGCCGGTGAGCTCGCGGGTGAGCCTCCAGGCGGGGTACGGGCACACCGACAACGAGTCGAACATCCGCTTCTTCGACTACGAGCAGCACGTCTACTCGGCGGGCATGACGATCCGCTGGTAGCTGGGAGGATGGCATGATCCGAACCGCGTCCGCGCTCCTGGTCTCCCTGCTCCTGTCCGCCCTCGCGTGGGCCCAGGCGCCGGAGGTCATCGAGGGGCCCCTCACGGAGCAGAACACGACCTTCGAGCAGATGCTCGGGTTCGACGCGGCGGCGAGACTGATCCACGAGGACGGATCCGCGCCTCATGCGGGGGACTTCTTTGCCATCGGCGCCGACTGCGTCAACGGCGTGGCGGTCCCGGTGTGGCACTGGCACAACGTGCCCGACGTCGACGACGGGGCGGGCTGCGGCCACGGCGCTGTGTTCCTGCTCGACCTCGGAGGAGGGGGCGGTGGTGGCGGCGGCGGAGGCGAGGGCCCTCCGGCAGCGCCGATGGGAGGGACCCTGGCAGACCAGATCGCCCGCACGTACGGTCCCCTCCTGGTTCGACCGCCGGTCGGGGATGGAGGGGACCCCAGGCTGGATCCCAAGTACGTACCGCCGTGCTTCGAGGCCGTCTTCCTCGGGGACCAGCGGGGGCCGGGGGCGCCCGCTGCCCCTGGCAAGAGCGTCGGGGACCGGCGGCCGCCTGGGCCGCCCCCTGCCTCCGGCAAGGATGTCGGGAAGCCTCGTCCGCCTGGGCCCCCGCCCCCCCCAGGCAGCGATGTCGCTGGCCCGCGGCCTCCCGCGTCGCCTCCCCCCGGCGAGGACGCCGGGGACCAGCGACCGCCTGGGACGCCGCCGGCCTCGGGCCCGAATCTCGGCCTGGCCTTCCTCGCAGCGCTGCTAGACCCCTCGGTGACGCCTGACGAGTTCAACGACCAGGTCGGCGCGCACACGCGCGCCCTCGACGACATCGACCGGCAGCGCGCGGAGGAGCTCGCCGTCGCCGACGCGTGGCGGCAGTACATCGTGAACGGGCGGAATGAGGCCGAAGAGCGGGAACGGGAGGAGGCCGTCCGCCTCGGTCAGTTGGACCAGTACATCGCCGAGGAGGAACACCAGGGGCGTCGCGAGGCGGTCTCTGGGTACTACAAAAAAGAGGCCGATGAGCTGACCGACCTCTACCTCGGCGGCGTGTACATCCACCGAGGCGAGCGGGAGGCGCTGATCGCGCTCCGCACCGCCCGGATGGCGGAGCTGGCCCAGACCCTTCTGCTCCTGAACACGATCAAGGCCGGCACCGGGCTGGTCCCCGCCGGCAGCTTCCTCGCCGCAGCCCCTGGGCAGGGCATCGCGGAGCTCCAGGAGATGAACGAGCGCGCCGCGAACGGCGACCCCGATGCGGTCGCGGCCCGGGATGCGTTCCTGACGCTACCCGGGGCGCTGGTCGACGCCAATTTCGAAAAGGCGCGCGAGGCGTTGCGGCAGAACCTCGTCAATGTCGCTGCGACGATCCAACCGGCCTTCGATGCGTGGCAGGCGGCGGAGAAGGCCTACCAGGAGGCGCTCGCGGGCAGTGTGGCCTCGGTGTTCGCCATGTCCGACCCGGATGCCGGGGGATACATGGCCGAGGAGAATTTCTCCGCCATGTCCCAGGCCTCGGCCCGCCTGGACGCGGCCAGGGCCGCCCGGGACAAGGCGCTCAGCGCCTACCTGCAGGCGATCAACGGGAACGCGCTCCTGACCGCCCCCGTGAGCATCCCGGGCTTCGAGGGTACGCTCTGGCAGGCATTGACGCAGTTCGGCTCGGATGGCCCGCGCGCGCAGGAGGCGATCGACAGCGCGATTGCGAGCCTCGAGGCGTTCGCCAGGTCGGAAATGGCGCGGATCGGAGGGACCACGAGCGCTGCGGACCTGACAAAGGAGTTCGGATCGCCGCTCTACGCCCCCCTGAGACAGGCCGTGCACGATGACCCGCAGATCCAGGACCTCGCGCCCCGCGTGGCGACCGGCATCGGCGGGGTCGCCGCGGCCTACCAGCAGTACTCCACGTCGAGGGCGGCGAAGGACAAGGCGATCGACAGTGTCCTGCTCGGCACCCAAGTCGCAATCGTGGGCGTGATGATCATCTGCCCGGTGAGCGTGCCGGTCCTCGGGCCGGTCAGCCTGGCGCTTGGCTCGGTCGAGGTGGGGGTGGAGGGCGCCCGGACCGTAGTCGCCTGGCAGGACTCGTCGAAGGCGGAGGGGGCCGCCGCGGCGGGAGGGAGCACGGACAACGAGGCGGCCAACGCGCTGAAGCAGAAGTTCGGCGCCCAGGCCACGACGTTCGTGATCAGCGTCGTCGCCCTGGGGGTCGACGTCCTCGATGTCGCGCGGACCGCGAAGGCCGCCGACGACGTCGCTCCGGACGCCGTGAAGGCGGCGAAGGGCTCCGCGGACGACGCCGCGCCGATCCGCAAGGTCGAGCCGCCGCGCCCGTTGACTCGCTCCGATACGCCTGGCGAGTTCACGATCTGGACGGACCCCACCACGGGCAAGGAACTCAAGATTGGAGAGAGGCTGGGCCAGGGGGAGTTCTCGACTGTGTATGCGATGGCGGACGACCCGACGAAGGTCTACAAGTTCGCGAACATCAAGGTGAAGGACCTTTCGAACCTCGACGAGGTGTTCAATGCGACGGAGGCTGCCGGTGCGAAGATCGTCGAGGCCAAGGAGGTGAGCGACCTTCTGGCGAGGAAGGGCGTGTACCAGGTGGGCATCCTCGAAATCCACCCCGACGCCCCGCGTCCCTACCTGATCGGCGAACGCCTCCCCGATGGCTCGCAGCTCTTCGACATGGACACGCTCTCGCCGGAGACGTACGACGCCCTGGTGGCGGGCGGGAAGTGGACCAAGGAGCACCAGGAGGCCGTGGTCGGGCTGTACGGCGACATGGCGGACAAGGGTGTCGTCTGGTTTGACGGGCACGCGGGGAACATCTACTTCTTCCGGGACGGGGACGGGGCGCTACAGGCTGGCGTGCTCGACCACGACCTCATCGGAGAGTGGGGGAACTTGTCGGGGCCCCTCGACGACGAAGTCGCGTCGCTCTTCCTGTTCGACCCCGGGAGCAAGAAGATCTTCTCTGTCGTGGGCGCCAGGACAGAGCCGACGACCGCGCACGAGTTCATGGTCAAGATGTTCGAGTACAAGCGCTGGATCACATTCGACGCGGGGGGATTCAAGACCTACCGGATTGACCCGAACATCGTGGCCGGAAACGATGCGTTTGCCAGGTTCCTCCCCCAGGGCCAATTGCCTCCGGGCACCGCATTCCCCGAGCCGAGGCTCGGCGGGGCCACCCCGAATGGAGCCTTTACGCCGGGGGTGGCCGGGGCGGGCGTTCGTCTCTCCCAATGCGGCTGCTCCGCCGAGGCCGTGCAACCCGTTCACGACGCGGTCCAGCAGAACGACGCAGCGAACGCCGGCGTCCCTGCTCGCGCGCGCTGATCTCCTTCGGGCCGATGCTGCAAGCCGGTTACTTCCCGGGGCCGGGCCCCTTCGACTCTCCGCTCTCCAATTGCTGGAGGAGCTCCTCGGTGCGCTTCCGCTCCTTCCACGTCGGGGGCGCCACGTCCAAGGCCCTCCGGAAGTCCTCGATCGCGCCCTCCCGCTCCTTCTCCATCATGCGGATGTACCCGCGCACGAACCAGGCCTCCTCGTAGGACGGGTCGACCTTCACCGCCTGGGTCAGGTCCGCCAGCGCCCCCCGCGGGTCCCGCTTCGAGAGGCGCGCCGCCGCGCGGTGGAACCACGCCTCGGCCAGGCCATCGTCCGCCTCGATCGCCCGGGCGAAGTCCTGGATGGCGCCGTCCGGGTCGCCGAGCTCGTCCTTGACCCGCCCCCGGTTGAACCACGCCGCGGCGGGGGCCGGGCCAATCCGGATCGCCTCGTCGAGGTCGGCCAGCGCGCCCTTCAGGTCCCCGCGATCGACGCGCGCCGTGGCGCGGTTGTTGTACGCGCCGGCGCACTGCGGGTCGATCTCGATGGCCCTCGTCGCGTCCTCGATGGCCCCCTCCAGCAGCCCGAGCTCCCGCCGGGCCAGGCTGCGGTTGACGAACGTCGAGGCGAGACCGGCGTCGATTCCGATCGCCTCGTCGAAACACTCGATGGCCTTCTTGAAGTCGCCGAGCCGGAGATGGGCGCAGCCGAGGCCGGCGTGGGCCGCGGCCTCCGCAGGCAACTCCCTCAATGCCTCGATGAAGTCGTCCCGCGCCCCCGACGCGTCGCCCTGATCAAGCCGTACTTGGGCGCGGCCGTAGAACGCCTCACCGCACCGCGGCGAGAGCTCCAGGACGCGACTGTAGACCGACCGCGCCGCGGCCAGCGACTTGCCCGCATCGCCGCCGGGCTCGCACGACTCGGCCACCAGGAACTCCGCGCGATGCAGGAGCAGGATCGCGTTCCGCGGAAAGGCCTCCATCAGCGCATCGATGTCCTCGCGTGCGCCACGCAGGTCCCCGGCGAAGTAGCACGCCTGCGCCCGGGCGATGCGGAGGGTCGTCTGGTGGACCTGCAGCTCCGGAGCGGCCAGCGCGCGCGTCACGGCGGCCCGAACCGCGGCGTAGTCTCCCGAAGCCATCCGGTCGATCCCCTCGAGCGCCGACGACACCGCCTCCGCCCCTTCCCTCCCCCAGAAGGGGGCCTCGCGGACACGCTGGAGGAGAGGGGCGATCGCGCGCCGCTCCTCTGCCAGTTCCGGCGGCTCGGGCGGCGCGTGGCCGAAGACCAGGCCCGATCCCGAGAACACGGCGCGGGGGAGCGGTTGCGCGCGCACGTAACGCTCGAGATGGACCATGGCCTCCATCAGGAAGCCATACGGGACCTCCGCGTCGATCCCCTGCGCCTTGCGGATCGCCTCGAGGCCCTCCTCGCTCCGGCCGGCCATTCCCATGGCCCACCCCGCGAGCGACAGCATGGTCGCCTGCGCGGGGGCATCCGGGGGCGTCCCCTTCATGAACTCCGCCACTGGGCCCCAGAGGCGGTCCAGGCGACTTCGCCTCTCCTCCTCGGACAAGCCGTCGTCCAACGCGCACGCCTGGATCTCGCCGAGCGTTCCGTGGAGGGCGGACCATCGGTCCAGCACGCGCGAGATGGCCTGCACCTTCTCCAGGCGGCGCTCCACCGCCGCCTTCTCCGAGACGACCTGTTCCTTGCCCCTCCCGGCGAGGTAGGCAGCAAGCCCCGCGCCCAGGACGGCCACGCAAGCGACGGCCAACGCCGTGCGGTGCTTCCACGCCCTCCGCGCCAGGCGCGAGACGCCCGACAGCGGACGGGCCCGGATCGGCTCTCCCTCCAGATACCTCCCCAGCTCTTCCGCGAGGTCCTTCATCGAGCCGTAGCGGCGCCGAGGGTCCTTCTCGAGGGTCTTCAGGACGATGGTCTGCGCATCGGGGTGAAGCTTCTTGTTCCACGTCGTCGGCGGGATCGGCTCCTCCTCGCGGATGGCGTGGACGAGGTCCGGCAGGGCCTGGCCGTTGAAGGGAAGCACCTCGGTCAGCAGCAGGTACAGCGTCACGCCGAGGGACCACTGATCGCTCGCAGGACCGACCTGGTGGATCCGCCCGCCTGCCTGCTCGGGGCTCATGAACGCGGGGGTCCCGAGCACCTCGCCCGACATCGTCGGACCGGAGGAGCCCGTGCCGACTTCCTTTGCGAGACCGAAGTCGGTCACGAACGGCCTTCCCTCGCGATCCAGGAGGATGTTCGCGGGCTTCACGTCGCGGTGGACGATTCCCTCGCCGTGGGCGTGATGGAGGGCCTCCGCGACGGTCTTCACCAGCGCGATGGCCATCCGCGGCGCGAGCGGCTCCCGCTTCCGCGCGGCGTCGAGCGACTCCCCCTCGACGAAGTCGCAGGTGAAGTAGTGCTGGCCGTCAGTCTCGCCCACGTCGTGCACGGGGACGATGTGCGCGTGACGGAGGCGCGCGGCCGCGCGGGCCTCGCGCAGGAAGCGATCCACCTCGGACTTGTCCGCGAACTGGGCGGAGCGGATCATCTTGAGGGCGACGGTGCGCTGGAGGTCCGAGTCCCACGCCTTCCAGACGACGCCCATCCCGCCCCGGCCCAGCTCGGCGAGGAGCTGGTATCGCCCGAAGATGCGCGGGACCGTGCCGTACGGCGCGCGAGCGGCACCCGCGGCCACCGTGGCGGCGTCGGACGAGGCCTCCGCGCCGCTCGCCTGGACGGTCGGGGCGTCCGAGGGGGGCGACGACGACGCCCCCTCCAAGCCCGACGAAGTCGGCTGCGTCGGCGGCACGAACGCCGCGCGGCCCATGCGCAGGAGGTCCTCTGGCGTAGGTTCAGGCATCAGTAGTTCTCGAGCACGTAGCGCCGCCACGCCACGTCGAGCGCCTCCGCGTCCCAGCCGAGCGCGTTCGAGAGGGCCGCCTCCGGCGCCGTGCCCTTCTTCAGCTCCTCGACGTACGCCTTCATCTCCGCGGCGCGCGCGTGCGAGAGGAAGTCCAGGATCGACCACCCCTTCAACCCCAGCTCGCCCGTGAGGGCGGCGTGGTTCTCAATTCCCATTACCTCGAGCGTGCTCGGGACGTCGCCCGTCTCCACCCAGCGGCGCATCGTCGGCCTCCAGGTCGTGGCGTCGTCGAACGTCCAGCCGCCCGCGCGCGTCCCCGTGAGGGCCCTCCCGACGCAGTAGATCTCGGACTTGTCGAACAGCTCCGCCGTGACCAGGTTGGCAAGCGCCTCCGCGAGCCAGACCTTTTTCAGCTCCCCGCACGCCTCCCTCACTACGATGTGCGCGGTGTTGTGCGCAACCCGTCGCCCGACGTTCGCCGCGCCGCGGTGCTCGATCCGCCCGCGGCCCACCGTCCCGCCGAGCCCCTTCATCTCGTTGCGCTCCTGCGGGTCGGTGTAGAAGGCCTCCACGTACGCCGCATGCTGCGCGGCCGTGTCGACGATCGCGAGCGTGATCCGGCCCGGCAGGTACGCACCCTCCTCGGGCAGGCCGAGCCGCCGGACGCACTCGACGTACGCCACCTCGCCCACCTGGACCGCCTTCGAGAGCGACTCCGCGTCGTACACGGCGTACGCCTCGAAGTGGGGCGACAGGGCCTTCGTCATTTTCGCGCCGAGCGCCTTCTCGATCCGCGTGTCCGCCGGGTCCCAGGGCTCCCCCTTCGGCGCCGTCGCCACGCCCTCGCGGAGGGCGTTCCGTTCCGCGAGGGCCTCCTTCGAGAGCCAGTTCTCGGCCTCCTTCTCGTGCCCCAGCCACTTCCTCGCGTCGGCGCTCGTCCCATCCCACGCGACGGCGCGCCGGTAGGCCTGCGCCGCCTCGTCCGCGAGCTCGACGCTGCGGCACCAGTCGCCGAGCCGGACGAAGTCCGCCGAGAGCGACTTCGCCCTCGGGTCGAACTTCGCTCGGAAGGCCTTGATCAGCGCCTCCCACTGGTTCGCGGGCGCCCCGTCGGCCGTCTTGACGACGACCTTCCTGTCCTTCGCCCACGAGTCCGCGAACTTCGCGTATCCGAGGAACTTCCTTGCCTTCGCGTTGTCGGGCTCGCCCGCAAGGACGTCCTCGTATTCCTGCCGCGCGAGGCGGTAGAGCTTCTTGTCCGCGGCGTGGTCGCCCCTGGCCACGTGCTCCTGGGCGTCCTTCTTCGAGAGGCCGTCCCAGCGCTTCTGGAAGGAGGCCTTCGGGTCGTCTTCGGCCAGGAGAGAGAGGGCGAGGACCAGACAGGCGAGGATTCGCATGGGGCGCCTCCGCGACCTCGGCATTCTAGCGGCCGGCCGCGCAGTGGTAAACATGGGCGCGGCAAATCCTTGGGGACTGCGGTACCGTATGTTACAGGAATCCTCTTTCCGGGAAACCCGATTCGCCCGGCGTCGTGGAAGCCTTCGGAGCGGCGGATGGACGTGCGCCTTCTCTCGGACGACGAACTGATGAAGGCGTGCGCGGGGAAACAGGCGCAGGCGCTCGGAGAGCTGGTCCGAAGGTACCAGGACCCGCTCCTCGGATTCCTCGCCAAGTTCCTCGGCGACCCGCGGCTCGCGGAAGACCTGGCGCAAGAGGCATTCATGCGGGTGTACGCAAAGGCGTCGACCTACAAGTCCGGGCCGAAGTTCACGACGTGGCTCTACACGATCGCCGCGAACCTCGCCCGCGACGCCGCCAAATACGCCCGGCGCCATCCCGCGGGCCACCTGGAGCCGGCCGCCGCCGACCTGCGCGCGAACGAGCCCGATCCCTCCGACGGCGTGCTGCGGCACGAGCGGGAGGAACGGGTCCATCGCGCGCTGGCCTCCCTGCCGGAAGAGGCCCGCGAGGTCCTCCTGCTCCGCGACGTGCAGGGCCTGTCGTACGAGGAGATCGCCCAGGTCCAGGGGACCCCCGTCGGCACGGCCAAGTCGCGCGTCTCGCGAGCCAGGATGGCCTTCAAGGACGTCTACGCGGCGCAGGGGGGGATTACGACCTCCCTTCTATAGAAAGAGGATGCCATGAAGACGGGAACGCTGATCGTGGTCGGCCTGGGGATGTTCATCCTGGGATGCTGTGTCGTCCGCGACACCACGCCCGCGTGGGCGGGCGAGACGGACGGAGGGCGGGCGGTGCTCGCCGTAACGACAACCATCGAGAACAACCGCGAGGTGGTCTGGCTGATCGACACCGAGAAGCAGATGATGGCGCTGTACGACGCGAACCGCGGGGAGTCGATCCGCCTCGTCGCCGTGCGCCAGTACCAGTGGGACCTGAGCCCGAAGATCCTCGACTTCCCGAAGGGCACTCCGTCGCCGACCGCGGCGGAGATGAAGAAGCAGTTCGAGGAGAAGAAGCCGGCGGAGGGCCAGGAGGGCGTGGGCAAGGGAGACTAGCGGTTCGAGGTTCACCGCGGAGACGCAGAGGGCGCAGAGACCCGCAGAGGCGTCTCTGCGGGTCTCTGCGCCCTCCGCGTCTCTGCGGTGAACAAGCACGAGGGATCCCCGATGGAATGCAAGGACGCTCGCGATCGCTTCTCGTCGTTCGTGGACGGCGAGCTCCCGCCGATCGACCAGATGGCCTTCACCGAGCACGTCGCCGCGTGCGAGCGCTGCCGCGCCGACCTGCGGGCGCTCGAGACGGCGCTGACCGATCTCAGGAATGCCACCGTCCCCCGTCCCGCGATCCCGCTGGCCGATCAGGTCCTGAAGCGGCTCCAGGACCGCCCCTCGCTCATCCGCCTGCGCGTCCCCGCGTGGGCGGCGGCGCTCCTCGTCGCCCTCGCCGGCGCCTTCGCGCTCTCGCTCCGCTCCGACGCCCCCGCGAGGCCGCTCGCCGACACGATGCGGGACGCCGGATACGTCCAGGTCGGCGGCCAGTGGCTGCCCGCCGCGGAGGCGAAGCTCGCCCACGACGGGCAGCTCTTCCGCGACGGCCGCTGGGTGTCCGCCGAGGACCAGAAGGACGACGCCTTCCGCTCCGAGGGCTTCGTCCGCGCGCCCGACGGGTGGGAGAGGTCCGGCGAGCGCGACGCCCTCCTCGCGGGGCGGGTCCGCACCAAGGACGGCTGGACCTCGCTCGACGAGCTGCGCGAGAGGGTCTTCCAAGAGGCCGGCCTCGTCCGCCTCGGCGAGGGCTGGATCGCCGCGACGGAGAAGAAGAACCTCGACCAGGGGCTCGTCCGCACGAAGGACGGCTGGAAGACTCGGGACCAGATCGCCTCCGACGTCGCCGCGGGGACGGCCGAACCGACCGAGGAGGTCGGCGGCGTAACGCTCTCCCTGGACATCGCGCGCCGCATCCGCGAGGGGGACGTCCTCACCAAAGACGGCATAGTCTCCTCCAAGGACCTCGCGACCGCGCTCATCGAAGGACAGGGTTTCGTCTCCCACCAGGGCAGGTGGATGACGAGAGAGGACCGCGACGACCTCCTCGCCTCGGCGCTCGTCCGCTCGGACACGAACCGCGGCGAAAGGAACGCCGTCACGGCGTACCTGGACGGCCTCGTCGTGGGCGACCCGGTGAAGCACGGCCTCATCTCCGTGTATCCCCTCACCGCGCGCGCCGAGATCCGCGCCGGGGGGCTCCTCCTCTCGAGCGACATCGCCGCGCGCCTCGAGGTGGCGGAGACGGAGAAGGGCGGGCGCATGAGCATCCTGCGGGTTCGGACGCTCGGAGAGCAGCCGGTCCTCCTGCAGGCGGGCACGGTCCTCCGCGGCGGGAACCAGGATCGGCTCCCCTCGCGCGACACCGTCGTCTTCCCCGGCGGATGGACGGACATCCCGGTCTACTGCTGCGAACACGGGCGGTGGTCCAAGGAACGCGAGGGATTCCAGGTCTCGCCGGAGCTGGCCCTGCCGTCGCTCCGCCGCCTGGTCTACTCGGGGCGGTCCCAGACGATCATCTGGGACGAGGTGAAGAAGGACCTTTTCGCCGTGCAGGCGAAGTCCGCGTACGGGTCGCTCCGCGACGCCTACGACGACGCGGGGTTCCGCAAGCGCGCCGAGGAGTACCAGAAGGGCCTCTCGCAGGGCCTGGAGGAGGCAGACGACGCGACGGGCGTCGCCGTCGCGGTGGGGGACAAGCTCCTCTCGGTCGAGCTCTACGGGTCGCCCGAGGTCTTCCGCCAGGCCCTCCCGGGGCTCCTGAGCGGCCTCTCGATGCAGGCCCTGGCGCAGGAGCGCGGCGTGGTGGTGAGCGGCAACGTGAAGGACTCGAAGCGCGCCGTGAAGCGGGCGCTCGAGGAGGTCTTCACGGCGGAGTTCGCCACGGAGGCCTCGACGGCCCGCATCGACATGAAGGGCCTCACGACGACGAACGGCTACCAGGGGAAGTCGCTCGCGGTGGACGGCAAGCTCGCGCACCTGGTGCTCTTCGCGCCGCACGAGAACGGACAGTCCGACGCCGACGCCCCGGAGGACATCGGCGCGGAGAAGGTGAAGAAGCTGCTGGCGGAGTTCGAGCGCGTGATGCAGCTCGGGGCGCCGGCGGACCGCCTCCTGGCGATCCAGGAACTCGCCGGGCTCGGCCTGCGGGGATCGGGCGACGTCCTGGCTAAGTACCTGGGCGACGCCTCCGTAGAGGTCCGCGTGAAGCTCGCGGTGGCGATCGGAGCGCGGGGGGAGCGGGGGCCCGCAGGCGCGCTCGTGGAGGCGCTCGAGGCGAACCGCAAGGAGCCACGGGTCTTCGAGGCGGTGGCTCTTTCGCTCGCGCGGATGGGCGACGACAGGGCGATCGAGCCTTTCACGAAGCTGCTCTACGCCCCCGATGAGTCGATGGTCGAGCTGGCCCTCGCGGCGCTCGCGCCCGTGGTCCTTCGCTCGCGGGATGCGGAGCGCGTGGAGGACGCCATCGGAAAGGTGATCGGGTTCGCGGAGTCGATCTTCGCCTACGAGAACCCGCGGGCGGAGGACATCGCGATGAAGCAGCGGTTCCTGCGCCTGCGCGATCCGATCCTCGACGCGCTCCAGACGACCACGGGGCAGCGGTTCAAGTCGGCGACCGAGGCCCGGATCTGGTGGACCCGGAACAAGGCCGCGTTCCTCAAGGAACGCGCACGCTGATCCGCAGGGAGACTATGCCTCCTGCGATCGGAACTTGTTGGTTTGCCCCAGCAGGTCCCTTGATCCCGATCGCAGGGGGCTGCCTTGCGGGAATCCCAGATCCAAAATCCCAGATCCAAAATCCCAGATCCCAACGAAATCCTACATCCCAGACCCCAACCACGTTTCGGTCGCAGTTGGGATCCAGGTTGTGGGATTTCGTTTGGATCTGGGATTTTGGATCTGGGATTCTCCGCAGGTCCTATCCCCCGCCCGCGAGGGTGACCCGGCGCCGCCAGCACACCTCCCGCACATCCCGCCCCACGCGGTAGAACACCCGCAGTCCCCGCACGCAGGCCCCCCAGGGACGCGCAGCGGGCGCCAGGAGCCGGAGCCGCGCGCTGTCTTCCTCGAGCGCCTCGTCGAGCCCGTCCAGGCGGACGGGGTGCGCACAGAGCCACGCCTCGAATGCCCGCGCGTCCGAGAACGGGTCCGTCGCCTCCCCCTCGCGCGCCGCGAGGAAGGAGTGGAAGACGCGATCGAGCCAGCCAGCTTTGCGGAGGCGCCCGGTCGTCAGGGGCATCCACCTCGCCACGCCGTCGATCCGCTTCCCGCGGACCATCCGCGCCACGAGGTCGTCCCCCTCGAGCAGCCGCCCGATCGTCTCCTCCTGCACCTTGAGCAGCGCCTCGGGCGTCATCGCGCGACCTCCGCGCCGCGGGTGACGCGAGAGCGGGCGTCGCGCAGGACCTCGACAATGCGCTCGAAGGGCGGGAACGAGTGGTCCCACTCCAGCGTGACGTGCCTGAGCGGCGCTCGCGACGCGACGATCTCCAGCAGCCTCATGACCTCGGGCCCCGGCGCCGCGCCGTGCGTGTCGATGAACATCCTGGCAAGGCCAGCTTGCTGGTCGCCGTGCCAGTCGCCGCCGGCGAGGTGCACCTCGGTCACGCGATCCAGCGGGAAAGCGTCTAGGAACGCCTCCGCGTCGTACCCGAAGTTCGTCGCGTTCGCGTGCAGGTTGTTCAGGTCGAGGAGCGCTTCCGCGCCCGTCCGGTCGAGCACCGCGCGCAGGAACTCGACCTCGGTCATCTCGTCGCCGGGCGGACGGAAGTAGTAGGCGATGTTCTCGAGCCGCAGCGTCACGCCGAGCCCCTCCTGGAGGGCCTCCGAGCGGCGCACGAGGGCCTCGACGGCCGCCTCGCAGAAGGGGAGGGGGGAGAGGCAGCCGACCGCCCGGCCGGGGACCTTCGTGAACGAGACGTGCTCGCTGAAGGCCTGCGCGCCCAGGCGGCGGACCAGGCCCTGCCGCTCGCGCGTGGCGTTGGGCTCCGGGTCGGCCGCCGTGCCAAGCGACAGGTCGAGCCCGTGGACAAGCAGCGGCCAGCGACGCGAGAACTCCTCCGCGACGCCCGCGTAGCCGCTCGCGGGTCCGAGGAAGTGCTCCGCGGTGACCTCGAGGAAGTCGACCTCCTTCCCCGCGTCGCGTAGGCCGCGCGCGAGCTCCTGGCGGTACATCAGCCCGACGAGCGGCCTATCCACCGCAGCCTCCGCACCCGCCTCCGCCTCCGCAACTGCTCCCTCCGCCGCAGGAGGAGCAGGATGAGCTGCTGCAGCTCGACCAGGACGACGACCCGCTGTCGTAGCTCGACGAGCCGGAACTGCCACCCCCGCGACCGCCGTTCCTGGAGATCACGTACCCGACGTAGCAGAAGAACCCCACGACGCCGGCGATGATGAGCGCGACCACCCACCCGGGGAGTTCGCCCGCGCTCCTGGGGCGCGCGAGCGCGCGTGGCCTCGCGCGGACGGTCGCGAAGCCCGGCTCGCACCATAGAGAGACGCCCACCGCGCCCGGCTCGTCGCGGGTGTGCTCGAGGAGCACGCGCCCCTCCGCGTCGGTCTTCCGGTCCATGCTCGGACCCGTCCGCACCGAGGTTGGCTGCACGCCGGCCGGAAGGACCACGCGGTAGGTCGAGCGACGCACCGGGATCCGGAACCTACCGACCCAATCGCCGTCGAGGTGCGTCTGGGAGGCGTCGCCTCCGAGGGCGTCGGCGAGCGTGAATTCGACGATGGCGGTCTCTCGCCCGCGGAAGATCGGCTCGCGGAACGTCCAGTGGATCATCGACTCGCGGTGCCGCTCGACCTTGTGCCTGAGCGTCCGCCCGTGCGAGTCCGTCACGCGGACGTCTTTCACGTCGTACGGCCCGACGAACTTGAACCCGTCCGGCTTCGGCTCGTCGTACGCCTCGTACGTGACCCTCATCGTGACCCGGACGTCGCCGCCCTTCTGCGGCGCGAGGTCGACCTGGTAGTCCCAGATGGTCGACTCCGCCTTGGATCCGACACGGTCGGCCATCGTGGCCATGCTAACCGCCTCCCTCGTTGCCACGGGCCCCGGCCGCGCGTGCCGACAGGCCGGAGAGGAACGCCAGGAACCCGTCCTTGGCCTCCGCAAGCGGCGCGTCCTTCCACCAGGCAGGGGTCTTCACCCCGCGAGCGGCGTACTGGTGGACGAAGCGCTTCTTCTCGCGGAAGGCGATCGCATATGGCAGGTGGCGCTCGAAGAGGGCCTGCGCGTCCTCGCCGGGCCGCGGGCCGTCGTCGATCTCCTCGGCCATCGCGAGGGCGCGGGCGCGCCACTCCGCGCCGAGTGAGGTGCGGGCCGGGAGAGCGGGCGCGAAGACCACGACGATGGCGCCTGCGGCGAGGAGGCCGATCGCGAGCCGTCCGTAGACGGTCAGCTCGACGCCTGTGGCCGAGGGCCACCCGAGCGCGAGCGCGGCGACGGCGAGGACGGCGGCGCCCACGGCGGCGGTGCGGGCCACGCGGAGGGACGACGCGCCGATCGAGACTCCCATCAGGACGACCGGCATGACGAACGCGCCGGCGAGGACGAGGGAGGTGAGGCTTGCCTCGAGGGCGGGGACGAGCAGGACCCCGCCGACCACGGAGAGAAGTGCGCTCACGCCGTAGGCCCAGGCGCGCTCGCGGCGGGGACTGGCGCGGAAGAGGCCCTGGGCGACCGCGGCATCGTACACAGAGGCCACGGCGCGCGGTAGGGCGGAGGGGCCCTGTCGCAGTGCGTCGAGGGCCCGCTGCTCGAACGCCTCGAGCCCCGGCTCTTCCTTCACCTCGACGACGTCGCCCTCTCCGAAGCGAACGACGCCGCGCGCGGCGAGGTCGACCCACGTCGCGACGACCTCGCGGGCGTCGGCGACCTCATCGACGATGACGCCCATGAGGGCGGGGTCGAGGGGGGCCTCGGTGACGGCGCCACCTGAAGGCGCGGCGTCCCTTCCTCTGTAGATGTAGAGGAAGGAGAGCAGCAGGAACGCAGCGACGGGGAATCCGAACATCAGGGCGGAGGCGCCGCCGGCCTTGAGCCACTGCATGGCGTGGAACGGGGGCGAGGCGATCCTCGTGGGAACGACGAGTGTGATCCGGGCGCCGTCGCCGGCGGAGAGCCCCTCGAACTCGCAGACGACGCGGGTGGCGTCCCACGCCCAGCGCATGGCGCGGGCGCCTCCGCCGAGCTCGACGCGGACATCTTTGGGGAGGGGCTGGGTGTCGAAGGCGATCCGCGCGCGCAGGCGCTCGAGGGGCTCCTGCTGCGCGGGGGCCCAGGCCTTCCAGGAGACCTCGGTCACGCCGTCACGTCTGGCGTAGGAGGCGCCGACGACCTCGTAGTGGAGCTCCTTCCCGCCGTCTGCAGGCACGCGGACCCAGCGGCGGGTCTCCTCGGAGGGCGCGCCGACGACGCGGACCTCGGCGACGCCCTGCAGCTCGAGGAAGCGTTCGGGGCGGGGGGCGTCCCAGTGCTCCACGACGGCCAGCGTGCCGTCGGTCTTGAGCGTGACGTCGATGTCGACGCCGGCGGCGAGGAGGAGGAGGAGCCACATGGCGAACAGGATGCCATAGGTCCGCTTCGATCCCAAGGATTCCGTGCTCTTGACCCACCACGCCGTGCCCCGTACAGTGCTCCGCCCTCGGAGGGGAAAGAGACGATGCCCGCCTTCCACCTGCTCTGCCTGTCCCCGCTCTCAGAGGAGCAACTCCGCCACCTTCTCGGCCAGGCGAAGTTCGCCCAGATCGGGGTGGACCTCAAGCTCACCGTGATGCCGCCTGGAACGCCGACGGAGCGGATCGAGGCGGCCTTCGCGGAGGCCGACCTTGTCCTGGGGGATTACACCTGCAGGACGCCAATCACGGCGGGAATGATCCAGGCGTCGACGCGGCTGAGGCTCATTCAGCAGCCGAGCACGGGGTACGACCACATCGACCTGGCGGCGGCGAAGGCGAAGGGGGTGCCCGTGGCGAACTGCGCCACGGCGGACACGGCGAGCGTTGCGGAGCACACGATGGCCTGCGCGCTGGCCCTCCTCAAGCGCCTCCCGTGGGTGACGCAGGAGACGCGGGCGGGGCGCTGGCCGCAGATCGAGTGCGGTGCGCGGGACCTGTTCGGGAAGACGTGGGGGATCGTGGGCCTCGGACGGATCGGCCGGGAGGTGGCGAAGAGGGTGCGCGCGTTCGAGGCCAGGGCGCTCTATTACGACGTGCCGAGGCTGTCGATGCAGATCACGGACCCGCTCCGCGTCGAGTATCGTGAGCTGACGCAGCTTCTGATGGAGTCGGACATCCTCTCGATTCACGCGGACTTCACGGACCGGACGAGGGGGATGATCGGCAAGGACGAGCTGGCGCTCCTGAGGCCGACGGCGATCGTGGTGAACGTGGCGAGGGGGGGGATCGTCGACGAGCAGGCGTTAGGCGCATTGCCGTCAACTTAACTTCCGATCAGCTTGCGGCCCTTTGAGAAGTGAGCGAACGACTTCCAGTGTTTGCGGCCCTTGCAGTAGCGTCGCTTCCGCCGCAGGACGTTGCGAGGCTCTATCAGGACGTGTTCGAGCG
>ORMF010941567.1_pt1 | contig 17108 bp, 15 predicted proteins | sample 1779871 | NCBI WGS metagenome assembly ORMF01 (sample SAMEA104232316, study PRJEB22302) | groundwater metagenome | biome: forest; feature: aquifer; material: groundwater | place: USA | collected 2011-08-07 | depth 5.4 m
CCTGATTCTATGAGCTGGAGTCGCGCCCGTGAGGGCGCGGTGGATCATGCCCGTAAGGGCGTGATCCTGCGGTCGCACGCCCTTACGGGCGTGATCCACCGCGCGCTTACGCGCGCGACTCCAAGTCGAGCTGGTTGGTGTATCCCGGGAAACTCAGTGGACGCTACTTAGCCTGCAACGTGCTCGCGGTCAATCGACCTCTCCGTTCGTGCGATGGGCGAACCGAGGGCGTCTCCCCACGTTGATTCACACGAGTCCACGCGGGGAACGAGAATGCCCACGAAGTCCTCTGTAGCCGCTCGAGGCGCCATCCCGGTGCTCCCTGTTCTGCTCATCATCCCGCTGCTCGCCGGAGTGGCGCATCCCCAGGGAGCCGAACCAGGCGACCGCGTCCTGCTGGTCTGTGGCGAGTACAACGGCCTGCAGGACACCGATGAGCACCCCTCCGTTGGTCTGAAGCACGTGGACGACGAGGCTGCGCTGGTCCTCGTCAGCAGGTTGGTTTGGCTCGACACAACCGAAATGGTCCGTTCCAAGTACGGCTATCACTTCGTGATTCCTGACGAGGACACCGAGCGAGTCCTCCGTGCCGCTCTTCGCGTACTCGACCATCCGCTCCTCTCCTGGGACAAGGCCAAGCGGGTGGGAGCCACGACTGGCGACGAGGCTACGGACGCGATGCTGAACGCCTGCCGCTCCTATGTGGACAGAGACTACGCAGAGTGCATCGCCCTCCTACGGAAGCACGACCTCCGCGACCTGCACGAGGAGTGGATGCGCGCCCTCGTGCTTCAGCTCCGAGGGGCCTGTTGCGAGGAGATCGCCACCGCCAAGCCAGGCCTGGCGGCTCCGTGGCTGGAGGAGGCCGAAGGGGTCTACAAGCGTCTTTGCGATCGAGGGTTCAATGACGCTTTTCGCCTTCATGGACATGTCCTGCTCGGCGAGCTCTACTACCGGAAAGGGAAATGGAAGGAAGCGGATCGCGAGTGGAAGGCTATTCTCGACAAATTCCAGAGCCGCACGAGGTGGCCCGCCTTCAAGTGGGCAGAGCTCCGCCTCCCCGGGTATCACCCGGAGAAGTGAACCCGGACCCTCGCAGGCACAAAAACTTCCGCGTTGCAACGCGGCCGGGTACGATCCCCGGCGCCATGTCCGTCGATCACGTCCTTCACAAGCTCCTCACCGGGCGCGACTCCGACTGCGCGACCTCCGTCCGCGTCATCCCCGCGCGCGAGGCCCGCTGCGCCGAATTCCCCGAGGCCCTCGACCCGCGAATCGTCGAGGTCTATCGCAAGCGGGGGATCGAGCGGCTCTACACCCACCAGGCCCAGTCGATCGCCCACGTCCTCGCCGGGCGCCACGTCGTCGTCGTCACGCCGACCGCGAGCGGGAAGACCCTCTGCTACAACCTCCCCGTCCTCGACGCCGTCCTCCGGAACGAGGCGACCCGGGCCCTCTACCTCTTCCCGACCAAGGCCCTCTCGAACGACCAGCGCGCCGAGATGCAAGAGGTCGTCGAGGCCCTCGGGATGCCGATCAAGAGCTTCACCTACGACGGAGACACCCCCGAGGACGCCCGCCGCGCCATCCGCGCCCAGGGGCACATCGTCGTCACGAATCCCGACATGCTCCACCAGGGAATCCTGTCGCATCACACGAAGTGGGCCAAGCTCTTCGAGAACCTGAAGTACGTCGTCGTCGACGAGCTGCACACCTACCGCGGCGTCTTCGGGAGCCACGTCGCGAACCTGATCCGGCGGCTCAAGCGCGTCTGCGCCTTCTACCGCTCGAAGCCGACGTTCGTGATGTGCTCCGCGACGATCGCAAACCCGAAGGAGCTCGCCGAGAAGCTCACCGAGCTTCCCGTCGAGCTGGTCGACGACAACGGCGCACCGAGCGGCGAAAAGACGCTCGTCCTCTGGAACCCCCCCGTCGTTCACAAGGAGCTGGGGATCCGTCGCAGCTTCCTCAAGGAGGCCGAGCGCCTGACGGGCGAATTCGTCGGCGAGGACATCCAGTCGATCTGCTTCGCGACGAGCCGCCTGAACGTCGAGATTCTGACGACCTACCTCAAGGAGCGCTTCGAGAAGTACCCCCACCTGAGGGGCCGCGTGCGCGGGTACAGGGGAGGCTACCTCCCGAACATGCGTCGCGAGATCGAGCAGGGCCTCCGGAGCGGCGAGGTCCGCTGCGTCGTCTCCACCAACGCCCTGGAGCTCGGCATCGACATCGGCGCGCTCGACGCCTGCATCATGGCGGGCTACCCGGGGACGGTCGCGAGCACGTGGCAGCAGGCGGGCCGCGCGGGGCGCCGCAGCGGGAAGTCGTGCGCGATCCTGATCGCCCGCAGCGACCCGATGGACCAGTACCTCGTCACGAACCCCGAGTACTTCTTCGGCCGCTCCCCCGAGCACGGCCTGGTGAACCCCGACAACCTCCTCATCCTGATCTCGCACGTGAAGTGCGCCGCGTTCGAGCTGCCGATCCAGGACGGGGAGTCGTTCGGGAAGGACGACCTGCCGGGAATCCTGAAGTACCTCGAGGAGGAGAAGATCCTCCACCACGCTGGGCAGAAGTGGCATTGGACGCAGGAGGTCTACCCCGCCGACGGCGTGTCGCTCCGGTCGGCGACGAACGAGAACTTCGTCGTGATGGACATGACGGACAACAACCGCGTGATCGGCGAGGTGGACTACACGGCGGCCCCGGAGACGGTCTACGAGGAGGCCGTCTACCTTTGCGAGGGGACGCAGTACCAGGTGAAGAAGCTCGACTACGAGCAGCGGCGGGCGTACGTGAAGAAGGTCGAGGTCGACTACTACACGGATGCGATCACGAACACGTCGGTCAAGGTGCTCGACATCTTCGAGAAGGGGCACGGGCCGACCTGCCGCAAGGAGCACGGGGAGGTCCACGTCGCGTGGCGGGTCTCGGGTTTCAAGAAGGTGAAGTTCCACTCGCGCGAGAACGTGGGGTTCGGCGAGGTGAACCTGCCCGACCAGGAGATGCAGACGACGAGCTACTGGTTCACCTTCCCCGACGAGATGCTGAAGGCGACCGGGCACCCGAGGAGCGACCTGCTCGACGGCGTGGTGGGGATCGCGTATCTCCTGCACCACCTGGCGCCGTTCACGCTGATGTGCGACGTGCGGGACATCCACCGCTGCGTCGGCGACCACACGGCGGAGTGGTTCGCCCGGTGGGGGAGGGACGTGCGGGCGAAGGGGGGCCGCGTGGAGCCGCTCGACGCGGCGGGCAACCCGGTCTCGCTCGAGGACCTGGCGAAGTTCGAGCCGACGGTTTTCCTCTACGACAGCTACCCGGGCGGCGTGGGGTTCAGCCCGCAGCTCTTCGACGCGCACACAGGGCTCTTCGAGCGCGCGCTCGCGACGCTGCGTTCCTGCTCCTGCCCGCAGGGGTGCCCCTCCTGCGTCGGCCCCGTGAACGAGGTCGGCGTGCGCTCGAAGGAGCTCGCCTGCGAGCTGCTCGAGAAGGCCCTGGGAGAGCCGCGCCCGTGAAGGTCCAGTACGAGCTCACGCCGGAAGACCTTGTCGAATTTGCGATGCTATCCCTCCGTCGCCCAGCCGTGGCGCGGGCCATTCGAATGCGCCAGTTCGGCGTGGTGATGCTCTTCGGGGCCATGGGGATCGGCTTCACATTCCTTGACGGCCTCGGCAGGCTTCCGGCGTTTGTGGTGGTGGGTGGGATGCTGTTCGCCCTGGTCCTGCCGTCGCTATGGGCCGCTCAGGCGCGCCGTCAGGTAGCGGCGTCCTATGCCGATGGCCGGAACCGCGCCCTGTATGCGGTGCACGAGATGATGCTGACGCCAGAGGCGCTGATCGTCGCGAGCGAGTTCAAGGAGACCAGGTTACGTTGGCGCGGGATCGAGGAAATCGGCGAAACGGAGAACCTATTCCTGATCGATGAATCGTCCGTGATGGGGTACGTGGTACCTCGGCGCCCATTCGAGAGCGGGGGTGCTGCGGACGGATTCCTGAAGGCCGCACGCGCCCATCGTGCTCGCGCTTGTTCGGGCATGTTGCCCGAGGCGCCAAGCCCCCAAGGCGGCGCGGAAGTGTAGCAAGGGCCGCACGAACTGGGGTCGCCGGTTGAAGATTGCACCGGCCGGACAGGCCCCAAAGGGGCCGAGAGAATGTAGCCAGGGCCGCAGGCCCTGGAATTCGGTCCAGAGAGGTGGATGGAGCCCCGAAGGGGCGAGAGAGCCGATGCCGCAATCACATGCGCGGGTTCTGATCCACGTTGTTTTCGCGACGAAGCGTCGGCAGCCGCTGATTCGCATGGATACAGAGGCCGACTTGTTCGCCTACATGGCCGCCACGCTAAAGGCCCAGGGTGCCCCCGCCCTGCTCGTCGGAGGAACGGACGATCACGTCCATATCCTCTGTAGCCTGTCTCGGACGGTGGCCATCGCCGATGTCATCGAAGAGGTGAAGACCGGATCCTCGAAGTGGATGAAGACTCGCGGCCCCGAGCTTCGCGGCTTTTCGTGGCAGGCGGGCTACGGCGTGTTTTCCGTGGCCCCCGATCGGGTGGAGGCGGTGAAGCGGTACATTGCGACGCAGCGCGAACATCATCGAAAACGGACCTTTCAGGAGGAGTACCTGGAGATCCTCCGAGCGGCTGGGGTGACGTTCGACGAACGGTACATGTGGGATTGAGGCGCACGGCTACCAATGGGCGTGCTGGAGACTGCGGCCACACCTTTCGGCAGCGTCGCCTCCGAGTTGGCCAAGAGAGCGCGGCCAGCGCCCCAGGCCCCGCAGGAACCAAGAGAATGTAGCCAGGGCCGCGGGCCCTGGAACGGTGGTCTTCGTCCCCTGGCGGAGCCCCGATGGGGCGACAGAGGGCTCCTTCTGCCGCCCCTTCGGGGCTCGGTATCGTCACATGGGCCGAACTCCAGGGCCTTCGGCCCTGGCTACATTCTTCTGCCCCTTCGGGGCAGGGGGGTGCGCTGGCCGAGCGCGATCGGCGCGGGGGGGTGCGCTGGCCGAGCGCGATCGGCGCGGGGGGGTGCGCTGGCCGAGCGCGATCGGCGCGGGGTCGTGCTTCGACCGAGCACAACAGTGGCGGCGTCGTGAACCAACCTGGCGAGATCGGGACCGTCGCGCCGACTCTCCTACGCTTCCAACTCTGCACCATGGGCTCCGCCGTGAATCGCAAGGCAGGCGTAGACTTCGCGCCGGGGCGCGGAGATACTCACGACAATGGACGCGCGCGAACGGCTGAATCGGATGATGGGGAGGAAGGAGGCCCCTCCGGAGCCTCCCTCCGTCCGCGAGAGGCTCTCTCGCGGGCCCGCCGAGCACGTCGTCCCGCCGGATGGACTCATCGAGCAGGTCGTCCGTGGCGATGAGGTCGACACGCCGTACGGCAAGGCGTGGCGCGCCGTCGAGACGTACGGACCCGGCCTCGTGAACGGGAACGAGCCCCTGGACGCCGTTGCCGACCTCCCCGGCGACGTGACCGCCCTCCTCGCCGGCGACGAGCGCCTCCGGACCATCCCCGCCGAGCGCATGGCCTTCCTCGACACCGAAACCAGCGGCCTCGCGGGCGGCACCGGGACCTTCGCCTTCCTCGTCGGCGTCGGCCGCCTCGCCCGCGGGAGCTTCTCCGTCCGCCAGTATGTCCTCCGCGACCTCTCCGAGGAGCAGGCCCTCCTCTCCGCCGTCGCCTCCGAGCTCTCCGACTGCGACGCCCTCGTCACGTTCAACGGCAAGTGCTTCGACGTCCCCCTCCTCGAGGCCCGCCTCCGCCTCGCATGCGTCGACCTCGACCTCGCTGGCCGCGCCCACTTCGACCTCCTCTTCTCCGCCCGCCGCCTCTTCCGCCGGTCGCTCGAGAATTGCCGCCTCGCCACGCTCGAGCGCGAGGTCCTCGGCGTGCGCCGCGGGCCCGACGTGGACGGCTCCGCGATCCCCGCCCTCTACTTCGATTACCTACGGACGCGCGACGCCCGGCCCCTCGCCTCGGTCTTTCGCCACAACGTCCAGGACATCCTTTCCCTCGCCACGCTGATGTGCCGCGTGGTCCGCATCGTCGAAGACCCCCTCCGCCGCGCGGGGGGGGCCGAGCTCGCCTCCGCCGGGGAGCTCCACGACCGGCTCGGAAACTCCGACGTCGCCCTCGCCTGCCTGGAGGCGGCGCTCGCGGGGCCTCTCTCCCCGGAGCCGAGGCGCCGCGCCCTCGAGCGCCTCTCCCTCCTTCACAAGGAACGCGAGGCGTGGGACGAGGCCGTCACGGCGTGGAAGGACATGGCCGAGCTCCCCTCGCCCGGCGTCTTCCCCTTCGAGGAGCTGGCGAAGTACCACGAGCACGTCTCCAAGGACCGCGCCGCGGCGCTCCGGTGGACCGAGCGGGCGCTGGCGCGGGCCGACCTGTCGGGCGCGGAGCGGGAGACGCTCGCCCACCGCCGCGCAAGGCTTTCTTCGAAGCCGCAGGGGCCGCGCCTGTTCTGACTTGACACCCCCTACCGGCGGGGATAGCATCGCCCCGTTCTCGACCAAACAGGCCCTCGCCCCTCTCCGTCGCAAATCACTGATGCGTAGAGCGATCCTCTCGGACATCCACAGCAACCTCGAAGCCTTCGAAGTCGTCCTGAAGGACATCGAATCGAAGCAGGTCGACGAGATCCTCTGTCTCGGGGACCTGATCGGCTACGGGCCGAACCCGCGCGAGGTCATCCTCAGGGCGCTCAACTTCAGCCGGGTGCTGCGCGGGAACCACGAGGACGCCCTTCTCTTCATCGCGACCGACTTCAACAAGGAGGCCTCCGCGGCGATCGACTGGACACGGGAGCAGCTCAACGCGAAGGAGGCTTCGAAGGAGGAGAACCACGCCCTGTGGAACTTCCTCGGCGACCTGACCGACCGCCACGACGTCGACGGGATGGTCTTCGTCCATGGCTCGCCCCGGGTCCCGACGCGCGAGTACGTCCGCGCCGCGGACGTGCACGACAAGGAGAAGATGACGGAGATCTTCTCGATGATCGAGCGGATCGGCTTCTGCGGCCACACGCACGAGCCGGGGATCTTCACGGAGGATGGGAAGTTCCTCTTCCCGAAGCTGATCAACAACCAGTACGTCCTCGATGCCCGCAGGACGCTGGTGAACGTCGGTTCGGTCGGGCAGCCGCGCGACCGCGACAACCGCGCGTGCTACGTGATCTACGACGGGGAGAAGGTGACCTTCCATCGCCTGGAGTACGACTTCCGGAAGACGATGAAGAAGATCGCCGAGACGCCAGCGCTCCCGTCCTACCTGGCCGCGCGTCTCAAGGACGGCCGATAGGTTCGCCATGGGCCTGTTCGACAAGCTCAAAGGGATGATCTCCTCGTCCTCGACGGGGGCCAAGGAGACTCCCTTCCTCGACGACTGCGAGGACATGAAGGAGCTGGCGGGCGGGTCGATGTCGAAGATCTACCGCGCGCACCACAAGCCGACGAAGACGATCCGCATCGTGAAACGGGTCACGCCGTCGACGCCGGAGGCCGTGAAGAAGCTCCAGACGGAACTCGAGATCTGCCTCGCGCTCGAGCACCCGAACATGGTCCGGTACCTTGCGTACGAGAAGCGCGACAAGTCGTACTGCATTCTCATGGAGCTGATCGAGGGGTCGAGCCTGCGCGACTTCCTCCTCGACCAGGTGACCGTGCGGGGCGCGAAGGCGCCGTTCGTCCCCTACCATTTCTTCACGGAGGTCTTCCACCAGGCCGCGAAGGCCCTCGCCTACCTGCACGAGAAGCAGTGCCTTCACATGGACATCAAGCCCGAGAACGTGATGATCGTCGGGCTGAAGTCGGGGCAGCCGCTGCCGAAGAAGCCGGTGGTGAAGATCGTCGACTTCGGCGTCGCGGTGAAGCTGGGCGCGCCCGACGTCCCGGTCGGCGGGTCGGTCTTCTACATCGCCCCCGAGGTGGTGCAGGGGGGCGGATCCGCCGCGCTCCACCCGCGCGTCGACCTGTACGCGCTCGGGGCGACGATGTACGAGGTCGCCACGGGAGAGCCGCCCTTCCTGCCGGAGTTCTTCCGGAAGAAGGACAAGAACTGGATGCACTACCGGGGGGAGTACGACCGACTCTCGCGCGAGGTGAGGAGCGCCTACGAGAAGGAGCTGCTCAAGAACCGCCTGGAGAAGGTCGTCGACCTCGCGAAGGTGAAGTACCCTGACGACATGAAGGCGATCCTGGAAAAGTGCCTCGAGCTGTCCTTCCAGCGGCGCTACGCGATGGACTACATGCTCGTGCGGGACATCGACGCCATCCTGCACCTGTTCACGCAGCACCGCACGGGGGCGCCCAAGTAGGGGCAGCCTGCTACGGCACCACGTAGTGAAAGCGCCAGGTGCCGTCCTCGAGGACGAACTCGACGAGGCTCGGAGCCGGGGTGCTCCAGCGGATCTGGACGCTCGCCTTCTCCTTCGCGTGCTCGTCGATGGCGATCCTCCGGATCTCGGCGCCGCGCCACATCTCCCGCCAGCCGTTCTGGTTCGCGGTGTACTGGCGCACGAACGCGTCGTAGCCGCCGTAGGTCTCCCGCTGCGCCATACTCAGCCGCTCGAAGTACGTCTTCGTGTCCCCGGCGACGATCGCCTCCCGCATCACGTCGACGGTCTCCCGGATGCGCGGGATCTGATCGTCCTCGTACTTCTGGTCCGGTTCCGCCAGGGGCTTGTCCGGGTTTCCCGCCTTGTCGGTGTCCTGGGTGGTGCAACCGACGAGCAGGGCGATTCCGGCAAGGACGGCGACGATGTGGCGCATGGTTTTCTCCTCCCCTCGCGAAAGGCGTCCCATGTTAACGTCGGAAAGAAAGGCCGTCCACAGGAGTTCCACGACGGGGGCGGTGAGGTGCTCTCCAGCTCTCGCTTGCCGTGGGCCGGGGGCCGGATTAGGATAGGACCCCTTCTTCCTCCCGAGGCGGCACGATGGGCGTCATCCAGGTCCTCGATCCCCTGGTCGTGAACAAGATCGCGGCCGGAGAGGTGATCGACCGCCCCGCGAGCATCGTCAAGGAGCTCGTCGAGAACGCGCTCGACGCGGGCGCGACCTGGATCCGCGTGGAGGTCCGCGACGGCGGGCGTCGCGAGATCCGCGTCGCCGACGACGGGTGCGGGATCGCCCCCGACGACCTCCCGCGCGCCTTCGCCAGCCACGCGACCAGCAAGCTCCGCACCCCCGAGGACCTGTTCTCCGTCCGCACGCTCGGGTTCCGCGGCGAGGCCCTCGCGTCGATCGGCGCCGTCTCCGAGGCGAGGATCCTCTCCCGCGTCCGCGGGGCCGCCGAGGGGGCCGAGATCGAGTGCCGCGGCGGGGAGATCGCCGCCGTCCGCCCCGCCGGCTGCGCCGAGGGGACGTCGATCGAGGTGAGGAACCTCTTCTACAACACCCCGGTCCGCCGGCGCTTCCTCAAGTCCCCGAACGTCGAGTACGGCCACCTCCAGGACATGCTCACGCGCTTCGCCCTCTCCGCCCTCTCCGTCCGCTTCGAGCTGGTCCGCGAGGGGCAGCTCGAGTGGAGCCTCCCGGCCGCGCCCGACTTCCTCGATCGCGTCGCGCACGCCTTCGGATCGGAGGTCCGGGACGGCGTCCGCCGCGTGGAGGCCTCCGCGGGAGACGTGAAGGCCCGCATCTTCATCGGGACCGCCGCCATCGCGCGTCCTACGCCCCGCCTTCAGTACTTCTGGGTGAACGGCCGCTACGTCCGCGACCGCCTGATCACCCGCGCCGTGATGGACTCCGCCCGCGAGCTCATCCCGCACGACCGCTTCCCCGTCGTCTTCCTCTTCATCGACCTCCCGCCGATGGACGTCGACGTCAACGTCCACCCGTCGAAAACGGAGATCCGCTTCCGGAACGGCTGGCAGGTCCACGACCTCGTCCAGGCCACCATCCGAGAACGGATGCTCTCGCGCGACCTCTCCCCCGCGATCCCGCTGCCGCCCCCAGTCCCGTGGGAGAGGCCCGCCTCGCCGCTCCTCGGGGGCCCCCTCCCGCCCGCCCCGTGGGACCGCGACGAGGCCTCCACGCCGGACCCCGTCCAGTCGTCGCTCCTGCCCCCCGGACCGGGGCGCTTCTTCCAGGTCCTCGGGATGTTCATCGTCGAGGAGGCCGCCGGCGAGCTTCGCATCATCGACCAGCACGCCCTCCACGAGCGCGTGATGTACTACGAGATGAAGCGGCGGTTCGAGGCGAACGGCATGCCGCGGCAGCGCCTCCTCCTCCCCGCCGTCGTCGAGCTGGGCGCGGACCGCGCCCCGAGGCTCGACGAGATCGTCCAGGCCCTCGGCGGCCTCGGCATCGAGGCGGAGCCGTTCGGAGGCGCGACGGTCATCGTCCGCGCCGTGCCCGAGCCCGTCGGCCACCTCGACCCCGCGGCGCTCGTGCGCGACCTGGTCGACTCCTGGGAGGCGAAGGAGAAGATGTCGCCCGAGTTCATCGATCGCCTCCTCTTCCGCATGGCGTGCCACGCGGCCGTTCGCGCGGGGGACCGCCTCGGCCAGGACGAGATTGCCCACCTGCTCGACCTCCGCGAGACCGTCGAGCAGGCATGGACCTGCCCCCACGGCAGGCCGACCACGCTCCGGATCCGGATCGAGGACCTCGAGAGGCACTTCCACCGCCGGTAACGATGCTCGCCCCCGCCCGCCAACGGCTGGCCTTCGAGACGCGGCCCCTGGCCGACGGGGTTGCGCTCCACCTCTGCCCGACGAGGCGGTTCAAGACGATCACGTTGAAGGCGTACGTCGAGGCGCACCTCGACGCCGACACGACGCTGACCGCGCTCCTTCCGTACGTCCTGCGCCGCGGGTGCCGCCGCGCGCCGACCCAGCGGCGAATCGTCCTCTTCCTGGAGTCGCTCTACGGCGCGAGCCTCTCGGTCGACGTCCTCAAGCTCGGCGAGCGGCAGCTCCCGCAGTTCCGCCTGGACGTGATTGCCGACGCCTACGCGCGCGGTCGGCAGGCCCCGCTGCGGCAGGCCGTGGAGTTCCTGGGGCGGCTCCTCTACCCCCCCGTCGTCGAGCAGGGCGGATTCCGCGCCCCGGTCGTGGCCTCGGAGGGGGAGAACCTCCGCCACTTCATCGAGGGGCTCGTGAACGACCCGATGGAGTACGCGAGCGAGCGGATGAACGAGGCGATGTGCGAGGGGGAGGCCTTCGCGCGCTACGAGTACGGGCGGCTGGACGAGATCGCGGCGGTCGACCCGAAGAGGCTTCTCGCCCGCCACCGCCGACTCATGGAGGGGAACCCGATCCACGTCTTCGCCGTGGGCGACTTCGACGCGGACGCGATGGAGCGGATGGCCGCGCGGGCCTTTCGCGCGAGGCGGCGCGGAAAGGCGGAGCTGCCGGCGACGGTCGTGCACGTGCCGCCGCGCGAGCCGCGCCGCGTCGTGGAGCACCTCCCCGACCTCGAGCAGGGGAAGCTCGTGATCGGCTGGCGCACGGGGCTCACGCTGATCGACGCGGGGATGTCGGGGCTCGCGATGTTCAACGGCCTCTTCGGCGCGTTCTCGCACTCGCGTCTCTTCCGCCGGCTCCGCGAGCGGGACGGGCTGGCGTATTACGTCGAGACCGCGATCGACAAGAGCAAGGGGCTTCTCTTCCTGAGGGCGGGGATCCCGCTCGACGCGCTCGACAAGGCCCGCACGGTGATCGAGCAGGAGCTGGCGTCGATCGCGAAGGGGGAGATCGGGGCCGAGGAGCTCGAGATGACGCGGCAGTCGCTCAAGGCGCGCATCCGCGCGATGTCCGACAATCCGGCCAGGATGATCACGGCGCACCTCGAGGGGATCCTGAACGGCCGCCCCGTGCCGCCCGAGGAGCGGGAGGAGAGCATCGAGCGGGTGACGGCCGAGCAGGTCGCGGAGGCGGCGCGGCGCGTCCGCCTGGACACCGAGTACTTCCTCGCCGCGGGGGAGCAGGAATGACCGTCGCGATCCATCCGTTCGAGCCGGGGCTCCTGCCCGAAGTCGTCGCGTGGTGGAACCGCGCGTTCGCGGACCGGCGGGGCTTCTTCCCCGTCACGGAGGAACTCTTCCAGGCCCGGGTGGTCGGGAAGCGGAATGCGGTGGAGGAGTTCGAACCCGCGCGCTTCCTTGTGGGGCGGGACGGGGAGCGGGTCGTCGGCGCCGCGCACGTCGGCGTGCGGTCCGAGGAGTACTGCACAGCGGTGTTCCGGAATTGGCCGGGCGGATCGCAGGCGTACCTTGCGATGATCGGCGTCGAGCCGTCGATGAGGCGGCAGGGGATTGGCGGGCGGCTCTACGCGGCCGCGGTTGCCGCCGTCGCCGGGAGCGGGACGCTGTCGATCGACGGGCAGTGCGTGAACCCGTTCTACGGGAACAGCGAGGCGCCGTTCACGCCGTTCTTCGGGACGACGGAGGGGATCTCGATCCCGTGGGACGACTCGGCGACGCGCGGGTTTTTCACGAAGCGGGGGCACACGCCGCGCTTTCGGGCCCTGTCGCTGGAGGCGGACCTCCCCGAAGGCGGCGCGGACCTTGCGTGGACCGAGGAGGCGGTGAAGGGCGGGTTCACGATCGAGGTCCTGGCGAGCCGCCTCCCCGAGCTGGGGAGCGCGCTCGTGCACGCGCGGCGGGCCCCGTGCGATACGCCATACGACGCGGCGGCCCTCCACCGAGAGGGGATCATCTGCGCGATTGCGGTCGGCTACCGGATGACGCAGGTGCACCCGGCGCGCTACGCGGTCTATGAGGTCGCGGTCGCCGAGGGCCTTCGCGGACACGGCCTCGGCACGGCCGCGCTCGCGGCGCTGCTAAGGAACGCCGCGGCGAAGGGGGTGCGCCAGGCGGAGGTCCTGACGGTGCCCGAGCTGTCCAAGGGTGCCCCCGAGATGTACGCCCGGATGGGGTTCCGCGAGGTCGCCTCCTGGGCCATTTACTAATGGAGTCGCGCCCGTAAGGGCGCGTTGGAGTCGCGCCCGTAAGGGCGCGTTGGAGTCGCGCCCGTAAGGGCGCGGGGGGGTGACGCCCGTAAGGGCGTCACGGCGTGTGTCATGGGAAAGTGGATCGTCGTCCTGCTCGTCGTCCTCTCAGCCGGCGGCTGGTTCGCCTGGCGGCGATGGGGGCGCGTCGAGCTGCCGGAGGTCCGCAGCGTCCGCTTGGCGCGCGGCCGGGTGACCGCCTACGTCGTCGCGACTGGCAAGATCGAGTCAATGCAGCAGACCACGGTCCGCGCCCGGATCGAGGGGCGCGTCGAAAAGCTCCTCGTCGAGGAGGGGGACGAGATCGCCAAGGACACCGAGCTGATCCTCTTCGACCGCCGCGAAGCCGAAAACCGGGCCACCTATGCCGAACAGGACCTCTCCTTCGCCTCATTGGAGGCGAAGGACGCCCAGAACGACCTCGAGCGGCTCCAGTCGCTCTCGAGCATCGAGATGGAGTCCAAGCAGCGCCTCGACGTCGCTCGGACGCGGTACGAGAAGGCCTGTGCGAAGGCCGAGATGGCCCGTCAGGACTTGAAGCTCGCGCAGATCCGCCTCGAGAAGCTCGCCTGCAGGAGCCCCCAGGGGTGCGTCCTGATCGAGGAAAAGGTCGAGGACGGCCAGTGGGTGACGTCCGGGCAGGAGCTGCTCGAGATCGCCGACATCGACCACCTCAAGGTGATCGCCAAGGTCGACGAGGCCGACGCGCCTCGGGTCGAGGAGCAGGACGGCGTCGAGGCGACGAGCGACTCGCTCCCCGGCCACCGCTTCGTGGCGCGCGTGACCGCGATCTCCCCCTACGCCAGGCTCGACAGGGACTCGATGATCGTCGAGGTCACGGTGGTGCTGGACGAGCCGACGCGGCTCCTCAGGATTGGCAACGAGGTCGACGTCCGGATCGTGACCGAAGAGCGCCCCGATGCCGCGTGGCTCCCGGTGGAGGCGGTCCAGGAGCGGGAGGGGCAGCCCGTCGTGTATGTCCACGAGCACGGCTTTGTCGTCGTGCGCCCCGTGAAGGTCGGAATCTCGAACCCGACCCAGTCGGAGATCCTGGAGGGGCTCACGGAATCCGATGTGGTCCTCGTTCCGGGGGATCACCCGCTGGAGCCTGGACAGGCCGTGCTGGCGAAATAGGCGAGGGGCGACGCTCCGCGTCGCCCGTACGGGTCAATGCGGTGCCTTTGGATTCAATCGTCCATCTCCACGAAGCGGCCAAGGCGTTCCGCACCGGCGAGGTCGAGGTGCGGGCCCTTGCGGGGATGTCGCTCGACGTCCCCCCAGGCGACTTCGTGGCGATCATGGGCCCGAGCGGCTCCGGCAAGTCGACCCTCCTCAACGTCCTCGGCTGCCTGACGCCCCTGACGGGCGGGACCTACCGCCTCGCCGGAGAGGACGTGAGCCGGGCTTCGCGGAACCGCCTCGCGGAGATCCGGAACCGGCGGGTCGGATTCGTCTTCCAGCAGTTCAACCTCCTCGCGCGCCTCGACGCCGTCGGGAACGTCGACGTCCCGATGATCTACGCCGGCGCCCAGCCCGCCGAACGCCGCGCGAGGGCGGAGGAACTCCTCCACGCCGTGGGCCTCTCCGCGCGGATGGGGCACCTCCCGAGCCAGCTCTCGGGGGGAGAGCAGCAGCGGGTCGCCATCGCGCGGGCCCTCACGAATCGCCCGTCGATCCTCCTTGCCGACGAGCCGACGGGGAACCTCGACAGCGAGTCGGGGCGTGAAGTCATGGAGATCTTCCGCAGGCTGAACGACGATGGCGTCACGATCCTCATGGTCACGCACAACGACGAGAGCGCGCGGTACGCGAAGCGCGTCGTGCGGATGAAGGACGGGAGGGCCCTGGCGCCGTGATCCCGCTCCGCGAGCTTCTGAAGCTGGCCTTCGCGTCGATGGGGGCGAACCGCTTCCGCACGACGCTCTCGATGCTCGGCGTGATCATCGGCGTCGCGAGCGTGGTCGCGATCGGATCGGTGGGGTCGAGCGGAAAGCGGATCATCCTCTCGGAGCTGGAGACCTTCGGCGTCCGCACGGTCTGGGTCATGCGCGAGTGGGACGACAAGCCGACGAAGTCGGAGCGCGGCGGGAACTGGATCGTGAACGAGGACCTCCCCGAGATCCTGGCGCGATGCCCGCACGTGGCGCGCGTCTCGCCGCTCTTCGACAAGTGGAACCTCTGGGCGAGCCAGGGGTCGAGGCACAAGCGGGTTCGCATCTCGGGCGTGGACGCCTCCTACTACTTCATCGACAACGAGTCGATGGACCGCGGGCGGTTCCTCCTGCCGGCGGACATCCGGCACAAGCGGAAGGTGTGCGTCATCGGGACCGAGGTCTGGAAGGAGCTCTACGGCCGGATGACCGATCCGATCGGGAAGCTCCTCGACTTCGGATACGGGAAGTTCGAGATCGTGGGCGTCCTCGGGGACAAGAGCCGCGAGTTCCTGAAGAGTATCGGCAGCATGGGCGGGGAGAACGCGAACGACCGGGTCGTGATCCCGTACACGGTCTACCAGTCGAAGTTCAACCAGCGAGGGATCCGCGCGATCCAGGCGGAGGCTCGGACGATGGAGGACGCCCCGGCCGCGGCGGAGGAGATCAAGGCGCTCCTCTCGCGGCGGCACGAGGCGAAGTACAAGTACCACTCGGAAACGATGAAGCAGTACATCGAGACGACGGAGAGCGTCGTCGGGGTCGCGTGGTGGGTGGCGCTCGTCGCGGCGATCATCAGCCTGGTCGTCGGCGGGATCGGGATCATGAACATCATGACCTCGGCGGTCGTGGAGCGGATCCGCGAGATCGGCGTCCGGAAGGCCCTGGGGGCCAAGGACCGCGACATCCTCGTCCAGTTTCTCGTCGAGTCCGCGACGATCGCGACGACCGGAGGGTTGCTCGGGATCGCGTTCGGCTGCGGGGCGACGATCGCGATCGGGGCGGTCAGCCGACGGCCTGTCGAGCTGTCGTTCGACTTCCTCGCCCTCGGCGTGGTCGTCTCGTTCGCCACGGGGATCTTCTCGGGGCTGTACCCCGCCTACCGCGCGGCGCGGCTCGATCCCGTCGAGGCTCTCCGGTACGACTAGCGGAACGGTACTTGCGCTCCGCTCCGGGATGGGGGAAGATGATCGGGAACCGGAGAGCGGGTCGGGATGGGTTCCCCGCACCGGTCGGTCGGGGGTCATGTACCACGCCTATTTGATCAATCCGAGCGGCGACGGCGGGCTTTCCCCGCTGGACGCCAAGCAGCTCTGCGACGCGCTCGTCGACGCGGGGGCGGGCTGGACCGGCCGCCCCAACGAGTACGCGTGGAACTACGCGGGGCTCGGGCCTGCACGCATCAAGGTCCGCCGCCAGGTCGTCGACCTCCTCGTCCAGGTGGACCCGCCCGAAACCCTGGCGCAGCGGGTCGCCATCTCGCTCCGCTTCGCGCTCGAATTCGCGGGGAAGTTCGACCTCGTCCTCTTCGACCCGCAGGTGGGGAAGGTCGTCGACGCGCGCGACGTGGAGGCGATCGAGCGGACGCTCGAGCCCGAGATGGTCCGCGAGGGCGCCTTCGCGACGCTCGAGGAGGAGGTCTTCGCCCTGGCCCTCCCAGAGCCCTCCGCGCTGGCCCGCGCCGTGGCGGGGCTGCGGAACGGGCTGGAGCTGCTCAGGAAGGCGGCGACGACGATCCCGCTCCTGGGGGCGCTCCTCGCGCTCGCGATCTCCGTCGTGTTCTTCCCCGTGTACGCGATCGCCTGGCTCTTCGAGGCCTCGCGCCAGGCCCGGGCCGGGACGGCCCTCGCGTGCATCGCGTACCTCATGCTCCTCGCTGCGGTCCCGCTGGCAATCCACTATTTCCCCGGGATCCGCGCGCCGATCGAGGGGGTGCGTCCGTCGGCGTACGGCAGGATTGCGCAGTACTACGTGATCGTGAACGCCATCTGCCTCGCGATCCGCTTCCTCGGCTGGCCCAAGCGCTCCCCGCCGACGGGCAAGACCGTGCGCCTCATGCGCGCAATGACCGCGCCGCTCTAGTGTCCCGTCAACCGCTATTCCGGCAGGTGGAGTCGCGCGCGTAAGCGCGCGGTGGATCACGCCCGTAAGGGCGTGCGGCCGCGGGATCACGCCCTTATGGGCGTGATCCACCGCGCCCTTACGGGCGCGACTCCAG
>ORMF011457239.1_pt1 | contig 17105 bp, 15 predicted proteins | sample 1779871 | NCBI WGS metagenome assembly ORMF01 (sample SAMEA104232316, study PRJEB22302) | groundwater metagenome | biome: forest; feature: aquifer; material: groundwater | place: USA | collected 2011-08-07 | depth 5.4 m
TCCCGCGCGATGCGCCCGGCATCACATTGGTACGCATGCTCAATGTGTTCGGCTACGACGACGCGCCGCACGGGCATGGCGAGCTGCTGTTCGAGAACGTGCGCGTGCCGGCGTCGAACCTGCTCCTTGGCGAAGGACGCGGTTTCGAGATCGCGCAAGGAAGGCTCGGCCCCGGACGCATTCATCACTGCATGCGGCAGGTTGGCGTGGCGGAGCGCGCGCTGGAGCTGATGTGCCGTCGGTCCCGCGAGCGCGTCGCGTTCGGCAAGCCGCTGAGCGAGAACGACATCACGCAGGAGCGGATCGCGCAGGCACGCATCGAGATCGACCGTGCGCGGCTTCTCGTGCTGCATGCGGCGTGGGTGGTGGACACCTACGGCAACAAGGCGGCCCGGCTGGCGATCGCCGAAATCAAGGTGGCCGTACCCGACATGACGTCGCGCGTGCTCGACTGGGCGATCCAGCTGTTCGGGGCCGCGGGGGTCAGTCAGATGTTCCCGCTGGCGTATCTGGCGGCCACGGCGCGCACGATGCGCATCCTCGATGGACCGGACGAAGTGCACCGCCGGCAAATCGCGCAGCTGGAGTTGCGGAAGTACCAGACATGACCACGAAGGTCACGACAATCACCCCCCCTCGTGAACTTCGCGTTCTTCGTGGTCAGTACCGTGATTCGATGAGTCGCCACGCTCGTTCGGCGAGCGGCCGCGCGCGCGCACCGGCCCGCCGCGCGTCCGGGTCGTTGGCCGTTCCCGCGACGACGCGCCCAAAGATGCCCTGGAAGATCGCCGCGAAGCGGAACATCGCGAAGGCGACGTAGAACTCCCACTCCGGTAACGAGGCACGCCCCGTCAGGCGGCAATACGTGTCGAGATATTCCCCTTCGCTCGGGATCCCTTCCGGCCGCGTGCGATCCGCAAACGCGCCAAAGTCTTCCGGACCAGTCCGGAAGATCAGCACGTGATGACCGAGATCCACGAGCGGATGGCCAATGGTGGACAGCTCCCAGTCGATCACTGCCGCGACGCGTGGCTCTGACGGATGGAACAGCAGGTTTCCGGGACGGTAGTCGCCGTGCACCACCGCATTCTCGTCACCGGGCGGGATGTGCGCCGGAAGCCATTCGATCAGCCGTTCCATCGCCTCGATGCGCTCGGTCTCCGACGCGCGATACTGCGCCGTCCAGCGATGCACCTGCCGGGCGACATAGTTGCCCGGCTTCCCGTAGTTCGTGAGGCCGGCGGCGCGCCAGTCCACTATATGCAGCCGCGCGAGCACCGAGATCATCGACTCGTACATGGCGCGGCGCTCGGCGGGAGAGCGGTCAGGAAGCGTCGCATCGGTCATCGGCTGCCCGGCGACGTACTCCATCAGGAAGAACGGCGTGCCGATCACCTGCGGGTCTTCGCACAACAGGTACGTTTTCGGAACCGGCACGCCGCTCGTTCGTAGAGCGGTCATCACGCGATACTCCCGGTCGACCGCGTGGGCGGACGGCAGCAGTTGGCCGGGTGGCTTGCGGCGGAGGACGTACTCTCGCGGACCCAGAGGGTCCGCGCCGCTCGCGGCACCGCTCAGGTAGTACGTGGGGTTGGACTGGCCTCCGCGGAACTGGCGCACGGAAATCGGCGCGGCGAAGTGCAACAAATGTTCAGCGAGATAACGCTCAAGTGCACCGACATCGAAGCGATGCGTCTCGAGGACGTCGATCGTGCCGGCAGGATGCACGACGCAACTCTACTGGTCTCTACACGGATGGCGCTATTGGGCAGATCACCGATTTCATTTTTGATCGATCGAAGACCGGCGACGACACACGGCAGACTTGGGAATCAAAGTCCGATTAGAATAAGCGCCCCACGATGCAAATCTTCATGACCGGCGCCACCGGCTACATCGGATCGTCGGTGCTCGATGCATTCATGCGCGCGACCCACGATGTAACCGCGCTCGTGCGCGATCCTGAGAAGGCGGAGTTCATTGGCCGGCGTGGAGCGCATCCTGTCATCGGTGATCTCGCCAAACCTGCGTCCTATGCGTCCATGGCAGAGCAGGCTGACGTCATCGTGCACACGGCGCTCGATGGCTCGACGCGGGGCCAGAAGATTGATCGCCAGGCGGTCGATACATTTCTTGCGGTGATGACCAGTCGCGCCGCATCCGGCATTCCCTCGGCCTTCGTGTACACCTCCGGCGTGTGGGTGCTGGGCGATACCTCTGCGCCCGTGGCCGAGGACGCGCCGCTGAGGCCGACACCGTTCGTCGCGTGGCGGCCGGAACATGAGCGGCTGGTACTCGAAGCCGAACGGACCGGGATCCGGACCGCGGTCGTGCGGCCTGGAATCGTCTATGGAGGCAATCGCGGGATCATTGCGGATTTGCTGAAAGATGCGGCAAATGGGCTGGTTCGGGTGATTGGTGACGGCAACAATCACTGGCCCTGCGTGTACGCGCGAGACCTCGCCGACCTCTACCTGCGCGTCACCTGCAACCCTGAGGCCTCCGGTGTGTTTCACGCCAACGACGAAGCCGACGAAAGCGTTGGTGACATCGTCGACGCCATCGCGCGTCATGCCCGGATGCGCCCGGACGTGCGCCACGTGCCGCTCAAGGAAGCCCGGGCGAAGATGGGCCCCTACGCCGACGCGCTCGCCCTCGATCAACGGGTGCGCGGTCCGCGCGCCCGCGCGCTCGGGTGGTCGCCGACGCTCCACTCGGTGGCCGGCAATGTCGCCAGGTTGCTGGAAGAATTCAGAACTCGCAAAGAGGCGGCGTAGGGGAAACTAATCCTCACGGTCTTCGTCTTCCGCACCTGGCAGGAGTTCGAAGAACGCATCGAGGCTCCGGTCCAGCGCCCGCCGGAGTTGCGGCACTGTTCCGTCGATCGTGTGGAGCGTCAGTCCCGCTTGCGATCCATCCTTGAGGCTCAGCCGTCCCTCGTCTGCTCCGGTGAGCGAGCCTTCAGGGACGAGCCGAACGCCGTAGACCAATGTGTAGCGCGCCATATCAGGCCACTATACTAGTGGACCATTCGAACTGAATGCCTACAGGTGTGCGCATTCGCGCCTCAGTTGCAGCGGCCATCGCGCTTGCCGTCGTGGCGGCGCTTTTTGCGCAGGACCGTCCGGGTGCGCCTCGAGTCTCACCCGCCGGCCCCGCCCTGGATGAGATTCGCGGAGACGATATCGCTGCGCATATCAAATTCCTGTCGGGCGATTTGCTTGAAGGACGAGCACCCTCGACCCGGGGCGGACGGCTCGCCGCCTCCTATCTAGCAACTCAGCTTGCGACGCTCGGCTATGGACCAGCAGGCGACAACGGCACGTACTTCCAGGATGTCTCGATCCTCGAATCGGTGGTCAGCCCGTCGTTCACGCTGACGGTTGGCAAGGGGACGCCCTTCACGTATCGGCAGGACGTGGTCGCATTCACCGGGCGGCAGGAACCGCACGTCCGCGTCGATGGCGAGCTTGTCTTCGTGGGTCACGGTATTGTCGCGCCTGAATACAGGTGGAATGACTACGCCGGCGTCGACATGAAAGGGAAAGTGGCCCTCATCATGGTCAACGATCCTCCGGCGACCGCGGACGAACCGCAGTTGTTCGGCGGTCGCGCGATGACCTACTACGGGCGCTGGACCTACAAGTACGAGGAAGCTGCCCGACAAGGCGCGGTCGGCGCCCTCCTGATTCATACGCCGGAATCCGCCACGTACCCGTGGCAGGTCGTCCAGTCATCATGGACAGGAACGCTGTATTCGCTGCCCCCGTCCGCGGGTGAGCCAGCGCTCGCGTTGAAAGCGTGGGTCACCAATGATGCCGCGACGGAAATCGTTCGGCGTGCCGGCAAGGATCTCGATGCGCTTCGTGCTGCGGCACTCGAGCGCGGCGCAGCGCCGCAACCGCTCGGCATCAGCGTGTCCGCGACGATTGATCAGAAAGTCCAGCAGAGAATTTCTCAGAACGTGATTGGCGTCCTCACCGGGACGAACCCGCGGGAGGGGATCATTTTCTCTGCGCACTACGATCACCTTGGGATAGCGGAGCCGAAGTCCGGCGAGCCGGCTGACGCCGATCGCACTTACAACGGCGCGATCGACAACGCATCGGGCGATGCAGGGACGCTCGAGATCGCGCAGGCGTTTGCCCGTGCGCGTACCCGGCCGCAGCGCTCGGTCTACGTCATGTTTTCAACCGCGGAAGAGTCAGGACTGCTTGGTTCGGCGTGGTTTGCCGCGCATCCCGCGCTTCCCCCCGGCGGCTGGGCCGCGAATATCAACATCGACGGATTGAATTTTTCCGGGCCGACTCGAGACATCGTTCTGCTGGGCGCCGAACGCTCGTCGATCGGCACGGTTGCATCGGAGCTCGCCGCCCGCCATCGGCGCGTGGTTGGCGCGGATCCCGAGCCGGAGCGCGGCTATTTTTTCAGATCCGATCACTTCTCCCTTGCGAAGGTCGGCATTCCCGCAGTGTCCATCGGCGAGCCGGTCGACTTCATCGGGAAGGATCCTGGTTTCGCCAAGCGGGTGCACGACGAGTACAACGAGAAGCGGTATCACCAGCCAAGTGATGAATTCCAGCAGGACTGGAACTACGCGGGCGCCGTTCAGGACATGCGGCTGCTTGCGGAACTTGGGTGGCGCCTAGCCAACGACCCGGCGATGGCGACGTACAACCCGAACGAGCAGTTCGCCCGCCCACGACAGTAATGGGGGCGGAACTGGTTTCGCTCGCCGACGTACGAGCGGCGGCAGCGCGCATCGCGGGCGTGGCGCGACGGACGCCGCCCATCGAGGTCGGCGCGGGCCTCGGCCCAACGTTCACCGTCAAGTGCGAGAACATGCAGCCGGCCGGCGCCTTCAAGATCCGCGGCGCCTACAACATGCTCTCGCAACTCGGCCAGGACGCGCGGGCGGCCGGCGTCATCACGTACTCATCCGGCAACCACGGCCAGGCGATGGCGCTCGCCGCACGCCTCCTCGGCGTCCGGGCCGTCGTTGTGATGCCCGAGACCGCACCGCGGGTGAAGGTCGTGGGTGCGGAACGCTACGGGGCGGAAGTCCTCTTCGCCGGCACGACCGTGCTCGACCGCAAGGCGCGCGCGGAATCCGAGGCTGCGGCGCGAGGACTGACGATGGTGCCGCCATTTGATCATCCGTGGATCATCGCGGGACAGGGAACCTGCGCGCTCGAGATCGTCGAGCAGTCCCAGGTGTTGTCCGCCGTCTATGTTCCGGTCGGCGGAGGCGGACTGATTTCCGGAGTGTCGGCCGCGATCAAGGCATTGCGCAGCGACGTGCGAATCGTGGGCGTCGAGCCGGCGGGCGCTCCGAAGATGACTGCATCGCGCGCGATGGGACACCCTGTCACGCTGCCGATGACCGCGAGCATCGCGGACGGTCTGCTATCGGTGCGTCCGGGCGATCTCACGTTCGCGCACGTCCAGGCATTCGTCGACGAGGTTGTCACCGTTGACGATCGCCAGATCGCGGCGGCTGTGAAGTGGCTCTTCGACAACGCGAATGTCGTCGCGGAACCGAGCGGCGCCGCAAGCGTAGCCGCCGTACTGCGCGACGACCACCCGATTGCGGCGGGAACAGTTGCGGTGATCTCAGGCGGCAACGTCGCGGCGGCGGACTATGCGAAGTACATTTCCGATTAGTGATTAGTGATTGAGAAGGCGCCGTGCCTCGTCGATCCCGGCCTCGACTGATGTGACCTCGCCGTCGAGCTGTTTTTCGTAGACCTGCTTGAGTATCTCGCCGACGCGAGGGCCAGGGGACAGGCCAAGCGCCAGGAGGTGCCGTCCGAGGAGCAGCGGGGCAGGAGGGTGATGCTCGACGCCGAGCGCACGTGCGCGCTCGATGAACCAGTCCATCGCGGAGCAATCGAAGTCGCCGGTCCGGCCGAGACAGTCCGCGCGCGCCAGCCGCGCGAGCAGCTCCAGATCGACCTTCTGCGCAAGCCTGCGGAACGCGCCATCGGTCACATTCGCGGCTTTCCTGAAGGCGCCCGGCTTCAGATGATGCGCGACCAGGCCGACGACCTGGCCGCGGACGTCGAAGCCATCGATTGAGTGGACGTTCAGGCGATCGAGCAGCCCGAGCGTCGGCTCGACACCTGCCTGCTCGTGGTCGAGCGACCGGATGCGGCCGTCGATACGCGCCGTCGTGGAAGGTTTCCCAAGGTCGTGGGTGACGGCGCCAAGCATCACGGTGACGCGGCGCGCGCGATTGAGGTCGCTATTCAGCTCGCGCGCCTTGTCGATCACCATGAGCGTGTGCGTCCAGACGTCACCCTCCGGGTGCCATTCCGGTTCCTGCTCGCATCCAACGAGCGGCAGGAGTTCGGGAAGCACACGCTCGACTACACCCAGATCCATTGCGAGGCGAAATCCAATCGACGGCCGCTCCGCCTGCAGCAGCAGTTTTTCGATCTCGCCCCAGATCCGCTCGGACGGCAGATCGTCGAGCGGGAGGCCCCGGCACAAGGCGGCGGTCGCCTCATCGAGTGTGACATCGAATCGGGCCGCGAACTGCACCGCGCGCAGCACGCGCAGGCTGTCATCTGAGAACGTGCGCGGATCGACGGCTCGCAATAGCCGCCGCTCGAGATCAGCGCGGCCGTCGAATGGATCTTCGTAACGATCCGTCAGCGGGTCCCACGCGATGGCGTTGATCGTGAAATCGCGGCGCCGCGCGGCGTCGGCGATCGACATCGAGGGATCGCCCCGCACGTCGAACCCCGTGTGGCCGCGGCCTTTCTTGGATTCGCGGCGTGGCAGCGCGACATCGATCTCGCCTTGGCTGCCGCCCGGGTGAACCAGTTTGTAGACAGGAAAACTCTGACCGACGGTCTCAACGCGTCCGAGCGGCGTGAGCAGCTCGACCAGTCGATCCTGCGCGAGACCGAATACTTCGATGTCGAGGTCTTTCGAGGGCCGGCCGCGCAAGCGATCGCGCACCCAGCCGCCGACGATCAGTGCGCGCCCTCCGGCGTCTCGGGCGGCGAGCGCAATACGGCGCGCGACGTCGAGCGATGAGCTCGGTTCGGCCACGCCGCGATTATCTGTTACGCCTGGTCCTCGCGTGCGTGTGTGTGGTGTCGGTGTTCAGGCGACGCGGCGTTCGCGTACGAGCGGCATCCGGACGATGCGCGGCGACTCCGTCGCGGTGGTTGGCTGGGGCCGGCGATCGCTTCGAAGGTCCCAGCCGGGCGTTTCGTGGCCGCAGGACGTGCATTGCAGAGACATCCGCCCCCGCTCGAAATGCAAGAGCGAATCATGCCCGTGGAGCCCGCAGATGAATTGCCGGAGCTGCTCGGCGGCGCGTGTCATGACGCCGGCGCCCGTTGGTGCTGCGGTCATCGTCTGCTGCGTGTCGGTAACCATTGCCGCGATTCCCCTTTTCTGAGTAACCACTGGTATGACGCCGGATTGCCTGTCGCCGTTTCCAGGGACTCGTTTCAACCATAGCCCGGCGTTTCAAGAGCAGTGCCACGGCCCAGCCGTATCGGACAGAGGCCAGTCACTGAATGAATAACGAATCGGACGCGAAGTCTGAACACCTGCACATTCGATTTGTCCTTCACCGGGGAGACATCGGTGATGGGATTCCGCCAGTCGCTGTCCGAAGTGTGGACGGTTCCTGCGTATCTCTCGAGGGGTTACGCGAGAAACGCAGCGAAACCCCGCAACACCCGTTATTCCTCCTTGAGGAGCGCGCGGATTACAAATCCGAGATTCGCCGGCCGCTCGCCGAGCCGACGCATGAAATAGGGGAACCATTCCCGGCCGAATGGGACGTACACGCGCATCCGGCAGCCTTTTTTCACCAAAGACGCCTGCAGATCGCGCCGTATCCCGTAGAGCATCTGGAATTCGAACCGATCCTTCGCGATTCCGCGCTTTGCGGCGTATTTCTCTGTCGCTTCCAGCAGGGTCGGGTCATGCGTGCCGAACGCAGGGTAGGTTCCCGAATCGAGGAGCATGCGCATCAGTCGGATGAAGGCCGCGTTGACGTCCGCCTTGTGTTGATGCGCGACCTCCGCCGGCTCCTTGTACGCGCCTTTGACCAGCCGGACACGTGCGCCCAGCTCATTCATGCGCCGGACGTCCTCCTCGGTGCGAGAGAGCGCCGCCTGCAGGGCGATGCCGATGTTCCGGTAATCCTGCTGCCATAGCGTCTCGAAAATATCGAGCGTCAGCTGCGTCCACGGCGAGTTCTCCATGTCGATGCGGACGAAGAATCCGTGCTTCCGGGCTGGCTCGAGGATGCGCCGCAGGTTGTCGACGCACGTCGCGCGGTCCACGCCCGCGCCGAGCTGCGTCAGTTTCAGCGAGATATTCCGCTCGATCCCCGAGACGACGATCACCTCGAGGAGACGGACGTACTCGCGCGTAGCGGCGGCGGATTCTTCGAGCGTCCTCACGCTCTCTCCGAGGTAGTCGAGGGTGAGGAGCAAGCCCTGCGCCTGGATGCTGCGAGCCGCGTCGATCGCTTCCTCGATCGTTTCGCCGGCGATGAAGCGGCGCGCGAAGCCTCCGGGCGACCGCAAGCCGTACGTCGACGCGAGGCGCTTCAGCAGGGTGCTGTTCGACAGGGCGTAAAACAGTGCTTTCGCACCCGCGTACATTCAGGGCTCCGGCGGGTCCAGAAGGACCCGCCCTACGGACACGGTAGGCCGGGTCCTCTTGGCCCCGGCGACCCGCCCTCCAGGCCTAATGGGTTCGGCGAGAGGGTGACGCGAGGAGGTGGTCAAGCGTGCGGGCGTAGTAGCGCAGAACATTGCGGTCGCGAACACGGATACGCCCTCGCTCGGCAACGATGATGCCGCGGGCCTCGAGCGGCTCTATCGCCGCCGCGATCGCCTCGGCGCCGGTCTGAACGCCGAGATTGGCGCCCACTGACCGCAGCGTGTCGAGCACCGCGTCGGCGCGCGACTCGAGCTCGCGGCGCGTGATCGACGGCCGCATCGCGTTGGCAATCACTGCGGTCGGGAGCACCTTGTGCAGCCGCCCGATCGCGCTCATGATCGCGTGCGCCAGATCCAGAACGTCGCGACGCGAGTTCGGGTCGACCCCGTCGATTGAGAGCGGCTTGCCGAACGTGATGATCGCGCGCGAGCGATAGCCGACCGCGTAACGCACCATCTCGGCGAGCTCGCGGCTGAACGGCCGCTGGGTCCGCTTCACGCGCTGGCGGGCGAGGACGTGATCCTCGAGCACGAAGTCGTACGCCACCGCCGTCGGGACGATCACCATCGGCGACACGTCCGCGTGCAGCGCGGCATGCAGCAGTCCCGTCTTCGGGCTCTTCAGGTCGCCGCTATAGCTGCGGCCCCCCTCCGGATAGAAGAACAGGTCGTGCCGCCGAAGCAGCTCCGCTACATACGCCTTGAGCGTGATCAGGTACGCCGGATCCTTCGTGTTGCGGCGGACCGGCATCGCGCCGGTGACGTGGCGATGCAGCAGGCCGAGCGGGCCGCCGAAGAGATTGATGCCCGCGGCGATGATCGGAGGGCGTATGCCGTTGTCGTCGAGCACGAGCGGCTCGGCAAGATAGTCGGTGTGACTCTTGTGATTCGAGGCGTAGACCACGCGGCCCGCGCGCGTGGCGGCCCTGACGATCTCGACGTTCTCGCCGAGCCGCTCGATCTTGCGCAGGATCGGATAGAGCGGATGCTTGAGCGCGCGGTAGATCGAATACCGCTGCGTTGTTCGCAGCTCGTCGAGGTACCCGTGGATACGCTCCCGCGCTGCGCGCCCACCGTGGCTGCCCTGCAGATAACGCTCGATTTCGTCCCGTGACAGGACCGCCTGGGTGATCTCGTCGAGCATCGACAACGGCGACTATACCACCCTACCAAGTTCGAAGTTCAAAGGTCGAAGTTCGAAGTAAGTGGAAAGTACTGAGGGCGTACTTCGGACTTACGTCGAACTTCGCACTTCGAACTTCGAACTTTCGACTGGCGGCCGTCAGGCCGCAAGGCGCCGGCAGATGGCGGTGGTGAATTCGGTTGTGCTCGCGGTGCCGCCGAGATCACGCGTGCGGACCTTGTCGTCGGTCAGCACGGCGCCAAGCGCTTTCATGATCCGATCGGCCATCGGTGCCTCGCCGATGTGCCGCAGCATGAGCAGCGCGGACAGCAGCAGTGCCATGGGGTTGGCCAGGTTGCGACCGGCGATGTCCGGCGCGCTGCCGTGCACCGCTTCGAAGACACCGATCTCGACACCGAGGTTCGCGGCAGGCACGACGCCGAGTCCGCCGACGAGGCCCGCACAGAGATCCGACACGATGTCGCCGTACAGGTTTGGCATCACCAGCATGTCGAACTGCTCGGGCTTCATCACGAGATGCATGCACGCCGCGTCCACGATCAGGTCGTCTTGCATGATGTCCGGATACAGCGCGCCCACGTTCTGGACGCACCTCAGGAAAAGGCCATCACCAAGCTTCATGATGTTTGCCTTGTGCACCGCCGTGACGCGTCTTCGGCCGTGCCGCCGCGCGTAGTCGAACGCGAACGCCGCGATGCGTGTCGACGCCTTCTCAGTGATGATCTTGAGGCTCTCGACGACACCAGGAACGACTTCGTGCTCCAGGCCGGAGTAGAGGTCCTCGGTGTTCTCCCGCACGATGACGAGATCAACGTCTTCGTACCGCGACGGGACCGACGGAATGTTCCAGACCGGTCGAAGATTCGCGAACAGCTCCAGCGCCTGTCGCAGGCCCACATTCACGCTCGTGAAGCCGCCGCCAACCGGCGTCGTCACCGGCCCCTTGAGCGCTACCTTGTTCCGCGTGATCGAGTCGAGCAGCTCCACCGGCAGCGTGGATCCATGTCGCTCGAGGGCGAGTACGCCGGCCGCGTACGATTCCCACTCGACATCGAGCCCCGCGGTCTCGAGGACCTTGACGACGGCGCTGCTGATCTCCGGGCCAATGCCATCGCCGGCGATCAGCGTGATGCGATGCTTAGCCATTTGGCCTTCGCCATTCCCCATATCGCATTGGCTATTCCCTCGCCTCCCAATACAGCAGCACCAGCGCGGCCGCGATGTTGAACATCATGAGGCGCGTGGAGAGCACATGCAGCGCGTCGAAGCGGGTTCGCCGATTGTCACCCGCCGGAAGCCGCGAGGGGAGTCCCCCCGCTTCCGCCTGCACCGCATCGATCTGGCGCAGGACGACCATGCCCGAATAGAGCGCGACCGCGAGCATGACAGCCGCGATGATCGCGCGCACGCCGACGTGCGCCGGGCGCGGACCGAGCACGCGCATCGCCGCCAGCGTGACGAGGAGCATGCCACCGGCGACGTAGGCGATGTAATGGAAACGGGCCAGCATCGCGCCGAACACGGTCCCCGCGAGCTCGCGGCCGGTTGCCGGCACGCTGGCCTGCAGCACCTGGAATGTCGTCGGCGCCACCACAGCGCCCAGAATGACCATTCCGCCAAGCCAGACGACGAGCGCGAGCACGTAGAGATACCGGAGCGTGAGCATCAGGAGATTATAGTTTGGCGTGCGCGCGGCCTATGCCTGGTGCGCCTCGAGACACTCGCGCACCGATCTCGCGAGCGCTTCAGCGGTGAACGGCTTTGGCAGGAAGCACGTGGCCTCGTCGAGAACGCCGTGATGCACGATCGCCTGGTCAGCATAGCCTGACATGTAGAGCACTTTCGATTCCGGGTGCTGCTGCTGCAGCAGCGTGGCCATGGTGCGGCCGTTCATGTCGGGAAGCACCACGTCGGTCAGGATGAGGTCGATTCCCCCCGAGCGTGCGTTCGCGAACTCGATCGCCCGCCGCGGGTCCGCCACCGCGTGAACGGTATAGCCATAGCTCTCCAGTACGCGGTGGGCAAACTTGCGGACGACGTCTTCGTCCTCGACCAGGAGAATCGTCCCGTCGCCTCCGAGCGGCCGCTGGGGGTCCGGCGCCGGTTGCCGGACGGCTTCGACCTCATCGGTCCGTGGCAGGTACACCTTGAACGTCGTTCCGCGTCCCGGCTCGCTGTGCACGTGAATGTGCCCGCCGCTCTGCTTCGCGATGCCGTACACGGTTGCGAGACCGAGGCCGGTCCCTTTTCCCGTCGGCTTCGTCGTGAAGAACGGTTCGAACACGCGCTTCCGCGTGGCAGCGTCCATCCCGTCGCCGGTGTCGCTCACCACGAGCAGCACATACGGACCTGGGGTCACGTATGGATGCTCCCGCGCGTATGCCTGGTCCAGCACAACGTCGGCTGTCTCGATGGTGAGCCGCCCGCCGTCTGGCATCGCATCTCGCGCGTTCACCGCGAGGTTCATCAGCACCTGCTCCATCTGCATGCGGTCGGCCTTCACGTGACCGCGGTTCAAGGAGACGGCGCGGAGGTCGATGTTCTCACCGATGAGCCGCCGCAACATCGGGATGATTCCGTTGACGACGCCGCCGAGGTGGAGCACGCGCGTCGTCAGGATCTGCTTGCGGCTGAAGGCGAGCAGTTGCTGGGTCAATGCGGCGGCGCGCTGGCCGGCGCTTCTAATCTCTTCGATGTTGTTGCGGTGTGCATCGTCAACCGGCAGCTCCCCGAGCACGAGTTCGGCGTTGCCCAGAATCGCCGTGAGCATGTTGTTGAAGTCGTGCGCCACGCCGCCGGCGACCTGGCCGACCGCCTCCATCTTCTGGGCCTGTCTGAGCTGATCTTCGAGCAGCCTCCGCTCCGTGATGTCGGCGGTCACCCCGGTGCTGCGGATCGGGGCGCCGGCCTCGTCGTAAAAGAACTGCGCCGTTGACGTGATCCAGCGCTCGGTCCCATCCGGCGCGATCGTTCGATACTGATATTCGGTTGCCGTGCGGTCGCGCTTGGCCTCCTCGATTGCTCGCTGGACGCGTTCGCGGTCATCGGGATGAATGCAGTCGACGAAGGCCTGAAGGGTTCTTCCGAAGGTCCCCGGCGCGAAACCGTGCATCACCTCGTTTGTCTCGGACCAATAGGCGACCTTCGTCGTGACGTTGGCTTCCCAGATTCCCACGCGCGAGGCCTCGAGCGCGAATCGCATGCGCTCTTCGCTCTGGCGGAGGGCGCGATCCGCGCGATGTCGTTCGCTGATGTCGCGGCAGACCGCTGATATCCCTGTCACCGCTCCGACCGCGTCCCGCACGGGGGAGAGCGTGAGCGAAACCGCCACCGTCGACCCATCCTTGCGCCGCCGCTCGGTTTCGTAATGGGTGAGCCGCTCGCCCCGCTGCAGCCGCGACTGGATGTCCTGGAGCTCTCCCGCGCGCCCGGCCGGAATGAACAGGGAAAGATGCTGCCCGATCGCTTCTTCGCGGGTGTACCCGTACAACTGCTCGGCCGCGCCATTCCAACTGACGACCACGCCGTGGACGGTACCGTAGATGGCGTCTTCGCAATCCTCGACAATGGTGGCGAGGAGATTCCGCTCAGCCTCGGTGGCCAGGTGGCGGGTCACGTCGCGGGCGGCCACGAGCACCGCGCGCCGGCCGCGATAGATGAGGGCGCGCGACGTGATATCAGTGCTGATGATCGAGCCGTCTTTCAGCTGATGTCGCCGCGTGCCCGCTGGTTCCCATGAATCATGGACGGCTTCGACATTCACGATCGGACGCGGCACGTCCTCGGCCGGGCGAATGTCCGAAACACGCATCTCGAGGAACTCGGCTCGCGAGTACCCGTAGTGCCGTACAGCCGCCTCGTTCACGTCGAGGAACTTCAACGTCTCGTGGTCGTACACCCACATCGGTTGCGGATGACTCCCGAACAAAACCTTGGAGAGGTCATCAGCGGGCGGTGCCGCCAGACCGTGGATCATGGGGTGTTTCGCGCGACGATCAACTCGCCGACCAGATGATCCATTTCGGCGACAAGCGATTCGAACTGGGCCGTCGCCGCATCGAGATCGTTCTCTCGCGAGAGCGCCTCGAGGCGATTCGCCCGACTGACGACTTTCGGCGCGCCGAAATTGCCGGCGGATCCTTTCAGGGCATGAGCGGCTTTGTACAGGGCCTCCGCGTCGCGGTCGGCGAGCGCGCGCCGTACGCCCTCAATCCGCTGTGGTGCGTCCTCGAGAAACACGTCGATGAGCTCCTGAAGCAGATCTCGATCGCCCTCCATGAGGGCCAGGAGCAGGTTATAGCGGTCGTTCGGCGACGCGGAGTTCTGCATGATGAGTTGAATTCCCGGCATGAGTGTCCGTTCGGTTCCTCCAGTGCGCGATGAAACGCCTGTCGCGTGACGCGTTCAGGCCATGGATTCCACGGGCGCCGGCGCCAGCCGGCTGATTTCCGCGAACAGCTCCGGGCGGCGGATGGGCTTCGTCACATACCCGTCCATCGACGCTTCGAGGCAGCGCTCGCGGTCGCCATGCATCGCGTGCGCGGTGAGCGCGATGATGGGGATCCGGACGTCGCCCCTGCCATCTTCGATGCTGCGGATCGCGGCAGTCGCCTCGATGCCACCCATTGCGGGCATCTGCAGATCCATCAGGATGAGATCGAACGCTAGGCGCCCGAACGCCTCGACCGCCGCGATGCCGTCGCCGACGGCCGTCACCTGATGTCCAGCGCCCTCGACCAGCCGCACGGCCAGGCGCTGGTTCACCGCGTTGTCCTCTGCGAGGAGCACGCGCAGGCCCCGTCCAATGGGTGCCTTCGGGCGGTCAACGGGCCTCGCCGGTTCAGGTTGCTCCACCCTCGGTCCAATCGCTCTCGCGATGGCGACGCGAAGATCCGCCTGTGTCACCGGTTTCACGATGTAGGTGGCACGCGTCAGCTGGCGGCAGCGGCGGATGTCGTCGGAGTGATCCGACGAGCTGAGCATCAGGATCGTGGGACCCGTTGCGCCATCAGACGCGCGCAGGCGCCGCGCCACCTCGAACCCGTCCATGTCGGGCATGTTGACGTCGAGCAGCACCAGGTCGAAGGGCTCGCCCTGGCCGCACGCGCGCGCAAACAGCACGAGCGCGTCAGGTCCGCTCGAGGCGAGCGTGCACTGAGCGCCCCAGTGCAGGAGGACATCGTTCAGGATCCGGCGATTCGTGGCGCTGTCGTCGACGACCAGTACGCGGTGTTTCGCGAGATCGAGCGGCGCGTCGCCGATGATGATCTCGCCGGTCTCCGGCAAGGCGGCGGTCACGTGGAAGCGGCTGCCGAGTCCGACTTCGCTTTCCACCCAGATGCGGCCGCCCATCATCGTCGTCAGCTGCGTCGAGATCGCGAGCCCGAGACCCGTGCCGCCGTATCTGCGCGTCGTCGATCCGTCGACCTGCTCGAACGCCGCGAAGATCAGCGCCTGTTTCTCGAAGGGAATCCCGATGCCTGTATCGGCGATCTCGAAATGAACCAGACTGCCATCACCGCATGAGGCGCTGATGACCACTTCACCCTTCTCGGTGAACTTGATCGCGTTGCCGGTCAGATTGACGATCACCTGCCGCAGCCGCCCCGGGTCGCCGCGGAGATGATCCGGCAGTCGGGGGTCGATCTGCAGCAACAGCTCGAGGCCCTTCTGATCTGCGCGGACCGCCAGCGGCTTGATCGTGTCCGCCAGCAGCCTCCGGAGGCTGAATGCGACCTCGTCCAGCACCAGCTTGCCGGCTTCGATCTTCGAGAAGTCGAGGATGTCGTTGATGATCAGCATGAGCGACTCGGCGGACTGCTTGACCGTCTCGAGGTACTCGCGCTGATCCGGCTGGAGGTCGGTGTCGAGTGCCAGCTCCGTCATGCCGATGACGCCGTTCATCGGCGTCCGGATTTCATGCGACATGTTGGCGAGGAACTCGCTCTTCGCGCGGCTCGCCGCTTCTGCCGTTTCCTTGGCGGCGACGAGCTCGTACGTGCGGACCTTTACCTGCTCTTCGAGGCGTTCGCCATCCTGCCGCAACTGCGAGTCCTGCTCTTCGATCTGCGCCAGCATCCCGTTGAAATCGTCGACGAGCCGCCCCGTTTCGTCATCGGTCTGCTTTTCGGCGCGTGACGAGTACGTGCGCGTCGTCGAGATGAGTCGCGCGGTCTCCGCCAGGTGGATGATAGGCCCGGAGATCAGTCGCTGCAGCGTCGCCGACAGCGCGTACGCGGCGAGGAGCGCCATCGCAAAGGCGGCCAGCATGATGACCGCGTACGCCTGGTGGCGCGCGGTCACTTCCTGAAGATTCGATTCCAGGCAGACCGTGCCGATCTGCTCCTGTCCCAGCTGAATCGGCCGCGCGACGATGAGCGAAGCCCCTGTGAGAAGCGGCTCGGTCTCCGATCCGCAGACAAGCGGCAGCCATCCGCGATTCCGGTCGTAGGTGGTGAAGATGCGACCCTTCGCATCGTAGACAGCCGCCCTGACAATGCTGGTCTGGACGCCCAGGCGGGACAGGATCTCCGAACCGGCGCTCGCATCCTCGAATGTGAGCGCGGCAGCGCTGTTTCCGCCGATCACATCGGCCATCGTCGTCAGTTCCCTCACCGCGGACTGATGGCTGGTGACGTGATCGAACACACCGAACATCACCGAGGCGACGACGAGCGCGGCCACGCTTGTCGTCATCGTGACGAGCGTCACCTTGCGTTTGATCGACAGGCGTCCAACCGGAGTGTTCATGCGCACCTTATTTCGCGGCCAGAGTGAGAAGCTGGTAGCTGATCTTCAGGCCCTTCCTCTCGGCGGCGCCTCCGCCGACGTTGAAACGGATCCGGTTGTTGTCGATGAAGACGCGCAGGGCGTCCTCCCTCAGCAGACACGCGCTGCGTTTCTGCTTTTCAAGGGGATACGGCAGCGTCAGAGCACCATCGGTGCCAACGGCTTGTGCGGCACGCCTCTGCACGCCCGCACGATGAAACCGCGGGTGATCCTGCCCCTGCACATGTGCGCAGGCGCGCACCTGGGCGGATCGGTACACCGCGCCCACGGCGCCGAAAGGTGGGAGCCTTACTTTCCGGTGGCCATCTCGTCGATGCGCCGATACAGCGCCCTGCGGCTGATGCCCAGACGGCGCGCCGCTTCGGACTTGTTGCCGCCGGCTTCATCGAGGACGCGTTCGATTTGGTGCTGTTGGAGGGTCGAGAGTCGATCGTCGGGTAACGCATCAAGCGCCGGCGCGGCTGGCGGCGCCGACA
>ORMF010127337.1_pt1 | contig 17101 bp, 18 predicted proteins | sample 1779871 | NCBI WGS metagenome assembly ORMF01 (sample SAMEA104232316, study PRJEB22302) | groundwater metagenome | biome: forest; feature: aquifer; material: groundwater | place: USA | collected 2011-08-07 | depth 5.4 m
ATCAGCCCCAGGTCGACGATGTTGACCGGGATCTCCGGGTCATAACATTCGTGGAGGGCTTCGTAGACTTCGTCTTTGGTTACCATATCTCCCCCTTCTGGATTTGCCTTTCCGTTGGTTAACTCGACACGATCTTCAGGCCCTGGGTCTGCTGCGCCCGCTCGGATGCGATCGACAACTGCCCGGCCAGCTTGGCGGCGATTTCCAGAAAACATTTGCTCACTTCGCAGTTCGGATCCTTGACGAGAATCGGCACGCCTTCATCGCCCCCTTCCCTTAGCGCCGGCGTAATCGGGATTTCACCGAGGTAGGGAATCTTGAACCGTTCGGCCGCCCGTTGGGCGCCGCCGCGGGAAAAAATTTCATGCTTCTTGCCGCAACCGTCGCAGATAAAGTAGCTCATGTTCTCGATGAGGCCGACGATGGGAATCATCACCTTGTCGAACATTGATTTCGCGCGAATAACGTCCGCGAGGGCAACGTCCTGAGGCGTTGCGACCAACACAGCGCCGCTGACTTTGAGCTGCTGGGAAAAAGTAATCTGCACATCCCCCGTGCCCGGCGGCATGTCGACAACGAGATAATCCAGTTCGCCCCAGTGCACGTCCGCCATCAATTGATTCAGCGCCTTGCCCAGCATCGGTCCGCGCCAGATCACCGCTTGATCGTCGCCAAGAAAAAAACCGATGGACATCACCGGCACGCCATGGGCGACGATAGGGGCGATTTTGACGCCGCCTTCCACGTCGACTTTCCTCGGCTCGCCTTTGACTCCCATGATGATCGGCACCGATGGCCCGTAGATATCGGCATCCAATAGCCCCGTCGCCGCACCGTGCATTTTTAGCGCGACCGCGAGATTCGCGGCCACCGTGGACTTCCCGACGCCGCCCTTGCCCGACGCCACCAGGACGACGTTCTTAACGTTTGGCAAAAGGTCCGTCTGGCCGGCGCCGGCCTTGCTGCCGCGCACCTGGGAACCGAAGGTAATGTCAATGCTGTTTATGCCTGGAATTTTTCCTAGTGCCCGCTTGCAGTCGCCTTCGATGCTCTCGCGCAAGGGGCATGCCGGGGTAGTCAGTTCCACGGTGAAGGCAACCATGCCATCGTTTAGCGAGAGCGCTTTCACCATTCCAAGGCTCACGATATCGCGGTGCAGTTCGGGGTCCTGAACGGTCTTCAGGGCCGCCATGACTTGTTCATGTGTCGCGTTACTCACGGGATTCCTTTCGGAGGAAACAAACTATAGACTTCTAAGGTCTACGATGTCAAGACAGGGACTGAGCCTCATTTGGATAAATGGTTTAAGTCCCGAATCCGGCGAGACAACATCGGGGCTTGCGGACAGCGCTGGAACGAGCCTTGAAGGCGATTCCCAGCTTCCTCGTTATCGGTAAGAGCACGGCATGCCGTGCCCCTTCGCTTTGCGCCCTTTGTATTGCCATCGCTGAAAGTTTTTGCGACTTGCGCAAATTTTTCGATAGTCCACAACTCTTGAACGCGGGGATTTGCTCGCGCCAAGACGCCAAGAACGCAAAGTTCGGAGTCCTACCCTTTATCTTCGCGGCCCACGGCTACCCGGCCTTGCCGGAATACGTCGAGCCTGCGCTAGCCCGTTGAGTCGTCCGGACATTGTCGCCGATTTTTCCCTCGTGCTCACCAACGCGAAATTCACCACCTACGTGCACAGCCAGCAGCGCGCGCTGCCGAGTTTACGCAAGGCTTCACCCGAGCCGACCACGGATATTCATGCGGACAACGTCGCACTCGACGACATCGCGAACTAAGGAGTGGATCATCATCCAAAGCCGCGCGGGGCGATCAAAGTCAAGGCGCATGTGACAACGAATATCTTGCCCAGCGTCGTCTGCTGCCAGCATGGCTGGTGGCAGGCGTGCGTGGAATAAAAGTTACGGGGCTACGAGTTGGCGCCTTTAAATCCCACACCAGCGCCTGGCCGTCATCGTGTTGGCGTAATCCTTAAAGGCTCTCCAACAGGTTTTTCCAGGCTTGGCGATGTACCGGCTGGGTGTTCCACACATCGAGATGTTCACCCACTTGCTTTATATAGGTGAAGCGAATGGGTTCTCCCCCTAATGCCAAAACGCTGCGAGCAAGATCAAAAAAGTCGAAGACGTAAAGATTCTGGCCACTGGCGAATGCCCTTTTAATACGTTCTTCAATAGCAGGTTTGTCATCGTTTCTTACGCCAGGAGTTGAAAAGAAAATATCCTTTATTTTCCGTTGCCGACCCTTTCTGAGTGTTCCCTCAACATCGGTCAGCGTCAGTGTGCGTTCCTTCACCTCGACAGCCAGTACAACCTTGCCGTCGTCATCGACACATTCCAAATCCGCTGCCTGACCGGTAGCTTCATCACTAGCGTTAATTCGAGCGCGCTCAACCTTCGCGTACAAGCGGTAATGAATACCTATGGCGTCAAAGAGCGCGCCACAAACAGCCAGGCCTCGATCACCACCGGATTTCTCTCCGAGGAAGTCTCGAGTAACGGAAAGGACATTTTCCAAGCTGATGCGCGGTGGTAGCGGATAGTTAAAACGAAGCGATTTCTGCCGACGGAACATTTCTAACAAAACTTCTCGAAAAACCGCTTCGGTGAAAGCAGGGTCGTCTCGCGACTCCACAGCTTCTAAGACGCTCACGAGCGTGTTCCACCGGGCCACATCCTTCTTGCTTTTGTCGTCTCGGACCATGCGGGGGATTCGCATCGGATTGCCGACGTAAGGGTCCGAAGAGGTGCCGAGAATGTTTTCCTGCCGTCGGTTAAACCGTGCAATAACTTTACTTGCCAAGCTCCGCGCGTCCCATCCTGTAACGTCGCTTGTGTCGCCTTTCCTTTTCTGAAGACGGAGGCAATCGAGGTTTGGGTCTGTTAATTTTCCAAGAAGTTGCACTGGAAGGCAAAAACGGTAGGTAACTTGATTGTGACTAACGGAAATACGAATTGCTTCGCGCAAAGCGTCATCGCCAACGTACTGAACGGTGGAATTTACGCTGGCTTCAGTCACGACGGCTTGCCAGTGACTCTCAAGCAGCTCAGCAGCCCGATCAAGGTCTACGGTTCCTATATCACCGGTTTTTTTGGGCATATCTCCGCATGGCGTACCGAGCCGGTGATTCAAAAAGATAAAGGTTAATGTTCGTCAAGCCGTACCCGTTAGTTTTGGAGTACGATCGAGGATCGTAATTTGCCCAAAGCGATTCCGTTCGTTCACCTTTGGATGAATTGCAAAGACGAGTATTGGCGTCTACGCGTATCCAGTCACTATAGAGACGATCCATCAACGCGCAGCGGTAACCTGATACTGCCACCAAACCTTTGACGCATTTAAGAACCTCGGCTAACTCTTCGTGTTCGCGATTCGTCATTTCGTAACCATAGGCTTTGCTGTCCCCCCGGGCTTCGTGGGGGTAAGGCGGATCGCAGTAGAAAAGCGTCGACTTGGAATCGTAACGACGAATCACTTCAATAGCTGGTGCGTTCTCGATCTGAACACGTTGCAACCGCTGGACAATCTCAGGCAGAGCTTCTACGCTCCCTAACCAACGAGACACAGCGCCGGCCATACCGGCGCGAGATGTCAAGACGCAGTGTGCCCAACGGCCTTCCGAGCTTGTCTGTGCCAATCCCGTTCGGGTTTGTCGCGCACGTATGAAGAATCGGCGCGCACGCTCTATGTCTGATAGACCCGGCTCAGGGCGACAAGCCTTCACCAACTCTTCACGAGAGAAGGGAGTCAAACTAGTTAGTCGGATTAGCTCATCACTCCTGTCGCGTAGACACGTGAAGAAATTGCTAACCTCCGAATCTAAGTCGTTGTAGGTCTCCACAGGTGCTGGGGGTCTATTGATTAGGATAGCGGCAGAGCCTCCGAAGGGTTCGCAGAAGTGAGTAATGGTAGTTGGCAATAGCGGAAGAAGGAAATCAAGATGTGAAAACTTCCCACCATAGTAGCCGAAAGCAATCATCTTACTGCGGCGATCACTAGCGCGACCTATCAGCCGGCGATTATTGAACTGTGGCTCGGGCCCTGATGATTGCTTGATGCCTTTGTACCCGTTCCCAGCGGGAAGTCTCGATTGCAATCTGATTGGTCTTTTCATTTTTGTATCCAGATTCGCCGAGACTTGGCGAATGGTCGTATGAACGTCACCATCTAACTATTCGTCGATAACGTTGTTTCTAGTAACTGCTCTAACGGACATTTAACGGGATGACTATACGGAATTCGGCTCGGATTTTGCCTTGGTTGCGAGTAGTTGTCAATTTATTTATGTGGCGTATTTAGGGAACGAACATTTTCCCCAAACTTGCTTACACACCGCAGTCGTCCAGCTCTTCACCATTGTTCCGTCCTCGTTTATCCGATCAGCAGGCTCCCCGCCGCAGGGCTCAGAGATTTGCTTGCGCCGATTTCAGGTCGGCCACTAGCAGGCCGATAATCTCGTTCAGCGCCTCGTTCCAGCCTTTGACGAGGGCCTCGGGCGAGCGCCCGCTGACGGCGACGGATTTGGCGTAGCGCCTGGCCGCAACGATGTCGGCTTTGCTGGCGGACTCTTTGCGCAAGAAAAATTCCATTTCCAGGACGGCCTTGGGCGCGCCCGGATCGCGAAAATCGCCGTAAAGCGCGTCGACCACGCCTTCCAAGACATGGGTTGGTTCCAACTGGCTTGACGCGTTGATGACGTGCCGGAAGATTTGTGATTGGGCCAGGCCCTTGCGCAGTTCCTCGCCGAGTAGGGCCGCCGGTGAAACCAAGAACTGGTTGTAGAAGTCCGACTCATAACCGGAGCCTGAGGTGCGGTAGACAAATCCCTTGTCTTCGTAGCGCGGCGACACGCGGATATTTGCGACCTGCAGAACCCCGTTTCCCGGCGGATTCGACGGGTTAACGTTGCGGTTGACCTCAAGCACATAATAGCGCTTGTCCGGATAGCTTCTCTCGATGCTGACGCAACCGGATGCCAGTATCAGCAGGCCCAAGGCGCCGCAGCGGATCTTGCAGAGAAGTGTTTTCATCGTCCCATGACCTTCGATGGCGGCGGCGGCGCTCCGAACAGGACTTGGGATGGATATTTTTTGGAACTATCCGTGACCTCTTTCATGTTCTCGGAGATCACGCGCAGGTTCTCCATGGTCGATTGTATCTCCTCTTGTTGGCTGGCGATGAGGCGGTTCAACCGGCGCAGGGTTTGTTGCAGCTGGGCGTTGGTTTCCGGCAGCCCCGCGGCGACGGAGTCGAGCTGCTTGAGCAAACGATTGAGGGTCTCGGATGCCTTGGGGAGTTCGCTTACCATCTGCGTCAGCGGTTTGTCGGCACGCTCAAGAATCTGGCGCGCCGTACCCGCGGCTGCAGCCACGTCCTTAACCGCGTTTTTGAGATCGGCGCCGCCGACCAGATCTTTCAGCTGTCGATTGGTTTCCCGCACCTCGGTAAGCAAAAGGTTGGTCTGCTGGCCGATCCTTTCGACATTGGCGCCCTCAGCGACCTTGGTGATAGTGCTCAAGGATTTTTCAATGCCTTGAGTGAGCTTCTGCAGGTTGATCTCCTCGATATTTTGCAAAATGCGATCCAAAGATTCGCTCAACTGCGTGATGCGGCTCTGCGCCGATGGCACATAGGGATAACTAGGCTGCCAATCGATTTCCAACGGCGGATTGCGCGCCGGGTCGAGGTAATCAGCCTCGATATAGGCCGTGCCGGTCAATCCCTGGGCCGCCAAACGCACGCGCAGGCCTTTGGCGATCTCCGTCTGAAATCCCGGCCCCCCCGCATCGGCCACGGCGTCTTGAAAGACGTTGGATGTCAAGCCGGCGCGCACCAGCACATAGCGGCGCCGCGTGGGATATTCCAGGCTGGTAAGCGTAATCCGCTCCACTTTCCCCACCGACACGCCGCGAAATTTGACCGCCGAGCCCACGTCCAATCCCTGCACGGACTCGTCGATGTAAGTTTCCACGATGGTTTTTGTCTGCAGCAGAGAACCGACACCGAGCACGACGATGCCGATCATCACGAGAATCGTGGCGATAATAACGAACAAGCCGATCTTGAAGTAGCTGATACTATTCATAGCGGCGGAAATTGCCCGGCGGCTTGGGCGCGTCGCGCCGTCGGCTAACCATCAGGAGAAGTCTGGCGCGAGAAAAACTGACGCACCCAGGGATTTTCGCTGTGATCGCGAAGCTCCTGAGGTTTTCCGGAGGCGACGATCCCCTTGGTTTCTTTATCTAACATAATGACGCGATCCGCAATCGTGAAAATGCTCGGCAGCTCATGGGTCACGACGACAAAGGTTATTTTCAAGCTGCGTGCCAGGCTTAAGACCAATTGATCTAACTCAACCGACGTTACCGGGTCCAGACCGGCCGACAGCTCGTCGAGAAAAAGCACCCGCGGGTCGAGTGCCATGGCGCGGGCGATGGCGCCGCGCTTTTGCATGCCGCCGCTTAGCTCCGACGGCATCAGGTCGGCCACGCCGCTGAGGCCGACCCGATGAAGCTTCATCAAGGCAATCAAGCGGATCGCATCAGGCGGCAGATCGGTAAATTCCTCCAGTGGGAGGGAGACGTTTTCCAGCAGGGTCATGGAGCCGAACAGGGCGCCGCTCTGGTACATGACGCCGAACTTACGGAGAATTTGCAGCCGCTCTTCCCCTTCGGCCGCCGCGATGTCCTGGCCGTCGATCAGGATCTTGCCCGCAGCGGGCTTGTACAGGCCGATCATATGTTTCAACAGCGTGCTCTTGCCGCAGCCGGAGCCGCCGAGAATGGCAAAAACTTCCCCGGCGTAGACTTCACAATTGATATTAGTCAGGATCACTTTGCCTTCATAGGCGGCGGTGAAGTCTTTGACCTGAATGATTGCCTCGGGTGGTGAATTCGTCGCCATTCACACTCCCAGATAGTAATAGACTACCGAAAAGATCCCGTCGGTGACGGCGATTAAAATGATCCCGCTGACCACTGCGCTGGTCGTCGATTCTCCCACCGCGGTGGCGCCGGTTTTGGTCTGCAGGCCGCGCAGGCAACCGATGGCGGCCACCAGGATTCCGAAAACGAAGGCCTTGAGCAACCCGCCGAGCAGCGATCCATAAGTAACCGCGTACTGGATTTGGTGAAAATAAGTGATCAATGGAAACCCCAACGAGAGCATCACCACCGAGCCGCCCATCAACCCCAGCAGGTTGGCGAACACCGTCAGTAGCGGCGTCATCACCACCGCGGCGATAACCCGCGTTACCACCAGGAAACGCATGGGATCGAGCCCCATGGTTTTGAGCGCGTCGACCTCTTCGCGTACCTTCATGGTGCCGATCTCGGCGGCAAAGGCCGAGCCCGACCGGCCGGCGAGAATGATCGCGGTCATCAGCGGACCCAGCTCGCGCAGCATAGAGAGCGCAATCAGATTGGCCACGAAGATTTCCGCGCCGAACTGGCGCAGCGGAATCGCCGCTTGAAATGCCATAATCAGGCCCATGAGAAAGCTGACCAGCATGACGATTGGCAACGCATTCACGCCGGCCGCTTCGGCAACCTGCATCACATCGCGCCAGCGCACGCCGCGCGGATGGAAAGCTGCATTGACCAGTGCGGCGCTCAGTTCCCCCACGAAGCTGATCAGGGTGCGAATATCCAGCCAGACGTCCACCGTCGCCGCGCCAATCTCTTCGGCGAAGTGGCGGCCGGAGGGCGGCCGGCTTTCCAGGCGCGTAAGCTCTCCGGGTTCCCATCCATCGAGGAGACCCTGAAACTCACGGCGCAATCCTTGGATCTCCAGCCGGCCACCCGCACGATGCTGCTGCTCGCGCAGATGGACGAACAGCGCGGCGCCGGAACCATCGCAGTAGTCGATGCCGGAGGCATCCACGATGCCGCTCGCCGCCCCGGCGCTTGCCAGCGCCCGCGTCGCCTGGCGCCAAATACCGCCGGTGCTGCTCGAGTCCAGCCGGCCCGAAATAACCATCGTGAATACCCCGTCGCGCGGCCCCTCGCAGCGCAGCGCAGCGGCACTATGAGATGGCGGATTCATAATCGCTTTCAGCGTTTTCTGACATGGCAGTTATTCCATTATGCTTTGACGCCGCGCCGGGTCAACCGAAGGGGCACACACTGACCTACGACGCGACGGCGACACGTTGCCGTGGCGGACGCAACGCCAAGCTAAGTAACGCGGACAGCATTAGGGCGATGATAAACATGATGAAAGAAGAGACATAGCTCCCCGTGGCGTCATGGATGAAGCCGAAAAACGGCGCGCCGGCGGCGCCGAAGGCGTGGGTGACGAGGATGCCCAAGCCGCGCACCATGCCCAGGGAGACGCGTCCGTAATAAGTCGCCCAGATGATCTCTTGTAACACCCAACTGCCCCCCAGGCCAATGCCGTAAAAAAAGAATCCGCCATAAAGCACCACGACCTGATTGCCAGCCAGGACGAGGGCCAAACCGGTCGACTGAATCAAGAACATCAGCATGCTGGCGCGGCGAATCTCCATTCGCTCGCTGACGAAGCCCCAGACCATGGTCGAGCCGAGTTGCGCCGAGGCAATGACGCTCATGACCGTCGCCGCCACGATGGTTTCAAATCCGATGTCGGTGACGTAAGCGAACACATGCAAGTTCAACCCGGCGATACCGACGTTGGCCATGCCGTAGATGAAACAGATGATCCAAAACGTCTGGGTGCGGAGAACCTCTTTCCAGGTCCAAATCCTTTCGTCCGCGGCGGCGTACCGCACAGCGGCGGCGTCGCCTTTGGAAATCGGCGTTGCCGAAGCTTCAATGGACTCGTCGATGCCATCGGGCCTAAGCCCCATCTCTTCGGGGCTGGGGCGCATGAAGATGAGCGCCGGAATGACCACCAACGCGAGCGTGACCACGCCGAAGATCGTCCACGTCGAGCGCCAGCCGAGCCAGACAAACAGCGTCGCGGTAACGACCGGTATGCAAACCTTTGACACGCCTTGACCCAAGCTGGCGATGGCGATGGCGCGGCCACGCTTGCGCACGAACCAGCGCGAGATCGTGACGCTAACCACCATGTGGCACATGAACACCCCGCCGACAGTGACCAGTATCCAGCGCAGCAAGAAAAACTGCCAGAACGCGCTCACCTGGCTGAGCAGGACTAACCCAGCCCCGGCAACCAGCGCGCCGCCGGCCATGAGCCAGCGCCCGCCGAAGCGGTCGACCAGCGGACCGACGAAAGGCGCCAACGCCGCGCCGGTAAGAATTTCGCCCGAGCGGAGCAGCGAGAACAAGCCGCGCGAGACCGCCAGATCCTCCGTCAGTGGTTTGAGAAATACGCTGAGCGTGCTCGACGTGTGAAACGCGCAGGCCACATGAGAGAGAAAACCCACGGCGACGATATTCCAGCCGTAAAAGAAACGGGGCCGGCGCGAACCTGCAAGAGTGCGGGGATGATAAGTCAAATCGGAATCACCATGCTGCGAGAGCATCCAAAGTAGCAAGGATCGGCGGGCTTGTAAAAGCAGTGGGGATGACCGCAGTTGATTCTCGAAGCAGCGAAGAGATATAGAAGGTACCAGCGAGAGGATCTACCGGCGCATGGGAGGTGTTCAACGATGGCCGACGGCGGATTGCGTCACATCGCACTGCGGGCGCGCGATCTAAAGGCAACCGAGAAGTTCTACACCGAGGTCTTAGGACTTGAAGTCGCCTTTCGTCACCCGCCGAGCATAATCTTTCTGCGCACGCCCGGCACGAGCGATCTTTTGAATTTTGTCCGCAGCAACAAGCGGCCGTCGGGGAATCAGGGATTGGAGCATATCGGCTTTCAAACCACCCCGGCGGGCCTGAAGCGGCTGGAGAAAACATTGCAGGCCCATGGCATCGCCATCGAAGGCCGCCGCAACAGGAGCGCCATCTACTTTTCCGATCCCAACGGCTATCAGATCGAATACTACTGCGACTGAAGAATTGACCGGCGACGGACAAACGCGGCGCGGGTGATTTTTGCCGCCACCCGCCAGTCCGCTCGGTCGCTAGAGCGATTTGCCTTCAAACAGGTCGAGCTGCGTCCTGCCGGGTCGCCGAAAATATTTCGTCGAAAGCTCGGGCCAACGCTTGTTGATACCCGCCCTCCGGCAGGCGAGCTGAAACAGTTTGGCCATCTCGTCGGCGTAGATTCCTTCGCCGCGCATGCGCGTCTGGAAGTTGGCGTCGTTGAGCTTGCCGCCGCGGATCGCGCGGATACGATGGAGCACCTTGTCTTTGCGCTCCGGATAGTGCTGCTCGAGCCACTGCTCGAAAAGCGCCTTAACCGCGAAGGGGAGGCGCAATGCAGTGTAACCGGCGAAGGTCGCCCCCGCTTTGGCCGCGGCCTGCGCGATCGCCGGCGCTTCGGCATCCGTGAGACCCGGAATCATCGGTGCTTGAAGATATCCGACGGGGACGCCGGCGTCCGCCAGGATTTTGATCGCCGCCAGGCGCTGCGCCGGACGCGAAGCGCGCGGCTCCAGCGCCGAGGAGAGTTGGTGATCTAATGTCGTGATCGAAATCCTTACGCCGACGCACTGGTGGCGCGCCAGCTCGGCGAGAATGTCTATATCTCGCGTGACGAGAAAATTTTTCGTCACGATCATCACCGGATTGCGAAACTCCAAGCATATTTCCAAACATTGCCGGGTCAGTTGGCGCTTTTTCTCCGCCGGCTGGTAGCAGTCGGTCACACCGCTCATGCCGAGGACCTGCGGCCGCCAGTTCGCGCTGGAAAGTTCCGCGCGCAAAAGTTCGGGCGCGTCGTTCTTGACCATGATCTTGGTTTCGAAGTCCAATCCTGATGAGAAACCGAGATACTCGTGCGTCGGGCGAGCATAGCAGTAAGGGCAACCATGCTCGCAGCCGCGATAGGGATTGACGCTGGCGTCAAAACCGACGTCGGGGCTGTCGTTATACGCGATGATAGATCTGGAGCTGTCGGCAAAAAAACGAGTTTGAGGAGATGAGGTCTCGTCCCGGTCGTCCGGGGGCTCCGGGATGCGCTCGATCGCCTCGAAGCGATTCTTCGGGTTGCTCGCCGATCCGCGGCCGCGCGCCGGAAACGGCTTATTCATGACAACCGGCTATCCCGCCGACGCTTCGGTTGCTTTTGCGACTGCAGCTGCTGCTTTCTCGGCGGCTTCTTTAGCCACGGCCTCCGCGGCTTTAGCCGCTGCGGCCAGCTTGGCTGCACGGCCCAAATGGCGGGTTTGTCGTTTGAGCAACTTAACCTTTCTCTGAATCTTTTTTACTTTCTTGCGATTCGGTGCCGCGGCTGACAGCTCCGCCTTCTGCTTCTTCAGCGCTCTTATGTTCTGTTTCATAGATTGGATTGATTCCATGCTCGTGGTTCCTCCCTTTTGAAGTATCTTTCTGGTAACATGTTTTCCGGCAAAACTAAAATGGCGACCGCGAACAAAGCAAAGTCGAAGGTCATCCGTGCGAAAGCCAATATTAAGAAGATCATCGACCGGCTCGACAAAGTTCATTCCGACGCCAAGCTCGATCTCGAATTCACCAATCCGCTTGAATTGCTGATCGCGTTGATCCTTGCGGCGCAAGCTCGCGACGACCTCGTCAATCAAGTGACCATCGAACTCTTCAAAAAGTATCGAACCGCCGAAGACTACGCCCGCGCTCCTCTTCCAGCACTTCAAGAACAAATTCGTAAGATCAACTTCTACCGCAACAAGGCCAAGTCGATTCACAACTGCTGCAGCGAAATCGTCGCACGCTTTGGCGGCAAGGTGCCGGATCGTTTGGACGATCTTCTGTCGCTCCCCGGCGTGGGGCGCAAAACCGCCAACATCGTCCTCGGCAACGCCTTCGGCCGGCATGCGATCGGCGTCGACACCCACGTCGTGCGCTTGTCGCAAAGACTCAAACTTACAAACAACACCAGTCCCGACAAGATCGAATTTGACCTGACGTCTATCGTGCCTGAAAAGCAACGTGTCCGCTTCTGCCACCTGCTCCAATATCATGGCCGGCGCGTGTGCCTGGCCAAGAAACCGCGCTGTCCCGAGTGTGCGATTGAGGACTTATGCCCCTACCGGGAGAAAGAGAAATCCTGGCTGCGTCGGGCCAATCCTTTTGCTTTGATCAGCCGTGAACCGGTGTTATGATTGTCGAAGCCAATGGCAAGCAATTTTCAAAATCGAGTAACGGTACCACGCCGGCGCGTTGGACATAATACCCCACGATGATTGAAGCACTGCAGCCGCCACGCCCCACGGGATTGATTCGTGAAGTTCGCGCCGTCCTCGAGTTTCCGCTTCTGGTGTTGCGATCTATCGATCTCGCACGCCAACCCCGGGGACATGGCGAGCCCGTTCTCGTTCTCCCCGGTTACGGCGCGGGCGACGGATCGACTGCGATTCTTAAAACGTACTTGCGACTTCTCGGCTACCGGGTAAGCGGCTGGCACCTCGGGCGTAGCTCGGGCAACGTACCGGATCTACTGCCACGGGTGTTGAGGCGAATTCTTTCCATGTCTCGTAAATCTCAGCAGCCGGTCCGGGTCATTGGCTGGAGCTTCGGCGGCTATCTGGCGCGCGAAGCGGCGCGCGAGCGCCCCGAGGCCATCCATCAAGTCATCACCCTCGGCACACCCGTCATCGGTGGTCCTAAATACACGGTCGCCGCGAGCGCGTTTTATCGTCGTGGGGTCGATCTCGACGCGATGGCGGCTGAGATCGAAACCCGCAACAAAATCTTGCTTCGGACGCCGGTGACCGCCATCTACTCGCGCGGCGACGCGTTCGTTGCCTGGGAAGCCTGCATCGACCATCACGGGTCGAATGTGGAGCATGTCGAGGTGCGCACGACTCACATGGGGTTCGGCTTCTCGCCACAGGTCTTCAAAATCATCGCCCAGCGGCTGGCGAATGAGGTTCAAGTCGGCCCGAACCCTTCCCCGTCAAGACCCAGGCGGCGACGCCGGCACTGATTCCAATCATCCGCCGGTCGCTTCTAGCGCTCGATGGACCCCATCCTATTCTATTGGCTCGTTGCTCTAGCGCTTGTGGTTCTCGGCGTGGCCGGCCTCGCGCTGCCTGCAATACCCGGCGCTCCGCTGCTCTTTCTCGGTCTCCTCATCGCTGCATGGACGGAGAATTTCATGTACGCCGGTGCGCGCACGCTGGCGATTCTCGCCGTGCTCGCCCTACTGACTTACGGCGTCGATCTGTGGGCGACCATGTTCGGCGCCAAACGATTCGGCGCTTCACGGCGCGCCATCGTCGGCGCTGTGATCGGTTCCATCGTCGGCGTTTTTCTCGGTTTCCCCGGCGTGATCTTCGGCCCGTTCATCGGCGCCGTCATCGGCGAGCTGCTCGCCCAACGGAGCGTTCAACAAGCGGCGCGTGCCGGCATCGGCGCCACCATCGGCTTGGTGCTCGGCGCCGCGCTCAAGCTCGCGCTCGCTTTCACAATGATTGGAATCTTCGCCGTCGCGCGATTTTTTTGAGGACAGAGCACCGGTAGGAAATCCCCTATATCCTGAATTTGTGATAGGCTCGCCGTGACCGGTCCCGAGTGGACCTTGACTTGAATCATGCTCGAGTCTCTGACCAGTCTCGCTTACGGCTTCACCATCGCCCTGCAGCCGCTGAATCTTCTTTACTGCTTTATCGGTGTTACCATGGGAACCCTCGTCGGCGTGCTGCCCGGCATCGGCCCCACGGCGACCATCGCGCTGCTCTTGCCCGCCACCTTCAAGCTCGACCCGATCTCCGCCATTATCATGCTCTCCGGCATTTGCTACGGCGCGATGTACGGCGGCTCGACGACTTCGATCTTACTGAACATCCCCGGCGAAGCTTCTTCGGTCGTCACCTGCCTCGACGGCTATCAGATGGCCCGGAAGGGCCGCGCCGGCCCGGCGCTCGGCATCTCCGCCTTCGGCTCCTTCATTGCGGGAACCGTCAGTATTTTCGGTCTGATCCTGCTCGCGCCGACGCTGGCCGACTTCGCGCTCAAATTCGGCCCGCCGGAATACTTCGCCCTGATGATGATGGGTTTGACTGTGGTCGCCTACCTGGCCAGGAAATCGATGGCCAGAGCTTTGATGATGGCTGTCGTCGGAATCATATTGGGATGCGTAGGCCTCGATCCGATCACGGCAACGCCCAGATTTACCTTCGGCATCTTGGAGCTTGCGGACGGCATCGGCATCGCGCCCGTGGTCATGGGGCTGTTCGGCATCGCCGAAGTGTTGGAAAACCTCGGTGTGCTGACCAAGGCCGATGTCTTCGCCGGAAAAATCAAAGGACTCTTTCCTACCCGCGAAGACTGGCGACGGTCGATGGGTCCGATCGCGCGCGGCTCTCTGTTAGGATTTTTCCTCGGCCTGCTGCCGGGGGTCGGCGCCATCGTGCCGCAATTTTTGAGCTACGCGCTGGAAAAGAAACTGTCGCGCCACCCGGAGCGCTTCGGCACGGGCGAGATCGAAGGCGTCGCCGCGCCCGAGGCGTGCAACAACGCCGCCGTCGGCGGCACCTTCATCCCGCTCTTAAGCCTGGGGATTCCGTCCAACGCCATGACCGCGATCCTGTTAGGCGCGCTCATGATCTACGGTCTCACGCCGGGGCCTTTGCTGATTAAAAATTCGCCGGACCTTTTCTGGGGCGTGATCGCCAGCATGTACATCGGCAATATCATGCTCCTGATCCTGAACCTGCCGCTCATCCCCCTGTGGGTCAGCGTCTTGAAAATTCCTTACTCGTATCTTTCCGCTTTCATCATTCTCTTTTGTCTGATCGGCGCCTATAGCCTCAACAACAGCACCACCGATATATACATCGCGGTGGTTTTCAGTCTGGCCGGCCTGCTGATGAAAAAATTCGCCTTCGAGCCGGCGCCTCTGGTGCTCGCCTTCGTTTTGGGCCCGCTTCTGGAGACCGCCCTGCGCCGCTCCCTGATCCTTTCCGACGGAAGTTTTCTGATCTTTTTGCAACGGCCGATTTCAGCCGCTTTCATTTTGTTCGCCCTTTTTGTATTCTTGGCTCCGCTCTTCGGCAAAATGAGACCCGCACGTGGACTCAGTGAAGAAGATTAATATCACCGCCGCAATCATCGCGCTATTCTGGGTCGCTCTGGGAATCCTGCTATGCTATGGGGCGATCCGGCTTGGCGTCGGCAGCGCGACCGAGCCCGGCTCCGGTTTTATCTTCGTTTGGTCGGGGCTGATTCTCGTGGTCTTGTCGCTCATCGCTTTCGCCGAGTCGCTGCGCAACGGTGAGGAAGCAAGCCCGGGGGTCGGCGTGCTGAATTGGCGGAAAATAGTTCTCGTGCTCCTGGCTCTCCTGTTATACGCTTTCTTCTTGGAGCGGCTGGGTTTTGTCTTGACGACGTTTTTGCTGTTGAGTTTCTTGCTGGGTTTGATCCAAGGCGCGCATTGGGGCAAGTCTCTCGGCGTCGCAGGCGCGGCGGCGCTGGGGAGCTACGCAATGTTTGAGCTCTGGCTGAAGATCAGGCTGCCCCATGGTATCTTTGGTTTCTGATTTGAAAGGAGACAAGCGATGAGTCAAATGCACAAAGAGATTTTGGCCGTACTTACTTTGATCTCGGGAATGGCTTTGAGCCTAGCGGCGCCTGCCACCTGGGCGCAGGAGAGATATCCATCGCGGCCGATAGAAATGGTCGTCGCCTTTCCCGCCGGCGGCTTCGCCGACGTCACCGGCAGAATTTTCGCCGAAGAACTGTCGAAGGTGCTCAACGCGCCGATCGCCCCAATCAATAAGGGCGGCGCCACCGGGAGCCTCGCCGCCACCACGATGCTCACCGCGCCCAAGGACGGATATAGTATTCTGGTGAACACCCTCGGCGGCATGGTCTTGGCGCCGGTGACGCTGAAAGACATCAAATATGACACCAACAAAGACTTCTATCCCGTCGCCTACATCACCTCCGCGCCGGACGGACTAACGGTAAACGCCGATTCGCCATTTAAGACGCTGCACGATCTGATCGACGCGGCGAAAAAGAACCCGAACAAACTATCCTACGCAACCGCCGGAACGGGCGTCGGCGGCCACTTCAACTCGCTCATCCTTTCACAGGTCACCGGCATCAAGATCAAACATGTGCCGTACAAAGGCGGCGGAGAATATATTCCTGCCCTCTTGGGCGGACACCTGGATTTCGTCATCGGCACGGCCATCGCGACCCTGCCCCAGGAAAGCGCCGGCAAGCTCAGGACCCTGGCGCTGATGGGCGGTAACAAAATGAAAGGACTTCCCACGGTCCCGACCACGGTCGAGCTCGGGATCAAGGGTGACTATATGGACAGTTGGGCCGGCGCCTTCGTCACCGCCGGCACGCCCAAGCCGGTCATCGATACGCTTACGAGCGCCGCTGAAAAAGTCATCAAGGCGAAAGAATTCGGCGCCCGCATCGAAAAAACCGGCGGCGTGGTCAAGTACATCTCGCCGAGCGAGTTCCGCTCCCTCATCGAGCGCGACAAAAACACCGCCCTTGAGATCGCGAAAAAAGAGGGGCTACTACAGGCGGTCAAGTGAGAGAGACAAGAGGAAAAGGGGCCGGATCGATGAAATCAAAGCCGCGTGGAAAAAACACTTCGCAAGCTGAAGTCACCAATATTTTCCGGCACGGTTTCTGGATCTTTTTGCAGGAGCGCGAGCTGTTTGTGCCCTTCAATGAATTTCCCTGGTTTCGCAACGCAACGATCGACTCGATCTTAAAGGTTGAAATGCCCCACCCTCGTCACCTTTATTGGCCGGACTTGGATATTGACCTGGACGTTGAGTCTGTCGAGCATCCCGAACGCTTCCCGTTGCTTTCAAAGGCAACGCCTAACGGCGAGTGAATAATGCGTAAGGTTGGCCCAGGCGAAAGTAATGCCGGTAGTTGGAATAGCTCGCAGATTTCTTACGGTCTAATTCGCAGCTCTCTTAATTGTACTGTGTTATTAACATCTCGATACTCGCACGTACGATTTTCCGCAACACGGGCATTGCGGAAGATCTCGAGCGATGGCCCGAGCCAAGCGAAAGCGCGCGGTGGCGATCGACCACGGGATGTGGCGCTGCATCGGGGCGAGCCCCGCGCGGGCGGAAGCC
>ORMF011713968.1_pt1 | contig 17097 bp, 15 predicted proteins | sample 1779871 | NCBI WGS metagenome assembly ORMF01 (sample SAMEA104232316, study PRJEB22302) | groundwater metagenome | biome: forest; feature: aquifer; material: groundwater | place: USA | collected 2011-08-07 | depth 5.4 m
AGGCTCGTGGGAGATGACCACGTTGATAGGCACCAGGTGGAAGCGCAGTAATGCGTGTAGCCGAGGTGTACTAATCCGCCGATCAGAACTCTCGAAAGGAATTGTGAGAGTCGCGTACGCTTTCTTTCTTTTTTATGTCCGGAAACATCGCCGCACGGCGATGTTTCCGCCCGCCGGCAGGCGGGGCTCTTCGTTGCAACGAACCGGCAAAAAAGTCGTTTGAACGTTTTGTGTTGGTGCTTCGTCGGAGGGGGTACACCCGTTCTCATTCCGAACACGGCAGTTAAGCCTTCCAGAGCCGATGGTACTCGAAAGGGGAGAGTAGGCAGGCGCCAACACAAAGTGCTCAATCAAAGAAACCACCCCGTACCAAAATGGTACGGGGTGGTTTCTGTTGTACAATTCTCCCATGTCCTGGGCTTCGAAGCGTCGAACGGGTTATCTTCTTGGTGTGCTCCTTTTCTTCGCCATCGTTATCGGCATACCCGCGGCGCTCTGGCTCTACGAGCCGCCCGCGTGTTTCGACGGCACACAAAATCAGGGAGAGACCGCGACCGACAAAGGCGGCCCGTGCAATATTCTGGATGAACGCTCACTTATCCCGCATTCGACACTGTGGTCACGCGCATTGCTCGTGCGGGGAGGGAATTACAATGCAATCGCATACATCGAGAATCCCAACAAAGAAGCGGGCGTCCGTAGGATCGGCTACCACTTCGGTCTGTATGATCAGCGCAACGTCGTGGTCGCCGAACGCGTAGGCGTCACGTTCATCATGCCGGGCGGCATCACTCCCGTTTTCGAGGGTTCGATCAATACGGGCAACCGCCCGGTCGTGCGCACGTATTTCGAATTCACCGAGACACCCGTGTGGGAACGCATGACCAATGCCGCCGCCGCGCTCTTGATCAGCAACAAAAAGCTCTCATCCGTAGATTCGGTCCCGCGGTTGAGCGCAATCGTCGAGAACACGTCAGTCGCGAGCGTGACAAATCCCTCATTCGCAGGCGTCGTGTTTGATCCGGCCGGCAATGCGTTCGCCTCCTCGGCGACGACCTTGGATCGCTTGGATCCGGGAGAGAAACACGAAATCGTATTCACGTGGCCCGACCCCTTCTCGTCCCCCGTCGGGCGCGTCGATATCCTGCCCTTCATTCCCCCCACGCCGGCACCTCTCCCCGGGAGGTAAGACCATGGTCTCCCGGATACAACAAGTCGCGGACTCGAGAATCCGCCCATTCTCTCATGTCGATTGGTTTCTTTTTGCGGCGGCGCTCGCACTATCGCTTCTCGGTCTCGTTACGATGCACTCGTTCGCGAGCGACCAAGACGTATTTTTCGACAAGCAAATCGTGTGGGTATGCGTTGCGGTCGTCGTATTCTTCGTCGCGAGTATTCCCGAATACAGTTTTTTGCGCCGCACACCGGTCGTTGTCAGCGTGTACAGTCTTGTCATCGCTCTCTTGGTGGCGGTCTTTATATTCGGCGCAGTCGTGAAGGGCGCGCAAAGCCGTTTCGATCTGGGGCTGTTCGCGGTACAGCCGGCAGATCTCGCCCAACTCGCGCTCATCATCGTCTTGGCGAAATATTTTGCGCGTCGCCATGTCGAGATTGCGCACATCCGGCACATTCTGGTCTCGGGCGGCTACGCGCTTCTCATCTGCCTCCTCGTCTTCCTCCAGCCGGATTTCGGCGGCGCCATCATTATCGCAAGCATGTGGCTCGGCATGACACTGGTCGCCGGCATCTCGCTCAAGCATCTCGGCGCTCTCTTTCTTACCGGCGCAATCCTTGCGGGCGGATTATGGAATCTCGGCCTCGAGCAGTATCAGAAACAACGCATCCTCACCTTTCTCCATCCGCTCGCGGACATTCAGGGAGCCGGCTACAACGCCTACCAGTCGACCGTCGCCATCGGCTCCGGCGGGCTTACCGGCAAGGGCATCGGCTTCGGCACGCAATCCAAGCTCCGTTTTCTCCCCGAGTATCAGACCGATTTTATATTCGCGGCATATGCGGAAGAATGGGGATTCGTCGGCATCGTTCTTTTGTTCGGTCTCTATGCACTTGTCATCATGCGCACGCTCTCCATCGCATCACACGGGAGCGACAATTTTGCCGTGCTTTTCGGCACCGGTGTTGCCATCATGTTCGCGAGCCATTTTGCCGTACACGTCGGCATGAACATGGGACTCCTCCCCGTCACCGGCACCACGACACCCTTCATGAGCTACGGCGGCTCGCACATCGTCACCGAATTCTTAGCACTCGGCATCCTCATGGGCATGCGCCGCCACGCGCGGCCCGTTCCCTCCGCGCGCGACCAGACAGAATTGGTAGGCGCAGTTTAGTAAGCGAAGCTTTTCGCGCCTTCGCTCGGACGAAATGCAGGCACGCCTGCATTTCGGATTCTCGCTAGTCGCGATAGAGTGTTTTAGTCTGCTCGACCATTCGCTCGAGCGAAAATTCGCTCATATCTTTTGCGTCCAAAATCTCGCCCACGCCGCCGACACGATTGGCGACAATCGGGAGACCAGCAACTCTGGCTTCGAGAAGTACATACGGGAGACCTTCTTTTAGTGAAGGAAGCGCAAAGGTATCAAAACCCTTAAGTGCCTCACTAACGGGCACAAAACCGAATAGCTTTACCCGAGGTTCCAAGGCGTACTCTTTTATTTTGTTTTCCAACATTGTACGGTTTTCGCCCTCGCCGATGATAGCCACGTACATGCCCGGATTGTTTTTTGCCTCCTCAATAAGCGCCCGCTGATTTTTGTTTTTAGTAAGTTCCCCAATGGTCCCAGTAATCTTTGCCCCAGGAGGGAAAGCGTCACGGATCTTTCCTCCCGACCCAAGATGTAGCGTTGCGATTCCGTTATATATTCGAATCGCCTTTTTCCCTATAAACGGCATGCGTCGAGCAATTCGCAAGTCGTACTCCGAAATACAAATGACTTTGTTGCAAAGGAGCACAGTACACCATGACGCAACCCACATAAGCGCTCTTGCAACGGCGGAGCGGTCTTCTAAAAAAGGCCAACCGTGTACAGTAAAGATAATATTTTTCACTCCTGCCCATCGAGCAGCTACCGCCCCTATCCCTCCGGCCTTGGACGAATTCAGGTGGACGACATCAGGGTTTTCTTTTTTAAAGATCTCAACTAATTGTTGCAGGACCTTACTTTCTCTTGAAATAGAAATATCACGCATAAAGCTTTTCAAATGTATTCCGGGTATTCCTTTTATCCCTAAGTTAGTGGCAAGCATTCCATAAGAAGCGTCTGCCTCTCCCGTACCTCCAAAGAAGACCTTTACCTCAAATTGCTCCTTCGGCAGGTTGGTGGCAAGATCATACACATAGCGTTGCGCCCCGCCCCAGTTGGATTTGGTGATGACGTAGAGAATTTTTTTGCGGGGCATGGTATTTTTTAGACCTCCCTAAAGGGACTGCGATTTGTAACCAATCGCTTCGCTCTTGGACAAATCGGGAGCTTGTTTAGAGCCATATTTAATGCAATGATACCCGATATGTCGCTTGTCCCCAAGCGCGAGTACCTCCTGCTCTTTGTGGGAGATGTACTCGTTTTCACGCTTTCGCTGTGGCTTACACTCGCGCTCCGTTATTTTGAGTTTCCCGGCAAGGAGCTCTTTCTGAAGCACCTGATTCCGTTCTCGCTCCTTTTCGTAGCATGGGCGGCGGTCTTCTTCCTCGCCGGTCTCTATGGCAAGCACACGCGGCTTTTCAGAAGCCGCCTCTCATCGACCATCCTTTCGACGCAGATTGTCAACGTGTCTCTCGCGGCTCTCTTTTTCTTTTCCATACCTGTCTTCGGCCTTTCCCCCAAGACGATACTCGTCCTCTATCTCGTCATCTCATTTCTGCTCGTGTATTTCTGGCGTGTCGCGCTTTTTCCGAAATTGCCGCGCCCGCTTCGCGGCCGCAAGCCCCGGGGGATACTTATTGCATCAGGTCCCGACGCACACGCGCTTGCGGAGGAGGTTCTCAGCGACACGCGGTATCCGTTCAAATTCGAGCAAGTCATCGATACCGCACGCACACCTTCATACGAGGTCATTCAGCGCGCGTGCCGTCTTGCCGGGGAGGACGACATGACCTTTCTCGTCGTCGATTTTTCCGACAAGGCATTTGTAGCGGCGCGGCCCATCATCTATGGAGCCGCATTCCACAAACGCCGTTTCGCTATCGTAGACATCATTGATCTTTATCAGGAGGTCTTCGATTGTGTCCCGCTTTCGCTCGTACAGTATGAATGGGTTCTCGCGAGTGTTTCCGCTTCGCGTTCCTACGATGTCGTGAAGCGGTCAATCGATATCGCCGGCGCACTCGCAATCGGCGCGCTGTCTCTTATTGTGTATCCATTCGTCGCACTCCTCATCAAGCTCGACGATGGGGGGCCCATCTTCATAACACAAAACCGGGTTGGCAGATACGAAGAGCCTATCCGCGTCATGAAATTCCGCAGTATGAGCGGCAACGATGAGGGGAATTACGACCGGAGCGGCAAGACGAAGCTCGTGGTCACACGCGTGGGCCGATGGCTCCGCACTCTCCGCGTCGACGAGTTCCCCCAGCTCTGGAGTGTCCTCCGCGGCGATCTCTCGCTCGTGGGGCCGCGTCCCGAGCTTCCGGCGCTTGCGGCGGAGTACAGCGCACGCATCCCGTATTACAATGCCCGCTATCTCGTGACACCGGGCCTCACGGGTTGGGCACAGCTGAAGCACGATCGTGATCCGCACCATGGCACCGATATCGCGGAGACCAAGCGCAAGCTTTCCTTCGACCTCTACTACCTCAAACATCGCTCACCTTTGCTCGATATATTTATTATCCTTCAAACTATCCGCGTCATGCTCGCCGCGCGCGGAAGCTGATACTATAAGGGGCATGGCAACCAAAGTCGTCGTCACGGGAGGGGCAGGGTTCATTGGCGCACACATCGTGGATGCGCTCGTCCTGCGCGGCGATGAAGTCCACGTAGTCGACAATTTCGCCGCCGGACGTCGCGAAGACCGCATCAATCCGCGGGCCGCATACCACGAAGTCGATGTTCAATCGACCGAAGACATCCGGAAGATTTTTGACGGCGCAGACGTCGTATTCCACACAGCGGCCATCCCGCGCGTACCATACTCGCTCGAACATCCGGTCGAGACGACCGACGTGAATATCACCGGCACGGTTTCCATGTTGACCGCTGCCGCACGCGCGAAAGTCCGCCGCGTCGTCTACTCCGCTTCCGGCTCCGCATACGGTACCCAAGACGTTCTGCCGCTCTCCGAGGATATGCCGGCGAATCCGGTCAATCCATACGGTCTGCAGAAATATGTCGGTGAATTGTTCACTACGCTGTGGTCGGAGATATTCGGTATTGAAACAGTCAGTCTGCGGTACTTCAATGTGTATGGTCCCAAACTTGATCCGGAAGGTCCGTATGCGCTCGCGGTCGGTGCATTTCTGCTTGCCCGGAAGAACGGGAAGCCACTGACAATTTTCGGCGACGGGACTATCACGCGCGACTACACCCATGTGCGTGATGTGGTGCGGGCGAATCTCCTCGCGGCCGGGAGCGCGAACGTAGGGAAAGGAGAAGTCATCAATATCGGTGCCGGGAGAAACGTCACCATCAAATATCTTGCGAGCCTCGTGGGGGGTGAGATCGTCTACGGCGCGCCCCGCATCGAGGCGCACGATTCGCGAGCGGACAATTCCTACGCCAAAAAGCTTCTCGGCTGGGAGCCGGGTATCACACTCGAAGACGGCATCGCCGAATTAAAAAAAGAAATGGGCCTCACATGAACACTCCAACATTCTCAAGAATGTCGGAGTGTTAGAACTATGATTATCGACGGCAAGGCAATAGCGGAAGATATCTATGCCGGCTTGGTACCGCGCTTTGCGGCACTCCGGCGGCAGGTACGGCTCGGGATCGTCGTTGTCGGCGCGAATCCGGTCATCGAATCATTCGTCGCCATCAAGACGCGCTCCGCCGAACGACTCGGGGTAGAGATGGTTCGCGTCAATGTTTCCGACAAGAGCGACACCGGAAAAGTTCTGCAGGCTATACAGCGGCTCGTACACGATACCGATGCGGTCATCGTCCAACTGCCTCTGCCGCAAAGTATCAGTACCAATGAAATGCTTTCTGCTGTGCCCAAAGAAAAAGACGTCGATGCGCTCAACCCGGCTATTTCTGAAGCAGACAGAATAGTGCATGCACCAGTGGCTCTGGCAGTTGTTGAGATTCTCCAAAGAAGCAACATAGAAATAGCCGGGGCACGCACAGTGGTAGTCGGCGCAGGCCGTCTCGTCGGCGCGCCTTCCGCGTGGCTTCTCCGAAGCCTCGGGGCAAACGTGTCCGTATTCTCGCTTGAAGAAGGGAGCATCGAGGATTTGAAAAATGCCGACATCGTCGTTTCGGGAGCGGGGAATCCCGGTTTTATCAAACCCGAACATCTGAAAGAGGGCGTCGCCTTTATCGACGGGGGAACGAGCGAGCTCAATAAAAAGATAACGGGCGACGCCGACCCCGCCTGCGCCGAGGTCGCGAGCGTTTTCACCCCCGTCCCCGGCGGCGTCGGCCCCGTCGCCGTCGCCATGATATTCCGCAATCTACTCAATCTAATCGAAAAATAGTACTGTACTTATAGCATCCGGTCGGACATTATAAGTACAGACGAATTATAGAAGCCCCACCTCACCTCGACGCAAAGCCATATCCCCAAATTACTCACGGTCGGAGTACATTTGGGGATATGAGATACGGAGCAAAATAGCGAGACAGAGGAACGTTCCGCATCTTTGCGAAGATAGGCAGAGACAGTTATACTCTCGTCATGTTGCAGAAACGCCTCACCGCATTGCTAATCTTAGTCATTGGCGCGGGTGTGGCGTGGTTTATCTACTCATCCGAGGTCGGCGGAGCGCGGCCGTTCAAGCTCGGGCTCGATCTTTCGGGCGGTACCCAGCTCGTCTACCGCGCAAATCTCGACGCTATTTCGACCAACGACGTGGCGGATTCTATGGCATCTTTGCGCGACACCATTGAGCGACGGGTAAATCTTTTCGGCGTCTCGGAGCCGATTGTGCAGACCGAGCATGCAGGCACGTTCGCGGGCACTCCCGAAGAGCGTCTCATCGTCGAGCTTCCGGGAGTTACCGATACAGAAAAGGCGATAGCGCTTATCGGACAAACCCCTGTCCTCGAATTCCGTCTTCTCAAGGGCGACACGCCGCCCAGCGACATCTCAAGCACGACGGTCAACACACTCTTCGATCCTGCCGCGATTACCGGAAAAGATCTCGCGAGCGCCCAGCTCCAATTCAATCAGTCGGTGGGCGGCATCCCCAACGAGCCCGTCGTCGTCCTCAATTTCAATTCCGAGGGCGCACGCATGTTCGCAAATCTCACCCGCGACAACGTCGGACGCTACTTCGGGATTTTTCTCGATGGCGTCCCCATCTCCATTCCCGTCATCCGCGAAGCGATTCCCGACGGCACCGCCGTCATTTCCGGCGGATTCACCGCCGAAGGGGCGAAAGAGTTGGCGCGCAATCTCAATTACGGCGCATTGCCCGTACCGATAGAGCTCATCTCGACGCAGACCGTATCCGCCACCCTCGGCGAGGAGGCCGTACGCGACGGCATTATGGCGGCTCTGTGGGGCGTTATTGCGGTCGCGCTCTTCATGGTTCTCTGGTACCGCCTGCCGGGATTCCTCGCGACCTGCGCACTTCTCCTCTATGTTCTCGTTGTTCTTGCACTGTTCCTCGTCATTCCCGTCACGCTCACAGCGGCGGGCATTGCGGCATTCATTCTCTCTATCGGTATGGCGGTCGACGCCAACATCCTCATCTTCGAACGTACGCGGGAAGAATTGCAAGGTGGGAAGAGCGCGAAGGAAGCCATCCACGACGGCTTCGCGCGCGCATGGCCTTCTATCCGCGACTCCAATATTTCCTCGATGATTACCGCCGTCATTCTGTTCTGGTTTGGCACGTCGCTCATCAAAGGTTTCGCGCTCGTCTTCGGTCTCGGCGTCCTCGTCTCAATGCTCACGGCCATCACCGTCTCCCGCACCTTCCTCATGGCGCTCGGCATCGACGCAAAGTCCGCTCTCATCCGTTTCTTCTTCAGCAGTGGTATTTCTAGAACCTAAAACCTAGTCCCCAGCACCTATTCCTATGTTCATCATCCGCCACAGAAATGTTTTCTTTGCACTGACCGGTATCATCACGGCGATTGCGCTTGGATTGCTCCTCACGTTCGGCCTGCACGCCGGCATCGACTTCACCGGCGGCACTCTGGTACAGGCCACGTATCCCGACACGAGGCCCGCGCCCGCATTGATAGAAGAGGCTCTGCAGGGTGCACAGATCAAGGGATATTCCATCCGCGAAGCGGGCACAAAAGATTACATCGTGCGTATGCCCAACCTCTCCGACATGCAACGCAGTTCGCTCGGGGAAATACTCTCCGGCGGCGAGCAGTACCGCGGGCAGATTACACAGCTGAGCGAAATCGGCCCCACAATCGGCGTCGAATTACGCAACAAGGCCATCATCGCACTCTTGCTCGTCCTCCTCTGCATTCTGCTTTTCATCGCATTCGCATTCCGCAAAGTCTCCGAGCCCGTCTCCTCATGGCTCTACGGATTAATCGCGCTCATCACGCTTGTCCACGACGTCATCGTCCCCGTCGGCTTCTTCGCATTCCTCGGGTATCTTACGGGTGCACACATCGACACGCTCTTTGTGACGGCCATTCTCACCGTCTTGGGCTTTTCCATTCACGACACCATCGTGGTCTTCGACCGTGTGCGTGAGAATCTGCGCGTCAATCACGAACGCGGACGCAAAGAGGATTTTGCCGACGTCGCGGGCAGGAGTCTCGGTCAAACCTTCGTGCGCTCCATCAATACCTCGCTCACCGTACTCTTCACCCTGCTCGTTCTGTACTTTATCGGCCCCGCCTCGACACGCGATTTCGCGCTCACGCTTCTCGTCGGCATCACCGCGGGCACATACTCTTCGATATTCTTGGCCACTCCACTCTTAGTAGCTGTTGAACGTTGGCGGGGAACACGAAGGAAGTAAAAATGTACCCCGTTGCGAGCATAGCTTCGCTTCGGGGCCGCAAAAAATAGGGGTATAGTGTAGGGGTATGAGTGTGAAGACCGTCGGCACTATTGGTATAGTCGGACACGGCGCTTTCGGCGCGCTCGTCGCGACACTCCTCCAGCGCTTCGCGCCAAGCGTCGAAGTCCGCGCGTACGATACGAAAAAAGGGAAAAGTTCCGCGTCGCTTAGCGAGGCGGCCTCGTCCGATGCGGTCGTTCTCGCTGTTCCTATCAGCGAATTTGAGAATGTGCTTACCGAGGTTGTTCCGCTTACGCGCCCCGACACGGTCATCGTCGATGTCTCGACGGTCAAGGTACATACCGTCGACCTCTTGAAGAAACTGGCGAAAGATCGGTTATACATCGCCACACATCCCGTCTGGGGGCCCGAAAGCTACGAGAAACGCGGCGGAGATATTTCAGGCTTCCGCATCGTGATGACCGACGGCACGCTCGAGGTTGCCGACTACATGGCGCTCACCGCATTCCTCAAAAAGTGCGGATTCGACGTTGTTGAAATGAGCGCGTCAGCCCACGACAAGCATCTAGCGGAGACGCTTTTTCTCACGCACTTCATCGGACAAATCGTTTCGCGCGGCGATTTCAAGCGCACAGCCGCGGACACCGTTTCTTTCGGATACCTGATGGACGCCGTCGAGAGCGTGAAGAACGATGCGGAGCTCTTCCGCGATGTCTTCCGCTTCAATCCGTACTGCGCGGAGGTTCTCGAGCGTTTTGCAAAAGCCGAATCAGAAGTGCGTTCGCTCCTCTCACCTCCCGCAAAATCTCAAGGACGGTCCTTACGCATCGGCATTTCCGGGGCCTCGGGGAGCTTCTCCGAAGAAGCCGCGCGTTCGTACACGCAGACGGCAGATCTGAAAGACTTCTCGCTCGACTACCTCATTTCCGTGGAGAACGTACTCGCCGCGCTTGAGAAGGGGGATATCGACCTCGGCGTTTTCCCCATAGCCAATTCGACCGGCGGCGTCGTGACCGAAGCCGGAGAGGCGGTGGCGAAACACCGCTTCAACATCAAGAAACTCTTCGGCATAGATATCCGGCAGAATCTTCTGGCGCAGAAAGGCGTCTCGAAGAGCGATATCACCACCATCGTCTCGCATGATCAGGCGCTCAAGCAATGCCGTGCGTATTTGAAAAAGAACTGGCCGAAGGCGAAGATAGAAGAATACGAAGACACCGCAAAAGCCGCGGAAGATCTCGCAAGCGGCAAGCTCTCGCCCACAACCGCCGTCATTGCCTCAAAGACCGCCGCCGACATCTACGGCCTCCACATCCTCGACGAGTCCATCCAAGACCTCACCTCCAACTTCACAACCTTCCTCGCCGCTGAGAGAGCTTAAGTAGAGTATTTTCCTCAAAAATTTTCCACAACTCCATATCCCCAAATTACTCACGGTCGGATATAATTTGGGGATATGGGAATAGTAGAGAAAGACGCGAAGAAAAAGAGAATCTACAAGAACGTGCAGGGAATCGTACTCTCCACAGTCGGAGTCGCGGGCGTACTTGCCGTCGCCATGATCGCCCCGAATATATTTCAGGCTTTTCCACGTATTACAGGCAACAAATACAAGTTTGCGTATCGCGCGAAGACGGTGGCAGGTCGGCTTGCTCAAAAGGGACTCGTACGATTCGTCGAGCGAGGGGGCAGAAAATTCGTGGAGATTACCGGAGAGGGTAGGCGCATGCTTGTTTTTGAAGAACAACGCGCGCTCCTCGGCCCGCGCCGCCCCTTCCGGTGGGACAAGCGGTGGCGGCTCGTGATGTTCGACATTCCGGAAAAGCGGAGGGAAGTCCGCGACCGGCTCCGGGGATATATGCATCAGTTCGGTTTTCTGCGCCTGCAAGACAGCGCATGGATATTTCCCTACGATTGCGAAGATGTCGTCGCGCTGGTCAAAGCGGAGCTCTCGACGGGCTCGAGCGTTCTTTACGCCGTCATCGAGAGTATCGAGAACGATTCTTGGATACGGAAACATTTCGCCCTCAAATAAGACTCTCCAAGATAAGTCTATTTCTCGTATCCCCAAATTACTCACGGTCGGAGAAGATTTGGGGATATGCGAAAAATCTCAAATAACAGCTAAAACGCACCAATACGCGTTCACGCTTCCTACTTTTTCTCGCGGGTTTCGGAGTAGTCGAGGATAGTCTCGAAAAGTTTCCGTATCACGTTCTCGGCAATGCCGAGACTTTTTCCCGTTGAAACTCGTGCGGTAAGCACTTCGGCCCGCCGTTTTTCATCCCGCACCTCAAGCCCGTTCTCGCGCTTGTACGCTCCGATCTTGTCTACAAGTCCCATGCGCTCCGCAAGTATTCGCAGAAGGCTCTGGTCCGTCTCGTCGATTTTTTGCCGTAATTGCTCAAGTTCACTTGACATGAGAGCAATCATACACTACAGTAGGCCTTAGATAAAGCCTTTGATTCGGTTCCCGCGTCCTACGCGGGGTTGGGACCGGATCGTCCGAAGGACGAGGTGATTTCCGCTTGCCCTGAGCTTGTCGAATGGGCGTGTGGAGATACGGGTTCTCCCGTAATAGAGGTAGCCGGTACCGAAAGGCGCCGGTGAGACACCCTCCCACTCTGGTCAGGGTAAAAAATTAAGGTGGCACCGCGGAAAATCGCCCTTATCGCACAAGATGGTATTGTGCAATGAGGGCGATTTTGCGTTGAGCAAAATCGCGTCGCTCCGGGCGCGGAGCGACGTAAACAGATATGAACATACCCACCATCAACATAGGCCGGAAGGCCACATATACCAAGTTTGCAGAGGACGTGGACTTTTTTGAACTGTTCAAAAAGATAGAACAGCGCTTCGACACGTGTTTCCTGTTCGAGTCGCTCGGAGAAGAAGGAAAGTTCTCACGCTATTCGATCATGGGGTTTGAGCCATCGCACATTGTCGGTGCGCGCGGCGACACGCTCATCGTCGACGGAAAAGAGTACGCCGTTCCAAATCCATACCTCGCCCTGCGTGACATCATGCCCGAGAGGACCATGGGCAGGGAATATGCGGGAGGGCTCATAGGCTACGTCGGGTACGATGCGGTGCCATATTTCGAGCCCTCGCTTTCCGTCAAACAAAGCGCTCTCTTCGAACAGTTTCTTTTCGGCGTGTATACCGACGGCGTCATCCTCGACAAGCAGACGAACGAACTCTTTTATTTTTATTACGATACCGACCGGAGCGATACGCTGAAAAAACTCATGCACGGCGATGTAGCCGCCCTGCCGTTCACCGCGGAGTTCGAGAGAGACACACTCTCGAAGGAAGAGCACGGAAGAATAGTCGAGGGGGTGAAGGAGCGCATCAGGGCAGGCGACACCTTCCAGTGCGAGGTGGGGTTCAGGTCGGAATATACAGTACACGGCGACACGCTCAATGTGTATGAAAAACTGCGCACCGTAAACCCATCGCCGTTCATGTATTACGTCAAATTCGGGCAGAAGAAAGTGATCGGAGCTTCACCTGAGCTCCTCTTCTCACTACGCGACGGTGAGATGACGACGCGGCCTTTGGCAGGGACAATCCGGCGCGGGAAGGACGAGCAAGAAGACCAACAGCTTGCCCGCGCACTTTTAAACGACCCCAAGGAAAGAGCCGAACACACCATGCTGGTCGACCTGCACAGGAATGATATCGGCAAGGTGGCAGAGTTCGGAAGCGTACGTATCAAAGACCTCATGAGCGTGAAGAAATTCAGCCACGTCCAGCATATCTCAAGCGAGATTACGGGTGCGATACGGAGAGGTGAAGATATGTTTTCCGCATTCGCAAGTAATTTTCCCGCGGGGACGGTCTCCGGCGCTCCCAAGGTCGAATCCATCAAGATAATCGACAGGAACGAGGCGTGCGCGCGCGGCCCCTACGGCGGCGGCGTGGGGCACTTCGGGTTCAACGGCGACTGCACATTCGCCCTTGCGATACGCTCACTGTTCGTCTCAGACACTTCTGCCTATGTGCAGACCTCAGGTGGTATTGTCTACGACTCGGAGCCGGCAAAAGAATATGAGGAGATCCAAAATAAATTGGCGGCGATGAAGCGGGTGTTGGAATCATAAAAATATGAAAATCTTACTATTGGACAACTACGACTCCTTTACCTACAACCTCTACCAATACGTAGGGGAGATCCTCACTGCAGATGGACATCCGTTCACGTTGGATGTGATACGAAATGATGCAATTACTCTCAAAGAAATCAAGAAAAGGAAGTACGACCGCATCATCATCTCGCCGGGGCCCGGCGATCCGGCAGACAAAGCATATTTTGGCGTGTGTGCGGATGTGCTGACCGAGGTCGGGAAAACCACTCCCGTTCTCGGCGTCTGCCTAGGGCTTCAGGGTATGGCGCATTATTTCGGCGGGCGCGTGATACGGGCAGAGCTCCCCATGCACGGGAAGACCAGCAGGATTACGCACGACGGAAAGGGCGTATTCGCAGGGCTCCCGCAATCTCTCGAGGTTATGCGGTATCATTCACTTATCGTAGATGCGGCGAGTCTGCCGGAGTGTCTCGAGGTCTCCGCCACATCTGAGGATTCAAAAGAGATTATGGGACTACGCCACACACAACACCCCATAGAAGGCATCCAATTCCACCCCGAGTCGTTCGCGACGCAAGGGGGCAAGGAGATACTCAAGAATTTTTTGCATCAATGAACGCATACGCATATGAACATAACCGAACTTCTAAATACGCTCGTCGAAGGTCGCGACCTCTCCGCGGGAGAGACCGAAGAATTCCTGGAACAGGTCATCCGGAACGAGCTCACCGACGCGCAGATAGCGGCAGTCTTGACCGCGCTCAGGATAAAAGGCGAAGTGCCCGAAGAGATCGTCGGGCTCCTGCGCTCAATGCGCCGGCACATGCTCTCTGTCCACGAGCCCCAAGCGATGGATATCGTCGGCACCGGGGGAGACGGCGCGGGCACGTTCAATATCTCGACCACCTCTGCACTCGTCGCCGCGGGAGCAGGTGTAAAAATAGCAAAGCATGGCAATCGCGCAGCATCGGGAAAATGCGGCAGCTCCGATGTCTTAGAGGCGCTCGGGGTGAATGTACAGCTCACAGCGGCGGAAGCAAAGACGGTTCTACAGAAAGCAGGCATGGTCTTTTTGTTCGCGCCCCTCTACCATCCCGCCACCAAACGCGTCGTTGCAGTGAGGAAAGAACTTAAGATACGGACCATCTTCAATATTCTCGGACCGTTCGCGAACCCGGCGGAGACGGCGCGCCAGCTCATCGGCGTCTCCAGTCCGGCTATCGCGAAGACGATGGCGCTGGTCGCTGGAAAACTGGGGTACGAGCACGTCCTCATCGTCGCAAGCGAGGACGGCATGGATGAGATAAGTCTCTCGGCGAAGACCCGAGGGTTTGAAGTTAAAGGCAGTGCAGTCAAGACATTCACCATCAATCCGGCAAAACTCGGTTTCAAGAAATCTTCAAAGAAAGATATCCTCGGCGGGAATGCGGAGGAGAATGTCGCTATCATCCGTGATATCCTCGCCGGGAAGAAAGGTCCCAAACGCGACATTGTGGTTTTGAACACCGCATTCGCGCTCTCTGTCGCGGGTATCGCAAAGACTCCAAAAGACGGCATTGTGCTCGCGGAGAAATCTATCGACAGCGGGGAAGCTCAAAAGGCTCTTGGACGACTTGTGAAGGAGTCGAACGTTTTTGCAAAACAACCATGAAAAGCGTCAAAATTACTCCACTCAAAGGACCGGTCGAGGCGACGGTCGAGATTCCCGGCTCGAAAAGCTACACCAATCGTGCGCTCCTCCTTGCAGCCCTCACCGGTGGTACGGTCACTATCAAAAACCCGCTCGTTTCCGACGATACGCATGCGATGATAAATTGCCTGCGCGAATTCGGCATCCGCTGCGCGTTCAAGGACGACTCGCTCGTGGTCGAATCCGATATCCGGACCATTCAGGACCGGGAATATCACCTCAACGCGAATCTCTCCGGCACCGCGATACGCTTCGTACTTGCGCTCGCGGCAATCGTGCCGGGCATCAAAATCGTTCGCGGCCGCGGCCGCTTGAATGAGCGGCCCATCGCGCACCTTGTCGAAGCGTTGGAACAGATCGGCGCGCGCATCGAATACGTCGACAAAAAGGGCTATCCTCCGGTCAAGGTCCTCTCCTCTACACTTCTCCCGGGCAAGGTCGCCATGAAGGGAGTGGTCTCAAGCCAGTTCCTCTCCGCGCTCCTCATGGTGGCGCCCTTGATCGGAGAGCTCGATATCGAAGTTCTCGGTGAGCAGATATCAAAGCCCTATATCGACATGACCGTCTCTGCGATGCGGGAGTTCGGCGCGTCCGTCAGGAACGACGCGTACCGGCACTATGTTGTTCCGGGAGGCCAGTCATACCGCGCGACCACCTATACGGTCGAGGGCGACGTCTCCAGCGCCTCATACTTCTTCGCGATAGCGGCCCTCACGCACTCCACGATAACGCTCGAGAACCTGAATCCGAAGACCGTTCAGGCCGACATCCGCTTCCTGAAGATACTTGAGGACATGGGCAACGAGGTCGCCTCTGGGGAGAATTCGATAACGATAACGGGCCGGGGAGTGAAGGCGGTTTCCGTGGATATGCAGGATTGTCCCGATCAGGCGCAGACACTCGCCGTACTCGCGGCGTTCGCCGAAGGCACGACGACCATCACGGGCATCCAGTCGCTCCGCGTCAAGGAAACCGAGCGTGTCGTCGCGGTAGAAGCCGAGCTCGCAAAGATGGGCATCAAGACGGAGTCGACGAAAGACACACTCATCGTGCACGGAGGAAGCCCGCGCCCGGCGCGGATAGATACGTACGGCGATCATCGCATGGCGATGTCTTTCGCCGTTGCCGCATCGAAGCTCGAGGGGCTCGTAATCAACGATCCCGACGTCGTTTCAAAGACCTTCCCGCGCTTCTGGAAATCTCTCGCGATTATCGGTGCGCCGTTCGAGGTTGTGTACGAGAACCCGAATATCGTCTTGATAGGGATGCGCGGAGGCGGGAAGACGAGCGTCGCGCGCCTGCTCTCCGAAAAATTAAAGAAGGAATTCGTCGATATCGACGAGCTTCTGGAAGCGCGCGAGGGAATGACTATCGCCGAGACCGTCGAGAAGCGCGGATGGGAGTATTTCAGGGACCGCGAGTCGGAAATCGTGGAGGAGGTAGCACAGCGGAAGGACATCATCATCTCGACGGGCGGAGGCGTTATACAGCGGCCGGAAAATATCGCCGCCTTGAAGGAGAACGGACTCCTCATCTTTCTCAATACGCCGGCAGAAATACTGGCAGAACGCATCGACCATGATCCCGGACGCCCGCACCTTACGTCAGCGGCTTCCACGAAGGAAGAAGTGGAAGTAATCCTCGAAGAGCGGAAGAAGCTCTACGAAGCCGCGGCCGACGAGATAATTCAAGACGTTGATATCACACTCGACGAGAAGCTAGTCGAGGTGCTTAAGCGATTAGAAAGAAGGAAGATAATGTGAGATTATTGAACTATGGCAGGCAACAGCTTCGGGCAACTCTTCAGAATAACCACCTTCGGTGAGTCGCACGGCGGGGCTGTTGGCGTTGTGGTAGACGGCTGTCCGCCGGGTATCGAGATTACGGAGGATGAGATACAGAAGGAGCTCGATAGGCGCCGTCCCGGGCAGAGCAAGATAACCACACCGCGCAAAGAGGCGGACAAAATAAAGATTCTCTCGGGATATTTCGAGGGCAGGACGACGGGGACGCCGATTCTCCTCATCGCCTACAACGAAGAGTACGAATCCGACGATTATCTGGAGCTGAAAGACGCCTACCGGCCCTCGCATGCCGATTACACCTACGAGGCCAAATACGGCTTCCGCGATTGGCGGGGGAGCGGCAGGGGGTCCGCCCGCCGGGCCCCTGGGCGCGGCCCCCCCCCCGCGGTGTTTCCA
>ORMF011564174.1_pt1 | contig 17095 bp, 16 predicted proteins | sample 1779871 | NCBI WGS metagenome assembly ORMF01 (sample SAMEA104232316, study PRJEB22302) | groundwater metagenome | biome: forest; feature: aquifer; material: groundwater | place: USA | collected 2011-08-07 | depth 5.4 m
CATTTTGCCGCCGCCCGCGCGCATGAGATCGCTGCTTTTACGCATCAGGGCGTTAGTTTCGTGACCAATGCCAAGCCGACCGAATTGGACCTGCGCCAAGTGGAGGACCGTTACCGCCGCGCCGAAGCCCTTTACCGCCGGCTGGAGAAAGTGAATCAGCGTTATTTAGTCAGCCTCACGCTTTTGGAGCTTGAAGAAGTCGAGCGTGAACGTGCTGAAGGTTTGAAAGATCAATTCTCCCGCGAATTGCGCAATGCCAAGCTTGAGCTGGCCCAAGTGCGTAAAAAGATCGATGAGAAGCTGGTCTCCCTCAAGAATCTCATCGCCGAACAGCCGGCTGCTCAACTTTCCCATGAGCAGATCCCGGTTAGTAACTCCAACTAACTTCCTTTTTGCTACAATAAGGCATGTCTGAGCCGCGCTCTTTTTTTGAGAGAGTACGCACCTTTTTTTAATAGAGGAGACGAAAAATGAAAACTAATGCTTGGATCATCGCCGTGATCGGGTTTATAGGCTCGGCGAGTTTCGCTTATGCTGAACCAACCGTCGCTGATTTAGTGCAAAAGCATGACGAGATGAAAAATACGTATGAACAGAAGTCCGCTGCCCAGGCGGACATCATTGCTGAGCACGAAGCGATGAAGAAGGATTATAAGAGAAAATTTTATATCAATGAAAAGGTAACTCCGAATGGCAAGTACGGCAAAATGGCTAAGCATTGCGATCAGATTATTAAGGACGCCAAAAAACTGAAAGAGGATTATTCTGATTTTGCCAAATGGCATGCCATGCAAGCGCGGGAGTTAGCCGGGACGTAATTTTGTTAGGGGTTAAGATGCCAAAAGAAATTGATGCAAACGAGCTATGGCGCCGCATTGGCCTGGAACGTCTGCGGTTCGCATTAAAGAATGTCAGGGAAAAATCCCAACAGTTTGAGGCCGCGCTGGAACGTCTGCCCGAATGCAATCAGTGCGCCCGGCTGGCGCTTTTGAAGGAAATCGAACAAACCGCACAAGAACTTAGCAGTGAAGTCGCGAGTCTCGGCGGACTCACTCAAAGCCTGGAATCGGCTTTGTCGACCGCCAAAGAATGTTGTCAAAACCTGGAGGAGAAGACGCCCTCTCCTTGCCGCTGCGCTCCGGATAAATGCGTCTGCCATTGAGACAGTGAGAAGGGAATCCTTTGATGCCTGAACAACCCGGTCACGAATGTTGCAAGCATGAACATGGCGCAGCCAAACCCTGGTACCGCCGACCCATTACTTTAAGTTTGTCCGCGGCCGCGCTGCTCTTCGTTTTTTCCGGTGTCATTCCACCCCTGCGGCACTACCCGCATCATTTTCTCGAATATGCACGGCTCATGGCCCTGCCCGTGGTTCTCGGTATTTTGGCCGGCGGCGTGATCGATTATTTTATCCCCGACGAATATTTTTCAAAACATCTGGCGCTGCAGAAGAAACGCACCATTTTCTATGCCGTGGGTTTAGGATTTCTGGCCAGCGCCTGCAGTCACGGCGTCATTGCGCTCGCGGCCGAACTGCATAAAAAAGGCGCATCAGGCCCGGCCGTGGTCACTTTTCTTTTGGCCAGTCCCTGGGCCAGCCTGCCCATCACTTTTTTACTGCTTGGATTTTTTGGCCTGAAGGCCTTCCTGATTATTTTGGGCGCGCTATTTGTGGCGCTGTCGACCGGCTTCACCATGCAGCTCCTCGATCAGCGCGGCTGGATCGAAAAGAACCGGCATACGCTGGAAGTAGCCAAGGATTATTCGCTTTCGAAAGACCTCGGCGCGCGCTTTAAGGAATCGGCGACGGGCGCGGGTTTCAAGAAAGCCGTGAGCGGCATCCTTAAGGCATCTTGGGAACTTTCGGATATGGTCCTGCATTGGATCATCGTCGGCATGATCCTCGCCGGGCTCGCGGGCGCGCTGGTGCCGCAGGGGATATTCGAAAATTATTTTGGGCCGACATTGCTTGGCCTTTTAATCACGCTGGTTGTGGCCGCCGTCGTGGAAGTTTGTTCGGAAGGGACGGCCCCGCTGGCTTTTGAGATTTACAGGCAGGGCGGCGCGTTCGGAAACGCGTTTGCATTTTTAATGGGCGGCGTGATTACGGATTACACGGAGATTGCGGTGATCTGGACGCGGCTTGGCCCGCGCACCGCGCTGTGGATGATTGCGCTGACTCTGCCGCAGGTCGTTTTGCTGGGGTGGCTGCTGAACCGTCTTTTTTAATTATTTCTTCTGAAACATCCGGCGCGCATTATTCGCCATGGTTTTCCACGGAATTCTTCCTGCCCACGAAGCGGCCCTGCCCAATGCTTTTTTCCTGAATTCTTTTTCTTCCAGCGGCACCAAAGCCAGATAAGCGGCCGGCACAACGAAGAGGGTAAGGATCGTGGACACGGTCACGCCGCCGATCACGGCAATGGCCATGGGGATCCGGGTTTCCGCGCCCGGGCCCATCGCCAGCGCCGGGGGAACAGCGGCCGCAATCGTGGAAACCGAGGTCATGATGATCGGCCTCAGGCGGATCGGGCACGCTTCTTTTAAAGCCTCAAGCGGCGCAAGACCGCGTTCGCGCAGCTGGTTTGTGAATTCAACCAGCAGGATGGAATTCTTTTTCACGATGCCGGACAAAAGGATCAGGCCGATCGCGCTGAAAATGTTGAGCGACTTGCCGGCAATGAGAAGCGAAAGGAAAGCGCCCGAGATGCTGAAAGGCAGCGCGAGCAGCACCGTGAACGGGTGGACCAAATGGTTGAACTGCGACGCCAGAATCATGTAAGCCACCAGGATGCCTAGGACAAACGCGAAGATCAGGCTTTGGAATGATTCTTTCATCGTCTCGCTCGTTCCGCTGAAAACCACGTGATAGCCTTCCGGAAGAATGCGTTTGGCAAGATCGCGCGCGGAATTAATCGCGTCAGACTGTGATTTCCCGGGCGCGACGTTTGCGAAAATACCGATGGCGCGTTCCCGGCCGCGGCGCGTGATGGTGAGCAGGCTCGACTGCTCCTTGATATTCACGACATCGCCGATGCGCACTATTTCCCCGCGGTTGTTCCAGACCTCAAGGTTTTCGATATTTTTCCGGCGCGTGCGTTCGCTTTCGATGACCTTTACGCGCACGTCGTTGCGCCGGCCGCCGCGCGTGTATTTGGCCACGCGTTCTCCGCCGATCATGGCATTGATGGTCCGCGCGATGGATTCCACGCTTACGCCGCGGGCAAAGGCCTTATCGCGGGCCGGAAACACCCGCACTTCCGGCATGCCCTCCTGATAGTCGGAGTCGACGTCCACAAACCAATCGGTTTTTTTCATTTCTTCTTCGATTTTTTTCGAGTAATCCGCGAGCGTGTCCCAGTCCGGGCCCCGGATCGTAAACTCCACCGGAAAGCCGCGCTGCGCCGCGAACCCGCGCGTCGAAAGGTCCTGGATCACAATCTTCAGGTCCGGGATTTTGTTCGCATCGGCGCGGAAAGAACTCATGATTTCTTCCTGCGTTATGTAATGGCCCTTTAGCTTCGGCCGTTCTTTCAAAGGTTTTAAGGTGACAAAGAGCTGGGCCACATTGACCTCGCCGCCGCCAAAACCGCCGAGCGCGCCGTAATAACGCTTCACGTCCGGACGTTCCATCAAAAGCTTTTCCACCTGTTTCATGCGGGCGTCCGTGAAATGAATGGAAGATCCGATCGGGGTCTGCATGCGGGCCAGAAACATGCTTTGGTCCTGCGCGGGCACGAATTCTTTACGGATCTTGGCGCAGCTGCCCAGTGAGAGCACGAAGAACATGACGGCGCCCAGGATCACTTTGCCTTTATGATTCAGGGCGCGGGCCAGGTTGCGGGCATAGCTTTCGCGCATGGCGACCATCATGCGCTCAAAGGCTTTGCCGAACCGTGTGGTGCGTTCGCCGACGGTCAGGAGCTGCGAGCAGCGCATCGGCGTGAGCGTGAGTGCTTCGAGCAGGGAGAGCATCACGGCCGCGGAAATCGTAATGCCGAACTGAAAGAAAAATTTTCCGATGATGCCTTTCATGAACGCGACGGGCAAAAAGATGGCGACGATGGCAAGCGTGGCGGCGATGGCAGCGAAAGTAATTTCGCGCGAGCCTTCAATAGCCGCATCCATCTGTGAATGGCGTTTTTCGCGGTAACGCACAATATTTTCCAGCACCATGATGGCGTCGTCGACTACGATGCCGATGGCAAGCGACAGGCCCAGAAGCGTAAACGTATTCATCGTGAAGTTCATAAACTTCATGACCATGAAGGTGCCCAAAATGGAAGTCGGAATGGAGAGCAGGATATTGAAGGTACTGCTCCACGAGCCCAGGAACATCCAGCATACAATTGACGTGAGGATGGCGGACAGAATGAGCGTGAAGATCAGTTCGTCCACCGACTCTTCAATAAATTTTGAGCTGTCGAAATTGATGCCCATTTCATAACCTTCGGGCAGGTCTTTCTTGATGATTTCGAGGCGTTTTCGGACTTCCTTGGCCACCGCTACGGTGTTGGCGCCGCGTTGTTTGCGGATACCGAGGCCCACCGCGGGCTTGCCCATCACGCGTGAAAGCCGCCGCGCGTCCGCGAGCCCGTCCTCAATCGTCGCCACTTCTCTTAATTGAATGGGCTTGTAAATCGGCTGGCCGCCGCGGTGGTCGATCATGATTTTCCCGAATTCTTCCACCGAATTCGCTTCGCCCATGGCGCGCACGGTCTTTTCCGTCTCCTGCGTTTCCAGCCGGCCCGCCGGCAATTCCATATGCTCCTGCTGAATCGCGCTGATCACGTCCGTGACCGTGAGCTGGAACTCATTTAATTTTTGCGGGTCCACCCACACGCGCAGGTTCTGCTCCAGAAAACCGCCCAAAAATACTTCGCCGACGCCGTTGATGGTCTTGAAGCGGTCTTTCAATTGATTGTCCACAAAGCCCATGAGCTCGGGCAGCGGACGCGTGTCGGTTGCCACGCCGATCCACAAGATGGGTTGATCTTCGGGATTGAATTTTTGGATGACGGGCGGGTCGATGTCGCGCGGGAGCCGGCGCTGGGCCTCTGAAACTTTGCTCTGCACTTCCTGCAGCGCCACATCGATGTCGCGTTCCAGCTCGAATTCGAGGGTGATGGCCGCATTGCCTTGGCGGCTTGTGGACGAGACGTCCTTCAGGCCCTGCACGCCCATGACCGCATCTTCGAGGATGTCCACCACGTCGCTTTCCATCACTTCCGGTGCCGCTCCTTCCCATGACACATTAATGTTGAGAACCGGGAAGTCCACGTCGGGCATCTGGCCCACGCCCATGCCCTTGAAACTGATCAGGCCGAAAATCATAAGGGCCATCATCAGCATCCAGGCAAAGACCGGATTTTTAATCGAGATTTCAGAAATGTTCATATCTTGACCTCTTGCGCGGCCATTTCGACAGGCAGGTTGCCGCGTGCCACCACGAGGCGCCAGAAATTACCCTTCATTTCATAATAAGCCTGATTGGCATCCTGCCGGGTTTCGAGCAGGATTTGGAGCGCTTCGAGCACATCGAGATTGCTGACCAGGTTGCGGCCGTATTCTTCCTGCTGAAACTTGAAATTTTCTTCCGCGTCCGCCACCGCTTGCTGCAGGGCCTTGCTGCGGCGTTTGGAAGTCTGCCAATTTTCATAACTTTGTTTTATTTCAAGAATGGCTTCGCGGTAAGTGCGTTCATAAACCAGTTTGGCCTGCTTGTATTCGCTGACGGCTTCTTTAATCAATCCGATATTTTCGCCGCCGCGAAAAAGGGGGATCTCGACTTTGATCAGCATGTCCCAGTCAATGTCCTTTTGGAATCCTTCGCGGTTTTGATAATGATTGCTTTCATAATTAATCTGCGGCCACAGCCCGCTCTGCGCGACGGTGATGGCTTTCTTGGCGACGCGCATGGCTTCCTTCGCCGCTTGGACGTCGACCCGTTCCGCGGCGCTTTCAAGGATTACGTCGAGAGATTCTTCTTCATCCTCGGGGAGCGCGCGGTCATTGAGGTTCTGCGGCGCAAGATCTTCGCCCGTTAAAAATTCCAGAATATAGCGCGCAATGCTAAGACCGCCGCGCGATTGGGCGAGCTCGGCTTCAAGCGTGCGCATGCGCGCACGGGCGCTGGCCACTTCGCTGATGCGCGACCGCCCGATCTTTTCGCGTTCATTCAAATCGCCGATGCGGTCGTGGAAGAGTTTGTGGATTTCCCGGATGGTCCTTACGTCCCGCTTCTGCGCCAGTAAATTATAGAAGGCATCAATGATGTCCAGGAAAAGAAGCTCCACGGTGCGGTGCGTTTCGTTTTGCCGCTGGTTCTTAAGGCTGCCCGCGCCGGTGATGGCGCCGAGCGAGCGGAAACCGCGGAAAATAGGCTGGCTGATCGTGAATGCGCTGCTCCGGCTCTCGCTTCTTGTCAGCGAGCCGCCCACTCCCGACTCGCCGGAACCCCGCTGATGTTCTTGAAAGGTATGGTTCATGACAAAGCTGACGTCGCCGAGCGATTCGCTCGCGGCCAGAAAGAAGCTGGCATTGGCCTTTGCGATTTCTTCACGGCTGATCGCCACGTTCTCGTTGCGGCGCAGGGCCAGCAGAAAGCATTCTTCGAGGGTCAGCTTCGGCGCGGGCTGGCCTTCAACGGGTGCCGGCATTTCAGGCGGCGGAGTCCGGCCCATAGCCCAGGCCGGATCGGGGAGCAGGACCGAAAACAATAAAAGGAAAGGAGAGAGTCTCACGACGCGCCTTTTTTCAAAGAATAATTGTCCAGCGTTCCGGAAAGGGCTTCATAGAATTTAACGATGACTTCGCGGTCGCGCGGCGAAAAGCGTTCGAGGGTTTTAAAGAGCACATTGAAAACGTGGGTTTGGATCCGGCTTACGATTCTGCGCGCGCGCGGCTTAACTTCCAAAAGGGTGATGCGCCGGTCTTTGGGATGCGCGACGCGGCGCAAATAACCTTTTTCTTCCAAGCGGTCGACCAAATTCGTCACCGCCGGTTTGCTGATCATGAGCGCCGAGCCGGCTTCGCTCATGGCGGCCGGGCCGGTGATGGTGAGTTGATTGAGCAGCGCGTATTGCGGCAGCGTCAGATCTTCGCGGGAAAGAATATGGGCATAAATCCCGGAAAATTTTACCTGGGCTTTGCGGAAGTGAATCAGGAATCTAGGCTTATCTTTCATAAGATTAAAATGGTTTAATGCGTTAATAGTTAATTGTATGAACTATTTACGTAAAGAATGATAACCGCAGATGAAGGTAATGGCAAGTGTCATTTCGAGCCCGAAGGGCGAGAAATCTCCGGTTCTAAAAGCGGGGATTTCTCGGCTGCGCCTCGAAATGACTAAGGGGGTAAGCGGCCCGGTCGAGGAGACCGCAGACTGACGCGCGGTCGTGTTCGGCGCCAAAGACCTGGCGCCAAACCTCAGGGGACTCCATGCAGAGGTAAAGCGCGGGCATGCTCGTCGAATGGCCCAAGCCGATTGAATCCCGCAGGATTTCCGTCATCTTCCGGTAAATTTCAATGCGCCGTGATTTGGGGTAGCGCATCTTGCCGTCCATGCCCGAAATCCATTCGCCCAACGGCAGGCCGGATTTGGGGAAGCGTTCCTGCATAATCGATTTAAGCGCGGGCATGAAGCGCAGGCCGCCCATGCTGATCCAGGCGATTTCTTCGGGCCGCAGCGTTTCGGCAATCGCGGCCGCGGTTTCGGCGTAATCTTTTTTCCAGCCAGGATAATCCACGATGGGGTCAAAGTGAAAGCCGCAGCGGTAACCCGCGTCCGCGGCGCGGCGCGCGGCCGCGAGTCTTTCTTCTAACGGGGCGCATTTGTGTTCTTCTTCGCGCATAATTTTCGGTGAATTGACGGACCAGGAAATAATCGTGCGGCCGTTGTGATCAAGCTCCAGCAAATCATCGACAAAATGACTTTTGGTTTTAAGCTCCAGCACCGCGTTTTTCTGGCGCGCAAAAAAGGGAATGAGGATATTCGAAAGGCCGGTCACGGGGTCCAGCGAAAGCGAATCCGCGAGCTGGCCCGTGCCGATGCGGAACATGCGTTCCGGATCAGCGTCCAGAATTTCCTGCAGCCGCGCCAGCATTTCTTCGACATTCACATAAACCGTCAGGAATGGATTGGTGAGATAAGCCTGCAGAATACAGTAACTGCATTCCAGGTCGCAGCCCTCGGCCACATGCAGCGTGAAGTAATCGCAGGAAAGATAATCTTCGGATTGCGGGAAAGGTTTGAAAGCGCGGCCTGGATCGCGGCGCAGAACGAGATAGCGTTTGCCCTCACCGATCGGGTCGGGCCGTCCGGCAAGGCTTTTCGCCAGCACGGCAGCGTTCTCGATCCGCTCCACAGGCACATCCGGCAGGCGCGCGAGGATATTGCGCGTCAGCGCGTAATCCTCAGCGCTTTTTTCCAAATAAATCTTTTGCGGACAGTAAGGTTTCATAAAAGCAATGCCATGGCTTCGGCTTCGGCCGTTTTTCCGCGCTTGAGGGCGCCGGCGATATAAATCCGTGATTTTTCTTCGAGAGTGCGGCGTGCCGCCGAAGTCTGTTCTTCATTCAGAATGCCGGCCGCAAGAATCTTCGCCAGGCTCTGGATGCGGAAACGGTCCATGGCTTCGAGCGCGTGCGAGAGTTGGTCCGCGTGGCCGCCGTATTTAATAATGTAAGGCGTTTCGATTAAGCCAATGCGATTGCGCGCCGCGATGCGCAGCCACAAATCATAATCTTCGCAAACCGGCAGGGATTCATCAAAGGTGCCCACCTCTTCAAAAAGCGAGCGGTGGATCATGACCGCGGAGGGGCTTACGACGCAGAGCGGCAGGCATTTTTCAAAAATCTCGCCGCCATACTTGCGGTGCTTTTTCATGGGGTTCACGCGACGGCCGTTGCGGATCCAAATCTCTTCGGTCTGGCAGATCCGCGAGTCCGGATTCGCGGCAAAAAAATCAAGCTGGGCCTTTAATTTTCCGGGCAGCCACTCGTCATCCGAATCCAGGAATGCAATCCATTTGCCGGAGGCATGATCGAGGCCGCGGTTGCGCGCTGCGGAAGGCCCCTGCGTGTCCTGATAAAAATAATTCACCATGGGAAAATCCGCCGCAATCATCTCGCCTGTTCCGTCCGTAGAGCCGTCATCCACGACAATGATTTCAAGGGGACAGTCCCCTTCGAAGGGGACTGTCCCCTTTTGCTTTTGTTGCTGGGCCAAGACCGAGCGCAGAGCCCGGGCCAGGAGTTCGCGGCGGTTAAAGGAGGGGATAATAACGCTGATTTCAATCATAGGGCGGCCATCTTAGTACAGTTTGCGGCGAGCGGCAAGCAGTGGTATGATACCCAATCCTTTTTTAACCCAAGCCAAGGCCATGAAAAAGTTTACAGACTTAACGCTTGAACAATATTTGAACGAACTGGCCAGCCAGGAACCCGTTCCCGGCGGCGGCAGCGTTTCTGCTTACGTGGTCGCGCTCGGCATGGGCCTCACCCAAATGGTCGGCCGCATTGCTCTCCGCCGCAAAATGAAATCCGGACTGAGCGCCCAAGAGCAAAGGGAAGAACATACGCGTGTCGCCACGATTCAGGGCATTGTCGATTCTCTGGAAAAAACGCGGCGTGATGCGTTTCAGGTCGTGAATCTTGATCCGCAGGTTTACGGTCAAGTCCAGGCCGCTTGGACCGATCCCGCGAAACTCGAGGATGCGCTCGAAAATTCTTTCCGACTGCAGGCCGATCTGGCCTTTCTCGCCGTGATGGGCCGTGACTGGAACGTCGCCATGGCGGACATGGTCAGCGGCTCGATTAAAAACGATTTGATCGTCAGCGCCGGCCTGCTCGATGCCGGATTCCAAGGCGCTTATCACACCGCGCTCATCAATGTGAAATATATGAAGGACCCCGAGCGCAAGGCCCGCGCCGAGAAGGGGCTCGCGGAAGTCAAAATGCGGTTTGATGATAAATCCAAACCGTCGTGATGCCCATGACCGAAGCCCGATTGCTAGAAGGGAAAATCCTCGCCGCAAAGATTCAAGACGAAATTAAATCCCAACTTCAAGTTTTTGCGTCGAAGGGCCTCGAGAAGCCCCGGCTTTCAGCGACTTATTCCGCGCAAAATTCTTCTGCCGAGTGGTATGTCGGACAGCAAGAAAAGCTCGCGCAAAAGCTGGGCATTGAATTTGAAAAATTTCCTCTTCCCGAAACCCCCAATTTTCTCGAGAAACAAATAGTTGAACAATCTATCGGGAAGCGATTCCACGGGATTTTTATCGCCATGCCGCTGCCGGCGGGTTTTGATTCTGACAAGGTTCTTTCAAATCTTGACGGACGTAAAGACGTCGAAGGCATTCATCCGCTAAGCCTGGGTTTAATTGTTTTGAGAAAAGCAAAATTGATTCCGCCCACCGCTTTCGCAGCGTTTAAATTAATCGAATCTGCCGGAATCGAAATGCGCGGCAAGCGGGCCGTGATCGTCGGCCAAAGCGCCATTGTCGGCAAGCCGCTGGCGATGCTGCTCGGCGAAAAGCGGGCGACGGTCACTATCTGCAACACCGGGACATCCGCCGCTGATTTGGAAAAAATTGTTTCCGAATCCGACATTGTGGTGGGCTGCGCGGGTCAGCCGGGACTGATCAAAGGCGGTTGGATCAAACCCGGCGCGGTCGTGATTGATGTCGGCACCACGGAAGTGAACGGCAAGCTTGTGGGCGATGTGGAATTTGAAGAAGCCAAGAAGCGCGCCGGTTTTATCACGCCGGTGCCCGGCGGCGTGGGCCCGCTCACCGTCACAATGCTGATGCAGAATTTAATCTACGCCTATAAATGGCAGAAGAACTTATAAATTCTAAATCCGAAACTCTAAACAAATCTCAAGATCGAAATTTAAAAATTTGTGATTTGAATTTTAGAATTTGTTTAGAAATTAGAATTTCGGATTTCAGGTGCCCATGCGTTTAACGCCACGCGTTATTCACCGCCTCAAAGGCCGCCGCAAAATCGCGGCCCTCACCGCTTACGATTTTCCTTCCGCCCGGATTTTAGACGAAGCCCGCATCGATATTATTTTAGTCGGCGATTCTCTGGGCATGGTCATGCTCGGTTATGACACGACCTTACCCGTTACCATGGAAGCGATGGTCCATCACACGGCCGCGGTCAGCCGGGGAGCGAGCCATTCGCTCGTTGTCGCCGACATGCCTTATCGTTCTTACCGCACGCCTGCCGAGGCCGTAAAAAACGCCAAATTACTGATCAAAGCCGGCGCAAAAGCCGTTAAATTAGAAGGCGGCGCCGCGGCCGCGAAACAGGTGCGGGCCTTACGCCGCGCGCGTATCCCGGTGATGGGCCATGTCGGTATGCTGCCCCAGTCCGTGAAAAGGACGGGCGGCTACAAAGTGCAGGGCCGCACGCCGGATTCCGCGACGCGGATTTTGAAAGACGCGCTTTTGCTCGACCGGCTCGGAGTTTTCGCCTTAGTGCTCGAATGTATTCCGGCCGAGCTTGGCAGGGCGGTGACCCGCGCCGTGCGCTGTCCGACGATCGGCATTGGCGCCGGGCCGTCCGCGGACGGACAAATCCTGGTGCTGCACGATATGCTTGGTTTTTCCGGCAAGGTGCATCCGCGTTTCGTCCGCCGTTACGCGGATTTGGAAGACGTGTTCCGCAGCGCCGCGCAAAAGTACGGCCGCGATGTGCGCCGCGGCAAATTTCCTTCGAAGAAGGAGAGTTACTAGATTGCATATCCTGATCGCGGATAAAAACCAATCGGTGCGCGCGCTCGTCAGCACCCGCCTCACGGCCCGCCATTACACCGTCACGGAAATGGATTCGAGCCCCGCGGTCCTGGAATGGCTCGATGCCGAAAAACCCGACCTCTTGCTTGTCGCCACCAATATGGAACGCGTGGGCGGCCGTATGCTCATCGAAAAAATCCGGCACAAATCGCATTTGGGCGCCGTGCCCGTAATTCTGATGGCCGAAGAAAAGGAATTGTCCGACCTCTTGATGAGCCATGACCGCGGCTACGATGATTTCCTGATCAAGCCGTTCAGCGGGATTGTGCTGCAGCTGCGCGTGGCGCTCAATCTTTCGCGGCTGGCGCAGCGGATGGAAGCCAATGCGCTGACGCACCTGCCCGGCAATCACGCCATCGAACGTTACATTCAGCAGAAGATCGAGCGCAGTGAAAAATTTTCCGTGCTCTACATCGACATCAATCATTTCAAGTCATTCAACGACCGCTACGGCTTTCAAAAAGGCGACGATGTCATCCGCCACACGGCCAAGATTTTGCAGCAAACTTTGAAGCTTGTCGGCGCGGAAGGCCAAAGTTTCCTCGGCCATATCGGCGGCGATGATTTTGTTGTCGTTGTAACCCCTGACAAAGAAGAAGTTTATGCCCGGACCTTCATAGCCGAGTTTGACCGCATCATGTCCGCCTACTATAATGAGGCCGATCGCAAGCGCGGAACTATCCGCGTCACTAACCGCCAGGGCAAACTCGAAAGCATGCCCCTCATGTCCTGTTCGGTTTCTGCCACCACGAATCTCGTCCGCGACTATAAAAATCTCGGCGAAATTGCGCAGGACGTGGCCGAGGTCAAACAATTCCTGAAGTCCCAGACAGGCAGTCATTATCTCCGCGACCGCCGCGCGACGCCGATCGTTAAACTCGAAGACGCGGTCGAAATCCTGGCCCCCGAAGTTCCGGTCTTGCGGCAGGATAACGGCGCAGAACCGCTGGGTAAAGTTTTAGTGGAGGCCGGCCTGATCAGCGAAGACCAGCTGACCGCCGGGCTTAAAAAACATTTTGAAAGCGGGCACAGGCTGGGCCAGGTGCTTGTGACCATGAAAGCGGTCAAAAGCGAAGAATTGGGCCGCGTCCTTGAAAAGAAATTAAATGTGCCGTACGTGAATTTGCGGCGCGTGAATCCAAAGCGCGAAATTTTGCGGCTTTTCAGCTTGGAATTTATCCGCACGCACCGCGTTCTGCCGCTTGAAAGCCGTGAAGGCCGGCTGCGGCTGGCAATGTGTGATCCTTTCGATTTGCGCACGCTCGATGCAATCAGCAGGATCACAGGACTCAAACCTTCTCCCTCACTGGCGCTGGAAGAAGAATTCAGTGAATTTGTCGCCAAACACGAAGCGCATTTCCTGCAGGCAGAAAAGACCGGCTGACGCCCTCACCGTTGTCATTTCGAGGCGAAGCCGAGAAATCCCCGGTTTTAAAAGCGGAGATTTCTCCTCGCTGCGCTCGTCGAAATGACGCCGTTATGAGTCGAACCGATAAACCATGAAACATTACCCGCTTTTCTTCAATCTGAAGGGCCGTAAAGCGATTGTCTTCGGCGGAGGCGCCGTGGCCGAACGCAAAATCCGCTCCCTGCTGCAAAGCGGGGCGCAGGTCCATGCCGTCAGCTGCGAGTTTGCGCCGGCCGTGCGCGCGCTTGCCCGCAAAACCGCGCGCCTGAAGCTTGAGCCTGCGAAAGCTTCTCCGAAGCGGGCACTTGCCAAGCTGTTGAAAAATGCAGACCTGGCCTTTGCCGCGACTTCGGATGCCGCTTGGAACCGTTTGGTCGTGAAGCATTGCCGCCGCCTGCGCATTCCGGTGAATGTCGCGGACCAGCCTGAGCTTTGCGATTTTTTTGTCCCGTCTTATTTCAAGAAAGGCGACTTGGAAGTCGCGGTTTCCACAGGCGGCGCCAGCCCGCTCTGGGCGCGCCGGTTCCGCGAAGAGCTTGAGTCCAAACTGCGGCCTGAGGCGATCCGTTTGCTTGGCAAACTAAAAAAGCAGCGGCCCGGGGCCCGGCGCAAATTTGCAACGGCCGGCAAGCGCCGCGAATTTTTTGCGGGCCAAATTGGCGCGGGCTTTCATTTTTTGAACGGGGGAAAATCCAAGTCATGAATTTAGCGCTGATGCTTTTATCCCTGACCGGATTTTTTTATTTTGCGGCCTTCACTGTCCATCTGATTTCATTTTTCGGCACGGAGCGCCACCGTCCCGCGTTCGCGCTGATGCGTGTCGGGTTTTTGGTCGGTACCGTTTATTTCGCGGCCGAGGCCATTGATCACGGTTATTTCCTGCCCGTGCTCAATTTTACCCAGGCGCTGGCATTTTTTGCTTGGTCGCTGGCCTTTGTTTACCTCGTTTTGATGGCGCGTCCCGGCGCTGAATCTTTCGGGCTCGTGCTTTCGCCTTTGCTTTTTCTGCTGACCGCGGCTGCCTGCATGGCCCGCCTGCAAGAGGCCGGGCTGCAGGAACCGCCGCGGCCCGTGCTGCTGAATCCCTATTTCACCGTGCACATCGCCAGCGCCTTTTTTGCCTATGCGAGTTTCACGCTTTCTTTTGCGGCCGGCATTCTTTATTTGATCCAATCGCATGAATTAAAATCCCGCAACGCGGGGCGCTTTTATCATAAACTCCCGTCGCTTGAAGAGCTTGAGCAGCTGATTTATCAGCCCCTGTTCTGGGGCGCGCCGCTGCTCTTGGCCGCGATGGGCGTGGGCTTTATTTGGGCCAAATCCGCATTCGGCGAGTTTTGGATCCTGGAACCAAAAACCATCACCACCGTCCTGACCGCGGCGATGTATATTGTCTTGCTCGTGCTGCATGCCCGGTCTGCGCTGCGCGGCCGGCAGGGGGCCGTCTTAAGCGTCATCGCGTTCGGGCTGGTTTTATTCACCTTTGTGGGCACGCGCTTCTTGGCTGGCGCCCATAATTTTTCCCAGTAAACTATGAAATTTATCGTCCTCGGAATTAATCACAAGGAATGCCCGGTCGAAGTCCGGGAGCGGCTGCACTTTTCCAAAAAGCAGCTGGAATCCATCCTCGCGGGTTTCGGCGCCGAAGCCGCTTTGTCGGAACTTGTGATCTTGTCCACCTGCAACCGCGTTGAACTTTATGCCGCGGGCGAGGGCGGGATTGTCTCGGCTGAAGCGCTGACCGACCTCCTCGAAAAAACGCACGATATCCGGCGCGATGAATTCGCTTCTTATATTTACCGCTATGAAGGCAAAGATGCGGTGCGGCATTTGTTCCGCGTCGCGGCCGGTCTGGATTCCCTCGTCGTGGGGGAGAATGAAATCCTGGGGCAGGTGCGCGAGGCGTTCCGCATGGCCAATGATTTCCGCAGCGTGCATTCTTTGCTTTACCGCTTAATGGAAAAAGCGATCAAAGTCGGCAAAGACGTGCGCACCGCCACTAAGATTAATGAAGGCGCGGTCAGCATTTCCTCCGTTGCCGTGGAGCTCGCCGAAAAGATATTCGGCCGGCTGAACGGCGAAAAAGTCATGGTGTTAGGCACGGGCGAAATGAGCGCGCTAACGCTCGCCAGCTTGAACAGCGCCGGAGCACGCGCCCTGTTTGTGGTCAGCCGCAACGCGGAACGCGGTGAAGCCCTGGCCGCGGAATACGGCGCGCGCTGGGTCTCGCTCGATAATTGGGAAGAACATCTCGCCGCAGTGGATATCCTGATTGCGTCGACGGCGGCGCCGCACCCGATCGTGCACTATGACCAAGTCAAGCGGGTCATGGAGGCGCGCCGCTATCGCCCGCTGTTCCTGATCGACATCGCCGTGCCGCGCGATGTGGATGCGAGCGTGAATTCGCTGGACGACGTCTATGTTTACAATATCGACGACTTGAAAGGCGTGGCTGCCGCGAATCTGCGCTTGCGCCGCGGCGAAATGCAGGCCGCCGAGGAACGCGTTGAGCGCGCCGTGGTCGAATATCAGGCATGGCTTGAACAGCTCAAGGCGCGGCCCGTTCTTGAGCAATTTGAAAAATTTGTGGATGAAATCCTTGATCGCGAATTTTCTACCCTGCAAGAAAAGGCGCTGGACGCGGCCGCTCAAGAACGGCTGAAACAGCGCATCCGCGCGAAGCTCATGCACGCGCCCCTTGAAAAAATCAAGGACGCTTCCAAAAACGGCGGCGTGTCGCGCTATCTTGAAGCCCTGCACTCCTTATTTAATCTCGATGATAAAAATTCTAAATCCTAAATTCGAAACCCTAAACAAATACCAAAACTCAATTTCTAAATTCCAAAACGTCGTTTGGGATTTAAGATTTCGAATTTGGAATTTGTTTAGAATTTCGATATTCGAATTTCGGATTTACTCATGAAGCCGACGGTCCGTATCGGAACCCGCGGCAGCCAGCTTGCGCTGTATCAGGCGGAGCTGGTCAAAGTTCTGCTTGAGCGCGAATTCCGCATGGTGACGGTGGAAGTTATCAAAATCAAAACCAGCGGGGACATGATCCGGCGCGGCGGCACTTCGCCGCTTGAAACCAAGCGGATTTACACGCGCGAAATCGAAGACGCTTTGTTAAAGGATGAAGTCGATATCGCGGTGCACAGCGCCAAAGATATGGCCGCCGTCCTGCCCGAAGGGCTTAAAATTGGCGCGGTGCTGGAACGCGAGGACTCGCGCGACTGCCTGGTTTCGCGCGACCATAAAAAATTGGTTGAGCTCGGCATCGGCGCGCGGATTGGGACGAGCTCGCTCCGGCGGCGGCAGCAGCTTTTAAGGCTTCACTCGGAGCTGATTGTGGAAGAAGTCCACGGCAACGTGGACACGCGCGTCCGCAAGATCGATGAAGGCGATTACGACGCCATGGTCCTGGCCCACGCGGGCATTATCCGGCTTGGTCTCGGACATTTAGTCGCGGAAATTTTTGCGGAAGAACGGTTCTATCCCGCGCCCGGCCAAGGCATTATTGCGCTGCAGGCGCGCCTTCACGACCCTGATTTGGATGAAATGCTGGTGCCGCTCAATCACAAACACTCCGCGCAGCGGCTTGATTGTGAGCGCGCCTTTTTGCGGCGCTTAGAAGGCGGCTGTCAACTGCCGTGCGGCATCCGCACCTCGATTGAGGACCATAAAATCCGCGCGGCCGGCGCGCTTTTCGCCATTGAGGGCCATGAGATGGCCGAGGCTTCGCACACGGGGGATGCTTCGGCCGCCGCGCAGACGGGCACGGAACTGGCCGAAAAAATCCTGGATGCCGGCGGCGCGAAAATCCTTAAGAGCATCCGAAAGGGAAATAGGACATGAGATTGCTTCGTCGGCCTTCGGCCTC
>ORMF011686666.1_pt1 | contig 17092 bp, 12 predicted proteins | sample 1779871 | NCBI WGS metagenome assembly ORMF01 (sample SAMEA104232316, study PRJEB22302) | groundwater metagenome | biome: forest; feature: aquifer; material: groundwater | place: USA | collected 2011-08-07 | depth 5.4 m
GAGCCGTGATCGACAAGCCGATCGCCGACTGCCTGATGTGCGCCGTCGTCACCGACACCGGCAGTTTTCGATATATGAATGTGACTCCGGGTACATTCAGGATCGGAGGCGCTCTCATGAAAGCCGGCGCTTGCCCGGCCGCAATTAGCGAACTGGTTTTTGAGAACCGCTCACTCGAAAGTATCAAGCTGCTCGGCCGCGCCCTGGATTCGATGCAGGTGTCGCACGGTGGTAGGGTGGCGTGGGCGCGTGTCCGTGCGCAAGATTTTGCGGATCTTGGAGCAACAGATGAAGAGACAGAGGGGATTGTCACGCACGTCCGCGCCGTAAAAGGCGCCATGGTGGGCATCCTGTTCCGCGAGATACCAGGCAAGAAGGTCCGCATAAGCCTTCGTGCTCGGGACGGTTACGACGTAAACGAAGTCGCTCAGGCCTTTGGAGGAGGCGGCCACAAATTGGCAGCCGGATGTTCCTTGGACCCACCGCTGGACGTGGCGGAGCGAACGCTGCTGGCGGAAGTGGCCAAGCATCTGGGGTGAGGCGTGATGCGTGAGGCGTGATGCGTGAGACTACCCGACCGTTCCCAGACGTGATCCAGAACGCCAGCTCCGCTATTACGGGCGTGGTGGGTATCGATAAACCCGCAGGCATTACTTCCCATGACGTGGTCAATCGTGTCCGTCGTATCTTCAATACTCGCCGGGCTGGGCACACGGGAACGCTCGATCCTCTGGCTACCGGCGTCCTTGTAATTTGTCTCGGCCAGGCAACCCGCATCGCCGAGTATCTCGCCTCAGATCGCAAAACGTACGTCGCGGAAGTCCGCTTTGGTCTTACGACCGATTCACAAGACATCTCAGGCGGCATTCTTTCGCAAACCGACACATCGCAGGTAACGGAGGAAATCATACGCGAAATCCTCCCTAGCTTTACCGGTGCGATCGAACAGATTCCGCCAATGGTCTCGGCCTTGCATCACCAGGGTAAGCGGCTCTATGAGCTGGCGCGACAGGGAATCGAGGTGGAGCGGAAACCAAGGTCGGTTGAAATCCATCGCCTGGAACTCAAATCATTCGCTCCGGGCCCTAATGCCGGTGCCGTTCTTGAGGTCGAGTGCTCTACAGGTACGTATATCCGCACGCTCGCGGCGGATATCGGAGCTGCCCTCCGCGTTGGAGCAGCGATGGCAACTCTCCGGCGCACGCGCTCTGGGACATTCACAATCTCCGAGTGCCTTACGCTCGAAGCCCTGCAGCAGCGCGCGTCGGAGGGCATCTTACAGTCAGTGATCAGGTCCGTGTCTGAAGCGCTCGCGCACTGGCCCAAACTGGATCTGGACGAACGAGAACATGCACGCATTCTTTATGGACAATCGATCAGCGCGCGGACAGACGAGGTCCAAGGCATGCGCGAGGGCGATCTTGCCGCGCTCGTCGTAAAATCGGGTGAAGCCGTCGCCATTGCTCGAAGGAGAGGCTCGGAGCTCGCGCCGATCAAAGTGTTCGGATGATGACCACTCGACACGGCCTCGAATCGATAGTCGAACCGTTCCCCGCAGCAACGGTCGCGATAGGGATGTTCGATGGACTGCACGTCGGGCACAAGACGCTCATCCGTGCAGCGGTTGACGACGCAAATCGGCACTGCCGTAAGTCGGCGGTGCTTACGTTTGACCGGCATCCCGCGGAGATCGTCTCTCCCGACAAGATTCCCGGCTATCTCGCCACACCCGAGCAGCGCGTACACATCATCGAATCGCTCGGCGTGGAAGAGCTGGTAATTGCGCGTTTCGACGAGCGTTTCCGTGACCTTTCTCCAGAGTCGTTTCTAAGATTCGTGGTCAAGGGCGTTCTCGGTGCGGAGGCTGTGTTTGTTGGATTCGACTTCCGATTCGGCTACGACCAGGCGGGCGATGCGACGTATCTTGCGGAATCTCAGGAGCGTTTCGATTATCGTGTGATCGTCCTGGATCCCATAATGGTGGACGGCGAAAAGGCGAGCAGCAGCCGCATCCGTGCGCTCTTGAGGTCGGGCGATCTGTCTGGAGCGGCAAGAATGCTAGGGCATCCATACTTAATTGCGGGATCGGTGTTGGAGGGGGAGAAGCTGGGGCGCAAGCTGGGCTTCCCTACAGCAAATATCCAGTTATCGCGGAATCTCGTGCTGCCTAAAGACGGCATTTACGCCGTCTGGGTGACCCGGAACGGAGGGCGATATAAAGGGGCCTGCAGCATCGGATTTCGGCCGACTGTTGACGGCAAAGAGCGAACGGTCGAGGTCTACCTGCTGGACTTCGACGGCGACCTATACGATGAGACACTGATTCTCGAATTTGTCACCCGGCTGCGCGATGAGATCAAATTCGACTCGCTGGAGGAACTCGCGCGACAGATTGCATTGGATGTTAAGCAAGTCGAATCTGCTCTTAACTTCGACGCGCTTCACGCAGCCCCAAAGCAAGGCCGACCGCGATCGCCGCGATAGAAATACCGCCGAGCGAACACCCGCAAACGCACAGTCCAGCGCCGATGATCCCAACCCCAATGCTGGAGATAAAGTAGACAAACATCTTCGCCGCCAAGGATATCGCCACGGTCTTCCTCCTCTCCGTGAGACTTCGATCGACTCTCAATCCCAATCTTCGAATCGCATCTGTGCGTAATTTCTCGGACCGCTTTTGGAGCCAAATAATCTTCGACCGAGGTCGGTAACCACGTTGCCGACGGCCCCGAAGAACCGGGAAATACGCACGCCGTTGTCGATATTCCGTCGGAAGCGTTCATCGTGTCGGGCGCTCGCGAAGTCCACGACACCATAAAGCTCATTCTGGGCGACACAGCCGAAGACGTACGAGAGGTATCCCCGATAACCTCGCTCCGTCGGATGCTCCCATGCCATCTGGCTAGGGTATTCGGACAGCATTTCGACCTTACGCTCGACTTCCTGCCCTGTCAATTCCAGTTCAAGCCATCGCGTTGGTGACGGCAGCTTGCGCCGGGGTTCCGAAATTCGCCGGTTCGGCCGCAATCCCAGAGGGAGTTCTACAGCATACACATCAAGGGGACAATAGACTGGGACACTATCGAGATCTACATTTGCCTGACGAAGCGCTTCCATACCCAGCCAATAGGCAGCCGCATGGTCGCGATGGTTGTCATTGGGATGCGTCAACACGATCGCATCCGGGCCGAATTCTCTAATGAGATGTGATAGGTGCGCAATCACAGCAGCTGCGCTATTCGACCCCCAATACGGATCATTGCAAACGGCTGCGGCCGGGATCGAAGCTTCCCACACTCCGTCGCTGAATGCGTTGGCCTTCTCCAACATTCCCCACAATGATCCGTCCCGGTACTGCATACAGATCAGGCTGCGCGGATCCAGCCCGAGCCTGCGGACCGCGTTCATGTCCTCCAACTGGCGGTACATTCCGTAATTCACGCGTGAATCCGAATGTTCCCGGTATCCGGTATGGGCGACGAACCCGAGGGCAAACATATTTGGGTGGTCGCCGCATGTGAGATCGACGATTCGCACTTCGCCACCCGCCTTCTGCACGCGCATCAGAAGTCCCGCGGAGAGCGACGCATCGTCAGGATGCGGCGCCACAACAAGAAGCTTCCGAGGAATCGGAATACCGGGCAACCGGTCCGGCTTTTCAGCCGTCGGTGACAACAAAATTGCGGAAACGATGCACAACGATATCGCGTTCATGTCCTCACACCAACACTTGAATCGGTCCGGAGATCGTACAATTCGGGTTCCCCGCCGCATGGACGAAAGCCCATGCGGCGGGGCTGAAGGAGGCGCTATTACGGATCGCTTTGCGATCTGGCCTCACTTCTTTTGAGAAAGCCATAGAATGTTGTTGCATCTAAGCTCTGGGCAATATGGACCGTGGCAGAATGACGCAGTCAAAAAGGAAAGTAACTGCCGACAGTGAATACTGCACCGTTGGCTTCTTTCACTGTCCCGCGTATCAACCGTGCCTCCATAAAGAGGCGGCCGGATGATAGGCCTGTGCTGAGTCCATAGGCCAGACCGGTATGGTTAGACTGCCCGGAGCGAACGTGGACCAATCCCACCGCCGGACCCAGCCACATCCGGTCGTTTGTCCCCCTGGCGGAGTGAAGCTCCAGCATCAAGTTATATTGGTCCATTCCACGGGTTACTCCATTCGACTGATCTCGAAGCGAGAACTGGTTGTAGCCGATCCGTGTCACGAACTGCCACGTATCTGTCGCTACGGCCCATCCCGTGCTCAGCGCATATCCGGCTCGTGCGCTCGTGCCTTTGGGCGTGTCCATTGGGGCAAACGTACCCAGCGAGACATGCGACAGAGATGCGACGCCCCAATTCGCATAATAGGGCTGCTGCTGTCCATTTGCAGGCGCGACACAGCAGCATCCGGTAATGAACAACAGGCCCGCGATACAGCATGAGCTTTTCACCTTGCATCTCCTCGGCGCCGCCTATCAGACTTCCCATTTCGATTAGTTGCGGCATCCGAGACCATTGTACAGGTTTGCGTTGCAGGACTCAATGTTCAAAATGGATAATCTTTGGTCGGTCGCATTTCAGCGAACCCCGCCGTTCCACGAGCGCGCCGTAACTCCTGTCGTTCCTGCCGTCGCTCCGGTTGAAAAATGGGGACTATGCAGCTTTCGTCTCGACCTGCGATTCATGCCGATTTCGAGGCCTTCTTCATCGGCTTGAAGGACACATATGGCTATGGTGAGGAAGCGCGAGAGCGGCTTGCGCACGAATGGCGGATGTTGCGCAAAAACCCATCCACGATCTCCCTGATCATCGAAGACTCCAGCCGTGTGGCCGAAGAACGCTGCGTCGCCTATGCCCAGGCGGTCTTCGTAACGGAAGCCCTGGTGCACCGGCTTACAACGAATATGCCACCGTGCGTTAACCTTCATCTCGAGACTGAGCTTCCGGATGGCGGTCCCGCAATTCTTCCCCCGGCCGACGTTACCGTCGCCAATTCCGGGCCCGGCTTGAATGTGCTCTTTACTCATTGGGGTTGGTATGAATCGCGCCTGACCGAAGAAGAAGCGGTGCGCGTACGCGAATTCCTCCTGCGATCGTTCCTAACCTCCTACCGGGGCTTCAAACTCAAAGAGCTTTTCTTGGAAGTGTTTGGAGAAATGGCCCGCCAGATGACACTAAACGCAGGTTTCCGTCAGCGGTCCGATTATGAAGATTACTTTCAATCCAACGATGCCCCGCCGGCCGACCTGCGCCCATACCTCATGGGTGTCAGCCGCCAAGAGGCTATCTCATGCGAAGGGAGCTTGGTCAGCCAGGCCTTCGTGTATTCCAGACCCAGGTTCTTCTTTCGGCCGCACGAACAGGAGATGCTTTGCCAGGCGATCCGCGGAATTCCGGATGAAGAGATCGCCAATGCACTTTGCATCACGGTCCCAGCCGTGAAAAAGCGGTGGATTTCGATATATGATCGCGTATCGGAAGCATGTTCCGATCTTCTGCCGCCCACGCCGGAAGGATCGCGTGGAGCGGAAAAACGCCGGGTCCTGATTCAGTATTTGCACGATCATCAGGAGGAGTTAAGACCCGTTCAGGCGCCTCCAAGACTTGATAAGAACGGAAGAGAGCGTTTAGAACCGGACCGAAAATCGCCGACCAACGGAGCGAGACATACAAGGCCGACCTGAAAAGTGCATGCGTCCTAAATCGGTATTACCCTCTTCTCCCGCTCCGATTGATATCCGCCGAGGATCACTTTGAGTACCGTGATCCCCTCCTTGAGGCCCTGTTCTGGGGTCTTGTTCGTTTCGATACACTCAACGAAGTGCTTGATCTCTCCGACAAATCCGTTCTCCGGTTCGAGCTCTGTCTTCTCCGGCTCTCCGCCATTCGGCTGAAAATAGAGGTTGTTACCCCGTCCGAAAATCTGCCCTAGCTCGCCGATGGCGTGGATCTGCCAATGGCCGTTCGGCCAGGGGTGCCCCCACGAGGTCTGCAGCGTTCCGATCGCTTTGTTTGCAAACCGAACGAGGGTTTGCGCGGTGTCCTCGGCATCGAGAAACGGCTGGTTGTAATTGTCGCTGAAACTGACGACTTCTTCCGGATCGGAGTTGGCGATCGAGATCAACATGTAAGTCGGGTGATAGCCCGTATCCAGCGCGCATCCACCGCCGCTCGAAGCCGCCGACTGCCTCCAGCCCCACTGACCGGGTTCTTGCCGGTTTCCCGCGAGGAAACAGTCCACGGTTCGAAGGCTGAACAGGCGACCGATCTTTCCGTCTTTGATCCACTGTCTCGCGGTCCGTGGGGCCGGTTCGAACATCTGATTATGTGCACACATCAGGATAATGCCGTTTGCTTTGACTGCCGCCTCGATATCCGCGGCCTCTTCCAGCGTGGTACAGAGCGGCTTCTCCGTCAGCACGTGTTTGCCGGCTTCCGCGGCGTCCACAATGGCATCTCGATGGAGTTTGTGAGGAAGCGCTACGTCCACGGCGTCGACGTCGTTTTCGGCAAGCATCGTCTTCCAATCGTCATATACCTTGGCGGTTCCGCCCAGCTCGCCCGCTCGCTTGTTCGCATTCTCCTGGCTCACGTCGCATGCAGCGGTCACGACGGCGCGTCCCTCCACTGCCCGCCACCCCGGCAAGTGCGCGCCCATGATGCCGCCGCAGCCGACCAACCCAACCTTGATCACGTTCGTTCTCCTCGCCGACAATGTTCAACTTACCTATGTGCTCAATTTCGACAATGGGCGGGCATCGACCTTCGACCCGGCTATTCGGTGACTGCGTCCAACGCGAACTGCAAGCGCGATTCGACGATTATGTCTTCGTGTTCACTTTCAATTTCGACCGCAACCGCCGCACGGAATCCATTCTCGATCGAAACATCCCAAATCCGCCAGAACCGTTGGCTGCCATCTCTACAATTCTCTGCGGCAAGTCGTGCCGGTTCATTCGGCGCGCCGTACGTTTCAATGTCGCGAACCCGTCCCGAGATTCCGGCGCCAAGAGCCTTGATGCACGCTTCTTTACGAGTCCAGATCACGAAAAAGCGGTCAAGACGCGCGTACTCATCCGCCGAATTCATATAGTCGCCCTCGCCCTGGGTGAAGTAATCGGCGGCGATTCTGTCAATCTCTTTGATAGGGCGGACGCGCTCTATGTCAACTCCCACTTCACGACCTGCGCACACTGCTATCAGGGTCAGAGACTCGCTGTGAGACAAGTTGAAGCTTAGGCGAGGCTGTCCGTCCGACAGCGAGGGTTTCCCATTCGGACCATAGGTGAACCGCAAGCTCTCCGGTGCAATCTCGAGAAGCCTGCCCAGCAGCGCGCGGAGCAGCCCTCTGCTGCAAACGAAGCGATTCCGCAGTGAGAGCTTCCCGAAACGGTCGGCCCGTTCGATCTCATCCACGGATAGCGTGGATGCCAAACGGTCGATCACAGTCTTCGGGAGATCGAGGTTGGCGCGATAGACATGGACCGTGTTGTCCGCAAGCAATGGGGGCATCGCCGCTTAAGCAGTCGCTTGAACGGCCGCTTCGGCATTCACGCCTGGCAGCGTTATCGTGACGTCGACCGTAACCTCTTCGATAGGAGCATCAGGATTGACTGTGACCGAACGCTCAAGAGTCCTGACCCGTGCGGGAGAGCCTTCCCAGAAGGTGTTCGATGGGATTGTCTCCTCTTTCATGACCAGAGAGATATGGCCCACGTGGGAATCCGCTTTCAGCTCCGAATCGAAAAGGACTACCGAGTAGTTGCCCAAGGAACAGCGATCGCCAATCTTGATGCGGCCAAGCTTCATAACGCGGTCCTCGAAAAGATGAGCCTGAAGCGGCGCATTGAAGTTGAGCGCGGCATCTTCACCAATTGACAGCAGGTCGAACTCAGTAAGGTCACTGGTATCGATGAAAGCGCGCCTGCCCACCTTCGCGCCCATGATGCGGAGCGCCGTACAGAAGTATGGCGTCCCAAGCATCGGCGCCAGGAACAGCGGGGCGGCGAAATCGTGCAGAAAAGTAGCGAAGGTCTCCGTCTTCCAGACAAACGGGCTCCAGAGCGGCTGGACGTTTGGCCTATACGTTCCGATGAGGGCCTTCTTCAGCACAAGGAGTGCGGCCAATCCCACAATCGCGGCGACCAGGTCAAGGATGGGCACCGAGAAAATGGCCAGCGTCAGGGATCGTCTATCCTCGATCATGTCGAATAGGTTGAGCATCCCGGCTGCCGCGAGCAGCGAAGCGACGCTGGGCAAGATGATTCGGAACGTCTCATGGACCAGCCGCTGAAAGTAGAGCCAGGCGGTGGGACGATAGGTCCGTTCGTTGTCGAAATCGTCGAAGTGCTGCCGACCGGGCAGCTCCATCGGCGGCGAGCCAAGCCAGACCTGTCCGGTTCGCGTACCAAGCTCCGATTGGTGCGGGCTGACCGAGAGTGCGCCCAGAAGGCTGTCCGCGGGCCAGACGGTCCCCTGAGCGATCACCGAGTCGTTGCCCAGGAATCCCCGGCGCTCCGTGGAAGTCCGCTCCAGGACCATCTCCCCATTCCTCCGAAGCGGCATTCCGACCGAAGTGTCGCTGCAGATGAAGCTCTCCTCCCCGAGCTCGACCAGGTCGTAGGGGAGGCGGGCAGGGAGCGCGATTTCACATCGGGGCCCGCACTTCATGCCCAGCGCTATGCACCAGGGACGGGCATAAAGCGTATCGTAGATAGGGACGATGGCCGAAGTTTCAACCTCGATGAGCTTGTCCACGAACCACTTGCGCAGAGAGAACCAGCTCGGGACTTTATACGTCCCCGGATTCATCCGGCCAATGACGAGCCACTTGAGGATGAGGAGCTGTACGCACGATGCAACGGTAAACAGGACTGCGTAGAGCGGGACCATCAGATAGGTATGGAATTCATCCGTGGACTGATAAAAGAGCAGCGCAGTAATGAGGAAGGGCACCGTATCGACGAGAGGGATGATTGTAGCCAACAGTGACTGGAGAACGCCAAACACCCGAAGGCGACTTACGGATGGCTGCTTGACGGGATCGTAAGGTGGGGTATCGTGCCATATACTGGGCCGGGCCGGCGACCCAGCCCATTCTTCACCAGCAGGGATAACTGCGCCGTCTCCGGCGCAAGAGAGATCCGCGAGGAACGCGCCCTCGCCGATCACCGCGCCGCCCGCAACGCCGGAACGAACTCCTATTACGGTCCCCGCGCCGATCGTGATGGGCTTAATTGTCAGGAACCCATGGGCGACGTGCGAAGCGCGTATCCACGCGCGCTCTTCGACCACGCAGTCGGAGCCGATCTCGATAAGATCCGGGCAATCGATTTCCAGCGTTTCCAACACGACGTTGCGACCCACCTTCGCCCCGAGCAGTCTCAAATACAGAGAAGCGAGCGGCGTTCCCGTGATGTAAATGCGGGGAGACATGTCCAGAACGCGCTCGATAAACCACCAGCGAAGGAAGTATCCGCTCCAGATGGGATATTTGCCTGGCCGGAAACGGCCGACGACGAGCCACTTCAGGACTATTGCAATCAAGAGACCGATAGGTACGGACGCTGCATGGACCAGAACTCCGAATGCAAGGGATTTCCAGTGCGGCCACTCCAGGAAAACGCCATAGGCGGCGCAGACGACTGGCGCAAGCCAGAATACGGCGCGGTAACCGAAGACGAAAAGGATGCCCAGGCCCTGGAGTACCGTGGCAAGCGCGTACCGGCCGGAAGGGACCGGCTCGAATTCGGGAACGGCAACGGTCCGCTCTCCGGCCTCGATGCTCTTCTCCGCGATGACTCTCGCGAACTCACTTAGCGTCGGATTCTCGTACAGGTCGAGCACGGATACGGCGCTGCCTCCGACCTCACCCCGAATTGCCGAGACACAGCGGGCGGCCAGGAGCGAATAACCGCCAAGATCTGTGAAGAAGTCGTCCGCGCAGGAGATTTCCTGGTCGGGAAAGAGCTGCTGCCAGGCCGTACGTACCAGCCGTTCCGACGACGTTCGAGGCTCGATGATATCTCTCTCGGCGACCAGAGAGCGACCGCGGAGCATCTGTGCCGCGCGTCGGTCGATCTTGCCGCTCGGAAGTGTCGGGATGGCCGCGACCTCTTCCAGGACTCTCGGGACCATGTGAGCCGGCAGCTCGGCCCTCAATCGGGCGAGGCACTCAGCAGATTCGACCCTTGTTCCGGACTTTGGAACGACGAGCGCCGCGAGATGCGGGGAGGACGTGTCTGCATCCCGTATGACTACGACCGCCGATCGAACCGCCGGGTCGCGCAAAATGTGACTTTCTATATCTGAGACCTCGATCCGATAACCCCGTATCTTGATCTGGCTGTCAATACGGCCCAGCCATTCGACGTTGCCGTCCGGGCGCAGCCTGACGCGATCCCCGGTTCGGTAAAGTATCGGATTCCGCAGCTCGCGGCGCGCAAAGGGATTTGGGACGAACTTGGGTCCCCCTCTCGCTTCCTCGGACCTGTGGCGGTCGCGAGAACTCACACGCAATTCTGTGGGAGTATCCATTTTAAGGTAGCCGGGTGAGAGACCTATGCCCGAAATGCAAAGCTCGCCCTCAGCGCCGCTAGCTACGGGCTTCAGATCCTCGTCCAGTACATAGCAGAAGTAGTTCGGAAGCGGCCGGCCGATTGAGACCGGTTGGTCGGGATAGCATGGAGCGAAGGTTGCGCCGACCGTCGCCTCGGTGGGTCCGTACGTGTTTACGATCTCCCGGCCCGGCTTCCACCATCTCCGTATGACCTCATCCGGACATCGCTCCGCCCCGAACAGTATCCGTCGTATCGATGGCACATCTTCGTCGATCATCGACAGCAGCGTCGGCGCGCAGGAGACGATCGTTACGCTATGCCGGTCCAAGAACGCGCGGAGCTCGGTTCCGGAATATATCTCCTCCGCATTCGCGACGACAAGCGTTGCACCGGCAAGGAAGGTTGGCCATATCTCTTCGTGATGTCCGTCGGACGCCGGGGAGAAGCCCTGGAGGACCCGATCCTGGGGCTCGACCCGGATGCACGCCGCCTGGTCCCCACGCACGAAGTTTGTAAGACTGTCATGACGAATCGGAACCCCTTTCGGCCTGCCGGTGGTGCCGGACGTGAAGATCACATAGGCGAGTTCCGCTCCCGTGAGTTCATTCAATGGGAGGGGGCTGGAATCTTCGTCCGCGGCGGCCTCGGCCAGTTCGGCATACGCGATGACTTCGCCGGAACTTCCGAGGTTCGTCAGCTGGTCCGGGGCATCGGCGACGATCAGTCGCGGGGCAGCGTCCTCCAGGCATTGGCGAATCCGTTCAGCCGGCGAGCCCGCGTCGAGCGGAACGTACGCGGCGCCCGCCTTCAAAACCGCGACCATTAAGAGCACTGCTTCGTGCCCACGCGGAACGACCATTGCGACGAGATCTCCGTGCTCTACGCCCTTCGAATGTAGGGCGTGGGCGAGCCGGTTGGTCGTTTGCTCCAACTCCAGATAGGTTAGACTTAGCGATGTGCTTACGATCGCGGTCTTGTCCGGCGTTTCGCGCGCCCATCGTTGCAGAGGATCGAAGACGAATCCCGGAGCAGAAGCAGAGTCGTCAAAGGGCCCGGACGAAATCTCAGGTCCGGTGGAAGTCGGGAGAGAGGAATCGAGGGGCACGGCAGAGGGTAAGGCTGCCGAAACGATCTTCAAACCTGGTTTAAGGCCTTCCTTGCCGGAAACCATATCATCCTGGAGATGCTTCCCCCGCGAATTTGCGCAATCCATTTCATCGCATTGCGCTCGTTATCCATATATTATACTGCGTTCGACGTTTCTAGTGACGGATTATTCCAGCCCCGGTTCACAAAGTAATGCCATTAATCCGGGATGCGCCATCGATAGAGCACGGAGGCCACGCGCGCGGTAGAGGTGGGCGATATAAAATCGAAGATGTTCCGCCGATCTTCGCTGCAGACGAAATAGAGATAGTCATCCCCGAAAAATCGCGGAGCGCCGTTCATTTTCGCCGGCAGCTTGAGCAGCCTGCGGGGCCGCGCGGGCGTACTGGGTGCCAGCTCAACGAGGCAGAGGCGCGAAAATGCGAGCGGTTCACCCGGACGTTCAGCGAGAAACGTGAATATACGGCCGTTATGTTCAGTCAGGTACGACGTACCCGGCACGAACGGGCTGGCCGGGACTTCGACCCGCTGATCGGTGCCGTCTTGCGCCGCGCTAAAGATCTCGGTTGTCGAACCTCCGCGAGAAGAAGCGGGCAGAGTCTGGTTCCAATAAAATCGATCGGCTATCTCGATCGGTGCGCCACCACCGTAATCCTTAATAATGGATCGATGTCTATCGGCTATCCTGAGGCAGTGGAGATCCCTCGCGGTGTCGGGATAAACGCGGGGCGAAATCCATAGAACAAAGCTCCGGGTTGTCATTAGGCCGAAACCGAACATTCCCCCGATGACACGTTCCGCCGGCCCGCCGTCCATTGGCGAAAACATGAGGTCATCGACTGCGGGCCGCTCGTAACGGACTCCCTGGGAATTCGTGATCCTTATCAAATCAGTGGATGGACTGCGGATCCAGAAAAGGCCCCTTTCCGCAAGTACTTGTGGAACTCCATACATCGATCGCCCCTGTGTATCGAAATGAAGTATTTCAACGTGCCCGTCGTTCAGGGACATTCGATGCAATTCAATTGAGGGCGACTTAACCAGTCCTTTGGGCACAATGGTGTCGCGGCGTTCGCCTTTTTCGGGACGGCGGTCCGAAGTTGGAGCCAGCGAGCTTCCGAAGAATGAGGAGGATGATATTCCCCCTCCACCTCCCACGGACGGCGGCTGCTGTTCTACGACACCATAGGTAACGTATTTATCGTTGAATACTGCAACTGTAGCGGTCTGCTTGCGAAAGGACTCACTGCCGACCAGTTTCAGCGGGCCGCCCTTAACGGTACGCAACCAGAGACTAAGCTTGCCGGTTGCAAGTTGGACCCAAAAGTAGCGCCCGTCGCGCAGCGTGCTGTAGATCGAACTGTATGGTATGAGGTCTTCGGAGACAAACTCGAAACCGTCGTCTCGGGCGAGCAGTTTGAAGCCGATCAGGAATGCACAGACCGGAAGAAGCGTCCACAACAGGAGACGAAACGATTTGCCACGATACCTTGCCGGCCGCTCCATCGATCTCTGATCTCTCATTTGTGGTCAAACCCCGGCGACGAATACAGTAGTCCGCTCAATCAAAGATACGTATCCTGTGATAGGTATTGACCATTCGCGTGGTGGAATCGGAGTACAGCCAATCGAACATACTGGTCACTCGCTGTGAACCCGAGAAATAGACGTAGTCGCCGTCGAACTTGCCGCCGCCCAATGAAGGAATGGGAAGCTCCCTCAGAATGCGAGGACTGCCGGGCGAACCGGCAATCAGCTCGGCGATCCATGTGCGCGGCATGATCTTGCCGACCGTGTTTGACTTGGAACCGTGGAGGAACACGTAGAGCCGCCTACCACGTACCAAGAGGATGTTCTCGAGCCCCTTGTCCGCAGACGCGGAATCGAATTCCACGCGGCGGTCCGCTCCGTCAGGTATATCACTCATTAGCCTTTCCGGATCACTGGTCCTTCCCCGTTCGTCGAAGCGCGGTTCGAACCAGTAGAGCCGACCGGCGAACTCGACCGGCGCGCTCATACCCGTGTAATCGGGGACCACCGTATGGACGTGATCCGAAAAACGGATGCAGTGAAGATCGTGCCGGCGGTCGGGGTATTCACGCAGCGTGGTCCAAAAGACGTAATCATTGCCTGCAAACAGTTGTGAGGCATAAATAGCATGAGCGATCCGCAGCGGAGGCGAGCCGTCATAATTCGAGAACATCAGGTCGTATTTTGCCGGGAACTCCGTCCATATCTTCCCGGGCGTTTCGACCGTTACCGCCCCGGACGGATGGCACGGGATCCAATAGACGCCGTCGTGCGTAAACGCTTTCATGGCCGGAAACTGTCCCATCATATTCGGGTGAAGGCGCTCGGCCTTACCGCCGCCATACGAAACCCGCCGCATTTCGCGTTTAGTAAGCACCGTGTTGTCGACGACAACACGGGGCGTGCGGCGCTCGCCGTTCTCGGGCGGACGATTCGAGGCAAGGAAACTTCCCTGAGAGTAAGCGATCATGCCGCTGTCGCGCCCGGCTGATCCTGCCCCGGCGATCAGTGTCGCAGTAACCGTGAGTGGGACTCCACTCATGTTTCCGCCGGTCATTAGCCCGGCTCTGCCGGCGCGCCCACCGGTTGAAGATTCTGCCGTCGCGCTGCCGCGATTTTCGGATGCGCTGCCGACCGCACCTAATCTGCCGAGATTCTGAATAGGGGGAAAATGTGATACTTCCCAATAAATGCCATCGTCGCGAAAGTCACCGTAATCTTGTGGAACAAACCCGCGGTAGTCGTCAGACGTTAACAGCTTGCGCGGACCTCCTGTAACGGGCGCGGACCAGATACGAACATCGGTCTCCGTATGGTCAAACCAGTAGTATGCCCCGTTCTTTATCTGAGCGCTGATGCCCTTGACGGGCGGTCCGGGGAGCATTTCGGGCTTTTCACCGGCAAGAAGTACGATTATCCCGAAGACCACGATCGGAACGCATACAACGAGAATGCTAACCAACTTGCGCGCTTTCTCTCGCGGACGGGATGGCGGAGGAGTGGTTTCGTTCATCTCTGCGGAAGGAACGAAGTCGCTACGGCAGGCAGAGCGCGATCAATTCGGCTGGAGCAATGCCGCCGCCGGTCGGGATCGCGATGTACTGTTTCCCGCCGGTCATATAGGTGATCGGCGCGCCGCTCGCATGGGCGGGGAGGGGAATCTCCGCAAGAAGCCTTCCGGTCCTCTTATCGAACGCGCGCAGCTTCGCAGGATATCGCGGCTTCGACTCCTGGAACCATGACCCTTCCTGGGCGGCGATAAGCAAAGTCTTCGTTATGATGAGGTACCCTCGCTTGTTGATTCCCAGGTCCGGGAGTTTCAGGTTTTTCAGCGCGGGATGGTCTTTGGGCCCTTCGCCGTGAGGGACCATCCAGCGGTGGTCGCCCGTATTCAGGTCGATCGCGGTGATCCTTCCGAACGGCGGCTTAAAGATCGGCAACCCGCTGGGTGTCTCGACGTCATGGCCGGAATCACCAATCATGTAGTCGAGAGTCGCCTTCGGGGAATCCGGCTTTTTGAGCGCGAGCCACATGGGGTTAGTTACCGAGGGAACGTACAGGATGCCCGTTTCCGGATCGCACGACGCCCCGGCCCAGCTCGCCCCACCCACCCAGCCGGGCATCTCCATGGTAGGCTTCGTGGTAGGCACCGTATACAACGGCCCGTGAACGAATCTATCCAGTGTCTCTTTGGCCTCGCGCCTTAGCTCCGGCGTGAAATCGATCAGGTCCTCGTCGAACGCGCCCTGCCGGTCGAACGCTTTTGGCTTGGTCGGGAACGGCTGGGTCGGCCAGGCCTTATCGCCCGGCATAAAGCTGGGAGGCGCGGGCCGCTCTTCGATGGGCCAGAGCGGTTTTCCGGTCACGCGGTCGAGAACAAAGCAGAACGCCTGTTTTGTAACTTGCGCGACTGCCTTCACCTTCTTGCCCCGCACCTTTACGTCGCAGAGTACGGGGGCACAGGGCAAGTCGTAATCCCACTCGCCGTGGTGCACCATCTGGAAATGCCAGATGCGCCTACCGGTCCGGGCGTCCAGGCAGACCAGACATTCTCCGAAGATGCCCGCGCCGGGTCGATGGCCCGCGTACCAGTCGCCATTTGGAGTACCGAACGGCAGATACACATATCCAAGCTCCGGATCATAGCTCATCATGGACCAGACGTTGGCCGATCCCGTGTACTTCCAGGAACCGTTCTCCCACGTCTCATTCCCGAACTCGCCCTCCTGCGGGATGGAATGAAACGTCCATAGCTGCTTGCCGGTCCGTGCATCGAACCCTCGGACATCCCCAGGGGGCATTTCCCGCTTGTCCTGAAAGTCGTCCACCGCGCCGCCCACGACCACCACGTCCCCGCAAACGATCGGCGGGGAGGTCTGATTTACCAGGTTCCCGTCGATCGGCCTGCGAAGGCCCTTGGCGAGATCGACGCGGCCGTCCTCACCGAAGGACGAAATCGGCTTACCCGTGCGCGCATCCAGGGCAATAAGGTACGGGCCCTTGGTGTTCATGAATATCCGGCGGTCGCCGCCGCTCTCCCAGTACGCCACGCCACGGTGCACTCCGCCGTAGGCCTTGGGATCGTACAGCCAGATCGTCTTGCCGGTCGCGGCATTGATCGCAGCCACCTGCTGGAGGGACGTACTCGTGTAGAGCACTCCCCCAATCATAATCGGTGTGCTCTCATTTGGTCCGGGATGAAAGTCGGGCTTCTCCTTTATGAGGTCGTTGTCGGGAGAGCTCCACCGCCATACCGGTTTGAGGCCGCTGAAGTTCTTGCGGTCGATCTGCGCTAGCGGAGAGTACTTCGAGCTCGCTTTATCCGATCCGTAGACCGGCCACTCTCCGTTTGGTACGGTATCACGGTTCCTGTCCCATGATCCGCCTAATCCAGAAAACGTGGAGAAGATGATCGAGACAAGCAGGCCGCCAAACGAATTCTTCATGATCGAGGTGGCTCCTTTCGACATTTGGGCTTTCGCTCTGATATGGTGTCTCTCCTGCCTGCGACACCCATCATAGGATCACCGTGTCCATCCGTCCGCGCCGATCGAGGGATTCCGGGCGAGGTATAATTATAGGACCGGTTCGATCACGGCAATTCGCCCATTTGGACCGACCCTGCTCATGTCCCACAGACGTACACGACGTAAGGCAGATATACGCCTTCCACCGAGCACGCCCCGGAAATTACGCAGCGGGATGATCCTTTGCGCAGTCCTTGTTGCGTGTGGAGCGCTTGCTTTTGCTTTATGGGTGCGTAAGGGGACCAACGAGAAGGCGCCGACCTCGCTGCTTCGGGCGGCAGACGAACCATCGCTCATATCTGTGCCGCCCATAAATGACGATAGCGCGAGCTTACGCGCAGATCTCACGCAGTTATCGGATGCGCAGAA
>ORMF011945547.1_pt1 | contig 17085 bp, 14 predicted proteins | sample 1779871 | NCBI WGS metagenome assembly ORMF01 (sample SAMEA104232316, study PRJEB22302) | groundwater metagenome | biome: forest; feature: aquifer; material: groundwater | place: USA | collected 2011-08-07 | depth 5.4 m
GGAGAGGTGGGCCGCGGGCGTGCCGCTGTAGGAGATGATGGGGTGATCGTCGAGCGCGTCGACCGTCTGCGGTGCGCCGTGGCGGCGGATGTATTGCGCGGAGGCGTAGGCGTGGATCTTCATGTTGAAGAGCGGGCGCCGGATGAGGTCGCTCTGCTGCGGCTCGCTGGTCCAGATGGCGACGTCGGCTGCCCGCATGGCGATGGCGATCTGGTCGTCGTTGAGCACCAGCTCGATGCGGATGTCGGGGTAGAGCTCGAGGAACTCGCGCAGGCGTTGCGTCACCCACACCGTGCCGAGCCCGATCGGCGCGGTGACCCGCAGGTCGCCCGTCGGCTTGGTGGTGGTGTCGGTCAGCAGCGTCTCGGCGGTCGAGAGCTTGTTCATGATCTCGCTCGCCGTGCCGAACAGCATCTCGCCCTGCTCGGTCAGCACCAGCCCGCGCGCATGCCGGTGGAAGAGCGAGACCTTGAGCTCTTTCTCCAGCGCCGAGACCTGACGGCTGACCGCCGATTGGCTCATGCGCAGCGCCTCACCGGCGTGGGTGAAGCTGCCGGCCTCGGCGGCGGCATGAAAGATCCGGAGCTTGTCCCAGTCCATGGGGGCTTGTGCTTCGTGTGAGGGGCGGCGAGTTGACGGACGTTCTTTTGCCTATTCGGCTTGTGCCTATTCGGCGGCCTCGGCCACGCTGACCAGCTTAGCCAAATAGCGCTCGGCCTCAAGGGCTGCCATGCATCCCATGCCTGCGGCCGTTACGGCCTGGCGGAACACTTCATCCTTAACGTCGCCGGCGGCGAACACGCCGGGAATGGAGGTGCGCGTGGAATCGGGCTGGGTGATGAGATACCCAGATGCATTCATTTCCAGCTGGCCCTTGAACAGCCCGGTCGCCGGCACGTGGCCGATGGCGATGAACACGCCGTCGACCTTGCGCTCGGTGAGCTTGCCGGTCTTGACGTTCTTCAGTCGCACGCCGGTCACCGTCTTGGGCGCCTCTTTGCCGGTCACCTCGTCCAGGGCCGAATCCCAGATCACCTCGATCTTGGGGTTCTTGAACAGCCGCTCCTGCATGATCTTCTCGGCGCGGAATGCTTCGCGCCGGTGCACGATGGTAACCTTGCTGGCGAAGTTGGTGAGAAAGATGGCCTCCTCGACCGCCGTATTGCCGCCGCCGATGACCGCCACCTCCTTGCCCTTGAAGAAGAAGCCGTCGCAGGTGGCGCAGGCGGAGACGCCGTGGCCCTTGAACTTGTCCTCCGAGGGCAGCCCCAGCCAGCGCGCCTGCGCGCCCGTGGCGATGATCAGGGCGTCGCAGCTATAGGCGTCGCCCGAGTCGCCCTCGAGCCGGAACGGGCGGCGGCCCAGGTCCACCTTGGCGATGTGGTCCATGACGATCTCGGTGCCGACGTGGGCCGCTTGCGCCTGCATCTGCTCCATCAGCCACGGGCCCTGCACGACCTCGGCAAAGCCCGGGTAGTTCTCGACGTCGGTGGTGATGGTCATCTGCCCGCCGGGCTGGCTGCCCTGGATCACGACCGGCTCGAGCATTGCACGCGCTGCATAGATGGCGGCGGTGTACCCAGCCGGTCCGGAGCCCAGGATGATGACTTTGGTATGCTTGCGGGTCATGGCTGGAGGAGCCCTCAGGCATGGCGGGATGGAACGAAGGCCGAACTGGATATGGGGAGCCTATAGGGCGGGTGCAATGCACACGTCAATGCAGCATCGAGCCACGGTGGTCGCGAACGCAGGAAGAAGCTTCTCGCCGATTTGCGGTCGCGCCGATTGTGTAAGCACTTGGCCGCTGACAATTGCAACGCCGCCGAACAATCCATCGGAAGCGAACAACGTTACAGACTCATAGCCACTTTGCACCACAATACACCCCAATGGACTCGACTTGACCACGACGATTCGTCGTGCGTATTGTGCCGAATCGTGGAGCTAAAGGGCCTTGCGTGCGTTTCTGGTCAAGGAAGTCTGCGCCCCCGCCCGTTGCGGAGCCGATGAGACGCGCATCCGCCGTCTTGTCAGGGGCGATGGAGGCTGTCCCAGCTTTTGTGTGGCAAGAGCCCCACGCGCTTCGCCAAGAACTTGAGCAGGCAATGAGCGCCCCGCCTGAAGTCTTCAAGCTTAATCTTCATCCGATGAAGACCATCGAAGCGATAGATTTTGTCGCTCGCGAGTGGCCTGGCGTTACCCAGTATTACATGGGGAAGGTCCTCTACTTTGCTGATCGGGATCATTGCCTAGACTGGGGACGCACAATAACGGGTGATCGGTATGTCGCTATGGAGCATGGACCCGTTCCGTCCAGGGTGTACGACCTTCTCAAAACGGGTTCGGGCGAAGATGACGAGTTAGTAGACCATGTTGCTGCACGGGTCACTATGGAGCCAGACGGCAACAAGGTTCGTGTTCGTTCAAGGTGTGCGGGTGAGTTCAATTCGCTTTCGGAGTCTGATATAGGTTGCCTGAAAAGCTCGCTCGCACTTTGCCGCAGTCTGACTTTTTCTCAGCTGCGCGATATTGTGCATGCTGAGTTGCCATGGCAAAAAGCTATCGAAGAAAACAACAACGCGCCGCCCATGGATTTGACCTTGTGGTTTGAGCAAGCGCATCTCAACCGCGAGGCTGCGGGAGTATACTTACGTGAGCATGCCCAGTTCGGGACCAGTCAACAGACTTAGCAGGTGGCACGTCTATCATATTTGGTGTCCCAACTTAGTTCCGAAGCACTACAAATATTGTTTGTGCGTGTGTCCGACCAGGGAATGGTTTTTCTACATCAGTTCAGCGCCGTCTCCGGGCCGACTACAGCAGAAGTTCGACGTTCCGATAGCTAGCTACCAAGCAACTTTCTTGGGCAAGGATTCATATTTAGACACTTCAAATGTTATAACGTTTTCTGATGATCGCGTCGCACAGACCCTAGTGAATCCTCATGATTGCTTGGGTCCGTTGCTTCCATCTTTGATGACGGTGGTCATTCCATGCGTGCGCTCAAACCCTGCGCTTACCGCAAATGAAAAGGCAGTCATTCTTACTTCACCCTGATTGACCGCTGCCAGTAGCCTTTCCAGGTACGCCAGAGACCGAGCGGAACCTGGCCAACAAGATCAGTTGCGGCGGCTTCACCGCAGCCTTTCTGTTGCAGGCCCTTTCGGCTATCGGCTGTGAAACGGTCCCGATGGATGACCTCTGACGCGTTCTGGACGGATTTGGCCGACGCGTGCTATGATAATGAACAAAGGAACGGGCGGCTTTTCCGCCCTCTGCTTCTAATGAGAGGTTTCGGTAGGGCCGGCGCATCACCGCCGACCACAAACGGAGCGGATACCGGAGCATCCGCGTAACCTTCCCGGCGCCACCGAGTGCCGGGTATCGCCTGTTGGGTCAGGTGTGCATACTTGCGGTCGCGAGTTCCCAAATCCGGCCTACGACCGTTTTCCGGGATCAGCCCCGGAACCGTCAAACCCCGCCCAGTGGAATAGCCTGCTGGGTGGGGTCATCATTTAAGTAGTTTCCTCTCCAGTGCCTTGATGTCCGGCAACGCGTACTTTGACCCATTCTTGCGCAGTTTTCCGTCCTTCTGCAGCCGCCAGAGCGTGGGGGCGATGTCGTTTCTTTGCGCACTTGGCCACCAGCGTTCCTTGATCAGTCTGACAATCTCCTGGGTCTCCAGCCATTCTTTACCAGTGGTTTGAAACAGTACGACAGCCATTTCATAGATTGATGGGATGTCCTTTGGCTTGCCGCGAGCCTTGGAAGCCGGCGGATCAGCATCACTCTCTACCGTGATCCCAAATATTTCGGCCATCGTTCGTTCTGTAATGGCCAACTCGCTTTCCAACCGAGCCACTTCCGCAAGTCCTTGCTCAAGCTCGGCTCGACGCCGCGCGAGCTCCTTTCTTCGCTTGACGAGCGGCTGAAGGTCCTTTGCCGATTTCATGTCGGCTTCGTAGTAGAGATCGTGATTCACGTCAAGCCTAATTTCCACGTTGAGTCACGTCAAGTCGTAACCGCAAAAAATGGCGTGAACTACGCCTTCCTGCGTTTGCTACCAAAGGCCATCATCGAGCCACGACAGCGCCTTGCCGTGGATTCATCCACGGTTGCGTCAAAACAGCTTGAGGCCCTTGAAGCTGGCGTGGCCCTGCCGGCCGACGATGATGTGGTCGTGGACGGTGACGCCGAGCGGCTTGGCGGCGTCGACGATCTGCCGGGTCATGTCGATGTCGGCGCGCGAGGGCGTGGGGTCGCCGGAGGGGTGGTTGTGCACCAGCACGATGGCGCTGGCCGAGAGCTCGAGTGCGCGCTTGACCACCTCGCGCACGTAGACGGGGGTGTGATCGACGGTGCCCTGCTGCTGCACCTCGTCGGCGATCAGCCGGTTCTTCTTGTCGAGGAACAGGATGCGGAACTGCTCGCGCGCCTCGAAGCCCATGGCGGCGCGGCAGTAGTCGAGCACGGCCATCCAGGAGGCCAGCACCGGGCGCTGCATGATGCCGCCCTGCATCAGGCGCAGCGCGCCGGCGCGCACGAGCTTCAGCTGCATGACGGCAGCATCGCCGACGCCCTTCACCTCCTTGAGCCGTTCAGGCGGAGCATTGATCACCTCGGCAAACGAGCCGAACCGCTCGATCAGCCGCTTGGCCATGGGCTTGGTGTCGCGGCGGGGGATGGCGGCAAACAGCACCAGCTCGAGCAGCTCGTAGTCGGGCAGCGCCTCGGCGCCGCTGGTGGCGAAGCGCTGCTTGAGGCGCTGGCGATGGCCGGCGTTGGGATCGTCGGCCTTGAACAGCGAGGTCTGCTCGGGGCCGGCGCCGCGGTCCTTCAATCCGCCGCTCATTGCGCCCCCCAACACATCCGCTCGAGCTACCCGATCAAGACGACAGACGATAAGGCGGCCGGTGCAGTCCGCCGGGCGAGATCGTGAACACCTCGCACCCCGCCTCCGTCACCCCGACGGTGTGCTCGAACTGGGCGGAGAGCTCGCGATCGCGCGTCACCGCGGTCCAGCCGTCGGGCAGGATCTTCACGTGCGGCTTGCCGAGATTGATCATCGGCTCGATCGTGAACAGCATGCCGGGCTCGAGCACGACGCCGTCGCCGGGCTCGCCATAATGCAGGATGTTGGGGCGGTCGTGGAAGACGCGGCCGAGCCCATGGCCGCAGAAGTCGCGCACCACGCTGCAGCGCTCGCGCTCGGCAAAGGTCTGGATCGCCCCGCCGATGTGGCCGGTGGTGTTGCCCGGCTTCACCGCCGCCACGCCGCGCATCAGCGCCTCGTAGGTGACCTCGATCAGCCGCTCGGCGCGGCGCGAGATGTGGCCGACGGCGTACATGCGGCTGGTATCGCCGTGCCAGCCGTTGAGGACCAGCGTCACGTCGATGTTGATGATATCGCCTTCCTTGAGCGGCTTGGCGTTGGGTATGCCGTGGCAGACGACGTGGTTGACGGAGGTGCAGATCGCCTTGGGAAAGCCGCGGTAGTTGAGGGGCGCTGGGATCGCGTTGTGGTCGTGGGCGAACGCGACCACCAGCTCGTCGAGCCGCTCGGTGGTGGCGCCGGGCTTGACGTGCGGCACCAGCATGTCGAGCGCACGGGAGGCGAGCTGGCCCGCCGCCTTCATGCCTTCGAAGGCGTCGCGGCCATAGAGCCGGATCTTGGTGTCGCGCGACTGGGAGCGGTAGACGTCGAGGTTGTTCATGGGCCCCAAGGGATAGGAGACAGGCTGACTGAAACTGTGTCTTCCCAGTGAATTTAGTGCAAATGCGCGCCAGCGCAACTCGTGGCGTCAACGAGTGACGGTGCGGCCAGATCGCCCGCCCTCTGCGGCGTCTTTATGCAATTCCTATGCAATTGCCTCCCCGTTCATCTCGAATTTTTATGCCCGGGCGACTAGGTGTGCAGCCCATGGCACAGCAGTCCCTCGTCGCTCCAAAGGGCGCAAAGCACGACGACACGCAGGCCCGTCGCTTCTGGCCTCTGACGCTCGGCGCAATCGGCGTCGTCTACGGCGATATCGGCACCAGCCCGATCTACGCCTTTCGCGAAGCCGTGGTCGCCGCAACCGGCAATACGATCGTCGCACACGATACGGTATTGGGCATCCTCTCGCTGATCGTCTGGTCGCTGTTCCTGCTGGTCACGCTCAAGTACGTCGTCGTTCTCCTGCGGGCGGACTTCAATGGCGAAGGCGGCACCTTTGCATTGATGGCACTGGCGCAGGCGGTGGCGCAGCGCAGCAGGCCCCTGATTCTGATTCTGGGCATCGCCGGCGCGTCTTTCCTTTACGGTGACGCGGCCATCACGCCGGCACTTTCCGTCATCTCCGCGGTGGAGGGTCTGAACGTCATCGCTCCCGCCTTCGACAAGGCAGTGGTGCCGCTGTCGATCGTCATTCTCATCGGGCTGTTTGCCATGCAGAGCCGCGGCACCGCGAAAGTGGCCGCATTGTTCGGCCCGATCATCCTCGTATGGTTCGCGGTGCTCGCGGTCATCGGGGCTGTCCGTATCGCCGAGGAGCCACGCGTTCTCGCCGCGTTCGATCCGAGCTACGGCGCCACATTTCTCCTGCACAACGGCCTCATCGGGCTGACCGTGCTGGGCCTCGTGTTCCTCGCCGTCACCGGCGCCGAAACCCTCTATGCCGATCTCGGACACTTCGGCCGCAAGCCGATCCAGACCGCGTGGCTCTGCGTGGCGCTCCCCGCACTCACGATCAACTACCTGGGGCAAGGCGCACTCGTGCTCGGCCAGCCGGCGGCGATCGCAAACCCATTCTTCCTCATGTTCCCGAGCTGGGCGTTGCGTCCCGTCGTCCTGCTCACCACCGTGGCCACGGTGATTGCCAGCCAAGCCGTGATCACGGGCGCCTATTCCATCACCCAGCAGGCGGTCCAGCTCGGCCTGCTGCCGCGCGTTGGCATCCGGCATACGTCCGAAGAGATGGCTGGCCAGTTCTACTTGCCGCGCATCAACTGGCTGTTGCTCGTGGCCGTGCTGCTGTTGGTGGCCATCTTCAAGAGCTCCAGCGCGCTGGCCGCCGCTTACGGCGTTGCCGTCACGGCGACCATGATCACGACCTCGCTGATGGCCTTTTTCGTGTTCTGGAAGCGGTGGCGCTGGCCTATGTGGCAGGCCGCCGCTCTGATCCTCCCACTGCTCTTCATCGAGCAGGTGTTCTTCATGGCCAACGTCATAAAGATCTTCGAGGGCGCATGGGTTCCGCTCGCCGTCGCGGTCTGCCTCATGCTGGTGATGCTGACGTGGGTCAAGGGGTCCGCCATCCTCAATGCCATCTCCGGCAAGCGCGAGGATGCCACGCTCGAATGGCTGGTGAATACGCTCGAGAAGAACCCCCCACATCGCGTCAATGGCACCGCGGTGTTCCTGACCGGCAATCCTCGTGCGGCACCATCGGCGCTGCTCCACAATCTGAAGCACAATCACATGCTGCACGAGCGCAATATCGTGCTCTCGATCAAGACCGCCGATGTTCCGCGCGGTGCGAATAGCGAGCGGGTCAAGATCGAAAAGCTGTCCGACACGTTCACGGGGGTGATCCTCACCTATGGATTCATGGAGACGCCCAGCGTCGAGCAGGGTCTCGCCCTGTGCCGCAGACGTGGTCTCAACGTCGACCCCAGCTCCACCTCTTTCTTCCTGTCGCGCCGCGTGCTGCGACCGACCTCCCGCTCGCGGATGCCCTTCTGGCAGGAGAAGCTCTTCATCTGGCTGGCGGGAAGTGCCGAGGATGCGACCACGTACTTCCAGATCCCTTCCGATCGCGTGGTCGAGATCGGCACGCAGATCGTCATCTGAGGCGGTGCGGCCGCGCTTGCCTACCCGCCCAGATAGAGCCGCTTGACCTCGGGATCGGTGAGCAGCGCCTGGCCGGTGTTGGCGAAACGGTTGCGGCCCAGCTCCAGCACGTAGCCGCGGTCGGCCACCGAGAGCGCCTTGGCGGCGTTCTGCTCCACCACCAGCATGGTGTAGCCCGAGCTCTTCATCTCGACGAGCTTCTCGAAGATGAGCGAGACGAACTTGGGCGAGAGGCCGAGCGAGGGCTCGTCGAGCAGGATCAGCTTCGGGCTCGTCATCAGCGCGCGCGCGATCGCCACCATCTGCTGCTCGCCGCCGGACATGGTGCCGGCCTTCTGCCTGGCGCGCTGGGAGAGAATCGGGAAGAGCCCATTGACGCGCTCCAGCGCCGCGCGCACGCGGGACTTGTCGCGCTCGATGTAGGCGCCCATCTCGAGGTTCTCCAGCACCGTCATCTGCGGGAAGACGATGCGGCCCTGCGGCACGTAGGCGAGCCCCAGGGGGAGGATCTGGTCGGCGCGCAGGCCGCTGATCTCGTGGCCGTCGAACACGATGCGCCCCGCCTTGGCGCGCAACAGGCCGACGATGGTCTTGAACACGGTGGACTTGCCGGCGCCGTTGGGGCCGATGATGCTCACCATCTCGCCGCGGCGCACCTCCAGGCTGACCCCGTGCAGGATCTCCATCTGGCCGTAGCCGGCGGAGATGCCCTCCACGGTGAGCAGCGGGGCGTCGCTAGCGGCCAAAGTAAGCCTCGATCACGCGTTCGTTGTTCTGGATCACGGACGGCGGGCCTTCGGCGATCTTCTCGCCGTAGTCGAGCACGTAGACCGTCTCGCACAGGCCCATCACCACCTTCATGTCGTGCTCGACGATCAGGATGGTCTTGCCCTCGTCGCGCAGGCGGGTCATTGCCGCGAGCAGCTCGTTGAGCAGCGTGCGGTTGACGCCGGCGGCCGGCTCGTCGAGCAGGATCAGCTCCGGGTCCGTCATCAACACGCGGATGAACTCCAGCAGCTTCTGCTGCCCGTAGGAGAGGTTGCCGGCGTACTCGTCCTTGAGCCGCGTCAGCGTCACGAACGCCAGCAGCTCCTCGGCCCGCTTGCGCGCCGCCTCGATCGGGCCGTCGGCCACCGCCAGCAGGTTCTCCAGCGCCGTCATCTGCGGGAACACGCGGATGATCTGGAACGTGCGGCCGATGCCGCGGCGCGCCACCTGGTAGGGCTTGAGGCCGTCGATGCGTTTGCCCTTGTAGAGGATCTGGCCGCCCTGGATGCTCTCGAGCCCGGTGATGCAGTTGAAGAGCGTGGTCTTGCCGGAGCCGTTGGGGCCGATCAGGCCGTGGATCTTGCCGGCGCCGATCGACAGCGAGCAGCGGTTGACGGCGGTGACGCCGCCGAAGCGCTTCACCACGTCCTTGACCTCGAGGATGGCGGCTTCGGGCATGTCAGATCGCGCGCGGCAAGGGGTAATACTGGCGCAGGATGCCGAGGATGCCCCTCGGCATCAGCAGCACGACGGCGACGATGAGGGCCCCCAACAGCGCCTGGTGGACCCACAGGAAGCGGGCCCACACCAGCTCCTGGAAGATGGAGAGGAGCACGGCACCGAGCACGGGCCCCAGCACCGTCCCCGAGCCGCCGAACAGGCACATGATGATCATGGTGATGGTGGTGATGAGGGGAAACACGCTCATCGGCTCGACGTGGCTGGCGTACCAGGCATAAAAGCCGCCGACGATGCCGGGGAAGGCGGCGGAGAGAAGGAAGGCGTAGAGCTTGTAGCGTGCGGTGTCGATGCCCATCACCTCGGCGGCCAATTCGTCCTCGCGGATCGCGAGCAGGCGCAGGCCGAAGCGGGAGGTGATGATGAAGTAGGTCACGAGCGGCACTGTCAGCGCGACGGCCCCCATGGCGTAATAGACCGGGACGGTCGCCACGATCGGCGGCAGCGAGATGCCGGAGCCGCCGCCGGTGAAGCCCTCGAAATAGGAGACCAGCGCGCGCACCACCTCGTTCAAGCCGAGCATGGAGATGGCGAAGTAGGGGCCTTTCAGCCTGAGGCACGGATAGCCGATGACGAGGGCCAGCAGCATCGCCGGGATGCAGCCAGCCAGTCCCGCCGGCAGCCAATGCCACCCGGCCTTAGTGATCAGCAGCGCCGCGGTGTAGGTGCCGATGCCGAAGAACGCCACGTGGCCGAACGAGACGTAGCCGGTGAAGCCGGAGATGATGTTCCAGCTGCCGGCGAGCGCGATCCACATGAACACCTGGATCAAGAAGCTGACGTGGTAGCCCGACAGGAAGGCCGGCAGCATGGCCATCACGGCGACGATCGGGAGCGCCAGCGCGAACGGCCGCATCAGGTCCGTCCCCCCAGCAGCCCCTGCGGGCGCAGCAGCAGCACCATCACCAGCAGCACGTAGGCGACGACCTCGGTGAGCTGGGCGGTGAGGAAGAGCGAGGACAGGCCCTCGACCACGCCCAGCAACAGGCCGCCGAAGAAGGCGCCGGGATAGTTGCCGGCTCCCCCCAGCACGATCACCAGGAACGACTTGAACACGTACACCTGGCCCATCTCCGGGTAGACGGCAAACATGACAGACACCAGGCTTCCCCCGGCCGCAGCGAGCCCCGCACCCAGCCCGAAGGTGATGAGATCGATGCGGCGCACGTTGATGCCGCACACCTGCGCCACCTCGCGGTGCTGGGAGGTGGCGCGGATGGCCTTGCCGGTCCTGGTCTTCTGCAGGAACAGGAACGCCAGCGCCGTGATCACCAGGGCCATCAGAAAGCTGACGAGGCGCGGCTTGGAGAAGGCGATATTGCCGAGCACGAAGGAGCCGGTGAGGAACTCGACCGAGCGGTAGTCGGAGCTCCAGGCCAGCATGGCGACGTTGGCGAGCACGATGGAGATGCCGAACGTCAGCAGCAGGGAAGAGAGCTCCGGCGCATTGACGACGCGGAATACGAACAGCCGCTGCAGGACGACCCCGATCACGAACAGCACCGGAAACGAGATGAGAATGGAGACGAAGGGGTTGATCCCGAACAGGTCGAACAGCCAGAAGGTGACGTAGGCGCCCAGCATCAGGATGGTGCCGTGCGCGACGTTGATGACGCGCATGACGCCGAACACGAGCGAGAGGCCCAGGGCGACGAGGGCATAGAGCCCGCCGACCAGCAGGCCCGACACGACGACCTGCAGGACCATGGTGCCCGTGATGTGCACCTGCATCGGCGGTCTCCGGCAATTCCGGGTGCAGAAAAGGGTCTCCCTGTTGGGAGACCCTCGAGGGCCTAGCGGCGACCGCTCAGCGGCTGGTCCACGGCGGCGTCGGGTAGGACGGCTTGCCGTCGGCCAAATTGGCCGGCCAGACCGTCACCTTCTTGCCGTTCTGCCACTGGTGCAGCACCATCTTGTGGGCGATCTGGAAGCCGCGCGCGTCGACCTCATATGCGCCGAACGCGGTCGACGTCTTGAGCTTGAGCAGCTCCTCGCGGACCTTGTCGGAGTCGATCGAGTTGGCCTTCTTGGCGGCCTCGGCGAAGATCTGGCAGGCACCGTAGGCCGCGGCGGAGTGGTAGGCGGGCTCCCTGTTCCACATCGCCTTGTAGCCGGCGACGAACTCCTTGATGCCCGGGTAGGGGAGATGGTCTTCCCACTGGCTGGAGCCGTAGACGAACTCCGCGGTCTTGCCGAGCAGCTTGTAGAACTCCGGCAGATCGCCGCCGACCGTGACCCCGTACATCTTGGGGTTGACGTCGAGCTCCTTCATCTGCCGCGAGGTGGCCACCGCGTCGTCGAAGTAGGAGCCCGCCGCGATCACGTCGGGGCTGAGCGACTTGACCTTGATGAGGATCGGCGTGAAGTCGGTGGTGCCCTTCGGATAGGCCTCGTGGAACACCACCTGCATACCCTTCTTCTTGGCCAGCTCGATGGTCCCGTTGGCAGCCGCCTTGGAGAAGAGCGTGTCCTCGTTGATCACGGCGATGGTCTTGAGGCCGCGCTGGACCGCCAGGTCGACCAGGCCCTCCAGGTACACCTCGGCCGGCGAGATGGTCATGAAGAGGTACTTGTAGCCGCGCTCCCAGATCGAGGTGGTGGCGGCGAGCGAGGCCACCATCAGCTTCTTGTACTTCTCGCTCACCGTGGAGGCGGCATTGGTGACGGGGCTCGAATAGGGGCCCATCACCAGCTCCACCTTGTCCTCGGTGATGAGCTTCTCGTAGAGCTTGATGGCGGTGGGCGGCTCGGACTTGTCGTCGTAGATGACGAACTTGACCTTCTTGCCGAGCAGGCCGCCCTTGTCGTTGATGTCCTTCTCGCACAGAAGGTAGCCCTCCTGCGTATATTTTCCAGGCTTGGCGTAGGTGCCGGTGAGCGAGATCGACGCACCGATCCTCAGCTCCTGCGCGCCGGCGGGCGCGGCCCAGCCGAGCAGCGCCATGGCGGCGAGGAGCGCTCCGAGCTGCGCCTGCACCGTGATCGAGCCTGACATGAGGTTCCTCCCTTGCCCCGTTGGCGGAGCGTCTGTGATTTGGCCGCGAACGGATACCAGCATTGCCCCGTGGCCGGTGTCAACGGCCGCGTCTGCGCAGCGCTGGCCTATCGGTCGAGCCGGACCTGCTCATTCGCACAATCCCAAGTTAATATCAAAACCATTACTGCATCACGGTCGTGCGCCAATGGACGCGCCGCTCGCTCGACGGGTGGCCGCCGGCGGCCGAGTGCACGGTGCAGCGGTTGTCCCATATGACGATGTCGCCAGCCTGCCATTTGTGGCGGTACTCGGCGTTGGGCTGCAGCATGTACCAGTAGAGCTCGGCGAGCAGCCGGTCGCCCTCCGTCTCCGGCATGCCGACAATGCGGATGACGTGCGTCGGGTTGACGTAAAGCGATTTGCGCCCCGTCTCCGGATGGACCCGCACCATGGCGTGGACGGCAGGCGGCGCCTTCTGATCCTCGGGATCGAGCCGCCCAATGCCTTTGCGCTCGCGGCCGCCATAGCCGAACTCGACCTTGAGGGGAGCGATTGTGGTCTTGAGCCGCGCAGGCAGCGCGTCATAGGCGGCGTGCATCGATGCAAACAGCGTGTCGCCGCCGTAGCTCGGGATGTCGAGCGCGTAGAGCTGCGTCGCCTTGCAGACCTCGACGTCCCAAGGCCCATCCGTATGCCAGCCCTGGCCGCGGTCGAGCACCAGCTTGTCGCTGGCGCTGTTGCCGGTGGTGACACCCATCAGCGTGATCTCGGGATGCTCCGGATCGCGCGTGCTCCTGACGCGATGCGGCTTCAGGCGTCCGAAGCGGCGGCTGTAAGCGAGGAAGTCGGGTTTCGACAGCGTCTGCCCGCGCACGATCAGCACGTGCCGGTCGAGCCAGGTCTGGTAGAGCCGCTTCCAGTCGCCCTCCGTGAGCGACCGCACGTCGATGCCGGTGACGATGGCGCCGACACGCGGTGCCGCGTTCTCAATCTGCATGTCATTGCCTCCCACTCGGGTTCGCGCGTCGCAGACCGCGATCGGGCGCGCGCGATCCGGAGGGCATTGTCGGCCAGATATCCGCTGGCGGCAACGTCAGCCGTGCGGTCCTGCGGCTGACAGACCGCGGGCAAAGCTGTAACGTGCTCGCGTTCGGGGACCGGCCGCCAATGGCCGGCTCGGCCATACAGGGAGGATTTGATGCGCCGTAACTTGACTGCTGTCGCCGCCTCGGTGGCGATTCTCGCGGGCTTCTCCGCCGCCGCTGCTGCCGAGACGGCTGCCGAGTTTCCCACCAAGCCGGTCACGCTGATCGTGCCGTTCCAGGCCGGCGTGACCGCCGACCTCCTGTTCCGCGGCATCGCCGAAAGCGCCTCCAAGCACCTCGGCCAGCCCGTCGTCATCGACAACAAGCCGGGCGGCAGCGCCACGCTCGGTCCCGCCACGATGGCGAACACGGCCAAGCCGGACGGCTACACGATCGGACAGATCGCGATCCCCGTGTTCCGCGTCCCCTACATGCAGAAGGCGACCTTCGACCCGGTCAAGGACTTCACGTACGTCATCCATCTGGGGGGCTACCCGCTCGGCGCGGTGGTCAAGGCCGACGGTCCGTTCAAGCAATGGCAGGACGTCCTCGACTTCGCCAAGGCCAATCCCGGCAAGTTCACCTACGCCACGATCGGCCCGGCCACGACCAACGCCATCGCCATGGAGCTGATGGCGCGCCAATCGGGCGTAAAGTTCACGCACATCCCGACCAAAGGCGGCGGCGAGTCGATCGCCAACGTCCTCGGCGGCCACGTCATGGCGATGGTGGAGTCGCCCGCGTGGGCGCCGCTGGTGGCAGCCGGTCAGTTCCGCCTGCTCATGGTGCTCAACGGCCAGCGCAGCAAGAAATGGCCCGATAGTCCGACGCTGAAGGAGCTCGGCTATACCTACCAGTTCGACTCGCCGTTCGGCCTCGCCGGCCCCAAGGGCATCGACCCCGCCATCGTCAAGAAGCTGCACGACGCCTTCAAGCAGGCCTACGACGACCCGAAGGTGGCGGAGCTGTTCGACAAGTTCGATTTCACCCGGCGCTACATGAGCACCGAGGACTATCAGGCGTACATACCCAAGCTCGCCGCCGAGGAGAAGGCGGCGCTGGAGAAGCTCGGGCTGGCCAAGAAGGACTGAGGTCTGCCGCGCGGACCTGGATGAGGAGAGTGGCATGAAAGGCGTCGTGTTTCTCGGCGACCGCAAGCTCGAGCTGCGCGAGTTCCCCGATCCCACGCCGGGCCCGCGCGAGGTGGTGCTGGAGATCAAGGCCTCGGGCATGTGCGGCAGCGACCTGCACGTCTACCGCGCCGCCTTCAAGCCGGGGGATGCGTCCTCCGGCTTCAAGCGGGGAGCGGAGCCGGTGATCGCCGGCCACGAGCCGTGCGGCGTCGTCGCCGCCGTCGGCAGCGCGGTGACGCCGCAGGAGGCCCGCATCGGCCAGCGCGTGATGGACCACCACTACACGGGCTGCGGGGCCTGCAAGCATTGCCGCTCCGGCTGGGCGCAGATGTGCCTGGAGGGCTCCATCGTGTTCGGCGCCAGCGGCAACGGCGGGCACGCCAAGTACATGAAGGTGCCGGTGGCGACGCTGGTGCCGCTGCCCGACGCGCTCTCCTTCGAGACCGGCGCCGCCATCTCCTGCGGCACCGGCACCGCCTATGGGGCCTTGAAGCGGCTCTCCCTGCAGGGCGGCGAGACCATCGCCATCTTCGGGCAGGGGCCGGTGGGGCTGTCGGCGACCCAGCTCGCCGTCGCCATGGGCGCGCACGTGATCGCGCTCGATGTCTCGCCGGAGCGGCGCAAGCTTGCCGGTGAGTTCGGGGCGCACGAGGTGATCGACGCGCGCTCCAACGATCCGGTCGAGGCGATCCGCGAGCTCACCCACGGCGAGGGCGCGCACAAGACGCTGGACACCTCGGGCGCCGGCGAGGCTCGCGCCGCCGCGGTGCGCGCCGCCCGCACGTGGGGGACCGTGTGCTTCGTCGGCGAGCGCGGCCAGGTGACGCTGGACGTGAGCCCCGACCTCTTACGCCGCCAGATCACGCTGGTCGGCTCCTGGACCTTTTCCACGCACGGCCAGGCCGAGTGCGCCGAGTTCGTGGCCGATCACAATATTGCGGTCGACAAGCTCTTCACCCACCGCTGGAAGCTGGAGCAGGCCGCCGAGGCCTACCGCCTGTTCGACACCCAGACCACCGGCAAGGCCGTGATATTGCCGTCTTGAGGCGGGCTGCGTCGCGCTGGCAGCGGATGATGGCGCTGGGCTGCGCGGTGTGCCTCGGATGCTGGGGGCGGCAGACGGTGGCAAGGTGCCAGGATCTGAACAGGGTCGTAACGGATCATCAGCCCAGTGGTGCCGCTGATGACACATGATTTGTCGCCGCTCGTCCCCCGGCGCGCAGCGACGTTCCCCGCGAATTAAACTCACAAATCATAGCGTTGCATTTTTATCGCGAGCAAGAGCTAAAACAGCTCTTCCCGCAGCGTCGACTCGTTATCCACAGGTCTCATCGATAGACGTATAAGCATCGCGGACCGGGGCACCGATAAGCATCCGGACAAGACCTTCATTGAACGGATCGAAAGAGGGCTCGACTTCCTCGGCTATCACATTGCGCCGGCTGGCCTGAGCTTGACCCGGCAAACAATCAAGAACTTCGAAGAGAAGCATCTCGGCCTATGAGCGAAGGCGCCGCACGCCCCAACACCGGGCGGCGGCGCTCGAGATGTACGTGAAGAGATGGGTTCGATGGGTCTGTATCGGTTTGTGAGGAGTGGACAAATGGACAAGCGCAGCAACGGAACAAATCACCGGTCTTGGCTTTATCAGAGATTTGCGCACGGGCTGTCGACCGTGCTCCTGGTGGTCATTGCCAGCTTGACGTGTGGCGGTACTCGGGCTCTGGCATCAACCGGGTGCAGTTTTGTTAACGCCAACGCCGTTGCAATCGCCACCGCATGGAAGAATGGCGGCACCCCCGTTTTCGCTACAGGAACGTTTAGCGCGGGTGACGTGATACAGCTTAGCGGGATCAACGGGTACTTGAACGCATCAAACCAGAACGCGGTCGAACTTCTGGTTAGTTCAACGCTTGGCTATGTGCCCATAACCAGCAACCTCCAGGGCCTCAATTACGGCGATGCATTCTTCGCAACCGTCACCGTGCCTGCCGCGGGCACATACGACCAATTGGGTGTTCTGATCCTTTTCGTGAATGGGTTGGTCTTCCAGCCTAACGTTGCTTGCATTCCCGCCACCGCCACCTTGACGCTGGCCTCGACGGCGTCGGCGACGACGCAGGTCGGGCAATCATACTCACAGACCAACGTCGCCAGCGGAGGCACGACCGCATACACCTATTCGGTGTTTGCGGGCACCTTGCCGGCCGGCGTCACGCTCAACACCTCGACCGGCACCGTCTCCGGCACGCCCACCGCATCGGGCGCGTTCAGCTACACGATCAAGGTCACCGACAGTAGCAGCCCGGCGCAGACCGCGACGCAAGTCATCAGCGGCACCATTGCACCCGCACTCGCTACGTTGACGCTGGCCTCGACGGCGTCGGCGACGACGCAGGTCGGGCAGAGCTATTCGCAGACCAACGTCGCCAGCGGAGGCACGACCCCCTACACCTACACGCTCTGCGCCGGCAGCTTGCCGGCTGGCGTCACGCTCAACGCGTCGGCCGGCACCGTCTCCGGCACGCCGACCGCATCGGGCGCGTTCAGCTA
>ORMF010290222.1_pt1 | contig 17073 bp, 16 predicted proteins | sample 1779871 | NCBI WGS metagenome assembly ORMF01 (sample SAMEA104232316, study PRJEB22302) | groundwater metagenome | biome: forest; feature: aquifer; material: groundwater | place: USA | collected 2011-08-07 | depth 5.4 m
CCGCCCCCCCCCGGGCGCGGGCGGGGGGGCGGGGGAGCCTCTCCAGATCTCCATCCCCTTCGCAGGATCCTGGCCCGAGCCTCCGCCTCCCGGCGGGGCTGCGGTATTCGCGTTGCGCCACGGCACGCCACCGACCGGGAACTGCACGTTCGGCCCGATCTCGGGGTACCGTTTCCCCTGCGGACGCGGGATGTTCGGTAGCTCCGCGCCTTGGAGCAGATACACGCGATTCGGGCTCTCGGCGAAGATGCCCCTGGCGCCTCCATAGGTCCACTTCTCGTGTCCGGGAAGCGTGCTGAGATCCTTCGGCCACCCCTCGACGACCTCGTACGGGCCGGAGATATCCTGCGCGCCGATGGCACCCGGCACGGCGGAAAACGCCGGGCTCGTTGTCGCCTCCGCGGATTCTTCGATCGACGGCATCAACCGACCGCCCAACGGAATACCGACGGCCAGACCTACCAGCAACACCAACACAACAGTTACGGCTCTACTCATGGCACTCCTCCGCGCCAGCGAACTATACAGCAGGACTCGAGTTCGATCTCGACGCGTTCACACCGTGCTACCATCCGCTACCGCCGGAGGTCAGCATGCGCCATCGACTCGCCGCCCTGCTTGCGATCGGGGCTGTCCTCAGCGGTTCGGTAGTCGCGTCCGCTCAGGCCCCCGACCTGTCGGGCAACTGGATCCGCGGCGCGCGCATCGTCTTTGGACCGTGGGACTTCACCGAAGCGGGTCGACGAAAGTTCGAATCCTACGATTTCAAGAAGGACGATCCGGCCTATGGGTGCATCGGCGCGAGCTGGACGCGCGTCTGGCTGAATCCGAACGTCCTCGTTCGCATTACACAGAGTACCGGCCAGGTCCGTCTGCAATATGAATGGATGGATATTGATCGGCGGATCCCGGTGGTCGACCCCACTGCGCCGAATCCGAAACGGTCGGCGATCATTCCGAAGATGCCGGCACTCGGACATTCCGCCGCGTGGTATGACGGCGACACGCTGGTCATCGATACCGTTGATGTCACGCCTGGCTACGTGTCGACGATGGAAGAGTGGGCCGGGATGCCGCAGAGCAGGCGAATGCATACGGTGGAGCGGTTGCGTCGCGTGGGCGACGTCCTCCCCATCGAGACGACGCATGTTGATCCGACGTATTACCGCAAGCCGCTCGTCGTGATGATCGAGTACCGCAAGACCGACTGGGAGCTGATGGAGTATGGCTGTACGCCAGAGGATGCCGCTATCGTCGCGCCACGGTGAGTGATGTGGGATCGGCTATGAATCGAAACCCGGTTGCGGTCGCATTGGTGATCGTCGCCCTCGCGGCAGCCGACGGACTGAGCGCTCACCACTCCGTGCCCGTCAACTTCGATCTGTCACGCACGATCACCATCGAGGGCGTGCTGACCGAAGTCGCGTGGGTGAATCCGCACGCGCGGTTCCGGATGAACGTCACCAACGAGGACGGCTCAAAGGTCGAATGGCTCGTGGAGATGGGTGCCACCAACACCATGAAGCGCGCGGGCTTCCCCATGGACCGCTTCAAGATCGGCGACCACATCACCATTATCGGGAACCCCGGCCGCCGCGACCGCAGCGTGCTTCTGCGTGAAACGATTCTCGCCGACCGGACCCGAATGAATCCGGAGATGCGGCCCGATCCTGTCGGCGGCGCGAACTAGAGGGACCCGGCGCTCACGTGGGTTCGTGATTTGCAGCAGGACCGAAGCTTCGATCCGCACGCCTGTTTGGCCGGGTCGGCCGCCGGCGCAAATCACGAATCCACGCAAGCGCCGGGATTAGGTCGTGCACGAGCAGATTTCTGAAACCCGCCATCGAGGTCAGTTTCTTCGCCAATCGGGTGGACACGATCTTGCGCTTGGCGAGAAGCACGAACAGCTCCTTGCTGTCGGCGGGGAGCCCCAATCCCAGATCCGCGACGACATGATTGCTGATGTCGAGTACCGACTGGATGGCGAGCTGCAGGTACCGTTCGGCATTCCCATAGGTCAGCGGGTCGCCGGTGAAACGTCGTTCATCTGTCATGCTGCGGATGTGGCGCAGCAGCGCGACGTACTCGCGAATCTTTGCAATCCGCGCCTGCACGACGTAGCGATCAACCACCGACTCTTCTGCCCCTCGCCTTTCGCGCCTGCGCCGGACGCGTAGACCGAGGCCGCGACTTCCGCTGCTTCCCGACCTGTTTCTTCAGATAGCGAATGTGTGTTTCGTACAGCGGGATGAGGTCAGCGTACCGGTTCGCCGTCTGCACCTGAAAGCGGATGCGCGTGGATGCGGATCGTTCGTACACGAGGCGTCCCTGCGAGAGCACGCGATGCGCAAGCAAGGGTGGCGCGTCGTTGAGAACGACCACCTCAACATCCGGGCGCCGCAGGGCCGAGCCCAGTTCGGCCATGAGTCCCAGGCGATACGCCAGTGGATCGACGCCTCGAGCCGGCGGACTGCCGAGCACCGCGACATCGATGTCGCTGTCCGGCCGGGCGCGTCCTCGTGCAACGGAGCCGAAGATGTAGGATGCCTGGATCTCGCGTCGCCGAGATAGGCAGCGCACAACCGCGCGTGCGATGGATGAGAAGTCGGCAACAGGCACGTCAGGATTGTACGGGCAATTAATCAACCTCGAGTCCACGACGGCGTTACAATCCGCGCGACTCTTCTTCACAGCCGTATGCCCTTCGGTCCTGGAACGCGTCTCGGCCCTCACCGCGAAATGCCTGGCGCGATTCAGGCGCGACGCTCTATCGATTCCCACCAGGAGGCTGACCCGACGGTCGATCCTTCCGTCGCCCCAGCCAGTCGAGCAGCGTGACGAGACATGCGGCGGCAACGAACCCCCAGACCCAGATTAGCGCATTGGCCATTGGCATTCTCCGGTGCGAACGTCAGAGCCAGGCCTACGACCCCTTGTTGTAGGTCAGCGTCGCGTTGGTCGAGGGCCCCGGTTGCTCGGTCGCCCGAACAATGGTCAACCCTCCGCCGCTGAGGCTCAACACGTCCCTCAACTGGTTCAGGGCCGTGTTCCACGTGAAGAGGATCAGTTTGTTTCCGTCCCAGCGCGCCTTCGTCCTCCACTTGACGATCGCCGTGGAACCAGACTGAGTCGTTGACGGAGCCTCCCAGATCGTGTCGCTGCCATCCAGCTTGTACACAACGGTCAGCTGGCCGCCATATTGCGCGCTCGCGACCGTGATCTCGGTCGCGCTCTGTTTGACGACGACCGTCGGCGACGGGACGCCCCAGCCTGCCGAGCCGGGATAGTTTGCAGGGGTGCTCGCAGCGAACGTCCAGCTTCCCGAGAAGTCCGGCTTTGCCTGGGCCCGGGCAGCCCCGGGGAGCGCGAGGGCGAGCGCCATTAACGACAGTACGACTCGCTTCAGCATGTTCGTGTCCTCACTCGTTCGAGCACGCGGCGCGAACCCTTTGGGTTCGCGAGGCGACCCTGACCCTTCGACAGGCTCAGGGTCATCCCGAGCTTGGTCGAGGGATGAAAAGGCTCGCCCCGCACGTGTCAATTTCGCTCTAGTTGCTCCCGGCGCCGGCCATCGGCATGAGCGGGCGGCCCCACACCAGGTTCGCGGGATTCGCGCCCGGCTTCGGGCGGTACTTCTGCGTGCGTCCACCGAAGACCTCGGAAAGATACAGGTTGCCGTCCGAGTCGGCCGAGATCTGATGCATGGCCCACGTATACCCCGGTCTGGTACCAAACTGTCCGAACGAGTACTCGACGTGCCCGGAGAGATCGAACTTGACGATCCTGTCGGTGAGGCTGTCGACGGCCCAGACGTGTTCGTCGGCGCTCATCAACATGCTGTGCGGCGCAATGCCCGGCCACTCTTCGAGGAACTTGCCGTTCACATCGAACACCTGGATGCGACGGTTCCCCCGGTCGGAGACAAAGACGCGCGCCGGTGATCCGCCGACGGCGATCCCATGCGGCGTGTTGAACTGACCGGGTCCGGTACCGCGGGTCCCCCATTTCAGCAGCGGCTTTCCGGTCTTGTCGAACTTCACCACGCGCGTGTTTCCGTAGCCGTCGGCGACGAAGAAAGTGCCGTCCGGCAGCCAGTCGATCATGGTCGGGCGGCGGAAGCGGGTGAGGTCGTCGTTCTCGCCGAATTCATCCAGCACGCCGATGGTCTGCACCAGCGTCTTGCCGTCGTGCGTGAACCGGAAGATCACGTGTCGCATGTCGTCGACCACCCAGACGTGCCGCTCCGGGTCGTACGGGCTGATGTAGACCTGGTGCGGCCCGCGGCCCCATTCGAAAAGCCTGTCCCACTGATTCCACGCCTCGATCAACTTCCCGTTGCCGTCGACCACGACGATGCAGTTGACCATGTTGGCGATCGGCTGCGTCGCCGCCATCTGGTTGAAGAATCCCCAATTGCCGGGAAAATTATTCGGGACGTTCGCCGGAAGCTTCAGCTCGCCGCGGTTTGCCAGATAGATTCGATTCGGCGACTCCGCGAACACGCCACCTTGCGAGCCCCAGATGTAACCCGGCTTCGGGTACGGATGGGCCCATTGCGGCCAGTTTGGATCGGGGATCTCGTATTGCCCGGCGATGTCCCCAACTCCGCCCTTGGCAGAGATGGAGTCGCCACTTCTCTGCTGGAGCGAAGCGGGAGGGGTCACGAAAGTAAGGCCGAACAGGACGACCAACCAGGCGGTGAGGGAAAAGCTAAGCCGGCGCATTCGGACCCTCCTTCGACGTGTACGAGGTGGAAGTGTAGCCGGGGATCGAAGCGGCCCATGCGATTTTGTTGATAGGAAAAGCCGGGGAAGAACATTTTCTTGACCGCCGGAAACCAGCATGCTATAGCCCGTTGCCAAGCTATACTTGTTGCCAATACAGGGGAATCAGGGGGTTTTTGAGATGCGTACCCGAGTTCTCGTTTCGTTGGCTGCCGTGACACTCGCAGTGGTGTTGGGGTTGTGGGCGCCGCTCCGCGCCGCCCAGGCTCCGTCCGGCACGAAATCGTTCGATCCGGCGACCACTAACACAGACGCTGCCATCAAAGCGGCGACGGACGCGGCGAGGGCCGCGGCGGCAGCCTCCAATTGGACCCCGCCCCGCACCCCATGGGGGGATCCGGACCTGCAGGGATACTACTTAAGCCTCAGCTACACGCCTCTGGAACGCCCCGCTGAAGTTGCAGGGAAGGCGTTTTATACGGAGCAGGAAGCGATCGCCGCGTTCAGGAAGGCGGTCGAGGCCGACGCCGAAGTCGATCCGCGCACCGTTCATTACGACTGGAAAGAGTACGGGATGGACGCCTGGCAAAGCCCGGTGAGACCGAACCTGCGCACGTCGCTGATCGTGGATCCGCCAGACGGAAGGATTCCTCCTCTGACGCCTGAGGGGCAGAAGCGAGCGGCCGCCACACGGAGGGATTCGACCGCCGAGGTGTCGACCCGCGGCCTGTACGAGCGTTGCGTAACGGGCAATCAGGGACCGCCACGCCTTCCGCTCAACCACGACAGCGAGTCTCAGATCATACAGGCGCCGGGATACGTCGTGCTCGTGATGCAGTCGAACAACGACACCCGCATCATTCCGCTGGACGGCCGTCCGCATCTCCCGCGACAGGTCGGCACGTGGCTGGGGGACTCCCGTGGCCACTGGGAAGGCAATACACTCGTCATTGACACGACCAATTTCAGCGACAAAAGAGAGTGGCGCGGATCCGCGGGCAACCTGCACCTGGTTGAACGCTTGACGCGCGTCGATCCGAAGACGATCAAATACGAATTCACGGTCAGCGATCCGACGACGTGGACCAGGCCCTGGTCGGTGGAGTTTCCCTGGCCGAGGATCGAGCCGGGGATGTACGAGTTCGCCTGCCACGAACAGAACTATGGTCTGATCAACGTCGTCAAAGGCGCGCAGATCCGCGCGGGCGAAACCGCCGCGGGACGCGCGCAGCCGGCGCGTGAGACTCCAGAGAGAGACCGTTGAGCGAATCGCGAGGGCGCACCGTGATCAGAACCAGGCGCATCGCGTTTCTCGTTGTCGTGTGGTCCCTCCTGCTCCTGCCGACCGCCGCACGGGCGCAGAGCAGCGTCACGGGAGTCGTCCGCGACACGTCCGGTGGCGTGCTCCCCGGCGTCACCGTGGAAGCGGCCAGCCCCGCATTGATCGAGAAGGTTCGCTCGGTTGTGACCGACGCTCAGGGCCTCTTCCGCATCGTCGATCTGCGTCCAGGTCCGTACACCGTTACCTTCACCCTGCCCGGCTTCACCCCCGTCAGGCGCACCGGGATTGAGCTGCGCGCAGAGTTCACGGCCACCGTGGACGTCGAGCTTGGAGTCGGTACGCTTGCGGAAACGATTACCGTCTCGGGCGAGGCCCCGCTCGTCGACACGCGGAGCTCTCGAGCGCAAACGCAGTACGCGGCCGAGACCCTGGAGTCGCTCCCGGGCAACGGACGGCTCTCGACATTGATCTCGGTCCTGCCCGGCGCGGTTCTGAACAACGAAGGCGACCGCGCGTCCGGCGCTCTGAGCGACCGGTCGCAGACCAGGTTCGCGATTCACGGGGCGCCGAACGCGCAACCCGTCATCGACGGCATGAACACCGAGATGGCGGCGTCAAACACCGGCGTCTTCGTGTGGAATGGCGTTACGTTTCAGGAAGTGGTCGCCGAGACGAGCGGAATAGGAGCGGACCGCGATACCGGTGGTGTGCAGCTCAACATGATCCCGAAGGACGGCGGCAACGTGTTCTCCGGGACGGCCAACCTTGCGTACACCGGTCCCGACCTGCAGAGCAACAACATCAACGACGCCCTGATCGCCCGCGGCCTCAATAGCGCAACCCAGGGGCTGGCGTCGATCAAGAAGTTCGTCGAGGCCTCGGGCGGGCTGGGTGGGCCGATCAAGCAGAACAGGTTGTGGTTCTTCGGCGCGGCTCGAAAGAGTGTCACGCACCAGTACGCCGCGGGCATCTACTGGAATGCGGTCAAGCAGCCAGAAAGCATGCTGTACGTGCCGGACCTGAGTCGGCCCGCCCACAGCAACGACTTTTACCGGGACTACAGTCTTCGCCTCACGTTGCAGGCCACCGAGAAACACAAGGTCGTGGTCTCCGGGTCGTTCCAACACAACTGCAATTGCGTGTACGCGTTGTTCCGGCCGCAGGGTGGGCCCCTGGTCACTCCTGAAGCGGCCACCGAGCACGAGTACGAGCCGGACTTCAACCTGACCAGCACGTGGACGTATCCGGTGACGAACCGGATGCTCGTCACGGTTGCGGGTGGCGCGAACCACATCACGCAGCAGAACAAGCGTGGTGAAGGTGTCGACGTCAACAGCATCCAGGTCACGGAACAGTCGCGGGACCTGAAATACGGCGCGGCGTACGGACCCACGGCCGGGGGCGCGTCCTATTCGACCCTCCCTCGCCGGCAATACCACCAGCAGTTCGCGGTCACGTATGTCACCGGGTCGCACAGCTTCAAAACCGGCCTGAACGTGCGGGAGGTCAGGACCGGCGACAACGACAGATACGGCTCGGATCTGTTCATGGCCAATCGGGCGATCAGCTACACGTTCAACAACCAGCGTCCGGTGTCGCTGCAACTGATGGCCACGCCGACCCATTTCGAGGAATCCGCGAACGACATCGCCCTCTACGCGCAGGATCAGTGGACCATCCGGCGCATCACGATCAATCTGGGGCTTCGCTACAACGACGTCGACATGTCGAGTCCGGCACTCGTGTCACCCGCCGGGTTCTTCGTGGGCGAGCGGCGCATCCCGGCGGCGACACACATCCCGCACTGGCGGAATCTCAGCCCGCGTCTCGGCGCCGCCTACGATCTGTTTGGCACCGGCAAGACCGCCATCAAGGGTTCACTTGGCCGCTACCCCGACATCATCCGCGTTTCACCGGCCAATCCCGTAAGTCTGTTCTCGCTCACCACCAACCGGACATGGAACGACACCACGTTCGGAACGGGTGACCGCCGAAGCGGCAACTTTGTTCCCGACTGTGAGCTGCTGAACCCGGTCGCCAACGGTGAATGCGGGGCGTGGTCGGACCAGAACTTCGGCCGGCAGAGGCTATCGACCCGCAACGCGCCCGATTCGCTGCAGGGCTTCAACGACCAGTTTCACAACTGGCAGGCGTCGGTCAACATCCAGCACGAGCTGACGCAAGGCCTTGCGCTGAACGTCGGATATTTCCGCACGTGGTACGGCGGCTACCTGGTCATGAACAACGAGGCTGTTCCGGCCAGCGGCTACGACTCCTACTGCATCACCGCGCCGAAGGACAGCCGTCTACCGGGCGGCGGCGGGAATCAGATCTGCGGCCTGTACGACATCAACCCCCAGTTCTTCGGCCGGGTCGACAATCTCGTGACCCAGTCGTCGAACTACGGCGACGGACAGAAGCAGGTGTACAACGGCCTCGATCTGTCGCTCAGCGGGCGATTCGGGCAGGGCGCGCAATTCTCCGGCGGCCTCAGTGTGGGCCGCACGGTCACCGACAACTGCTATGTCATCGACAATCCATCGCTGATCGCGCTCGGACCGACTGGTGCTCCGACAACCACTCCAGCCCAGGTGTTCCTCAACGTGCCCGCGTTGCCGGCGACCTCGGCGCCGCCGAGAAACGCGCAGTTCTGCCACGTGGCGCCGCCATGGTTGTCAGGCACGCAGTTCAAGTTCCTGGCGGTGTATCCGCTGCCGTGGGATCTCGAGACCAGCGCGATATTCCAGAACAGCCCCGGCGTCCCGATCACCGCGAGCTACGTGATCACCAACGCGCAGATCAGGGAAGCGATTGGCCGCAACCTGGCGGCGTGTCCCAGTCAGGCGACCGCCACGTGCACTGCGACGGTGCGGACCGAGCTGATTCCGCCGAACACGATGTTCGAGCCGCGCCTCACACAGGTGGACGTGCGGCTGTCGCGTGTGTTCCGGCTCGGAGGGACGACACGGCTGCGAGGCAGCCTCGATATCTACAACATCTTCAACGCGAGCAGCGTGCTCAGCATGACGCCAACGTACGGTTCGTCGTGGCAGAACGCCGCTCAGGTTTTGAGTCCACGGTTGTTGAGAGTCGGCGCGCAGCTTGACTTCTGAGCCTGGCGCGTGAAGGGTGGAGGGACGTGATGCGCATTGGGTTGAAGGCGTTGACAGGGGTTTCGGCGCTCGTCGCCGTAGTGGCTGTATTCTGGGCGGCGGCAATACCCGGCCAGGGCCAGGCGCCGGCAGCGGGGCGCACGGAGGACGGCAAGCCGAACCTGAACGGGATCTGGCAGGCCTTCACGACGGCCAATTGGGATATCGAGGCACATCATGCCGATGCGGGACCTCGATCTGACATCATGGGCGCCTGGGGGGCACAGCCTGCTGGGATGAGTATCGTCGAGGGTGGTACCATTCCCTACAAGCCCGAGGCGCTGAAGGTGAAGCAGGAGAAGTTCAAGAATCGCATGGCCGTCAAGGTCACCAACGATCCTCATCGGTTTGACAGCGGCGATCCGGAGATCCAGTGCTACCGCCCCGGCGTGCCGCGCGCGAACTACATGCCGTTTCCGTTTCAGATTTTTCAGAACCGGGAACAGATCCTGATGGTGTACGAATACAAAGGCGCCATCCGCACGATCTTCATGGACAAGCATCAGGAGGCACCCGTCGACTCCTGGATGGGATGGTCCAATGGCCGCTGGGAAGGGGATTCGCTGGTAATTGACGTGAAAGGCTTCAACGGCAACACGTGGTTCGACCGGGCGGGGAATTTCGCCACTGATACACTCCATGTGGTGGAACGGTGGACGCCCAGGGGCGCCAACCACCTCAATTACGAAGCCACGATCGAAGACCCGGCCGTCTTCACACGGCCGTGGAAGATCAGTTTCCCGATCTATCGTCGCCTGGAGCCGAACGTACAATTGCTCGAGTTCAACTGCGTGCCGTTCGTGGAAGAGATGATGTACACGCCGCTTGGGCTCTATAATCCCCCTAATCGACCGGCACGGTGACTGAGGAGTGATGCACATGCGGAATCGGATGCTTCTGATATCGAGCGCTCTTATCCTACTGATGGTGGTTGCCATGTCGATGGCGGTCCTGGTTGCGCAAGCCCCGTCTGGCAACAAGGCGCTCCCGACGACGACCACCAACACGGAGGCGGCGGTCAAAGCGGCCGCGGACGCCTTCAAAGCGGCTAACTCCCTCAAGGCATACACCGTGCCGAAGACGCCCTGGGGCGACCCCGATTTGCGCGGCGTTTGGAATACCGCGACCTACACGCGGCTGCAGCGTCCGGAGGCACTGGGCAACAAGGCGTTCTACACGGAAGAGGAAGCGATCGCCGAGTACAAGAAGGCCGCGGAGTCCGACGCGGAGGTCGATCCGCGAACGGTTCACTACGATTGGAAAGAGTACGCGATGGACGCGTGGCAGGGGGGCACGACACCGAACCTCCGCACTTCGCTCATCGTCGATCCCGAGAATGGACGGCTGCCTCCGCTCGTGCAGGAGGCGCAGCAGCGGCGCGCGGCTGCGGCCGCCTCCGCGAAGCAGCGAGATCCGGCCGCCGGCGTGAAGACGTTCGGCAATCTGTACACGCGATGCGTCCTGGGCCTCGGCGCCCTCCCGCTCGTGCGCGGGGGTAACCCTGGAGCGGATTCGGCAGCGGCCGCGGCCGGCGTCACGGCGGAGGCGTTCTTCTTCCAGAGCCCTGGATATCTGACCATCGTCATGCAGTCGAACAACGACGTGCGCATCATCCCGGTGAACAGCCGCCCGCACGTTCCGGAACAGGTTCGGCAATGGCTGGGCGATTCCCGCGGCCGATGGGAGGGCAACACGCTGGTCGTCGAAACGACGAACTTCAACGCGAAGACTCCGGCGAACAATTTCCTCGGCTCCACCGATGCGTTGCAGATCGTCGAACGTTTCACACGGGTCGGCCCGAATATGATGCGCTACCAATACACCGTCACCGACCCGAGGACATGGACGAGGCCCTGGTCGGTAGATGCAACGATGCCGAGAATCGATCCATCGATGATCTATGAATTCGCCTGCCACGAGCAGAACTACGGGTTGATCAACGTCGTGACAGGCACGCAGATCCGGGAGCGCGAAGGGACTCGCGATATGCGCGGTGGCACCTTCGCGGCGCCGCCCGAATAATCATGTCTAAACCACGCGAACGCACAAATAACGAAGGAGAGCGCCAGATGCGGATGACACTGAAGTTCCTCGGCGTGATTGCTGCCCTCGGTCTTCTGCTGGCCGCCGTGCCAGCAGGTGCGCATCACTCATTTGCCGCGGCGTTTGACGAGAATAACCCGGTCAACCTGCAGGGGACGGTCACCAAGGTCGAACTGGTGAATCCCCACGCCTGGATCTGGATCGACGTCAAGCAGCCCGACGGCACGGTCACGAACTGGGGCATTGAAGGTGGTCCTCCCACCAACCTCTTGAGAAACGGCATCACCAAGACCAGCTTGGCCGTCGGAACGGAGATCAAGCTGTTCGGTTACCGTGCGAAGAGCGGTGAGCCCAAGGGCGTCGGCGTGTTCGTGGAGTACCTCGATGGCCGCAAGGTCTTCATGGGCGGCTCGGCTCCCGGTGCTGACGGCCAGACGGCGGCTCCCAAGAAGTAGGCTCAACCGCGAACCTTCTTCGCTTCTTCGAGTGGCTCGGCAACACGTCGTGGAGCATCGCGCTCCACGAGTCCCGCTACGTGTTTCTGCTCGTCCTGATGATTCACGTTCTGACATTGAGCGTGTTCGTCGGGACCGCGGCCATGATCGACCTGCGGCTCCTGGGCAAGACGATGACCCGTGTGCCCGTGTCGCAGGTCGTGACGCGGCTTCTGCCGTGGAGCGAAGCAGGCTTTCTCGTGATGGTCGTCACCGGGGCTCTTCTTTTCTATGCCGCGCCGGTTGCCCGGTACGAGAACGTCTTCTTTCGGCTCAAGATGGCGGCGCTCCTCATCGCTGTCATGAACGTCTGGGTGTTCCGCCGCACGATCTATCGGCGGGTCGGTGACTGGGATCTCGATCCTGTCCCGCCGCGCCGCGTGCGAATGGTGGGCGCCCTGTCGCTGATACTGTTGGCCATCATCATCACGGCGGGACGCATGATGGCCTATCAGGACTACTGGTTCGGCTGAAGGGCGCACGCCCGTTCGAATGTCTGTCCTAGAGTTCTGCCGGTGGGTGCAGTATTCGGCGCCGCTCGTCGCGATGCGGCAATCACCATGGCTCTTTCCGGTTATCGCGACCATTCATCTCATGGGACTGTCGCTGATTGGCGGAGCCGTCCTGGTCGTCGATTTGCGTCTTCTGGGGCTGGGGTTGCACCGTCAGCCCGTTGCGGGGTTGGCGCACGACGCGGAGCGATGGCTGCTCCGCGGTCTGGTGGTGACGGTGTCCACCGGAATCCTGCTGTTCATGTGTTTCGCCACCAAGTACTACTACCTCACGTTTTTCTGGGTGAAGATGGCCGCGTTGCTGCTGGTCGTCGTCTTCACGCTGTCGGTTCATCGACGAGTAGCCATGGCGAATGAAGCAGACGTGAGTCCGGTCCTGTGCAAGCTTGTTGCGCTCGTCTCACTCTCCTTGTGGACCATCGTGGCCGTAGGAGGGCGCTACATCGGATTTCCCTGACACTTCACGCGCCGCCATTCGCGCGTTGACTCATGGTCGAGGCGGGACGTATAAGGGACCGCAAAGAGGAGGTTCCCATGGTCCGCTGCGGCGGTGGTCGACGAGTGCTTCTGGTCGGTATCCTGGTCCTGGCACCTGCGTATTTGGGATTGGCATTCGCGCAGGCGCCCACGGGTCGCGGTCGCGGCGCGGCGGCGGCGCAACAGCCGCGCGTGTACGCGAACATGCTGCAGGTGATGCGCGGCGTGCTGTACCCCGCCTCCAACGTGATTTTTACCGCCCAGAGCGACGACCCGGCGGGGTTCAAGCCGGCCGTGAGGCCCTCCACATCGTCCGATCCGTTCACGAGCGCGTATGGCGGATGGGAGGCCGTCGAGAACAGCGGGCTGGCGCTGGCTGAGTCTGCCAACCTCCTGATCATTCCGCGCGCGTGCGGCAACGGCAAGCCGGCTCCGATTGAGAATGCCGACTGGAAGATGTGGGTGCAGGAGCTCCGCGATGCCGGGATGGCGGCCTACAAGGCGGGACAGGCGAAGAATCAGGAAGTGATCCTCGAGGCGGCGGATGCGGTCGGCACGGCCTGCTTGCACTGCCACGCCAAATACCGCAACGTGCCCGGAGGGATGCCGAATCGTTGCTAGTACGAAGGGATCGGGGATCAGGGATCGGGGATCAAGAACTCAGAACTTTGGTCACGATCCCTGATCCCTGATCCCTGATCCCTGATCCCTGATCCCTGATCCCTGATCCCTTTACCGCGTCGCCACCGTCGATTCGGCGACGACGGGATTGTTCAGCACGCCGATGCCTTCAATGTCGCATTTCGCCAGGTCGCCAGCGCGCATCCAGCGCGGGTCGGCGCGCTCGATGTTGGTCCCGGCGGGACTGCCGCCGGCAATCACGTCGCCTGGACTCAACGTGATGATGTTCGACGCAAACGACACCAGCTCGTAGATGCTGTGGCTCATGCGATCGGTGTTCGAGTCCTGCATCACGACGTTGTTCAGGTACATCGTGTGCCGCGTGTGCATCGGATCCTTGATGAACTCCTTCGGCACGATGTAGGGACCGAGCGGACCGAAGGTATCGTGGTTCTTGCCGATCAGCCAGTCGGAGCCGCCCATCTTGCGATCGCCGCGGCCGCCGCGATCCGAGACGTCATGGTGCGCCGTGTATCCGAAGATGAAGTCGGCCGCCTTGTCGACCGGCACGTAGTGGGCGGGCTTGGCGATCACGGTCGCGAACTCGCACTCGAAATCGATCTGGACGCGTCCCCTCGGAACGACGATCGGATCGTTGGCCCCGATGATGACGGTCGGCGACTTCTGGAACAGATACGGATTGTCGCGCGTGTCGCCCGGCTTGCGCTCCCAGATCCCCGGCGCCGTCTGGGCCGCCGGCGCCGCTGGTGCCGGACCTCGTCCGCCCGCGGCCCCGCCGCCACCCGCGCGTGCCTGATTCGTCGCAATCCCCTGCTCGTGCTCCACGTAGTTGGCGCCGGCGTTCAGCTGCACTGACGGCCGCACCGGAGGCAGAACCTTCACCGCGCTGACGGCATAGGCGTACGGCGGCGCGGCGGACGCGCTCGACACGGTCCTCGCGATCGCCGCGAGCCGCGGCCTCCATTCCGTGTCGTACCGCGCGATGAGGAGTTTCATGTCCGCGGGCGCGGTCAGGCGCGGCGCCGACGCGTTCGCGGACTCGTACGCGGCGTTTGCACGAGCGATGTCAACGATCTGCGTGTCGCGGAGAACCAGGCCAGGGAATGTCCGCCCGCCCTGCTCGAAGGTTCCGAGCTTGAACGGGACTGCGGCCCCGCCAGCCTGCGCGTCAAGCCCCGCCGAGCCGATGACGGCGACGGCGAGCGCAAGAACCAGCGCCACGAACATCTGTTTCAGTGCCATGTTTTCCTCCATCATCCAAAGCGGACCTGAAGGTCCGCCCCTACGTCGGTCATCGTTACTTCTCCGACTGCAGCTTCGCTGGCGCCGGCCTGGCGAATCTCGCCGCGTCGATCGGTACGTTCGGCTGAATGTCCGTGAGCTGCAGCGTCATCTGCATGTAGGTTTGCGTCAACTTTCGCGTGAACGGTACCTTCACACCTACACCCGGCAGCTCTCGATAATCGGCGTAGTCGATTCGCGTCGGAACGAAAGCCACCGGCGTGACGGTGAACCGCAGCAGCCGCACGAGCAAGCCGTTGTTGTCGAAATAGAGCTGGACGGGGGCGCCGTTGCTGGTGGCCTGGAGGACGATGACGTCCTTGTCGTCAAGAATCGTACGGCCACCGCGCCATTGCGAGTACCCCTGGCGGAGTCCCGCCGGAAAGTTCGCCAGCGCCTCGAGCCGCGCACGATCGAGATTGCCGCCTGTCAGCGTCAGCAGCGGGAGCGGCTGCTCCGGCCCCGCGATCCACGCGTTCTGGCCGTCGAACACTCTCGTGCTGGCGCCGATGGTGAGATGCACGACCACCGCTTGCTGCGCCGGCGCCTTCGCGTAGAGCTCGATTGGCACCGTGCTGAGGTCCGTATCGAAACCGGAGTAGGTTCCCCTTGCCGTGTAGCTCGTGAGCCTGGAAAGCCGATCCGCGCCGCCGATCGCCTGCAGGTAGCGATCGAACACCTGGTTCACGTTGACGCTCGTGTCGGTCAGAAAGCCGCGATCGTCGGGATCCAGCACCGGCTCGCCGTACTGCACCATGAAGCTCGGGTCGGCCCTCGGTGTGTTGCTCCCCCCGTGGCAGGTGAAGCAGGGGACGCGCGGCCCCCCGCCGAAGTACTGCTTGTTGAGCGCGTTCATCATCTCGATCATCTGCCGTGTGCGCCGCAGCCGCGGCGTCGGCGTTGCAAACGCCGACTTGTCGAGTGCCGCGTTCGACGCGTGACAGAAGGTGCAGTCATTACCCATCGAGCTGGCGAAGGTCCCCATCACCTCGAAGAAGGTGTCGACCGGGATGCCACGGAGTGACGTCACGGTCTTGAAGACCTCTTCGACCATCGGCACACGTTCGCCCGCACCCTGTGGGGCCGATCCCGTCTGGCCTCCTTGCGCTGAAGCGCCGCGCACACCGGCCACGGCCACCAGACACACCACGGTCGCTGCCGTGGCGCAAGCAAACACTCTCGCTCCGAATCTCATAGGTACTCCTCCGCAAATGCGGGCAGGAAGCGCCAAAGTCTGCCGAAGCATACCGTAATCAACTCCCAACTCCGCAACTCCGAATTCCGAATGGCGGGGACGCAGCCAGTCGCACGGATCCTTGTCGTCGGGGCCGAGTGCGGGCGTATAATCCGGGCACTTTTGCGGCGAGCGCGGGTGGATTCGACGGTCCCGAGTCGGAGTCAGGTGACGCCCGGACTCACATCAGGCGCGTACGTGAGTCGGGGCGTCACCTGACTCCGACTCGGTTTTGGAGAGCGCCCGGCGAAAAGGAGGACAACATGAGACTCCCGTGGAGCGTGGCGGTGTTGGTCGCGATAGCGGCGTCGGTCGGACAGGCTCAGATGCCATCGACGACCAGTGTGGCGGCTGCCGGTGGGGCGATCACGATCACCGCGCTCGGCCATGCCAGCGTGCAGATCGAGCAGGGCGGCAAGGTCGTCATCGTGGATCCGGTCAGTGGGATGGGGGATCTGTCCAAGGCCAAGCCGGCCGATCTCATCCTCGTGACCGACATTCACCCGGACCATTTCGATCCGGCCGCCGTGGAGAAGCTTCGCAAGCCGGGCGCGCCTGTCGTAGTCCCGCCCGCCGTCGCGGAAGCGAAGAACATCCCGAACACCACTGTGATGTTGAACGCCACGATGCGGACTAACCAGGAGGCGTTGGCTGGCATCACCGTCATTTCCGTGCCTGCGTACAACGTTCAGCGCGGTCCGACGCCCGGGCAGTTCTATCATCCGAGGGGCCGCGGACAGGGTTATCTCCTGATCTTCAGCGACAAGCTGGCCGCCGCGCGACAGAAGACCGCCGGGTCGGTCTATGTCGCAGGCGACACGGAGTGCGTGCCGGCGATGTCGACCTGGGTGAAAGACGTCGACGTGGCCCTTATGCCCATGAACCTTCCGTACACGATGACGCCGGCGGAAGCGGCGACGTGCGTGAAGGAGTTCAAGCCGAAGGTGGCCATCCCGTATCACTACATGGGACAGAGGCCGGAGGAATTCGTGGAAGCGCTGAAGGGCCAGCCGATCGAGGTTCGTCTTCTCAACTGGTACCCCACGGGTTCGAGCCCCAGGTAAAGAACAGCTCGCGGCCGTCGCTCAGCGCTTGATAGCAATCAGAGCGGGCTGAACGTGGGTCGCTCATTTTTGTTCGTTGTTCAGCCGGTACCCACCGGCGATGCCGGCCTGATTGTTCTCGGTGCAGACGAACTCCATCAACTCAACATCCGGGCGCACCCCCGTGGC
>ORMF010609044.1_pt1 | contig 17066 bp, 12 predicted proteins | sample 1779871 | NCBI WGS metagenome assembly ORMF01 (sample SAMEA104232316, study PRJEB22302) | groundwater metagenome | biome: forest; feature: aquifer; material: groundwater | place: USA | collected 2011-08-07 | depth 5.4 m
ATCGGAGTTCCAGAAAGAAAAAGGGTTTGGTCAGATAATCGTCGGCGCCGCTGTCAAGACCGGCCACTTTTTCTTCTATAGTTCCTTTGGCGGTAAGCATCAGTACCGGTGATTTAATATTTTTGTGCCTAAGTTCTCTACAGATAGTCAATCCGTCTATTTTTGGCAGCATAATGTCAAGAATGATAAGGTCGTATTCTTCCGATTCCGCCAGATATTGTCCTTCTTCACCGTCATATGCTGTATCTACAGCAAACCCTTCCTCAATAAGGCCCTTTTTGATGATACTGCTCAGTCTGCGTTCGTCTTCCACCAAGAGAATTCTCATAAAGAGGATTATACTCTAGTACAATGAAGAAATTATGAAGATTTACACCTCGTAAAAGAATTATAGGTGATACTCTTAGGCGATCTCTTTTTTCATCTGTTCAAATTCTTTTTTATCAATCTCGCCTTTGGCATATCTTTCTTTCAAAATCTCAAGGGGTGTTCTGGATGTCTCGGTTTTACCACTTGTGATGAGCCATTTAATAAGAGCAACAACTCCCAAAATTAAAAGAAGCCAAAATAAAAGCATAGCAACCCATCCAAAACCAAAACCACCCCAGCCTCCCATCATATTATTCCAGCCGTACATCATAGAATTTCCACCTCCCTTCGTTTCTTCACAACCGCTCATTCTTTTACCCATAATAATGTGCGTCTGTTCTTCACCCTCTTTTCCCATCATCCGAACCATCATATTGTTCATGGTTTCATGAGAATTTCCTGTAGTTTGACCCATGAAATATTCGCCGAGAACTTCAAAGTTGTCATCTGTGAGATTTTTGCACTCTAGCTCCTTCATCTGTATTTTACCCCAGATTTCTTTTCCCTCTGCTTCCTCGCGGGCAGTATGGCCATCGGATGACGTGTCAGATTGAATCCCCACTTGTGGTGAGTGTGGCGAATCCATCATTTCATACTTTATTTGCTCATATCAATAATATCCCGAATAATAGTATCAACTTCTGTTGGTAAGTTACCAAGGTTGGCTTTGGGAAAAAATTGTGGGAGTATAATAGGCCTCATCCCCGAAATATATGTTTTTCCATCTTTCTGATACACGTTTATCTTACATGGTAGACAAAGACCAATTTTTACGTCTGCCCTCAACGCATTATACGCATTCTTAGCATTACAAATCTCAATTATCTTAAAAGGTTCGATAGTAAAGCCTTTTTCTGTCAACGTTTTCGTAACATCATGGATATAAAGCACCCGAAATCCTGCGTTTTTCGTCTCTTGCACAACTTTCTCAACTGCATTTTCAAATGATTTTATTGAGGTGACGGTATAATCAAAATCCATAAGGTTAATCTCCTTTTAAAATGTCAGTAATTTATCATTTATAGCAACTTTGGTTTCTGTATTTTTGCCAGAAAGAATAATAGCCAGTTTCATAAATTTTGATACCCCTCAAACAGACGATGAATCAATTTATCGGTTTGTTTTAAAGAAACAATCGCTTCTTCTAAGAACTTGCTCCCGTTTCTGGTAATAGTATATATTCTTCTGTCCGGTCCAGCCTCATTTTTATCCCAATCCGATTCCACCCAGCCGTCTTTTTCCATTCTTCTTAGAGTCCTGTACAAATCTCCTACATCTACTTTTTCCCCGCAATGTTTTTCTAATTTTTCCATCAAACCATAGCCATAAGATGTGCCTTTTGAAAGAAGGAGAAGAATACATGGTTCGATAAACCTTTCAATATTGCCAAAATCCCTTGATCGGAATGAACAGCCGCATGTCCTGCACATATATGTAAATATCATATAGTAAGGATGATTTATTGTCAATGGTGAAGTAGAGTATTTTCTCAGACTTCAATAACGACAGCCAGGATGAGAGGACGGCGGTGGGTTTCCTTATAAAGAAATTCTTCTAAATTTCCTTCTATCTGTTTTCTGACATAACGCCAGTCAAGCATGTCGTCTTTTTTGGTGTGAAGTGAGTTCATAATTACTTTTTTAGCCCCGTCAATAAGTCTTCCTGATTCTTTCATATAAACAAATCCGCGTGAGATGATGTCCGGCTCCGAAGTAAACTGACTGGTGTTTTTGTCCATAGGAACGACTACGATTACGATTCCATCGCTGGCCATAGTTTGGCGGTCGCGAAGTACTACGTTACCGATATCACCAACTCCCAGGCCATCGACCATGATGTTTTTAAGCTCAATTTTTTCGGTAAGCTGCGATGTTTGCCCGCTATTAAATTCAATAACTCTACCTTCTGGAGGTATGATTACTTGGTGTTTTTGATAACCCATTCCCTGTGCCAGTTCCGAATAATGCTTCATCTGTCTGAAGCTTCCACCTATAGGAATAATATATTTAGGTTGGGTCAAGCCTATCATTAGGGCGAGATCGTTTGCTGCACCGTGACCGGATACATGAAGTTCGTCGATGATTTCCGAATAAGCAACCCGAGCTCCTCTTACTGTTAAGATATCAATCAGATTGTGGACTGCATTTTCGTAACCTGGGATAGGGTCAGCTGAGAAAACAACAACATCTCCTTCTGAGATCGTAGCGAATTTATGCTCACCTTCAGCAATTCTAGACAAGGCAGAATTGGGTTGTGCTTGTGAACCTGTGACAATCAAAGCCAGTTCGCGGCCGTGGTATCTTTTTATATCTTTTTCGGGAATGACATAAATATCTGGAAAATCCAAATACTTTAGTTTTCTTGTCACCTCAACGTTTTGCAGAATCGACCTTCCCAAAAAGGCAATTTTTCTGTTGTTTCTAATGGCTACGTTTACTGCTTGCTGGATTCTAGAAATATTTGATGATTGAGTGGTAAAAATGAATTTTCCGCTGCAATTTCTGATTTCCTTTTCAAGAGTATCTTCAATTGTTTGCTCCGAAAGCGTATAACCCGGAGATTCGACCCTTACGCAATCTGAGAGTAAACATAATATTCCTTCAGATGAAGCTTTGGCTATTTTCCCTACATCAGTCTGTTGTTTGTCTATAGGAGTCCAGTCAAACTTGAAATCGCTGCCATGGTAGAAAATACCTACGGGAGTTTTGATAATCAGGTTAGTTGCATCCGGAATCGAGTGGGTGACTCGGACAAATTCGATACTGAACGGGCCAAAACGTAAAACATCGGAAAGTTTGACAGTATTTATTTGGGCTTGAAGCCCGAAATCTTTAAGTTTAACGTCTGCCAGCGCAGTCGTAAGTAGGCTTCCAAATATTGGGACTTTTAGTTCCGGAAGAATATATGGTAAGGCGCCTATGTGATCTTCATGACCGTGGGTTAAAATTATTGCACGAATTTTATCTTTTTTATCCCGTAGATATGTAATATCCGGTATCACAAGATCTACTCCGTACATGGCTTCGTCGGGAAAGCCGATACCGCAGTCAACGATAATTATGTCAGAAATGGTATTTTTATCACGTCTGTATTCATAGACAAACATGTTTTTGGTTACGTTACCAGATCCTCCAAGCGGGATTATTCGGACCAGGTCGGTTTTTGAAGGAGATTGAGTCGGGCGTGAAAATATCATTTTGAATATTCGATATGTTGTAAGTATAACATGATAATTTAGTGTCTTTTATACCTTTCTGCCTGAATAGTATAGAGTTTGGCATATTTACCATTATTCCTCAGAAGTAGGGAATGAGTTCCATCTTCGACAATTTTACCTTTGTCTAGGACTACGATTCTTTCCGCATCTTTGATTGTTGAAAACCTGTGTGATATAAAAATGAGAGTATTATCATTCATTTCCTTATTTAATCGATCAAAGATTTCCATTTCGCTTTTTGCATCAACATTTGAGGTAGGTTCATCCAAAACCAATACCGGTGCTTTTTTGGCATAAGAACGGGCGATGGCCAGTTTTTGCCATTGTCCTCCCGAAAGTTCTATGCCATAAGTAAATTCGGAACCTAATTGCTGATTCAGTTTATCTTTGGTATTTTTTATAAATTCCCATGAGTTTGAAAAGTTAAGATATCTGATCATTTCATCATCAGTGAGTTTTCTACCTGCTGCCATTTCCAGATTTTCTTTTATGGTGAAGTAGAATTTGCCGTATGACTGGAACAAAGTTGAATATATTGCAAAAATTATCTCTTCTGGAATGTTTTTTATATTAACGCCGTTTATATAAATATTTCCCTCTATAGGGTCGTACATCCGTAGAAGTAGTTTAACAAGAGTTGTTTTTCCAGCTCCGTTTTCTCCAATGAGAGCTACATTCTGACCGTAAGGAATTTCAAGATTAATATTTTTTAGTACTAAAGTATTTCCTTGAGGATATTTAAAAGATATATTTTCGATCTGTATGTTAGGTTTATCGAGTTTTGTTATTAATTCATCTTTATTAACTCTTGAAACTACCGGAAAAATGACGTGCGGTCTAAGACTGTAATAATCAATTGCATCTTTCATAAAAAGGCTGTCGGCATGAAGATGTCCTAAGTTTTGACCCATATTGAATAATGTACCGTTGAATGTTAAGGAGTTGATGAATAAAAACAGAAAATAACCTGAGGTGATATATCCGTTTATTGTTTGATCGGCTATATATAAAGTGTAAATAAAGATTGAAATGGTAGGCAGAAAACCAGTCAAGGTATTATAAATTTGATGTTTTTTCTCTAGCTTAAGTTGGTTATCAATATAATGTTTATATAGTCTGACTAATTTTTCCTTGAAAAAAACAAAGGCCTGATAGAGTTTAATTTCAGGCAGCGTTTCTTTTGAAAACAGAGTATTGACGACATACTCGAATTTGCGTTTCGTCTCGTCGTCTGCACGATAAATAAGAAACTTACCAGTTGCTTGTTTTGAATTTACATAGATATGTATAAGATTTGCACAAATAATTATCAGGGTTAAAAACGGAGACACAAAAAAGAAGATGGATAAATGAATTAAAAGTTTAATGATTGAGGTATAAACATCAACAATAGCTTTTAAATAATATTTGAACTGAAACTGGAAACGATTAAACGCCCTATTTGCCAAACCCACATTCTGTGGATTTTCAAATATAGATAAGTCAAGAGTGGATAATTTATCTATAAATTTACCATTCAGAGTGATTGTTTGACGTGAATCAAGCAAATTCCAAACATAATTTGATAGTCCGTCAAGGATTTTATAGATAAGATAATAAATAAGAAGAATTATTATAACTCCATGAATAGATAAACCAAGAAGAGTTTTAGCATTATTTATCGAATCGATGACTTCTTTATAAGAAATAAGATCAACGATATAAGTTAGTGCTAATAAGGTTTGTAAGAAAAGATAAAAAAGAAAAAGTTTTTTTCCTGATTGCCAACTGGCTTTGAGAGTAAATATTATCGGTTGCCACATAAAATACTACCAAGTCGGCATGAATTGTTTGATGTTGTCAGAAGTGAGGCGAAAACTATTACCTTTGCCTTCGACGATGTTTCTTGCAACTTTCCTACAGATGCCGTTTATGGTTCTTTCGAGAGTTCTGATGCCTGAATCAAAACCTAACGGCCGGACGATATTTTGCCAGACAGAGTCATCTATCGTCAGTTGGGTGGATGTCAAACAAGTATCTGCCATAATTTTGGGAAAGACATAGGATTTACCGATAATGATTTTTTCCTCATCGTTATATGAAGGCATTTGGATGGGTTCAAGTCGATCCATGACCGCTGTTGAGATATTATTGGTATTATTGGCTGTTGCGATAAATAAGGTTTCTGAAAGATCGAAAGGATAATCTATATAATGATCGATATATGCAATGTTTTGTTCCGGATCTAAAAGTTCAATTAATACTCCCATAATATCAGCGCGGGCGTGTTCAGCAACTCTGTCCAGTTCATCAAGAAGAATGACGGGATTTTTAGTTTTTGCTCGCCGTAGGGCTTTCATTACTTGTCCTACCTCGGCATCTGGATGAATACGTGATTGACCGCGAAGGTCGAGTGCCGAACCCATACCGCCGAAAGGTATACGGACAAAGCTTCTCCCCATAGCTTCTGCAACTGAGATAGCCATGGTAGTTTTGCCGGTACCGACAAGACCTACAAAAAACAGAATTGGAGCCTTGGTGATATTATGTCCTGAATTTAATTTCATCACCGAAAGATAATCCAGTATTCTGTCTTTGATTTCTTTTAACCCGAAGTGGTGTTTTTCCAGAATATCTTTCGCGTGACTGATATCAAGATTATCTAAACTTTTTTTATTCCAGGGAAGACTTGTAATCCAGTCTATATAGTTGGCTACGGCGTCGAATCCGGAAAACAAACCGCCATATTTAAAACTAAGTGCAGCACGATTGATTAGGGTAAGAGCTTTATCTTTCAGATCCGAAGGGAGCTCTGTTTGTTCGATTTTATCCTTAAGTTTAGTAAGTTCAGAAATTTCAGGAGTAAGAGCAGTATTATCCATCAGTTAAATTATATCAGGAGAAATAGAAAGTTAAAATCTCCGTCTTGGACGGTCAAATCTCTTTTCGTGTCTGGGAGGCATAGGTTTCTTTGCATCTTCTCCGAATAACATTGATAGGTTTATACGGCCCTGTTGGTCTATTTCCATAACGCGGACAGTTACTTGGTCTCCAATTTTAACAATGGTATTCGGATCAGAAACAAAGCCTGTTGCCATCTGGGAAACATGAACCATACCTTCACGACCTGGTAGTATCTCTACAAAAGCTCCAAAAGGCAAAATTCTTTTAACCAATCCCTTATAAACTTCCTCACTTTTCACTTCTCTGATTATTCCACTGACCCATTTTACGGCAATATCTACTTTGGCAGGATCAGTACCTGCAATGGTAACTTGACCACTGTCGTTTACATTAATATCGCAGCCGGTATCTGCGATGATTTGCCGGATGATTTTTCCTCCAGGACCTATAACTTCTCCAATTTTATCCTGAGGTACGGTGACGATTGAAACTCTGGGTGCGTAACGGGAAAGAGATGTACGTGGAGAGGCAATTATGGAGAGCATTTTTTCAAGAATATGCATACGTCCTATTTTTGCTTTTTCAAGTGTTTTTGTAATCATTTCATGATTCAATCCATCAATTTTTACATCCAACTGTATAGCAGTAATACCATCCTTAGTTCCGGCAACTTTAAAATCCATATCGCCGCAGAAATCTTCAATTCCGATAATATCTGTAAGCAGAATATATTTATCATTTTTTTTGCTTGTGATAAGACCGATGGCAAGACCGGCAACGGGATTTTTAATCGGTACTCCCGCATCCATAAGTGAAAGCGTTGAACCACAAGCAGAAGCCATCGATGTAGAGCCGTTGCTTGACATAACTTCAGAAACTAGGCGAATAGTATATGGAAAAACTTCCTGGGTAGGAATAACAGGTAGTAATGCTCGTTCTGCTAGAGCTCCATGACCTACTTCACGACGTGATGGATAACCTACTCTTCCTGTTTCTCCAACAGAATATGGGGGCATACTATAGTGATGCATATAACGTTTAGCTGTTTCTCCCTCAGGGCTTTCGATCAATTGTTCAAGGGAAGGTGAACCTAAGGTTGCAACATTCAAGACTTGGGTTTGGCCTCTTTTGAACATTGCTGATCCATGAGTTCGAGGAAGAAGTCCAACCTCGACTTCTATCGGTCTTATGGTGTCACAATCTCTTCCATCTGCTCTTTTACCTTTTTCCAGTATGTCTTCCCTGATTTGTTGTTTGAACAAATACTCAAGAGCTTTTGAAATATTTTTTTTATCAAATTCATCAATATATTTTTGGGAAATTGTTTCAGCAAGTAGTTGTAATTCATCACCTTCTTGTTCTTTGCTGACTCGAGAGATAATGCTTTTTTTTATTTCATCTTTATAGTCTTTTGATAATATTTTAATCAGTTTTTCATCTTGTGTATTTTTTGCAACTTCCAGCTTTTTCTTACCCGTCTCTTTAACAAGATCGTTGATACAGGTAATTATTTTTATAATTTCCTCTTCTCCGAAGCTTATACCGTGAAGAACAGTTTCTTCCGGTAATTCATTAATACCAGCTTCAAGCATAACAATCTTTTCTTTTGTTGCTGAAATAACAAGATCCATCTCGGAAAACTCAATTTCTTTTGCGGCTGGATTGGCAAAATATCCGGAATTACCGTTTCTCGGTGGGATGAAACCTACGCGTACAGCTCCAACCGGACCATTCCAGGGAATTGGGGAAATAGCAAGAGCAGCGCTTGTTGCAATGATTCCTAGAATATCAGGCTCGTTTTCGCCGTCGACAGACAAAACGGTAACAATAACTTGAATATCACGTCGGAAATTCTGATTGAAAAGCGGTCTTATGGAACGGTCGATCACTCTTCCTTTTAGAATTGCATCATCAGAAGGACGTCCTTCTCGTTTAACCCATCGGCTACCTTTTATGCGTCCTCCGGCATAAAGCCGTTCGACGTATTCAACTGAAAGCGGAAAATAATCTAGGTTTGATTCGCGGGGTGAAGCAACAACTGTTGAGATAATCATAGTATCTCCATAACTGGCTACAACCGCACTAGTGGCTTGTTCGGCAAAACGTCCAACTTCCAAAGTCAAAGTTCTACCACCGATCTCAACTTCTTTTTTGATAATCTTCATCAAGAATTTCTGGAGTTCATTTTGATAATTTTAGTTTTTTTGCAATTTCTTTATATCTGTCCTCTGCCTTTTTTTGCAGGTATGTAAGCAATCTTCTTCTTTTTGAAATCATACCCAATAGTCCTCGACGGGAATGATTATCTTTCGGATTGCTTTTCAGATGCATTACTAGCTTATCAATTTTATGAGTTAAAAGTGCAATCTGTACTTCGGGACTGCCGGTATCACCGCTTTTCGTAGCAAATTCGTTTATAATCTTTTTTTTATTGGAAGAATCTTGCGCAATAACCATAAAAAGATAAACTATTATAGCCTAGATGAGATAAAATCTCAATGGTGGAATTATAGAAGGGTAGAACCTTTATAAATTTTGGGTTTAAGCCAATCCGGTGGTGTTTCGGGATGGGTACTTTCAGTTTGCGGTGGTTGAACTGTAGTAGAAGTAGGTTTTTTGGAATACTGAGGAGATTGCATAACATGGGAAGGTTGACTGTTAAAAGGAATATTTGGTTTTTTCTGTAAAACTGGAGTAAAAGAAGTAGGTTGGGGAATGACTGGTTGGAAAGATGTAGTGGTATGGGATTTCCTAGCTCCATTCTTTAAACAAATAGCGGCTGCCTCAAAAGTAGTTGCTGTTGTTGTGTTAGAAGTAAAATTCTGACTGCCCTGGGTAATACCCATAAGCAAATTTGAGGCTATGTCAGAGTCTAATCTCAAACTAAGAAGCGAGAATAGATTGACTGTAAGTTCTGAAACAGAGGAAACACTATTGTCAACTAAGTTAGCTCCGCCGTATCGTGAATTTTGGGATTGGATATCAATATTTATAATCGGTTTTTCCTTAAAAAGAGATTGATTTGAATTGTATAGATCGTTTAATTGATTAAGTTGGGTAATCCCAACTGTAATGATTAAATCGTGACTTCCTCCGCTATAACTATAACGCATCATTTCTTCTGTAACTATAGGGTATCCCTCTCGAGGTTCAACGACGAGGTTGAAGGTTTCGTTTTCGATATTATAACTGACTTTTTCAATTGAACCTTCTTGATATGGAAAAGATATAACTAAATTACGTCCGGATTGGCCATTGATTTTATTGCTGATTACATCCACCCCTACAAGATGGCTGTATTCAACGGTCATTTGATTTGGTGAAACTATCGCTGTTTGTTTACCTGAGGCTGTTAATGCAAGATAAAGTGCGAGTCCTGATGCAACAGTATCTGTATTAGAGTTGTCACCAATTACAATAAGAACAGACTTTGCGTCTTTCAAAAAATTGCGAGCCTGATTTGTTTGGTCTGTAGGTAAATTTGCCATATTTTAAAATAAATCCCCGACGTTGGGGATTTTAGCCTATAGATATTATACTATCACCTGTCAAGAAATCAACTTTTTGTGTAAGTATAACTCCTGCTTGAGTTCCTTGGTCGGCGCGGTTGATGTCTTCTTTTAGATGACGTATAGACTTAATTCTGGCGCGCCCGATTTCCTGATCATCTCTTACTACCTTTATTTGATCTCCTCGTGCTATTCTGCCAGACGTTACTTCTACACCTGCAACTTTATCCTCATTGTAGTTAAAAGTGGCGATGATTTTTGCTTGACCAAAGATGGTTACCAAATTTCCTTGTTTGAGAGCTTCTGATACGTCGTCTATTTCCTGGAAGACTTCATAAATAATATCAAAGTTTTTGATAAAAACCTTTTCTGATTGAGAGAGTCGGACAACACTTTCTGGTATTTCGATATTAAAACCGATAATTATTGATTTTGTAGTCTTAGCGAGTAAAACATCTGATTCGGAAACAGCTCCGACCGAGCTTAAAATAATTTCAACATTGTCTTTCAATCCATGGAGAATAGCTTCAAGTGAACCAAATGAATCTGTTTTAATAATTAGTCTTAGTTTGAGGGTGTTAGTAATTTTTTCGTCAGTTGTCGGTACAGATTCTATTTTCTTATCAATTGAAATAGGATGTGATTGAAAATTGACTTTTTCGGCGGAATTTTTATTATAGACAATTGAACCAACGCTGGGTACTTTTTTCCATCCTAATATTTCTGCTGGTTGGCCAACTTTTGCTTCTTCCATTTTTTGGCCTTTCCAATCAATAAGTGCACGTATCTTAAACAGTTGGTCGTTACAATTATATTCTTCTCCTACTTTTAGAGTGCCGTTTCTTACGATAACTGTCGCTACTGGTCCTCTGTTTTTACTTAATATTGCCTCTATCACCACAGCTTCAAGATTAGTATTTGTACGTTCTTTATTCCTGTATAATTCGTTTAATAAAAGAATCATATCTAGTAATTTATCTATGCCTTGTCCTTTTTTGGCTGACAGTGGGATTAAGGGAATATCTCCACCGTATTCCTCTAATTTAAGCCCTTCACGTGTTAATTGCTTTTTAATTTTTTCGATATTGATATCAGGAAGATCTATTTTATTGACCGCGACAATACAGGGTATTTTTGCTGACTGGATGTGTTTTATGGATTCTATAGTCTGTGGCATGATTCCATCGTTGGCTGCTACTACCAATACCGCAATATCGGCAACGTTAGCTCCACGCATTCTCATTTTTGCAAAAGCTTCATGTCCGGGTGTGTCGATGAATGTAATGGTTTGTCCTTTTGGTGCTACTGTGATCTGATATGCGCCGATATGTTGCGTTATTCCTCCAGTTTCTTGAGAAGCAAGATTGGTTTTTCGGATAGTATCAAGAAGTGTTGTTTTTCCGTGATCTACATGACCAAGAATTGTGACGACTGGATACCTGTAAGAAAAAGAAGTATTGATAATATTTGCTTGTTTCATAATCGTTTAGTCGCAATAACTTATCCATTTTGGGTAAGCGGCGCATTTTCAGTTTTTTTGTTTTTTTTACCTTGTTTAGTACTGGCTGCTTTTACTTTTTTTACTTTTTTAGCAGATTCGGTTTTATCTTCTGATTTCTCAATTGATTCTTTTTCAGCTAGCGATTTGATATCGATTTTATATCCTGTAAGTTTGGCAGCCAATCTTACATTTTGTCCATCTCGGCCGATCGCTAAAGATAGTTGATCTTCAGGAACATAAGCAATTGCTGTTTTTTTCTTATCATTAATTATTACTTCTATATCTTTTGCTGGAGAAAGAGCAGATTCTATAAAAAATTTACTATCTTCATTCCATTGGATAATATCTATTTTTTCCATTCCGCCTAATTCGGTAATAACAGCCTGAACTCTTACTCCTTTTTGGCCTACACAACTACCAACTGGATCAACGCCTGACTGGGTAGATGTAACAGCTATTTTCGTACGATTACCAGCTTCTCGAGCAATTTCTTTAATTTCGACCGCATTATTGGAAACTTCTGGAACTTCCCTTCGAAAAAGACCTGATACTAGTCCCTTATGAGCGCGGGAAACAGTTATTTCGTCTCCTTTAATAGTTTGGCGGATACCTTCTATATAGAAGACTAGCCGTTGATTAAGGCGATAGTGTTCACCAGGAGTTTGTTCCTGAGGAGGCATGACTCCTTCAGCCTTGCCAATATCAACGATAATGTTTGGACCATCAAATCTTAACACCATACCATTAACGATTGAGTTAATTTTTGTGGTATATTCGGCTATCACTGCTTTTTTTTCTGCTTCGCGGATTCTTTGTAAAATCACCTGTTTTGCTGTTTGCGCTGCAATACGACCAAATCCAGGTGGAGTAATATCTTTTTGATCAATCATAACTTTAGCTTCACCTGTATCGGGATTAATTATTGCCTCGATTTTATCTGTATTTTGGTTACCGTAATCTTTACGGTATGCAGCTAAAATTGCAGCCTGAATTGTTTCTAAAACAACTTTTGGGTCAATACCTCGTTCAATAGCAACCTGATTTAGTGCTAGTGCAAATTCGCTTCTAACTGTTGCTGGCATAAGATAAAAAATAAGTGGGGTATTCCCACCTAGTAATCAAATTAACGTATGCATATTCTAACATGGGTTACAACTATTGACAAGTTAATTAGTTTTTGTATATAATATGTTTTGACAAGTTAGAGAATAAAGAAGCGTACTACGCTTGGTACGCTTATTTTGTTGTTTTTTCTGCTAACTTCAGTCTAAGTGTTTTCCCGATGCGTAAATCAAAGATTGCTTTTCCTCTACAACCATTGACTAACCGGTTAAACTGGGGTCAAACTGCCAAAGATTTGCCAAAACTGGATCTTGTAGAGATCCAGAAAGAATCTTATCAGTGGTTTGTTAATGAAGGATTAGCTCAACTTATTGTTGAGATTTCTCCTGTAGAGGATTTCACCGGGAAAAACTGGAATTTAACTTTTGGCCAACACTATTTTGATAAGCCACGTTATACCCCAGATGATTGTCTTTCAAAAGGATTAACATTTGATTCAGCATTAAAGGTTGTAGCAACTCTCACTAACAAACAGACTGGAAAAGTAATCAGACAGGATGTGTTTTTAGGAGATATTCCTACAATGACTGAAAATGGCACCTTTATTATTAATGGTGTTGAAAGATGTATCGTGAATCAATTAGTACGTTCTCCAGGAGTGTATTTTACTGCTGATACCGATCCAGTTACTGGAAAAATATTATATAGTGCTGAGGTTCGACCTCTTTTTGGATCATGGTTGGATTTTTCTATAGCTCGAAATGACATTATAACAGTTAGAATTGACCGTCGTAGAAAATATACTGTAACAACTCTACTTCGTGCAATAGGTATAGATACTGACGAAGAGATATTATCCATTTTTTCAGATATTGATAAATCTAACTCATATATTGCAAAAACACTTGAAAAAGATCCGACTAAAACAGTGGATGAGGCTGTTGTTGAGATATACCGTAAAATGAGACCTGGTGAACCAACGGTATTAGAAAACGCTCAAGAACTTTTAAAGAATCTTTTCTTTAACCATAGAAGATACAGCTTAGGTGCTGTGGGTCGTTATAAAATGAATAAGAAATTGGGACTTAGTATAAATGAAGACAAAGAATATTGGACACTCAGTAAAGAGGACTTAGTAGGTATAGTAAGATATTTAATTAAACTAACAAAAGCAGAAGGTGATATTGATGATATTGATCACTTGGGTAACAGGAGAGTGCGGAGAGTTGGAGAATTAGTAGCAAATAGCGCTTTTAAAGTTGGACTGATGCGACTTGAAAGATCAATAAAAGAGAGAATGAGTTTAGCAAGTACACAAATGGATTTGACTCCAAGCCAGATAGTTAATGCTCGGCCAATTATTGCAGCAATAAACGATTTTTTCAGAACAAGTCAGTTATCTACTATATTAGATCAAACCAATCCACTTTCCGAGATCGATAATTTAAGAAGACTAACAGTAATGGGAATCGGGGGTATTTCTCGTGAACGGGCTTCTTTTTCAATAAGAGATATTAATTCATCTCAATACAGTAGAATTTGTCCGGTAAGAAGTCCGGAAGGACCGAATATAGGATTAGTAACTTATCTGGCTCTATACACAAAAGTGAATAAATATGGTTTTCTGGAAGCTCCATATAGAAAAGTAGTGTTGGATAAAAAAAATAATCGACCGAAAGTTATAAATGAAATAGTTTATCTAACAGCAAGCGATGAACAAGATTATTATATAACTCATGCAGGAGTTGAGATAGATAAGAAGGGATATATAACCGCTTTAAGAGTTCCGGCAAGGTATAAAGGTGAATTTTTGGAAACTGATTCTCAGAATATTAGTTTTATAGATTTAGTTCCTAGACAAGTAGTTGGAGCAGCAGCATCTCTAATTCCGTTTTTAGCCCATGATGAGGCTAACCGTGCGCTTATGGGTACTCATATGCAGTGTCAAGCTGTTCCCCTAATAAAACCTTCCTCACCTGTAGTTGGTACTGGAATGGAAGATGTAATTCCACAAGCTCTAGGAAGAACAATAATGGCGCCTGAAAAAGGAAAGATTACTTTTGTTGATGCAAATAAAGTCATAATGAAAACTAAATCTGGAAAAGAATATGAATATGAAATCGAAAAATTTAAACGTACATCACAGAATACCTGTTTTTCCCAAAATCCGCTTGTTTCTCTAGGAGATACGGTTATACCAGGACAAATCATCATTGATGGTCCGGCTTGTGAAGCGGGAGAACTAGCGCTAGGGCAAAATTTGGTAATAGCTTATGCTTCTTTTGACGGTATGGGTTATGAAGATGCTATTGTAATTTCTGATAGATTAGTTAAGGATGACTCCCTGACTTCGATAAGCATTGAGGAATATGAGACTGAAGTTGTTGATACAAAATTGGGTCCGGAGGAGACAACGAGAGATATACCTAATGTAGGAGAGGAGGCTTTAGCGAATCTAGATGAAAAAGGAATTGTAGTTATAGGCGCTGAAGTCGAACCAAATGATATTTTAGTTGGAAAAATTGCCCCTAAGGGTGAAACTGAATTAACTGCAGAAGAGCGGTTACTTCGTGCTATCTTCGGTGAAAAAGCAAGAGAAGTTAGAGATACTTCCTTACGTATGCCTCATGGAGAACGTGGTGTAGTAATTGATGTAAAGATTCTAGATCGCGAAAAAGGAGATGAGTTACATCCTGGTACAATCAGGAAAATAATAGTAAAAGTTGCTCAAATGAGGAAAGTAGTTGTAGGAGATAAGCTAGCAGGAAGACACGGAAATAAAGGTGTAATCAGTAAAATCGTACCTGCAGCTGATATGCCTTACCTACCCGATGGTACTCCGGTAGATATCATCATATCTCCTCTTTCAGTTTTATCCAGAATGAATCTAGGACAGCTGCTTGAGGCACATTTGGGTTGGGCTGCAGTTCCAGGTAATTATAAAGTTGCAGTTCCAGTTTTTGAGGCTATATCAGAAAATAGAATTGTAGAAGAGTTAAAACGTCACAATCTTCCTATAAACGGTAAGACTGTTCTTTTTGACGGCAGGACAGGTCAACCTTATAAAGAACCGGTAGTTGTAGGGATAGGTTATGTAATGAAGCTTATCCATATGGTTGAAGATAAAACTCACGCTCGTTCTACAGGACCTTATTCATTAGTTACACAACAGCCGTTAGGAGGAAAAGCTCAAATGGGTGGTCAAAGACTTGGAGAAATGGAAGTTTGGGCCTTAGAAGCTCATCGAGCAGCTTATACTCTTCAGGAAATGATTACGATCAAATCAGATGATGTAGTTGGTCGTGCCCGTGCATTCGAAGCTATAGTTAAAGGTAGTGATATACCTGCTTCTACTATTCCCGAGTCATTTAAAGTTCTGGTGAAAGAGTTACAAGCCTTGGGATTGAACGTTACACCTTCCGGAGTAGTGACCGCGATAAAGAAAGTTATAACTTCTGATACTGATTCTAAGGAGATAAAAGAAGAAGTAATAGAAAAAGAAGCTAAAGCCTTAGCTCACGAATCAGGAGAAGAATTAGTAGAGGAAACACTACATACTCAAAAAATTCAAGCTCCTGAAGACGAAAACATTAAAGGAGGAGAATAAAACTTTATGGATAAAAAAGGTAACTTCGGAAATATTGTTGACTTTTCAGGTTTAAAAATTACTCTGGCTTCACCTGCAGATATTAATTCCTGGTCATATGGAGAAGTGACTAAACCTGAAACTATAAATTACCGCACTTTAAAACCCGAAAAAGACGGATTGTTTGATGAAAGAATATTTGGACCAACAAAAGATTGGGAATGTTATTGCGGTAAGTATAAAAGGATCCGTTACCGAGGGATCATTTGTGATAAATGTGGAGTTGAAGTTACTCAAAGTAAGGTTAGACGTGAAAGAATGGGTCATATAAAACTGGCAGCACCTGTAGCCCACGTATGGTTTTTCAAAGGTACCCCTTCAAAACTTTCGTTGATTATGGATATTACTCCGAAAGCTTTAGAAAATATTATCTATTTTGCTTCTTATTTAGTAATCGAGGTTAATAAGGAAAGTCAGAAAAAAGGGCAGGAGCAACTTTCTTCTATCTTTGAGAAACGTAAGGAAGAACGTCAGAAATATTTTAAATCTAGAACTGATGAAATTGATAATGAATATGAAAAAGCAAAGGAAGAAATAGTAGGGAGAATAAATAATAAAGAGGCAAAAGATTTGGCTATACAAGAGTTAGGTTTTAAAAAGAAGCAGCAGTTAACAGCAGTTGAGGAAGAAAGAATAGCTGAAGAAAGTACAACCAAAGAGATATTTAATACGATAAATGACTTAGTACGTAAACTTAAACCTCTTACTGTTATTTCCGAAGATGAGTATTTAAAACTCAAAGAATATGAAGTTGCTAGCTTTTTCAAAGTTGGGATGGGTGCAGAATGTATTTTGGACGTACTAAAAACAATGGATCTGTCAAAATTGGTTGCAGATTTACATAAAGAAGCTCAAGAAACAACAGGGCAAAGAAAAATC
>ORMF011063969.1_pt1 | contig 17064 bp, 18 predicted proteins | sample 1779871 | NCBI WGS metagenome assembly ORMF01 (sample SAMEA104232316, study PRJEB22302) | groundwater metagenome | biome: forest; feature: aquifer; material: groundwater | place: USA | collected 2011-08-07 | depth 5.4 m
GACTGCTGGCCGAACCCCTGAGGCACGAATCACGTCGGGCGCGGGCGAGGGCGCGGGCGCGGGCGCGGGCGGATCCCGCGGTCGAATTGCGAGACACACCCTACTAGCGCGCGAACACCTCGTGGGCGACGCGCACGGTCGTGAAGTGAATCGCGGCGATGGCGTCGACGTCCGGGCAGTAACCGCCGGCCATGACGATCGCGACGGGGATTCCGGCGGCGCGGCACCGCTCGAGCACGAGCCGGTCGCGAGCCTCGAGCCCCTCCCGCGTGAGCCGGAGGCGGCCGAGCGCATCGTGCTCGTAGGGGTCGGCGCCGGCCAGGTAGATCGCGAGATCCGCACGTGCGGCGGGCAGAGCGACGTCGAGGCCGTGCGCGAGCGCGGCGAGGTACGCCAGGTCGCCCGTGCCGTCCTCGAGGTCGACGTCGAGGGTGCTCGGTTCCTTTCGCAGCGGGAAGTTGCGGCGGGCGTGGATCGAGAACGTGTACAGCGACGGGTCCCCGCGCGCGATGTGGGCGGTGCCGTTGCCCTGGTGCACGTCGCAATCGATGGCGATGCCGCGAGCGATACGGCCATCGCGCATCAGCGTGCGCAGCGCGACGGCGGTGTCGTTGAACACGCAGAAGCCCTCGCCGAAGTCGCGGCCCGCGTGGTGGGTGCCGCCGGCGAGGTTGACGGCGCACCCGTCGCGCAGGGCGTCCGCCGCGGCGGAGATCGTGGCGCCGGCGCTGCGGCGGCTGCGCTCGACCAGGGCGGCGGACCATGGGAAACCGATGCGCCGAACCTCGGCGGCCGTGAGCTCGCCCGCGACGACGCGGCGCACGTACTCGGGGTCGTGGGCGAGCGCGAGCTCATCGATCGTCGCGGCGCGCGGCACGCGCAGGTCGTGTGCGGAGACGAGCCCCGAGGCGGCGACGAGCGCGCGCAAGGCGGCGTACTTGCGCATCGGGAAGCGGTGTCCCGGAGGCAGGGGCAGCACGAACTCGTCGCAGTAGTAGGCGATCACGCGAGGAATGCGCGGACGGTGTCGACGAAGGCGGGCTTGGCCTCGGTGTGCGGGTTGTGTCCGGCGCCGGCGATCACGCGATGGACGACATGGGGGAAGTGGCGGCGCATGAGCGCGAGGTCGGTCTCGGCGGTGTAGCGGCTGCGCTCGCCGGTGATCCACAGGACGGGTCCCGAGTAGCGAGCGTCGTCCGCGAGCGGGGCGCGGCGCAGGGAGCCCAGGCCGGCGGCGATCGCGTCGAGGTCGACGCGCCAGCGCCAGCCGTCGTCGGTGCGGGCGAGGTTGGCGAGGAGGAACTGTCGCGTGCCGCGGCTCGGTATCGCGGGAGCGAGCGCGTCCTCGGCGTCGCGGCGCGACGCGAGACGTGCGAGGTCGAGGTCACGCAGCGCCTGGACCTCGGTCGCGGACGCGGGGTAGTCGCGCGGGGCGATGTCGACGATGACGAGCCGTTCGATGTGGGCATTCGCGCGGCAGGCGAGGCGCATGGCGACCTTGCCGCCGAGGCTGTGCCCGAGCAGCGCGGCTTGGCGAACGCCGAGGTGGTCCAACGTCTCGGCGACGTCGTCGGCGAGCGCGTCGAGGTCCCCCATGGGTCCGGAGGGTGAGTCGCCGTGATTGCGGAGGTCGAGGGCGAGGACGCGCCGGACGGGAGCGAGCGCGGCGCCGGCGCCCTGCCAGTTGCGGGAGGAGCCCAACAGCCCATGGAGGATCGCGAGAGGCGGCGCCGCGCTCCCGCCCAGCTCGCGCGCATGGAGGCGGACCATCGGCGGAGATTCTTGCCCAGGCGCGCGGAATTGCGAGGGGCGGCTGAACCTCGGCGCGAGCGAGGGGGTTGGACGATGCGCGCGCTTGACAGGCCGATCGCGCGCGAGTAGTTTCCGGGCGCATCGCAGGGGACGTAGCTCAATTGGTTAGAGTACCGGACTGTCTCTCCGGTGGTTGCGGGTTCGAGTCCCGTCGTCCTCGCCAGAAGCTGGAGGCCGCCAAGCACGCCGCTTGAGCGGCCTCTGGTGCTTTGCGGGTAGGGCGGTTTTCGTGGGCTGCTACAGGGTCGCAACAAGCAGCGGCCGATCATGGCGTCAATGCGGCCTGCAAAATCAGCGACGATGGATAGCGCCCGCCTGCTCGACCTTCTGGCCCGGGTCGAGAGTAGCGGTCCCGACGGCATCCCGCGGTACGCGCCCGAGGCGACGTCGTCCGAGGTTCCGGCGGTCCTCTAGCTCTAGCGACGCGCGAATGGCGTCCACACCGAGAGTTGGGGTGAGGAGGACACCGTCCGAGGAGGCACCGTCATGCCGCCTGGAAGGCTTGCCAGTCGAGCCCGAGGTCGCGCACGACGGCCCGCAGCGTGCCGAGGCGGATGTCTCTACCCCCGTGAAACGGAAGGGTCGAGAGCCGGCTGAGCGCGGGGTTGTGCCACACCCGATGCGAGCCATGCCCGCGCCGCGGGAGTTCAACGCACCCGAGCGCGCGGAGCTTGCGCGCGGCCTCGCGGTACTTCACGGCGTCCCGACAAGTGTCTCAAACTCGATCGGGCTCCCAGCGCGCGGCTCGATGAGCGCGACGGGGAACGGTTGGCCGAGCTGGTCGTAGGCGTCGCGCAGCGCGTCGAGCGCGTCCGGCACGTTGGCGAGCGCCTCGGCAATCGTGCGCCCCTCTGTGACGAGCCCGGGAAGCGCGGGACTCGTGACGGTGAAGCCCCCCTCGGGCTGAGGCTCGAACACCAGCGGGAGCTTGTAGTAGCTCATGCCCGCGCCCTCCTACCGTCGAAACCGATTGTGGCGAGTTGCGCGCTCTCGCCGTGCCTGAGCCGATCGGCGAGCACCTGCAACGCAAGCGCCTTGACCGCCACGACGGCCTGGTCAGGCGTGGCGCCGTAGACCATCACGCCCGGTAGCCTCGGAATCGGGGCAATCCAGCGGCCGTCCGTTTCGCGCTCGAGTTGATCGCCAGACGTAGGTCATGCGGCATCGTTGGCCCTCGTGAGGGAGCATAGCGGGACACGCACGGACACGCTACCCCACCCGCTCGCATGGAGCCGCTTCCGGGCCGATCGCTGCGGGAGTCTCGCCCCCGACGACATGCTCGGCCCCTTTCCATTCGGCATAGTGCCCGCCACTCTCGATCGCGGGTTCACGCCACCTCGACGAGCTCGACGAGCGACGCGGGGACGGGCACGGGCTCGCCCATGTCCCGGAGCCCTTCGAGATGGAACGCGATGCCCTCACCGATCAACCGCCGGACCTCATCGAGCGTCGCGGCGGCGGCCACGCATCCCGGCAGGTCCGGGACATAGGCACCGAAACCCGAGTGGCCGCGCTCGATCACGACTGCATACTTGATGGCGTATCCTCACGATGCGGTTCGGCCACATGAGATGCGATGCGTCGAACGTATGAAGTCCATTCAACAGAGAGCTCATCGACCCGGGCCTGCGTGCGGTTAGCGTTAAATGCGGCAAGAGCCGCGAGTACTACTAAGTGGGCAAGCAGCGACTCTTCGCCGACCATTTCTCCTGGGGCGTTGCCGCGTATCTCAATCACATCTAGCGCCGCCCTACTCGCATCGTGACCACACAACCTACAGGCGTAGGCAAAGCCAGATGTGAGCTGAGAGACTACTGAGCCATGCGGCACAAAGTCATCTAGAAGACATGCGCTTGCGGCAATCGTGAGCATCGGACGAGTGGTGCGACCGTCTAGGTTGACGGCGACCATCAAGTCGATCTCCACTACGAATCCCTTGGCGTGCCGAATGCCCGCCTGAACGCGCATCTGCTGCCAGCCCCAGTTCTTAAAGTTGATGGACGCCTGCCCGCTCAACCGCCTCCGTAACAACGTCCCGGTGCATGATCTATCGCGCTGACGCGGCTGGCACGCGTGCCGCGAGCTTTCGCAATCGATCCGACGCGGCGCGCAACGTGGCCGGCCAGCCGCACGCACTGCCTGATTGGCTTCGTGGTCGTGGGCATCGATACAGCTTACACGACGACCACCGTGCATCACCCCCGGCGCGTGTCGCCGCACTCGCGGTCTCAGCGCGGCGGCCAGCGAACGCCTGTGCCATTCGAGGAGCGGCCCGGCGACACGCTAGAATGCTCGACTCACCCACTCGGTGCGACGAGGAGACTGCGATGGCTCGCGTGACCGGCATCGGCGGCGTGTTCTTCAAGTCGAAAGGCGATCACACCGCACTGGCGGCCTGGTACGCGAAACATCTCGGAATCACCCTCGAGCCGTGGGGCGGTGCCATCCTCCGGTGGCCCGACGATCACGCCACGGACAAGGGCCTCACGGTCTGGTCCGTCGCCGAGCACTCTAGCGATTGGTTCTCGCCGAGCACCGCGAGCTTCATGATCAACTACCGCGTCGACGACCTGGCCGGGCTGCTCGCGCAGCTCCGCGCGAACGGCGTCGCGATCGTGAAGGGCCCGGACTCGGCCGAGAACGGCGTGTTCGCCTGGATCATGGATCCCGACGGCAACAAGATCGAGCTGTGGGAGCCCAAGGCCTGGAACGAAGGGAACAAGGGCTCGTAGATGGGACGACCGTGACCACCAGCACCCCCGACTTCGACGTCATCGTCATCGGCGGCGGACCCGCCGGTAGCGCGATGGGCGCCTACCTCGGCCGCGCCGGCGTGCGCGTCGCCGTCATGGAGCGCGAGCTGTTCCCGCGCGAGCACGTCGGCGAGTCGCTCGTCCCCTCCTCCACTCGCGTGTTCAAGGACCTGGGCCTCCTCGAGAAGATGGAACAGGCCAAGTTCCCCCACAAGTACGGCGCCGTGTGGACCGCCGCCGGGTCCAAGCACTACGGCATCCACGACTGGGAGGACCTCGCCGACGACTGCCACGCGGCGATCCGCTTCGCCGAGCGCCCGCAAGAAGGCGTCGACCGCAACTACACCTACCACGTCGATCGCGGACGCTTCGACCTCATGCTCCTGCACCACGCCGCGGACCTCGGCGCCGACGTGTGCGAAGGCGTGCGCGTCACCCACGTCGACTTCGGCGACCCCCTCGTGACCGTGCGCTTCGCAATCGGACGGTCGAAACGGGAGCTCTCCGCGACCGCACGCATGGTCGTCGACGCGAGCGGCCGCCACACGCTGCTCGGCAACCAGCTCGGCATCAAGGTCCGCGACCCCGTGTTCGACCAGTACGCCCTCCACACCTGGTTCGGCAACTACGCGCGCACCACGACCCAGAAGTCCGACGCGCTCGGCGAGTACATCTTCGTCCACTTCCTCCCCGTCTCGAACTCCTGGGTCTGGCAAATCCCGATCAGCGACACGATCACCAGCATCGGCGTCGTCACCCAGAAGAAGACGTTCAAGGCGCGCGCCAAGACCAAGAACATGCGCGAGGCCTTCTTCTGGGACACCGTCGGGTCGCGCCCCGAGCTCGCGGCCGCGCTGCGCGCCGCCGAGCAACTGCGCCCCTTGAAGGAGGAGGGAGACTACAGCTACGCGATGAAGCACATCACCGGCGATCGGCACGTGCTCATCGGCGACGCCGCGCGCTTCGTCGATCCGATCTTCTCGACCGGCGTCTCGATCGCCCTCAACAGCGCCCGCTTCGCCCACACCGACGTCCTCGCCGCCCTCGAGCACGGCGACCTCGGCCGCGAGGCCTTCGCCACGTACGAAAGGACGATCCGCCGCGGCACGAAGAACTGGTACGACTTCATCTCCGTCTACTACCGCCTGAACATCCTGTTCACGTTCTTCGTCAACAACAAGAAGACGCGCATCGACGTGCTCAAGCTGCTCCAGGGCGATGTCTACGATCCGGAGCCACCCGCCGTGCTCGAGGAGATGCGCAAGGCCGTGAAGGACATCGAGGCCGACCCGAAGCACCCGTGGCACGCGCTCTTGAACGACATGACCGCGCACGCGTTCGACCCCCTGTTCTGATGGCGAGCGCGTCGCGCACCGGCGACGCCGCGCGCGTCGCCGCCCTGACCCTGGAGCTCGCCGCGCTCCTGTTCGCGATCACGGCGCTCGAGATCGGCGGCGCGGGCTACTTCAAGGTCGCCGCCCTCGCCTATGGCGGCGCGCTCGTGCGCCTCGCGCTTCCGTACCGGTGGCGGCTCACGTGGTTCGTCGGGCTGTCCGCGACCGGGCTCGTCGTCGTGCTCGGGCCCCAGGCCGCATGGGTCGCCGCGATCGGCCTCGCGATCCTCGGCGCGTGCCGCCTTCCCCTGCCGCACGCCGCGCGCGCGCTCGCACTGCTCGCGCTCGGCCTGGCCCTGGGCGCGATGCGAGCCGGGTGGTGGCCGGCACCGTGGCGCGCCGGCGTGTGGCCCGTCGTGGGGTCGATGTTCTGCTTCCGCACGCTCGCCTACCTCCACGACCTCCGGCACGAGGGTCGCACCTGGAATGCGCGGACCGAGCTCGCGTACTTCTTCCTCCTCCCCAACCTCGGCCAGGCGCTGTTTCCCGTCATCGATTTCAAGGCCTTCCGCCGCACCTATGACGAGGGCACGTCGCTCGCCCTCGCCCGTCGCGGCGTCGCGTGGATGACCCGCGGCGTCGTCCACATCGTCGCGTACCGGGCGATCTACCTCCACGCCACGATCCCCCCGGAGGAGGTGCTTGGCCTCCTGGACCTCGCGCGCCACGCGGCCAGCGGCTTCGGCTTGTACTTGCGCCTGTCCGGCACGTTTCACCTCGCCGTCGGCATGCTGCTCCTGTTCGGCTGGAACCTCCCCCCCACCCACGATCGTTACTTCCTCGCGACGGGCGTGAACGACCTGTGGCGGCGCATCAACATCTACTGGAAGGACCTGATGCAGAAGCTGTGCTTCTATCCGGTCTACTTCCGCTGGCGACATCGCGGCCCGCGCACGGCGATCGTCGTGGCGACGGCCTCCGTGGTCGTCGCGACGTGGTTCCTGCACGGCCTTCAGTGGTTCTGGATCGACGGCGCGTTCCCGCTCCGGTCGCAGGACCTCCTGTTCTGGGGGATCCTCGGCGCACTGATGGCGGCCGGAAGCCTGCGCGAGCTCGCCCCCCGTACCCCCCGCGCCGCGCCACGGAGGCCCGTACTCGCCGCCAGTGCGCACGCAGCGCGCGTGACGGCGACCTTCGTGGGCATGGCCATCCTGTGGTCGATGTGGACGAGTGACTCGCTCGCCGAGTGGTCGGCCGTGTGGGCCGTCGCCGGCGCGGGATGGGCGCCCGTGGACGCGTGGTGGATGATGGCCCCGATGAGCCTCGTCCTCGCCGTGGCGCTCCTCGCGATTCCGCCCGCCACAACGCGAACGGTAGCGCTCGCCGCGCCGCCCCGCGCCGAGCCGATCCTGGCCGTGCCGCTCGCCCTCGCGGGGCTGGTCGCGCTCGGTGTCCCAAATGCGTGGACCCGGCTCGGACCGGAGGCCGCGGAGCTGGCGGCCTCCCTGCGCGAGATCCGCCTCAACCAGATCGACGCCGGTCGCGTGCAACGCGGCTACTACGAGGACCTCTTGAACGCGAGCGGCGCGCACGCGTACCTGTGGGAGGTCGGCGAGGCGCCGATCGAGATGGCCTTCGTGCACACGCCCGCGGCCCGGGACACGGGCGACTACCGGTGGAAGGAGCTCGCGCCGTACGCGGAGATGACCTACCACGGGCGGCCGTTCCGCACGAATGCTTGGGGAATGCGCGACCGCGACTATGCGCGCGCGAAGCCCGCCCACACCTGCCGGATCGCCCTCCTCGGCGCTTCCCCGGAGATGGGCGCGAGCGTGGGCGACGGCGAGACCTACGAGGCGCTGGTCGAGGAGCGGCTCAACCGCGAGCGCTCGCGCGCGACCGGGCTCCGCTACGAGATCCTCAACTTCGGCTGCGGCCAGTACTCCCCGATCCACCGCCTCATGGCGCTGGAGAGCGAGGCGCTCGCCTTCGGCCTCGACGCGGCGCTCTACGTCGCGCACCCCGAGGACTTCGACGTCGAGGTGTGGGCCGTGGCCCGCGCTTACGCCGAGGGCGGAGCGTTGCCGCCGGATCCGAGCATCCGTGCGCTCTTGGACCGAGCCGGCCTGCGACCCGAGATGGCGAAGAGCGAGGTCGATCGCCGGCTCGCCCCGCACGGTCGCGAGCTCGAGACGCTCGTCCTCGCCCAGGTCGCGGCGCGCTGCGCGGCCCGTCACGTCCGACCGATGTGGGCGCTGCTCCCGTCCCTCGGTGGGATCGTCCGCGTGCGGAAGGCGCTCGTACCCCGACCGCCGCCGGGCTTCGTGTGGCTGGACCTCTCGACGGTGTTCGACGGCCACGACCCCGCACACCTGTTGATGGGCGCGCGCGACTTCCATCCCAATGCCCGCGCGCACCGCCTGATCGCCGACCACCTCTACGCCGAGCTCGTCCGCGTGGGGCTACCCGGGGAGGAACGATGACGCCCGAGGACATTTCGGCATCCGTCAAGACCTACCTGCTCGCGGAGTTCCTCGAGGGCGAGGACCCGGCGCTGCTCACCGACGACACGCCGTTGATCACGGGCAAGCTCCTCGACTCGATCGCAATGCTGAAGCTCGTGAGCTTCCTCGAAGAGCGCTTCGACATCGCGATCGCCCCCCACGAGGCCGATGCCGACAACCTCGACGACCTCGCACGCATCGGCCGTTTCGTGGCGGCCAAGCGCGCGTCGCAGTCTCTCGGGTAGCATGGCGTGCGGTCCCTCGGAGATCCCGGCATGTCCTCCTTCCTGCCCCGGCTCATGCTCGTCGCCGTGTTGACGCTCGCCGCGCGTGGCCGCGACGGGGCGGCCGACGAGGCCGAGACGCTCCTCCAGGCCGCGCGCAGCTACATGGCGACGTGTGACTACGCCAAGGCGGTCGCGATCCTGGACCAGTGCATCGCCAAGCATCCGGCGAGCGCGGCCGCGTGGTCGGATCGAGGGCAGGCGCGATACCAGCTCGACGACTTCGCAGGCGCGCTGGCGGACCTCTCGCGCGCGCTCGAGCTCGACCCCGCGGTCGCCAGCGTGCCTCACGCTCGCGCGCTGGCACGCCGCGCCACCGGCGATTTCGCGGGGGCCGCCGCGGATCTGTCGCGCGTGCTCGCGCTCGATCCGAAGGACGACCTCGCGTACCTGGACCGCGGCGTCGTTCGATTCCTGATGGAGGACGTCGTTGGCGCCCAGGCCGACCTCGCGCGCGCCGCCGAGGCCGGTGGTGGCGACCGCGACCTGATCGCGCTGTGGACGTGGGTGGTTCGCACGCAGCAAGGCGACATGGCGGCCGCCACCGTCGAGCTCGGTCGGTACCAGGCCGCGATGCCCAAGGTCCCTCCGGAGGAGGAGGCGTACACCGCGCCGCTCGTCGCCCTTCTGGCCGGACGCGCCGAGCAGGTGGCGATCTCCCCCGAGGACTTGCGCGACGACACCCCAACCGGCCGGAATCGCCGGTGCGTCACGTACTTCTTCGTCGGCGTGCACGCGAGGACCCGAGGCAGCCTGCAGGGCGCGCTGGACGCCTACGGGAAGGCCATCGCGGAGGGACGTTCGAAGCTCGCGGAGCATCACGCGGCGAAGCGCGGAGTCGCCGAGATCGATCGCCTGATGGGCCGCTGACGCCACGGTCATGGGGTCCGCTGACTACCTTCGCCGAGAGACACCGATGCTTCGCCACGCGCTGTGCCTGTCCGTTCTCGCGCTGTCGCTGGGTCCGCTCGCCCGCGCCCAGGATGCCGTCGCACCGACCGTGATCGTCGAGACGGCCGACGGCTCGCTCCTCGTCGGCACCCTGCCCCCCACGACGGAGCTCACGCTGGTCGTGGCGGGCGCGAAGACGCGCCTCGCGATCCGGGACATCCGGCGCCTCGCGATCTCGTCGTTCCGCGAGCCCGCCGCGACGGCCCTCGAGGCGGAGGTCTTGAAGCTCCGCGACCGCCTCGGCGCAGGCAGCTACCGTGTCCGCGAGGAGGCGTCCGCCGCGCTCGCGGCGATGACTGGTCCGATCGCGCCCTTCGTGTCGGCCCTCGCGAAGGACGCCGACCCGGAGATCGCGGCGCGCGCGCGGGCGGCGCTGGCGACCCTCGCGTCGCGGGGCGAGCTCCACGACGCGCGCGACGTGGTGGTGCTCGAGAAGGAGGTCGTGCGCGGCTGGCTCGAGCTCGAGGCGCTCGAGCTCGTGACTCCTCTCGGGACGGTGTCGATCCCTCGCGGAGAGCTGCGCGCGGTGCGCCACCCCGACGAGCCCGAGGTCGACCCCCGGACCGATCACGAAGCCCAGTGGCCGCCGCCTCCGTTCCCCGAGCGAGCGGTGCTCCCGCGGCAGCTGGCGATCTCTCTGCTCGACGGCTCGTGCCTCGTCGGAGCCGCACCGCCCGAGGCCCTCGCTCTCACGGACGGCGAGGGCCGACCGCTCGGCGCCACGGACGTCGTATCGATCGTTCGCGACCCGGACGCCCCAGGCTTCTTCGACGTCACGCGCAAGGACGTCCGCGCCGTCAAGGGGAAGCTGGCCGCGCCCGAGATTGCCCTCGCCGGGGCACTGCGGGCGTGGAAGATCCCGGTCGCCACGATCCAGTCGATCGAGATCGGCGCGCACCGCCGCGGCGGGTCCGGAACGATGGCGGCCCTGGTGCAGGCGTGGCTCCGCGCCTCGAAGCACGGCGGAAAGCCCCCCACGCAGCGGTTCTGGACGCACATCGACGGCCAGCCGGCCAACCCGTGGAACAGCGCGGGTAGGAAGGGCATGACCTGGTCTCTGCGCAAGGTCCACGAACAGGTCGCGCTCGTCGGCGCGGACGAGAGCACGGACGCCTACAGAGGCGACACGTCGATCGACGAGGTGCTGCCGATCCTGTGCCTCAAGAAGCGCTCGCTACCGGCGCCCCCGGGCGTCGACCCGACCGACTTCTACAACGGGTGGAGCGGCGGCGAGATCCGCCTATCGAAGCCCGTGTCCGGGAAGCTGCTCACCTCGCTCGAGGCCACCAACGCGCTCATCCGCGAGCAGTTCGGCGAGGGCTGGGAGATCGGCGAGCACCACAGCCCGAGCGGCGGGTGGCACTGGTGGGGCTACTGGGGCAAGGTGCCCGAGGAGAAGAAGTAGCGCGGCGCTCAGCGCGCTCGCGGCCGTCGCTCCGCGAGCACGAGCGTCGCCGTGTGCGCCGGCGCCTTGCACAGCCGGACCAAGCGCACGGCCTCGGCTCGGTCGTGAAGCGTGATCTGGCCGTCGGCGCCCAGCTCGGTCATCACCACCGGCGCCATCACGACCTCTCGGCCCCACACGATCGCGAGTCTCTGCCCCCGGATCGACCGCGTGAACGCGCGCCAGCCGGGCACGCTCGCGGGGCGCACGCGGAACGCCACGCCGGCGCCCACCGGATCGTTCGCCACCTCGACCGACTCGAGGATCTCGCGCCCGAACCCGCTCGCGACGTCGACCAGCAGCTCTCGCGCCCCAGCCGGTGCGTCCACCGCGAGCCAGCAGTGACCTCGGGGCGGCGCATATCCCGGCCCGGTCGCCGCGCGGCGCGCGGCCTCGTCACGCTCGCGCGCCTCGGACGCCACCGGGTGGAACGCGAGCGTCCCGGGATGAACGAGCTCGCGCACGACCGCGGCCTCCTCCTCGGGGGTCGCGGGCGCCGGTAGCTCGACCACCATCCGGTCGCCCTCGCGGAACACGCGGGTGTCGGACCGCGAGAGCGCGGCGAGACGGGCCTCGAGGACGGTCCGGGCCGCCGCCCAATCCGGGTCGGCGGGCGCCCCGCCGCCGGGGAGGGCGAGCGTGAACAGGAGCTGGATGATCGCCACGGTCTCGTGCATGCTGGGCCTCCGACTTGCCCTCGATGATACGACCGTGCACCCCGCCTAAGGCGGCTCGTTCCACCACTCGAGGTGGCGAGGCACCATGCGCACGGGCACGCCGTCGAGCGCGGCCATCGGGGATCCGGCGACCTTGGTCAGACGCTGACCGACCCGCGCGCGGGCCCACAGCGCGTCGTCCACCGATGCAAATCGCGCCGCTCCGGACGGCGTCTCGACGACGAGCAGCGGGACTCCGTGATTCGCGTGGTCCCGGGTGACCTCGAGAATCCGCCCGTCGCAGGCCCAACCGAGCCCCCAGGCGTGGTTCACGCGCGTGACGATCGAGAACAACGTGAAGGCCATGACCGGCAGCCCCACGCCGAGCGCAATCGCGAGCCTCGGGGTGAGGGTCCGCGGGGGTGCGGTGTTCATCCCGAGGAACAACGCGAACGGACCCGACATCGCGGCGCCGAGCAGAACCACGAGCAACATCTCCGTGATCCAACCGTGGAACGGCGCGGCCACGAGTGCGAACCAGTACGCGGGGAGCAGCACGCCGCTCACGGCGACGAGTCGACGACGCGAGACCCCGCCCTGGAGCAGCACGACCTGACCCACACCCGCGAGCATGAACGCCGCGAACAAGGCGAGCACGGAACCGAGCATCGCGATCTCCCGAACCGCTATCCGACCTCCCTTCGCCGATCCTCGCCACCCAAATCCACGCCGCGCGCGAATCGCCGCGACGCGTCGCGGTGGCATATTTGTACGCTGTAGTCTTAAACGACCGTTTTGTAGGCATTTCTCTCAAGCTCCGCGACGCTCGCCGTTCGACGTATAGGGCGAAACAATGTAACGGTGACTCTGGTCCGATGTTAATATAGGTCAATCCTGTCGAATCGAACGTCGACCGCGAGGGGACTCGAGTGGTGCCAACGGGCCTGACCCACTGGATGGTCGTCCGGGCCGGACGAACGCGCTGCGCGTTTCCGATCGCGCACGCGATCGAGACGCTGCGGCCGTTGCCCGTGCGTTCGCTGCCCGGCCTGCCCCCCTCCATCGCGGGCGTGGCGGTCGTGCGCGGAAGCGCGACGCCCGTGATCGACCTCGATCGCCTGCTCGGCGGCCCCGGTGATCCGGGCACGCGGTGGCTGACCGTCCGTGCGGCGACGCGACAGGTCGCGTTCGCCGTGGCCGAGGTGGTCGGCGCGCGCCGGATCGACGCCGACCGGCTCGCGCCCCTTCCGCCCCTGACGGCGCTCGCCGGCGAGTCGGGTGTCGACGCCGTCACGATGGACGACGCCGAGCTCATGCTCGTCCTGGCCGCGACTCGCACCGTCCCGGCCGAGGCCTGGTCCCGGATCGATCGCGACGCGACGGCGGAACCCGAGGGAGGACCGTGACGGCGACCGCAGCTCCTCCCCTGCGCGAGGCCGAGCGCCTGCGACGGCTGGTCCTCCGGCGGTTGGGCCTGCGCGTGCGGCGCGAGCACGTACCAGAGCTCGCGCGGATCCTCGCCGCGCGCAGCGACGCCATCGGCTGCGCGGACCCGGCGCGGTACATCGCCGAGCGCCTCGACGCGGACGAGTGGCGACACCTGGCGAGCGAGCTCACGGTCGCCGAGAGCTACTTCTGGCGCAGCCCGCCGCACCTCGATGCTTTCCGCGAGCTGCTCCGCGCGACGCCCGCCGATCGGGAGACGCGGGTCCTCTCGGCAGGCTGCGCTCGTGGGGAAGAGCCGTACACGCTCGCGATCCTCGCGGACCTCGAGGGGCGCCCGGTGCAAATCTCGGCGTTCGACGTGGACCGCACGTCGCTGGCCCGCGCCGAGTCGGCCGAGTACGCCCAGCGCGCCCTGCGCGACGTGCCCCCGGACGTGCGCGCGAGGTACTTCTCGCCGAACGACGCTCGAGGCCGGCAACGCGTCGATCCGCGAATCCGAGCGCGCGTGCGGTTCGAGGAGCGCAACCTCGCGCTCGACGACGACGCCTTCTGGGCCCCCGCCGCGTTCGACGTCGTGTTTTGCCGCAACGTGCTCATGTACCTGGCGCGTCCGGTCGTGCGCCGGGCGGTGGACCGCTTCGCGCGCGCCCTCGTTCCCGGTGGGATCCTGTTCCTGGGCCACGCCGAGACACTCCGCGGGCTGTCGGATGCGTTCCGGCTCGAGCAAGGTCACGGCTCGTTCTACTACCGGAAGGACCCGCACGGCGCCCGCGTCCGCGGCCCGTCCGCCCCGCTCGCCACGCCGCCGTCCGCCGCCCCGACGCCAGCCGCCGCCCCGCCGGCGCCGGCCGAGTCGACGGACTGGGGTGCGGCCGGGGAGGAGGCCCACGCGCGAACCCCCCGCCTCGCCGAGCCGAAGGCGAGCTCGACGCACACCCGCGCCGCCGCCTCACCGGCGCTCGATGACGCCCGTCGCGCGTTCGAAGCCGGGGACCTCGCGCACGTCCTGGCGCTCGTACCCACCGACGCGCGCGGCCTCGCAGGGGTGATGCGCGCGGCCGCGCTCGTGGCCCACGGCCGACTCGAGGAGGCGCGGGCGGCCCTCGAGACGTGCCTCGCCGACGACGACCTCGTCCCCGAAGCCCACGCCCTCCTCGCGTTCTCCGTGGGCGAGCTCGGCGACGACGAGCGCGCCCTCGCGCACGAGCGCGCCGCGATGTACCTGGACCCCGGCTTCGCCCTCGTTCGCCTCCAGCACGGCCGACGCCTCGCGCGGCGCGCGAGCCAGGCCTCCGCGGCCCGCCGCGAGCTCGAGCAGGCGCTCGCGCTCCTACCCGGCGAGCACGCCGACCGCCTGCTCGTGTTCGGAGGCGGCCTGTCGCGCGTCGCGCTTGCGGACCTCGCGCGCGCCGAGCTCCGCCGACTGGAACGTACCCCGTGACCGACCGCCCCGCCCCCGACGTCCCGGATGCCGCGACCGAGCGGCTGCGCGCGCGGACGACCGCGTTCGCCACCGAGTTCGACGCGCGGTTCGCTCGTCCGCGCCCCGCCCCCGCCGAGCGCGCTCACCGGTACCTCGCGATCCGAGCGGCGGGGCGGCCCTTGGCCCTCCCGCTCGCGGGCCTCGCCGGGATCGCCGCCGATCGCCACGTCGTCCCCGTACCCGGCGGATCGCCCGCGTTGCTCGGGCTTGCGAGCGTCGCCGGGCGTCTCGTGGCGGCGTTCGACCTGGGAGCGCTGCTCGGCCTGGCACCGGCGAGCACCGCCCCGCGCTGGCTGGCGACGCTGGCCGCGAACGAGGCCGCGGCCCTAGCGTTCGAGGCGCTCGAGGGGCAGCTCGAGGCCCGAGCCGACGAGCTGCGCGTCGCCGCGAGGCTCACCGACTTGGTTCGACAGGCACTGCCGCACGACGCGGTGGTGCGAGACGTGATCGACCTGGACTCGCTCGGCGCCGTACTCGCACGCGCGCGCCCCGAGCCAGCGGAGGCGTAGTCATGGAACGACGGATGACGTTCGTTCGGAAGCTCGGGCTCGGGTTCGGCGCGGTCGTCGCCATGACGGCCATCGCGGGCAGCGTGGCGAGCTGGGCGCTGGGCAATGCCGTCACGAGCAAGGACCGCGTGATCGACGTGAACGGGGCGAACCTGATCGAGGCGACCGAGTTCCACGCCTCGATCGAACGGCGCGCCGCGCTCGGGCGGGGGTATCTCCTCACCGGCGACGCGCAGCTGATGCAACAGCTCGCGGTCGAGCGCGACGCCTCCGCGGCCCTCGTGAAGCGCATCGCCGCGCGGGCGGACGACGCGCGCCAGCGCGAGAACCTGGAGCGCATCGAGGCCGCGAGCCGCGCGCACCGCGCAGCGAACGACGAGGTGCTGGCACTGCGGGCCAAGGGCATCGAGCCCGCCAAGATCGGCGAGGAGTTCGACGCCAAGGTCAAGCCGTGCTACGAGGCCCTCGCGGCCGCGGTCGATCGGTTCGTCGACCGCGAGGCCGAGCTCCGCAACGCCGCAAAGCAGGCCTCCACCGACTCGGCGCACTTCGCGTCCACTCTGGTGCTCGCGGTTACCGCCGGAGCCGTCGCGCTCGGCCTCGCCGTCGCCTGGCTGCTCGGCGGTGCGCTCGCTCGCCAGATCGGCGAGGCCGCGCAGCACCTGCAATCGGCCTCGACGGAGCTCCAGGCGGCGGCGAACCAGCAGAGCACCGGGGCGCGCGAGCAGGCCACGTCCGTCCAGGAGACGACCACCACGATGAAGGAGCTCGTGGCGACCTCGCGCCAGATCGGCGAGTCGGCGCGGCACGTGGCGCAGGTCGCGCAGGACGCGCAGGCCGCCACCCGCGAGGGCGACCAGACCGTCGGACGGGGCCGGCAGTCGATGGACACGGTGCGGCGCCAGGTCGACCTCGTCGTGAGCCAGATGCTCGACCTCGGCAAGAAGTCGCAGCAGATCGGCGCGGTGCTCGAGCTCATCACGGAGCTCGCCGAGCAGACGAACATCCTGTCCGTGAACGCGACCATCGAGGCGGCGGGTGCGGGCGACGCCGGCGCGCGGTTCGGCGCGGTGGCCGACGAGATCCGCAAGCTCGCCGACCGCGTCGGCGGTTCGACGCGCGACATCCGTGCCCTCGTGGACGAGATCCGCGCCGCGGTCAACGCGACGGTGATGGCGACCGAGAGCGGGTCCAAGGCCGTCGACGCCGGGGCGCGCCAGTTCGAGGACGTCACGCGCGCGTTCGGGCGTATCGCGGAGCTCGTGGCGAGCACGGCCGAGGCCGGACGCGAGATCGAGCTGTCCACCAACCAGCAGACCTCCGCCGTGAGCCAGGTCGACGCCGCCGTAGCGGAGGTCGCCCAGGCCGCGCAGGAGACCGCGGCAAGCGCGCGCCAGACTCTCGACACCGCGGGCCAGCTCACGCGCCTGGCCACCGATCTCCTGCGCTCGGTCCGGCCGGAGCGGACCTAGCGGTGGAGCGCGACCCGTTCCGGTACTTCCGGCTCGAGGCGCGCGAGCTGCTCGATGGCATGGCGGCCGCCCTGCTCGAGCTCGCGCGCGGGCCGGCCGCCGACGCGGCGCGCCGCGCGCTGCGCACGACGCACACGCTCAAGGGCGCGGCCGGTGTGGTCCGGCTCCCGGAGATCGCGCGACGCGCGCACGACATCGAGGAAGCGCTCGCGCCGCACGTCGCTGCCGAACGCGTGCCGGTAGCGGCCATCGATCACGCCCTCGCACTCGTGGCCGAGATCGAGCACGCGCTCGCGCTCCTCCCCGCACACGGGGCAACCAAGGTCGCGGAGCTGCCCGCCAGCGACGCGGACCAGGAGCCCGGACCCCGCGCGCCCGCGCCGCTCGACAGCGTGCGCGCCCCGCTCGCGGAGCTC
>ORMF011267177.1_pt1 | contig 17064 bp, 12 predicted proteins | sample 1779871 | NCBI WGS metagenome assembly ORMF01 (sample SAMEA104232316, study PRJEB22302) | groundwater metagenome | biome: forest; feature: aquifer; material: groundwater | place: USA | collected 2011-08-07 | depth 5.4 m
ATGGCGGCGGCGCGAGCGGCCGTTCGGGAAGGACGACGACAGCCATTCGGGCGGCGGTCTGGCGGCATCGGCCCTCAAGCCGACGGTCCTGCCGGACGTCGTGGTTGCCTCCGAGAAGCCGCGCGTCGTCTGGTATCACCGCAACGCTCGATCGGTGTATGAGCTGGGCCTGGAGGTTCAGCACCTCGAGGCGTTGACGGGTCGGTTCGCCGATCCGTTGCTAAATCACACGTTCGGCGCCAGCCTGCGCGGCGAGGGATTTGGGCCGGACGGGCGCTTGGCCCTGGTGTCGTCGAAACCCGCCACACGGCACGTGCTGTCGGTGATTGTCCATGCCGGTCGCACCAGCACGCCGGAAGCCTGGCATGCGGAACTGGCTCGCCGGGTAAAGGCGACGGCGAGCGTGCCTGTTGCCGGGGCCCGGCGGGCGCACGAGTCCTGGTGGCGGGAGTTCTGGTCGCGGAGTTGGCTGTTCATTGACGGCCCGCCCGAAGCGCGGACCGTTACGCGCGGCTACCTGCTGCAGCGCTTCATGAACGCCTGCTCCGGGCGTGGCGGTTCGCCGATCAAGTTCAACGGATCGATCTTCACGGTCGAGGCCAAGCCCGGCGCGTCGCCCGAGACGCCGGACGGCGATCCCGACTGGCGCCGGTGGGGCGGCAACTACTGGTTTCAAAACACTCGGCTGGCGTATTGGCCGATGCTGGCCGCCGGCGATTTCGACATGCTGGAACCCTGGTTTCGCATGTACCGCGAGGCGCTGCCGTTGAGCCAAGCCCGCGTAAGAACCTACTACGATTTCGACGACGCGGCCGTTTTTCCCGAGACGATGTACTTCTGGGGACTGCCCAACAATGGAGATTACGGATGGAGCAACACCGCACCCGAACCGGCCAACGCCTACATCCGGCGCTACTGGAACGGCAGTTTGGAACTGACGGCCCTGTTGCTGGACCGTTATGATTTCACCCAGGACCGCGAATTCGCCCGGCGCGACCTGGTGCCACTGGCCGATCCTCTGATCGCATTCCTTGATCAGCATTGGAAACGCGATGACAACGGTTTGATTCGCTTCGATCCGGCGCAATCGCTCGAAACCTGGCACACGGCGGTCAACCCGTTGCCGGAGATCGCCGGTCTGCGCTTTGTCTTGCCGCGGCTGCTGGCCCTCCCCCGAAACCTGACGACGGCGGAGCAACGGGCGCGCTGGAAGCGATTGCTCGGCGAGCTGCCGCCAGTGCCGACAGGTATGGTGATCGGCCAGAAGGTTCTGCGGCCGGCCGAGTCCTTCTCGGCCAAGAGCAATTCGGAGAATCCTGAGTTGTATGCGGTCTTCCCTTACCGGCTCTACGGCGTCGGCCGCCCGGACTTGGACCTGGCGCGGGCGACGTACCACCTTCGCGGCAATCGCCACAATGCCGGCTGGTGCCAGGACAGTATCCAAGCCGCTTGCTTGGGCCTCGGCGAGGAAGCGGCTCGGTTGGTGGCCGGCAGGGCCGCGCAGCCGACCCAAGGCGATTATCGCTTTCCGGCGATGTGGGGACCGAACTTCGATTGGGTTCCCGACCAGGATCACGGGAACAACATCCTGACCACTGTGCAGAACATGCTGCTGCAATCCGGCGGGCGCCGGCTGTTTGTGCTTCCGGCCTGGCCGACGAACTGGAACGTGACCTTCAAACTCCACGCCCCATATCAAACGACTGTCGAGGGTGTGGTGAAGAACGGCAAACTCACGAAGCTCAAAATCACCCCGGAGTCGCGTCGAAAGGACGTCACTGTGTGCGCCGCCGTTCCCATGTCAAAGTGAACGGACTGATGAGCAACGAACGATACCCTTGAACCTGCATTGAGAAAGGAACAACAAAAGTGATGACCGATCGAACCAGAATTCATTTTCTCGCGCGGCCGGCCTTCCTGGCGGCTGTCGTGCTGCCGGCTTGTGCGACGGCGGAGGACCTCTCGCGGGCGCACTTCGCAAACCCTCCGGTCGAAGCGCGGCCCGCCGCCTATTGGCCCTGGCTCAACGGGAATGCAGACTTGCAGACGATCACCACCGACCTCGAGGAGGCGAAGGCCAAAGGCATGAGCGGCCTGGAGATCTGGGATGTGGCGGCCCACAGCGATCCGAATAAAATCGTGCCCTCCGGACCGGCGTTCCTCAGTGAAGAATCGCTTCGGGCGATTCGACACGCCCTCAAAGAAGGCAAGCGGCTGGGACTGAACATCGGCATGATTGCCTCCAGTGGCTGGAATGCCGGGGGCACATGGGTGACACTGGATTGGGCACAGAAAGAACTTTATAGTTCGAGTCTCGAAGTGAAAGGCCCCGTCCGGTTCGATGGCCCACTGCCGTTCCCGAACGTCCCCAGAGCCTGCCCGAAAAAAGCCGACGGCTCGCCGCAATTCCATCGGGAGGTGGCGGTGCTGGCTGTGCCGAAAAATGACCAGAAGAAAATCGCCGGCCTGTCCGCAGTGGTGAATCTGACGGAGCGTTTGAAGGACGGCCGATTGTCGTGGCCGGTGCCGGAAGGGGAATGGGTGATCCTGCGGTTTGTCTGTTCCAACAACGGGCAACGGCTGATCGTTCCCAGTCCGAATTCGGACGGCTTGCACATTGATTTCCTGGAGCCCTCCGCCACGCAGCGCCACCTCCAGCACATCTTGGATCGTTTGGGCATCACGCCGATGAACGCGGCCGAAGTGGGACTGGATTGGCTCGAGTTCGACAGCATGGAGTTGCACGAGGGCATTCCGTGGACGGACCGGTTTCTGGAGTATTTCGTGAAATGGTGCGGCTACAGCCCGATGCCGTACCTGCCGATCCTGGCGGGATGGAAGATCGAAGGGGCGACCGACGCGTTCCTCTACGACCACCGGCAAGCGTTGAGCGAGCAGTTGATCTTCAGCCATTACGCCGGCGGCCGCGACTTCCTGAAACGCTACGGCATTCAACTGGTGGCGGAGGCAGGCGGACCGGGGCCGCCCATCGCCACCAGTTGCTCCGTGGATGCGCTCAAGGCGCTGGGCAACGTGAGCGTTCCGCGCGGCGAGTTCTGGAACCGCCACCGCAACATGTTCCTGATAAAGGAAATTTCCAGCGCCGCCCACATCTACGGCTTGCGTTTCGTTGACGCCGAGGCGTTCACCACCTGGCGCCGGTGGATGGACGGGCCGTTCGAGATGAAGCGGCTCGCCGACCGCGCGTTGTGCGAAGGGCTTAATCGCTTCACGTATCACACCTTCGCACACTCGCCGCCGAAGGAGGGGCTGCCCGGCTGGGCCTACCACGCCGGCAGCGACATCAATCCCCGCATCACTTGGTGGGAGCAATCGCGCCCGTTCCACGATTACCTCGCCCGCTGTTGCTACGTCTTGCAGCAGGGGCATTTCGTCGCGGACGTGTGCGCCTACTACGGCGACCAGGCCCCGAACTTCTGGCCGCTCCACCACAACGTGCCGAACAAACCGCTCTATCCGGGGCTGGATCCGGGCTACGACTACGACGTGGTCAACAGCGACGTGATCCTGAACCGGATGAAGGCGCGGGACGGACGGATCGTGCTGCCCGACGGCATGAGCTATCGCCTGCTCGTGCTGCCGAATCAGGACCACATTCCGGTCGAAGTACTCGAAAAGATCGCCGACCTGGTGAAAGCTGGCGCCGTGGTGAGCGGGCCGAAGCCCGCGCGCGACCCGCGCCTGGCCGATCAACCGCGGCGCACGAATCGAGTCCGGGAACTGGCGGATGCGCTTTGGGGCGTCGCGCCGGGCCACGCGGCCCCGGGCCGGGCGGTGGGCCGGGGCAGGGTTCTTTCCCGCATGACCACCACGCAAGCGCTGGCCACGCTCGGCATCGCGCCGGACTTCGGCTTCGCGGCGCGCGACGGCGCCCCGGCCGCGGATTTTATCCACCGCCGCACTCCAGAAAGCGACATTTACTTCGTGCGGAATACCTGCATGAACAGCGGCATGGTCACCTGCCGATTCCGGGTGCGGGACCGGCAGCCGGAACTCTGGGACCCCGCGACGGGCCGGATCGGGATCGCCATCCCCTATCGGCAGGAGGCCGACGGTATCGAGCTCGATCTGCCGCTGGCCCCCGGTGGCGCGACTTTCGTGGTCTTCCGCCAGACCGGGCCGAAGTCATTGCGCCTCCGGATGGCCCAGCCGACCGCCGCGGCGGATGTCCCCGGCCCTTGGACGCTCCGCTTTCCGGACGGCTGGGGCGTACCGCCGGAGGTGCGCGTAGAGAAACTTCAGTCCTGGACCGACTTCGCCGAAGAAGACGCCAAATACTTCTCTGGAACCGCCGCGTATCACTGCACACTGGAAATTGCCCCGACGCTCCTTGCGGATGGCGGGCGCGTTTTCCTGGACTTGGGTGAGGTGCGTGAGGTAGCGGAAGTGTTGCTCAACGACCGAGCGCTGGGCGTGGTCTGGCAACCGCCCTTCCGCGTGGACCTCACCTCCGCCGCCCGGGCCGGGCAGAACAAACTGATCGTCAAGATCACCAACTTGTGGATCAATCGCCTCCGCGGCGACATGGTGACGAAGGGCAAACGCTACACGCGAACCAACCAAGCGGTGTGGACTTCGAGTATCGGAGGCGACGAAACCTGGCGCGAGCAGCCCAGCGGGTTGTTGGGCCCGGTGCGGCTGCTCCAGGTGCGCGGCGATGTCCGGATGCCGTCATCTCCGGCAACCGAGAAAATGACGGACCTTCCCGTCGTCACAGACGGGGGGGCCGTGCCGGAGGGCGTTTCGGGACCGGACTTGACGAGGGAACAACCCGTGAAACCGTCCAAGGACCTGCCCTTGCCAGCAGAAGTGTTCCTCGTGGAGGGGCGCACGGCTTTTCTCATCTTGCCGACCGAGCGAAACGCCACCAACGCGACGCCGTGGGTTTGGTATGCGCCGACCCTTCCGGGTTTGCCGGGCGCGGAGGAAAAATGGATGTTTCAGAAGTTCATCAAAGCCGGGATTGCGGTGGCCGGCATTGATGTGGGCGAATCGTACGGCAGTCCCGACGGCCGCTCTCTCTTCTCGGCGTTCTACGACGAACTCGTCTGGAAACGGCGTTTCTCCGGGAAGCCCTGTCTGTTGGCGCGAAGCCGTGGCGGATTGATGCTCTATAACTGGGCCGTCGAACACCCCGAGTCTGTGGCCTGCATCGCGGGCATTTACCCGGTCTGTGATCTTGCCAGTTACCCTGGAATCAACAAAGCATGCGGAGCTTACGGAATGACGGCGCAGCAGCTTGCGGATGCACTTGCCAGGCATAATCCGATCCAGCGCGTGGGACCTCTGGCGAAAGCTCAGGTTCCGATCTTTCATATCCATGGCGATGCCGATGCCGTCGTGCCGCTCGAAAAGAATTCCGCCGAGTTGGCGCAACAGTACCGGCAATTCGGAGGAAAGATGACGCTCACCGTAATCGAAGGGCGAGGGCATGATATGTGGCTGGGTTGGTTTCAGTGCCAGGAACTGGTCGATTTTGTGATCGCCCATGCGAGAGAAGAATGACGAGAACTCAGTTGAGAAACCATGGTCTCGTGCGGCTGGCCTGTTTGGCGGTTGTGTTGCTGCCCGTGTGGACGAAGTCCGAGGAACCTTCGCGGGCCCAATTCGCGAATCCGCCCATCGAAGCGCGGCCCGGTGCCTATTGGCCCTGGCTTAACGGGAACGTGGACCTTGCCCAGATCACGCGCGAACTGGAGGAGATGAAAGCCAAGGGGATGTCCGGGGCGGAAATCTGGGACGTGGGCGTTATTCACCCGCATCCGGACGCGCCGGTGCCGGCCGGGCCTGCATTCCTGGGCACGGAGTCGCTTGCCGCCATCCACCACGCCATCAACGAAGGCACCCGCATGGGTTTGCATTTGGGGTTGGTGGCTTCGAGCAGTTGGAACGCAGGCGGCAGTTGGGTCGAGCCGCGGGACGCAATGAAGTCATTGTACGCCAGTGAAACGGTGGTGACCGGCCCCGCCACGATCGCGCAGAAGATGCCGTTCCCTCCCAATAAAGCACCGAAAGGGGCCAACGGCCTGCCCCTCTACTATGAGGAGGTCGCCGTCCTCGCGTTTCGGCGCACCAAGCAGAATGTCATCCCGGACGTCGCCGCGGTGATCAATATCTCCCGCAGGATGAACGCCCACGGTGTCCTGGCGTGGGACGTTCCGCCCGGCGAGTGGGTGGTCATGCGTTTTGTGTGCATGAACACGGGGCAGAATCTTCGGGTTCCCAGTCCCAACTCCGATGGCTTGCTGATTGACCATTTGGACGCGCGGGCCGCCGCCAATCACTTCAACCACATTCTTGGGCAGATCCTCAAAGGGAGAAAACGTTTCGACGCGCTGAAGTACATGGAGCTGGACAGCGTGGAAGTCCTTCCCGGCACGGACTGGACGGGGAACTTTGTCGCGGATTTCCGCCGGCGCCGCGGATACGATCCGACGCCCTATCTGCCCGTGCTGGCCGGCAAGAAGTTTGCCGACCCGCAAGTGGCCGAGCGGTTCGCTTACGACTACCGTCAGACGGTCAGCGACCTGTGGATTGACGGGCACTATCGCGCGTCGCGCGAGGCGCTCAACAGGCACGGCCTGCGACTGATTGCCGAGGCGGGACACGGCGGCGAACCGCGCGCGGAACCGCTCCGCGCCCTCGGGGTGTCCGGCGTCCCGCGCGGTGAGTTCTGGAACGGCTCACCATACTGGGTTGTCAAGGAGGCCGCGTCGGCCGCCCACATCTACGGCCTGAAATACGTGGATGCGGAATCGTTTACCGGTTGGCGACACTGGCAGGATGGGCCTCTGGAGTACAAGCAACTCGCCGACGCGGCCTTCTGCGCGGGTTTGAACCGGACGACGATCCACACATTCGCCCACAGCCCGCCTGCCGCCGGTCTGCCGGGACACGTCTATCACGCCGGTGAGCACCTCAATGTCAACACCACTTGGTGGCCGAAGGCGGCGCCGCTGTTCGCCTACTTCTCCCGATGCTGCTACATGCTCCAGCAGGGATTGCCCGTGGCCGATGTGTGCTACTACTACGGTGACGACGCGCCGAACCTGGTCGCGAGCCGCCGCATTGGCCCCAAACCCGAGCGCCTCGATGGGAAAACCTGCGCGCATTGCGGACGGCCCAATCCCGCCCCGGCCGACGCGCTCGGAGCCGGCTACGACTACGATGTGGTCAATTCGGATGTCATCCTGACGCGCATGGAGGTCAAGCACGGGCGCCTGACGTTGCCGGAGGGCGTGAGCTACGCCCTCCTCGTCCTGCCTGACCGCCCCGACATGCCGCGCGCCGTGCTGGAGAAAATCGAAAAACTTGTCCGCAAAGGGGCCACGGTCCTGGGGCCCAAGCCCGTTCGCAGCCCCACGTTGGCCGACTACCCGCGCTGTGACGAGCGCGTCCGGTCCCTGGCCGACTTGCTCTGGGGCGTGTGCGACGGCCAACAGGCGCGCGAGCGCGCTTACGGGAAGGGCTGGATCGTCTGGCATCGGAACCGTGTCCGCGAAATCCTGAGGCAACGGGGAATCGCGCCGGACTTCGCCTTCAGCGGCGCGGACAAGGGTGTGGACCTGGATTACGTGCATCGGCGCACCGCCGGCGCTGACGTTTTCTTTGTCAGCAACAAGCACCTCCGCGAGGTTGAGGCGGACTGTGTCTTTCGGGTGGTGGGAAGGCAACCCCAATTCTGGTTCCCGGACACGGGCGAAATTCGGAAGTGCGATGCCTTCGAAATCAGCCCCGACAGGACGCGGCTAACCTTGAGGTTGCCTCCAGCCGGCTCGCTCTTTGTCGTCTTTGCGGGCAGACCGGAAAGCGCCCGCGCGGCGGAGCAACTGACTGCGGCGGCAAGCGTCGCCGCGCCGCTAGAGATCGTCGGCCCCTGGGAAGTGAGGTTTCCTCCGAACCTGGGCGCGCCGCCGTCCAGAACTTTCGGAAAACTCGTTTCGTGGACGAGCGTCCCGGAGGATGGCGTGAAGTATTTTTCGGGCACGGCCACCTACGTCAAGGACTTCGAGTTGCCCGCGGATGCCCTGCCCCGGGGGCGGCGAGTCATTCTCGATCTCGGACAACTCCGCAACGTCGCGGAGGTGACCCTCAACGGCCGGCATCTGGGCATCCTCTGGAAGCCTCCGTTCGAGGTTGACGTGACCGGCGTCATCCGTTCCGGCAGGAATCAACTCGAGATCGAATTGACCAACCTGTGGGCCAACCGCTTGGTGGGCGATGCCCGCCTGCCCGAACAGCAGCGGCTCATGCGCATGGCGCAGCGACTGCCAGTCCAGGGTCCCCTCGAGTCCGGACTGCTGGGCCCCGTCCTGTTGCGCTTCGAAGCCCGGCTCGGGCCCCAATAGTTTCACTGCTCCCATTCAAGGGTACATCGTTTACGGGAACCTGGACCTGGTTTCCGCCTTTGCGCCCATCGAAGACCTCGCCGATTTCGGTCTGGACGCGCTCTATGTCGTCTTCGGCACCGTGCCGCGCCTGGACATCACCCGTTCGGGCAGCAAGCTCGTGATTACGTGGGATGCGCCCGAGGCCGTCTTGCAGGAAGCCGACGCGGTCACCGGCCCGTGGCGAGATGTTTCGCCTGATCCGCCGCCCAGTCCCTACGAAGTGCCGTCGCCGACGGGCACGAAGTTTTTCCGCGTGCGCGAACCTTGAAACAAAACACCCCAAAAATCAGACCATGAACACAACCACCCTCATTCTCAGCAACCTGATCGCCAATTTCAAATCGCCTGGCTGGACCACGCGGCTGCTGGCCACGGCGCTCCTGTTGGGCCTGGGCCAACTGCTCCAGGCGCTAACCACCATCCTGTTCGAAGGTTTTGAAAGTGTTTTTCCCGGCGCTTGGTCGAACATCGCTTCCCAAACCGACATTCCCGGCAGCGGCGGCGTGGATGCGCTCACCGATCCTTCGCCCTCCGGCGGGCAAGGGTTCTATCGCCTGGGCGTCCGTTTGCCTTGAGCCAGCGCCGCGCAAAAGCAGCGCAGAGCTTTACGTGGTTTGCCGTCGAGTCGGGCCAGAAAGGATGGCCGCGGGTCGAGCACGCTGGCGACACAAGTGGTGCGTGAGCCGAAAGCCGCCTGAGCTGTGCGCCGCTGCGCCTCCCTGCGAGCATCCGTCACTTGACGGATGACACGGAAGGGACAGAAGCCGTAGGATTCAACCCCGTGAAGCAAACACTCAGCACATTCCTCGCGCTCGCCCTGCCGGCGACGATCCAACTCCTCGGCGCGCAGGAGCGGCCCGCGCACGCGGAGACATTCGCACTTGTCCAGGAGGGCAAACCGGCCTGCTCCTTCGTCATCGCAGAAAAACCCACGCCCGCCGCGCGCCTAGCGGCACTTGAGCTTCAATATCACGTCTTGAAAATCACTGGCGCGGAAATCCCCATCCGCTCCGAGCGCGAACCCGTCGAGGGCCGACGGATTTTCGTCGGCGAAAGCTCGGCCACCCGGCAGTTCGACCTCCGCAGCGCGGATTTCAAGCCGCAGGAGTATCTCATCACCTTCCGCACGAATACGATCGTCTTGCTCGGCCGGGATTGGGAGGACACGGAAGCGAACCGAAAAGTCGAGGGCCGCCCCATGGCGGGCGAAACCCTCCAAGCCCTGCGGCACAAAGTGGACTTCTGGAAGACGGTGGGCTTTCCGGATCGGAGCACCGGAGAAATGGAGTTGCCGGGCCTCCATGATGACCAAGGCACGTGCCTGGCCACTTACGATTTCCTGGAACGCTTCTGCGGCGTGCGTTGGTATGGACCGGCGGAAATCAATATCGTCATTCCCTTGCGCGCGACGCTAACTGCCGGAGGCGAGGATGTCCGGCGGTCTCCCGCGCTGAAGCATCGCGCCGCCTTGCCCGGCGGGAATTGGCCGTTTCTGCGCGGGCAGTGGGGCGACTTCACGCGGGATCAAGTCCACCTTTACTGGAGACGGATTCGTCAGGGCGGCGAACGCTGGGCCGGCAATCACACGTTCCATCGCGAGACGATCAAGGCCGTGTTCAACGATCCCGAATACCAGTGCCAGAACCCAAAGGGCCGCGGCACGCAACTCTGTTTCACGAACCCCAAACTGATCGGGCAAGTGGCGCAGATGGCGCGCGACTACTTCGATGGCAAAGGCCAACTGCCCGCGGGCTGGAAGGCCTTGGGCGACTATTTTGCCCTCGTGCCGGACGACAGCATGAACTTGTGCAATTGCGAGACTTGCAAGGCTCTGCTGAAGAAAGGCAGCAAAACCGGACAATTCAGCAGCGGCGAGATGAGCGACTACTGGTTCTCCTTCGTGAACGCCGTCGCGCGCGAGGTGCGCCGGACGCATCCGGAGAAATACATCGCCACGCTGGCCTACTGGGCTTACGCGCTGCCGCCGGGCTTCGATCTCGAACCGAACGTCTCGATGGCCCCCTGCCTGCACACCTGCTACTATCCCGTCCATGCGGAAATGCGGGAGAACGACCTGAAGTTTTACCGGCAATGGCAGGAAAAAGCCAAAGCGCCGATGTTCCTCTGGGTCTATTATCATCATCCGATGGAGCCGGCGCTGATTGACCGCTGGAAGTGCTTCCCAAACGTCATGGTCCACGAGACCACCAAGGCCATGCGGATGTTCATCCGGGATGGCGTTCGAGGCATTTACGAATGCGGCGAGCAGGACCAGCTTGAGCAGTACGTCATGGCCAAGGTGTGGGACGATCCTCATGCGGACGTGGACGCGCTGATGGACGAGTTCTTCCGCCTGTATTTTGGGGCTGCGGCGGGCGAACCGATGAAGAAGTTCTACCTGCGCCTGGAGGAGATCGCGTGTGATCCGACGAATTACCCGCCTCCCTATCGCCGCCGCGACCGCATTGACTGGAAGGCGGTGGCTTGGGAGCGGCTGGGCACGGCAGAACGGATGGAGGAACTCGGAGCGCTTATCGTCCAAGCTGAAAAGCTGGCTGCGACGGAGATGGAGAAGCAACGCGTCGCCCTGTGGCGCAACGCGATCTGGGAGTGGATGCGGTCAGGCCGCGAACAGCACCTGGAGTCACGACGACAGAAAGGGCAGTAATGCCAGCTAGCCGCTTTCAGACCACCACGCCCGTGGCCCAAGCTAATCGGACGGCAGAATCCGGGCCGGCAGTAACGGATCGCTCGTCACCGCCTCCAGCCAACGCTCGCGTTCCACCGCCGCCCAGCGCAGCAACGCCTTCGCCGCCGCCTCGTTCAGCAGCGCCCCACCCGTCCGCTCCTCCAGCACTCTTGAGGACTTGCGGATCGTAGCCGCGTCCGTACCAATCACCACGCCGGGAATGCCGAGTTCTTTCGACTGTCGCGAAATAGCGCTCCCTCGGGATAATGAGCCGCCGCAAACATGAAGGCCGGAGTCTTGCTTGGAATTAGATCTGCAAACGCCTTGCGCTAGAAGACGCGCCTCCACCATGGAAACCATTTCGCAACGGTGCCGATCGGCTCAAGCGGTCGCAGTGTCACTCGCCTGAATCCACGCTCGCAGTGAACGAGCACGCACTCGTGGTCGCGGAGATTGCGAAGCTTGTGCGGTTTGATCTTGTGTTCCTCCGTTTCGGAGTAGTTCACGTTGCGCTTGCCGGCGCTGAAGCCCCACGAGCGTTTCACCACCCGCTTCTTGCCTAGAAAATCGGCGGCCTGAACGGCGTCGGCCTCGTCCGCTGCGCGGAAGATCATCCGATTACGAAGATTCAGGGTCAGCACCTTTGATTTGTCGTTGCCGAGCGGCGGCACGAATGAGGTCGTGCTTTGGGCGGCGGCGATGATGGTCGCGCCAGCTTCGCGGATCACATCCACACAGTTGTAGTCGCTCGTTCCGTCCTCGCTCGCCGTCATGAATCGTTGCGCTTCGTCGGCCCAGAGAATCAGCAGGTTATCCTTCGCACGGTCGGCCTTGGATTTGTCGAAGCGGCGCAAAGCGTGGTTGTAGTAAAGCAGCTTGAGAAAGGTGTTCACATAGCGCCGCTCGGTCTGAAACTTCTGCGGCATCGTGGTCAGGATGATTTTACCTTGGTCAATCGTGGCGAAGTCGAACGTGCTTTCTTCGGTGCAGAAAACCTCCGCGACTTCGGGTGTGAGAAAGTATTGCAAGTAGTTGCCGATGGTTTCGCGGACGCCCCCATGTTGTTCTTCGGGTTGGTTGAGAAAGCGGTTCGCAAAATGGGCGTACACGGCGGCGCGGCGTGGTGTTTCGAGGAGAGCCTCAAGATTCTCCATTTCTTCTTCAAGATGTTCGCGGCTGGATAACAGCTCAAAGGCGGCGAGCAACGTCACGGGGCGGCTCAATTCAAAGAGCAGTTCGAGCGCGTGCGCGATGTGCGTCTGTGCCTGGCTCTTGAAAAATCCTTTGTCCCCGCCTTGGCCGAGACTCGTGGCTGTATCCACAATGAATTTGGCGTAGGTCGTGAAGGGGATGCTGCGGTCGCCGGCAAGGTTGTAACGGTTCGGCGGCGTCCACTGAGAGTCCGTGTCGTTCGCCCGGATTTGCAGGTGAATCAGGTCGTGCTCGCGGCTGTAGTGCCGCGCCATCGCCGCGAGCGTTTCCCAATAAACTCCCTTTTCATCAATGCACAGGCCGCCTCACGTCGGCTCATTCTGGAAGACCTGGTGGGCAAGCTGATTGATCCCTGAACTGGTTTTGCCAGAGCCGGTGTCGCCGGTGATGAGCCAGCCGCGACAAAATTGAGTCCGCTTCCATCTCAAACCGCCGAGGCGAGCAACGCAAATTTGGCGGCCACGCGGAACGAACAAGAGCCAGGCTGCGATGAGCGCCAGCAGAATGCCGCCGGCGACCAAGAAGTATTGCGGATTTCTCAGTGCGAGAATGAGGTCTGGCGGCGGCATTATCGGACCGAACGGTATGACATCAAGTTTCATGGCCAAGCCCTACCAATGAGATAACCAGCGAGCAAACCTGCGATGGTGGCGAAGATGGCGGCGGCACGAGTGATTCTTGCAGCCCGATGGGCCGGTGACTGTCCTCGCAGCACTTCGAGCAAGGCCGTCGTCTGTCCCTGAAATGTCCGCGCAGCTTCGACGAGCTTCGCAATGTCTGCACGGAACTGTTCAAAGGATGGAATTTCACGGCGGCGGATTTCATCCCAATGCCGCTGGTGGATTCTGAACAACTCGACGAGGAGCATCACCGCGTCGTCTTCTCGCAGCCGATGTTTATCGCGCCACTCGGCGACGGCCTCGTCGAACTCTTCGTCGAAGTTGGGCTGTTCGTTGTTGGGCATGAGGATTATTTGGCTGGCAGCAGCAGGCCGGCGACGGATTCGATCTCCGTGTAAAGTTTTCGCTGCCACGTTTGAAGTCGTTGACGGTCCAGCAAGCTGAATGCGGGATGCTTGGTCGCCGCCGTGATGGTCAGGTTCTGCCCGTTGAGTGCTTCAACCAGCCAATCCTGCAAACGGGACATGGCGATTTCGCGTCCACCAAGTTTGTCTTTCAGTTGGGCGCGCACCTCTGACGACTCGAACAATGCGAAACTGTCGCTGTGGGCGGCATTGCGGACCACCACGTAACCGCACTGTTTGCCGAACTGGTCGGCGAGACGCTGGATTTGATCCACGCTGTCGGATTCGTGATTCACCGGCATGATGAGCGTGAGCGCCGCGCCCATCGCGGACAGCACGGCAGGCAAATCGATCTCGGCGAAGTAATCAATGAACAGGTCGGTGGACGCGGCGCGGCAGTCCATGACGACCAGGTTCGTCTTTTCCAGCGCCCCGAAGATGCCGTCGAGTTCGCGGCGGTGGTCCAAATCGAGAAAACGCGTATCGGGATGAAAACGCTTCAACGTCGAATTCTCGTTGTCGGAATCAATTGCAATGTGGGCAATGCCCTTGTCCTTGAGGAACTGGACAAAATTGACAGCGAAGAAACTTTTGCCGACACCGCCTTTGCCGTTGAGAATAAGGTTGAGACGTTTCATGTGCTTTGAGGTTTGAGCATCCGAACTTGGGCGATGCGTGGCCCGCGACTGCGGGTTTGCGGAACTTCGCCGCCGTCGGGATTCGTGGAGGATTCAGCCGGTGCGTTGACTTCGCTGGCCGGCGCTGATTCAAGGGTTGTCCCTTCACCATTCGCGGATGTGGATACAGGCGTCCGTTTGCGTCCCGGCCGCTTGCGTGGCCTGACGTTCTCACCGAGCACTTGATGACAGAACATCGCGATGGCCGTCTTGCTCGTTGGCAGGCAATGCTGCGTGAGAAGATCGGCAATGGAGCGATACGACGCGCGCTTATGTCGCAACTCGGTGCTGACATCTTTTGCCGGGAGCAAATCCTGGAATTTCTGCGGACGGCGCGGCGTGAATTCTTCGACTGCCTTGCGGACTGTGGCTGGGTCAAATGAGGTCATAGGCTGGAATGATTCGGATGCGAACCGGGAAACTGACGAACGGGAAAATGGACACGACAATTCGGCGAGGCGGACTTTTCTTTCCCAATCGAGGTTCGTGAACAACTTCGGGCAGTGGCGAGATTCTGGTCGTGGACAGTGCGAGGCTGCGGACTGATTGGGGACAGTGTGTGTCCGCTGCCGTTGCTTGGTCGCAGACTGTTGAAGCTGTTGCTTGGTCACGGATGTGGACTGTTTGCTGCCGCGTCTGTGAGCGCGGACTGAAAGCGGTCGCGGACTGTTCGCGGACATGGATAAATCGCGTCTGCGACCTGTTTTTGGCCTGTTCGCGTTCGCGGAAGTGCCGCGTTCGTGGTCGTGAGCGATTCATATCGCGTGGCTGTCTGCCGTATTCACCGCGATTGCTTCGCGGACGGGGAAACCTTCGGCACGAAGGGGTAACGCGTGCCTTGTCTTAAACATGATGAGAAACACACTGCCTCCGCTGTTGCAGCAATTTGTCGCGCCAGTTTGCCAGTTGCGCGGCGACGGTCTCGATGCGCGTGGTTTGCTCAATCGTCCAAGATCCGATGCGCGCGGCCTGTTGGTCGGAGTGCGGTGATTCGTGGAGTCCGATTACTTCATTGGCAGCATTGGTGTTGATGTGTTCGCCGAACTGTTTCAGCACTTCGATGGCGGTACGGATTTGAGCGGTCGTTGGTGTTTGCATGGTCAGATGCGGATGCCCCGTGAGGGTTTGTGGGCGAATCCTTGCCGGTGGCCTGGTCGCCGTTTAGGAAGCCATTGTGCCCGCCGTACTTCTTCTGACGTGACGGGATGCGCCCACGGTTGACTGAAACCGAGTCGCGCGGCGGCCTCCTCGGCGGCAAGTGTGGTGGGGGCTTCGATGACCGTGCGGAGTGGATCGGCGATCACGTGGGCATACTCCCGGTCAGTGTGGTAGATGCCCCACAGTTGGTTGCCCGGCTTCAGAGTCGCGGTCGTGCGCATGGTCGTAGTTGAGCACAAATCGTCCGCGCGATGGTGTATCTGATACACAACATGCGCGCACAGTCCGTGTAGTGTCCGATTCGTGATCACGGCAAAGACGCAATACAACCTCAAGAACGCGCGGGAATACTTCGAGGAACACCTCTGTGTTGGCGACTACTACAACGAAGGCCAGCGCGTGGCCGGCGAATGGTCTGGATTGGGCGCGGAACAACTTGGCCTGTCCGGGAAAGTCCGCGCCGATGACTTCCTGCGGCTGTGCGAAAATCAAAATCCCTCCACAGGCGAGACGCTGACACAGCGGTTGAACACCACGCGGATCGAAGGCGGCGAGAACGCCGCCAATCGGAGGATATTCTACGACTTCACGTTTTCACCACCGAAGTCGGTGTCGCTCGCTGGATTCCTGGGCAAAGACGAACGGATTCTTGAAGCTCATGCGCGAGCCGTGAGGTCGGCATGGCGGGAATTTGAGGCGTTTGCAGCGACTCGCGTTCGGACCGGCGGCGCACAGAACGACCGTCTTACGGGCAAGTTCGCAGCGGCTCTGTTCACTCACGATACGTCGCGCGCCCTCGACCCGCACCTGCACACGCACTGCATTGTCTTCAATGCGACTTTCGATTCGGTCGAGAATCGTTGGAAGGCACTTCAAAACTACGAACTTTTACGTGCCAGGAAGTTTGCCGAGAACGCCTACTATCACGAACTCGCTCGCGAATTGCGGAGTTTCGGCTACCGGATTCGGAACCGGGCGCGGGGAGATTTTCAAGTCGAGGGAGTCCCGGACGAACTCTGTGAGCGGTTCTCAAAACGGCGCGCGGAGATTGACAAGGCGCTGGCGAAACTGCTGGCCGAAAAACCAGTACTTGTGGGTGGAGACGTGATGGCTGCACGCCGACTGCTGGCGACGGCAGAGCGGGCACGCAAGCAGCGAGATTTGAGCCGGGACGAATTGCTGGCCGTGTGGGAATCGCAGTTGACGCGAGAGGAGCGAGAAGCAATCAGCCGCCTCCGTAATCAGTCCACGCAAAATCCATCCGATGAAAAGCGTGTGTCCTTGGCCGATGCCGTGCAATGGGCAGAGGAACATCTGTTTGATCGGAACTCCGTCGTGCTTGAGTGCCAAGTGTGGCAGGAGGCGCTGGGCCGGGCGCGAGGCGAGACTTTCTCGGTGTCTGAACTGACGGACTTCACTCGGCAGCGCGGCTACATCCGGGACGAAGCGCGTCCGGGTGAAGTGACTCTGCGTGACGTTTTGCTCCGTGAATGGGAGATCGTCCAGACGGCCAAAGAAGGCGTTGCCGCTTGCCATCCGCTGGTGGCGAATTCGCGCCCTGTAAATCCGACGTTGGATGATGAGCAACGCAAAGCTCTCGACGCTTTACTCTGCTCAACGAACACCATCTCGCTCTTTCGTGGCGGCGCGGGCACAGGCAAAAGTTTTGTTCTGCGCGAAGTGGTCGAGCAAGTTCAACAGGCCGGTCGGCGCGTTGTTGTCCTCGCACCGCAACGTCAGCAAGTCGTGGACATGGAGAAGGCCGGGCTGCCGTCACCGTCAACGGTCGCAAACTTCCTCCTCAAGCGTGAACTGATCGCTGGCGCGGTCGTTGTCGTGGACGAGGCGGGCCAGATTGGGGGGCCGCCGGAGCCCGAACTCCATCCGCTTGGC